>PDWJ01000233.1_pt1 | contig 161375 bp, 140 predicted proteins | sample 1430881 | NCBI WGS metagenome assembly PDWJ01 (sample SAMN01162460, study PRJNA174530) | Oral metagenome, whole genome shotgun sequencing project. | biome: Marine environment; feature: Marine mammal; material: Swab sample of the gingival sulcus; isolation source: swab sample of gingival sulcus...
GGTGGGACTACCTGGAACGGCGGTTCCGTCATCGTTACTTCCTGCTTCGGTAACACTGCCTGTTGCCGCAGCAGCATGGGAGGTGATGACGGGTGCGTCATTGGTGCCGTTAATGGTAACGGTAATGGTCTCGGTGGCTGTGGCCCCCTTGTCGTCCGTTACTGTGGCCGTAAAGGTCTGTTCAACACGCTCACCTTCCTTGAGGGCTTGCGTGGCAGCAAGGGTGTTATCCAGCGTATATGTCCACTGACCTGTGGCAGGGTCAATGTTTATAGTGCCATAGTTACTGGTACCTGCAACAGACCAGGTAGCGGTGTCCCCAGCGTCTGGGTCCGAAGAGGTAAGGGTACCGCTCACAGAAGGCGTACCAGCAACCACGGTTCCATCATCAAGATGACCAGCCTCCACGACCTCGCCGCTGGCATCATCTTCACCAGAGGTAATCTCTGGCGCATCGTTGGTCTTGGCAACAGAAATGGTCGTCGTGGCAACAGTACTGTCCACCGTACCGTCATTGACCTTAACATCAATAGTTCTGGGCGTTGTGTTGGGATCGTCGCTGGTACTGCTAAAGGTAACGGCCTTGATGGCATCTTCAAAATCAGCATGAGACAGGTCACCCTTGGGAGTCAGGGTGATGGTAAACCCGTCAGCAGAAACACTCACATCAAACTTGCTGGTATCCACGCCAGACGTATCCAGCACATCACCGGGCTGACCATTGGTCAGATCAATGACAATCTGCTGCAAATGCTCGGTGTCCACATCGCTCACATCCATATCCGTATCAGCAATGCTCACACCGCTGTCATTTTCCGTATAATTCATAACAAAACCAGTGCCAGGACCAGAACCGTTCAAGTCAACCTGGGGAAGGTCATTCGTCCCCTTGACGGCAACCGTGATAACCTGGATGGATGTGGCCCCCTTGTCGTCCGTCACTGTGGCCGTAAAGGTCTCATTCCGGATCTCACCCGCCTTCAGGGCCTGAGTGGCAGCACGGCTGGTATCCAGCGTATACGTCCACTCTCCTGTAGCAGGATCAATGGCTATGGAACCGTAGGTGCCTGTCCCCTCAACAGACCAGGTTGCTGTGGCTCCGGTATCCACATCTGAAGAAACGAGGGTTCCTGTAGCAACATGTGCGGCAGCATCTTCCGTGACAGTCCCGGAAGCCGCAGCAGCGTCAGATTCGATCACCGGCGCATCATTGGAGCCATTGATGGTAATGGTCACGGTCTGGGAAGTTGTCCCGCCCTGACCGTCATCCAGAGTAATGGTGTAGTTTTGGGTGAGAACCTCCCCTTCTGCCAGATGATCCACATCCGCATCAGCAACAGCAAATTCCCAGGCAACAGCACCTGCTGCCGCATTGACTGTGGGGGTAAAGACGCCAACATACCCCGTAGCATGGGGAGAAGAAAGAACAGTATGGACATCGGACGCATTGGCATCCGAAAAGGTCAAAACACCTCTGGAGGTAAGAGTGGAGGTGTTTTCACCCGGAGCCTTGTCTGCCACTTCCGTCACACTGCCTGTGGCATTTCCGCTGGTAATCACAGGCGCCTGATTGGGTTCTGGAGTCGAAGTTTCCTCGGAGAGGAGATCCTCTGATTCAGATTCAGGCTCCGGTTCAGCAAGGGGCTTAGGGTTCAATAGAGTCTTATTGGCATCATCATCAAAAGGACTCACCGGTGGAACAGGATCATGCACAGGATCGGCAAAAAATTCCTGAGAGGCCGCCAGGGTGCCGTCAGGAGAAAATCCTTTTCCACGATCATCACCAAAATCCTCAGGGGCCTGGCCGTCAGACACGGTTTGCCGACCAAGCTGGGTCTGGTCTGAACCCATATCCTGTGTACCAAAAAATCTGTATCCGTTTTGAGGAATAAGATAGGACTCGGAACTTCTGAGATCCTGGATAAGAATATAAGAATCGTTACTTGTATTGGTGACTGGACGACTGGCCGTGGCTCCCGTTCCTTCAGCACCTGTAGGTGAAGTTGACTGACTGGCCGTGGCGCCTGCTCCTTCAACGAGGACAGCAGAGACCTCATCCCCTTCGTAAATAACATCCCCTGCTTGTAGAATACGGATATTGCCATCCTTATCAATAGCCTTAAACTCGCCAACGATTTCCTGTACGACACCGACCTTCTGTCCCATGTGGTTTACCTCCGTGTATCTACGTGCAGGCAATGAATCGGGATTGATCCCATCGCTCTGCAGGATGAACGTGTGTTTGTATCATTATCTTGACATGAATAAAAGTGCTATCAAAAACTCTACCTCTTGACAATAATAATTACTAATAAGGAAATTTGAGGCAGCTCATTCTCTAAGACATTGCTTATTTTGTCCTTGGAGGGGACATCTGAGCAAGCAGGACACCGGCAAACACCAGGGCACAGGCCAGCATTTGTGCGGTATTCAGGGTCTCGTCCATGACCACAACGCCAAGGCATACGGCAATCACGGGCACAAGGTTGACAAACACCGAGGCCCTGCCGGCCGGCACGCGTGAAATTCCCCAATTATACAGCCCAAAGGCCCCCAGGGTGACCAGGGTTCCCAGATAAACAAGCAGCACATAGCTCTCCACCGGTGCCTGCCAGGTGACGGCGCTTAACCCTCCTGGCAGAAAAAACAGGCTTCCGGCCATACATTGCATACCGGTCAGGACAAAGGGGCTGTACCGGCCGGATAACCGCCTCATCAGCAGCATATAACCGGCAGCAAATCCCATTGCAGCAACCTCCAGCAGGTTTCCCAGCAAGGGATTGGGGGCCGCGCGAGTGGGCACGGATTCCAGGGTCAGCCAGATCACCCCGCCCAGGGAAAGCAGACACCCTGCCCAGGTGATCAGGGTGTTGGTCTCGTGCAGCACCACATAGGCCCCTACCATGACCATAAGCGGCAAGATGGCGGAAATCATCCCGGCCTGGGCCGATGAAGTGGCGTTGAGAGCAAAGCCTTCACACAAAAAATACATGCAGGGCTGGCAGAAAAAGAGCAAAAGCAGCCATTTCCAATCCTTCCCCAAGCGGATTTGTACCACGTGCCGCCATCCCAGAATGAGAAAGAGGATACTGGCTGCCACCATCCGGGCCCACACCGTAGGCATGGGGCCAAAGGAGGCCACCACCACCTTCATGGCGGCATAGGAACTGCCCCACAAAAACACGGCCAGAAGCAAGGCTGCCGAGGGCCACCAGCTTCCCTGCCGGGTGTCAGATTCTTTGAACGTCATAGGTCATCCAGGAAGGTTATGATCTGTCACACAAGCCGTTAAGCAGGGCCATACAAGCCTTTTTCCCTGGTTCAAGGCTGCCATAGTCCGCAGCAACCCCCAATATACGCGCTGCATTGGTTGTGACCATCCTCAGCCCCTGTTCCACATCCAGGCAGGGAAGATGCTGCCGCACCAAGTGGAGTTCGTGCAACAGATCCAGATCGTTATTGGAACTCAGACCATCTGTTCCCAAACAGAGGGTGACTCCAGCCTCATACAGGGCACGGACAGGCGGAGCACCCACACCGATACAGGCATTGCTTCCGGGACAGAGGCAGACCGAGGTTCCTGTGGCCGCAAGCAGGGCCACATCCTGGGCATCCACATGGACACAATGCACGGCCAGGGTACGCGGCCCCAAAAGCCCCAATTCATGGGCATAGGCAACAGGTGTCTTGCCGACAGGGGCAAACCATGCAGGCAGAAGCCCTGACCCCTTCAAGGCAGCTGTCAAGGGGCCGGAACCGTCTCGCAATAAGGCCACCTCGTCCAACGATTCTGCCAGATGCAGGGCAAAGGGCAGGTTGTGTGTCTCGCACCACCTCTTGGTCTGCTGAAGGGTCGCGGGATGGGTTGAATACAGGGCATGGCCTGCATAGGAAAATCGATGCACCGGCAGATACCGGTCTTCAAGCCCCCGGGCAAAGGCATAGGGTCGCAGGGACGCCCCCTTGGGCGGGGCAAAGCCCATGCGCTGCACCAGAAAAAAGACATCTGGCAAGGGGTCATCTTCCAGCAGAGCCGCCAGCAGGGGAGCCTGGTACCCGCTCATATCTGCGGCAAGCACCGTGCCGGTCTCCCGCATACGGGCCAGGGCATGGCGCATGGCTTCGGGCGGAACAGGCTCCTGCATCAGAGGATGGAGACTTACGGCCCAGGGGGTAAACCCCTTGCCTGGGCAAGTTCTGTCAGCAAGGTGGGAGAGTTCAAGATGGGTATGGCAATTGATCAATCCTGGAATCAGCAGGGCATCTTTGCCGTCAATAACAGGCAGGTCATACCTGGCCAGCAATTCATCTGCCCGGCCCACGGCCTCTATGACCGGCGGCTTCCCTGCCTCCAGGCCAACCAGCACCCCGCCCTGAGCAATCGTCCCCTGGGCGCGGGTCATGGTCATCACCTGGGCAGCACGCACCAGAACCCGCCGGTGGGAGGCCGGGATGCTCTCACAATCCACAGCCCGGGCAGAGCATTCCCTTTGGGGCCAGGGTGTGTTCGTCTGGCTATACTTGTTCATGGTCACATAATCTAAAAAAGCCGTCCCATGCACAGATCACAACACAGGACGGCCAGAGGTGATACATCATCCTCGCATCTCTTACTGTTTCTTGCGCTTATCCCCATCCAGGGAACAATGATTGGCAGGGCCTCAGCCCCCTTTACCGGTTACAATTCTGAAAAAGATAATCCCAATAACGACCGCTACCAGAATACCTGGCAGGACATCCAAGACAGCATCCATTGGTTTGCCTCCTTCAAGAAGATGGATTTGTGACAAAGCAGGAACATGGCCTGATAGATTATGTCCCGTTGACGCACACGGGCATACTCACGAGCAAGGATTCTTTCAAGCCCCTTCCAAGGGGCCTGTCTGCCGGGATAGGGGCTCCCCACAATCGGGCAGCAAAAACACACCATGCGTTCATTTTCCGGTTGACACCCATATCCCGCTTCTATAGAAGTCGGTCTCCGTTTGTCAGAAGGGCGGTTAGCTCAGCTGGGAGAGCATCGGCCTTACAAGCCGAGGGTCACAGGTTCGAGCCCTGTACCGCCCACCAGTACAAGGAGTTCTGCGGGGTCGTAGTTAAGTTGGTTATAACGCCGGCCTGTCACGCCGGAGGCCGTGGGTTCGAGTCCCATCGGCCCCGCCACAAAGAACTTGACAACCTTGAGCTGGCTGGGCATAAACGGATGCTTCATGCGGGGTCGTAGTTAAGTTGGTTATAACGCCGGCCTGTCACGCCGGAGGCCGTGGGTTCGAGTCCCATCGGCCCCGCCACACGAAAACAAGGGATCATGGTCAGCCATGATCCCTTTTTTCATGGTTGCCTTGCCTTCTCACAGCACCTTATCCAGGAAAAGATGGGAAAAATATCCCAGCACAGCGGCCCCATAAAAGGGAAGAACCTGCTGCCACGGGGTTTGATAAAAAAGAACCGGCAAAAGGATAATGGGCAGCGGAACAAGCAGCATGGCCCACAAGGTATGAGTCCATCCCCGATGATGCCCCAGGGCAGGCAGCAGGGCACAAAACCCCAGAATAGCGGCCCATTGGTACTCTTTCTGAATCATCAGGGCCAAATCCACCACCGCAAGCACCGAGTAAAAAACATTCTGCCCCTTAGAGTCCGTATCCACGTCAGGAAACAGGGCACCCGCCAGCACAATCCCCACAAGCAGCAAAGCCTCCTGCACCGGCGGCCGATACACCCCAAACCAGATCAATCCAGCCAGCCCCCCGACCCCCACAACAACACCACCAACAACATGTCCCCGATATCCGGGCATATTCTCTCCCCCCATACCCTTGGCCACAAGGCCAAAATCTCTAACACTCCCCCCACCTTTGGCCGCAAGGCCAAAGTCCACTCATATCTATCCCCCCACACCACCAGCTTTGGCCACAAGGCCAAAGCCTACTCCCCTTGAAGCACAAGGCCCCAGGCGGCCCAAAAAGTATCAGGTGCAAGGCGCGAAAAAGATTCAAGCTCGAAGCGTACCCCCGTACGTGAGAGCTTGAATCTTTTGAAGCAACGCAGCAGATGATGCTTTTTGGGCCGCCTGGTTAGTGCGGCTCCACATGGATCTCAGTCTGGGAGAATTGATTCACACCGATTCTCACCCGTTTCAGGGTATCCTTGCACAAGGCTACGGCTTGTTTCACAGAGGCCACACCTTCTGAGGATCCCAATTCTCTGCCCTTGTCGCGTAATGCTTCAATACGGGCAATCACGGCATCGAATTGTTCCCGAACTCCTGTGGCAGATTCCGGGCTTTCCCGCTTGACCAGGCCCTCATAAATATCCATGGCCCGGCGTATATCAAAAAGATATCCTTCAACCTCGTCATACATAAATTTCATTTTCTTGCGTTCTTCACTCATTGCCATGTTGCGACTCCTTATTATGTGTATCATTCTCTATCATGCAGCGAAGTTACTCTTCCTGCGTACTACCAGTTTCCATCAATATTCTTGTACAGGGCATAGGCTATAAGCCCTCCCACAACAAACCCGCCCAGGGTCAGTAACCAGATATTCATCCCGCCTCCGGCTGCTCTCCTACCAAGGGTCACTGCCCTTGGTATCTATGTTCCTTGCTCTCAGCAGGGCATCCTGCCCCTATCTGTTGGTGTAACAATGTGAGCGGACATAGCCGCGTCTCTTCCTAGTTGTCCAGAGACAGCTCCACCCCCATACGAGATGCCGTTCCATGGTTTTGAGATGTTTGCGGCGAGGTCGCAAAGACCCGTTCCGAGGCAATACCGCCTTGTTCCAGCAGGTAATGCTGAACAGATTGTGACCGCCGAGTGGCCAGATTCAAAAGGTCATCCTCCCGTATGGTTATGGTCTGGCGAATCACCGCCTCCATCTCCTCAAGCGTGGGCTGCTCCTTTGTCTTTGTGGTGCTGCCGGGCGTCTCAGCAATGACAGTCCTGTAGGCGGCAGCCACCCATGCAGGATATTCCTCCGGGGTAATGATCATATCGTCCACATTCCCGTTGGTGTTCCTGCCGGTATGAAATTTGTGGGCCTTGAGTAGACGCATGAAGGCCTGGTCTTCCAGGATCTGTCGATCCTGCACCAGATCCACCCATCCTGTCACAAAAACCTTGAGCCTGGGCCGTTTATTCAGGGCCGTGATCAAGGTATCCAATTTGTGTACACTTGCTGGTTCAAGAACCGCCTGGCCAGGTGGGCAGGCCACAAAACTCAGGTCATCACCCCCGCCGAACATGGCCCCGATCAAGGCAAAGGGGGCCGTGGCTATCTTGGCAAAGATACCAATGATAGCCCTCATAATCACCCCGCCCAGACGAAACTGGGGATCATCCAGCCTCCCGCGCACAGGAACGTCCAGGCTCAGGTCGCCGTTACCATCCTGGAGCAGGGCCAGACCGAGTTTGATGGGAATATTCGCAGCATCAGGAGACACCACCTTGTCCCCAAGCTCTAATTGCTGAACAGCAAAGGTATTGGAGGCCTCCAGCACATGCTCACTGGTGGAGAACCTGCCCTTCCAATCCAGCTTGCCCTGGCTGATGGGATAGGCCAAGGCTTGTATGGTGTATGGCGTCAGACACGTCATATCCAGATGAGCCAGCCGAACGGCCAGGTCAGAAGCCAGGGGACGCTGTAAGGGACTGACCTCTCCGGTGATGGAAAAGGGGGCATGGCCGTTCAGGGTGGCGTTGACATCCAGCCCGGCCCTTTTGTCAGGGTTGAGGGACATCTGCTCAAGCTCAAGCTGAATCTGGCTCAGATCAGCGGTAAAATCCGGTGACAGGGAATGATCATAGAAGCGAACCGTGCCCTGAACCACCTGGGTCTTGGCAATGTCGATATCCTTAAAAAAATACGGATGCGTTGTCGTGGCTGCCGTTGGTTCCTGAACAGCACCATCATCCTTCGTATCACCCCCCCCCAATGCCTGGACAAGATTGAGAACGCCCTCCTCATTTTTGACCAGGGTGAGCTCAGGTTCTGTCAGAACCATGCTGTCTATCCTCAAGACATGAGGGTTCAGCCCCAGGGTGATCCCTGTAACATCAAGCGAGGAATACCCAACAAGCGGCCTGGTGGTCCCAGACTCCCTGATCAGGCAATCGGCGATCCGCACATCACCACCAATCGTGCCGACAGCCTGACCCTGCCCGGTATCCTGGACTGCAATCTTCCAGGTACCAGCAAGATCCAGCAGACCCTCAGTACATTCTATCTGCATGGACGAGGGAAGATAGGCATTACACCCTGCCAAACCAAACTGGCTGACCTCCAGCCGCCCTTGGGTGACCAGGTTCCCTGGAACCAGCTTCCCTGGAACCAGCTTCCCTGGATCCAGCGTCCCTTGTGCCCGAAGCCTTCCCGTGGTGTTGACCTGGGCCTTGAGGGAAAAGGCCATTGGCTGATCACCATCAGAATGCACATGTTCAACATCAGCATCAAGATGTTCCATCCTGCTCACAGCCTTGTATCTGGCCCCATAGTCGGTGAATCCCAAGGCACCATCCCTGCACGAGATATGTTCGATCCCAACCATCCAGGGGTGGGATGCCGGTACAGAAGCATGGTCCACGTCAGTATCAGATGGTTGGGGCTCAGGATCTCCGGCAAACAAGGTCAGGATGTCCACCCTTCCCTGGTCATCACGTTCCAGGGCTGCAGACGGTGCCATAAGGGTGGCATTGGCAAAGGTGATGTGCTCCTGAGCCAGGTCGAGATGTCCGCCTGTCAGAGACAGGGTATCCCAGGCAAGACAGGCCTGTTGTTCACCAGGCTTACGCAGCCTCATACCGGTACTTTGGATATTCAGATCATCCAGGCGCACCTGGGTGGCAGGGTCGGTTGTGATCCTGAATCCTGTACCCATATCCATTTTTCCCTGGTCCAATTCCAAAGGCAGCAAGGCCGCATAGTACGGGGCATAGCTGGGCAGAGTGGCATTGGTCAGCAGGCATGTGCCGTTCCAGGCAAACGGGGATACAAGGAGGTGAGAATCTAAGGTCAGATGCTCACCAGAAGCGGCCCTGGCCGTTACATGAAGGTGTGCGGCATCGCTTGATCTTGTATCAAAATGCCTCACATCCACATGCACAGGAAAAAGGGTTGTTGCAAAGCCCTGATCCACGACATGATCCTTGTATGTGATCGTACCGTCTTGAACCAGGATGGAGTCCGCTGTAACCACCAGAGGGGGGTCGTCAGAGGCATCCGAAGCAGAGGCTTCCTGATGCGTCATATCATTGCCCAGTTCAGACAGATACCGCTGCCAATTGAGCACATCGCCCTCTTCACGGGTCACAAGGACACAAGGTTCTTTGATCTGAATACTCGTAAAGGCCACCTCCTGCCGCACAAGACTGAAACGTTTCAGATGGGCAACCAGGTGGTTGCAGGCCAGAACGGTTCCATCTGCCGTATGCCTGAGGTTGGCATCATCCAGCTCAAAACGCCCTGCAAGAAAGAGATCCAGGGGCTGGGTTCCATTCTCAGACACCTCCAGCACCAGGGATGCCTTGGCAGCAGCCCTGCCTGAAACAAGACGCATTGGGATTGTCTGGGGAAGATAGTTCCAAAAGGCAGTGAGATCGAGCCCTGATCCGCTCAGGTCAAATCGTGTGCGTCGGGTAGCAGAAAAAGGCAGGGATGCACCTTGAAGCTCAAACGGAGTGGTGTTGAGACGAAAGGCAAGGCGGGGAAGAATCTGGGTAGCCTGATCCTTCTTGCGGGTAGAGCAATAGGGAATAGTCAGGCAGATACCATCAACCACCTGAGTCATGTCTTTGGGATCATCCTGTACACGCAGGGTACCATTGGTGCAGGCCAGATCCTCAACAATAACAGGAAAAAGGGCGTCGTTATCAGGACCTTTTTCGGCATCGGGTTCCTGCTTCGTCAGAACGGCGATAAGGTCGGTGAGGTTGGTTGTTCCAGAGGCATCCAAAATATGGATAAACACAGCAGGATCATTCACAGCAATCCGCTTAAAGACAAGGGCCCCCCGCACTAACGAGGAGGCCTGCACATCCACATCCAGGAGCCCCAGAGCAAGATCCACCGTGCTGTTGTCGCTGCTATATACAGCAAGGCCCTGTACCTGGGCCCTCAGCGTCAAGGGATTGAATCGGACGGCATCGATCACCACGCGCCGTTCCAGCAAGTGGCTTAACTGACGGGTCAGAACCGATTGGGCAAGAGGGGGAAGGGCTGCATAGCCAAGGATAAGATAGAGGAGCCAAAGCGCGGTCAGAATACAAGATGTTGTAACGGCCCGGTGTAAACCTTTCCAGGTTGAGAACACGCCCATATTTTTCTCCTGGGTATATGGCTGTGCTGAAGACGGCTATGCTGTTTTTCGTGCATCTATGAGACAGGGGATGCCTGTTCAGCCAGTACACTGAGGCAGGCTTCCTGAATCCCCTGGGAACCAATACCCAGGATACGGCGCAATTCCTTTTGCGCCCCATGTTCCACAAAGGTATCAGGGATGCCCAGACGTCTGATCGTTTGTCCGGTCATTACGCCGTTATCTGTCCAGCATTCCAGGATGGCGGAACTCATACCGCCAGCCAGGGCGGATTCCTCCACCAGCACAAAGGCGGAAAACCTCTGGGCCAGTTCCAGCAGATCCTTATGGGGCAAGGGTTTGACAAAGCGGAGGTTATAGAGGGCCAGGGTATAATCTCCTTGGGCTTCAATGGCCTGAATGGCCTCCAGGGCCGGATATACCCGACTGCCCACAGCAATCACACAGGCATCCTTTCCATCCTTGAGGAGTTCTCCCTGGCCAAAGGCAATGGCAGGAGCATCAGGGTCGGTAACAGCCCCAATCCCCACTCCACGGGGATACCGCAGGGCCACAGGCCCGGGGTGAGAAACAGCCGTGGGCATGAGGGCTGCCAATTCAGCCTCGTCCTTGGGGGCCATGATGGCTATATTGGGTATGTGGCGAAGATAGGAGAAATCAAACACCCCATGATGGGTCGCACCATCTTCACCCACCAGGCCGCCCCTATCCAGACACAAGGTTACATTGAGGTTTTGCAGACAGACATCATGCACTATTTGGTCATAGGCCCGTTGGAGAAAGGTGGAATAAATCGCTACCACAGGTTGATAGCCCTGAGCCGCCAGACCAGCGGCAAAGGTAACAGCGTGCTGCTCGCAGATACCCACATCAAAAAATCTGTCAGGAAAATTCCTGGCAAAGCAGGTCAAGCCTGTTCCTTCGGGCATGGCTGCGGTAATGGCCACTATTTTTTCGTCCTTTGCCGCAAGGTCACACAGGGTCTTGCCGAAAATATCCGTATAGGTGGGCAGGGAACAGGGGGCAAATTTGGTGGCTTTACCTGTTTCCGGTTCAAAGCAACCTACCCCATGAAAATAGGTGGGGTTTTTTTCTGCGGGATCATATCCCTTGCCCTTTTTGGTCAACACATGCACCAGGATGGGGCCATCAAGCTGTTTGACCCGATCAAAGACCGATACCAGCTCGCGTATATCATGTCCGTCAATGGGCCCCACATAGGTGAAATCAAAGGCCTCAAAAAGCATCCCCGGGGTAAAGAATCCCTTAAAGGAATCTTCACCCCGCTTGAGATAGCCTACTAAATCGGTTCCAATGCGGGGTATCTGATTGATCCATGCCTCGGTCTCCTTTTTGAAACGCATGACCCACCTGGAGGCAAAACGTTTGCTCAAAAACGAAGACAGCGCACCCACATTTTTGGAAATAGACATCTCATTATCATTTAAGACAACGATACAATTTCTGTCCAATCCACCGGCCTGATTAAGACCTTCATAGGCCAATCCAGCCGTCATGGAACCATCACCGATAATGGAAACCACATGATGGTGCAGCCGATCCAGATCCCTGGCAACGGCCATACCCAGGCCCGCAGAAATGGAGGTGCTGGAATGTCCCACCCCAAAACAATCGTAAGGGCTTTCATCAGGTTTGGGAAACCCACTGATCCCTCCAAGAGTCCGCAGGGTATGAAAGCGTTCCAGCCGACCGGTCAGCAGCTTATGAGCATAGGCCTGATGGCCCACATCCCAGATAAATTTGTCCCTGGTGGCATCAAAGGATTTGAACAATGCCAGAGTGAGTTCAATAACCCCCAAAGAAGGGGCAAGGTGGCCGCCTGTGACAGAAACCGTATGGATGATGGTTTCCCGCAGTTCTTCGGCCAGCAAGGTAAGGTCATCATAGCTCAGGGAGCGCACGTCCCTGGGAGATGTAAGAGAAGTAAGAAATGGTGAGGAGTTGTTTGTCTTCATACTGAGAGGGGTTCCGTAGTGATTACATGCTAACAATCAACAAACTCGTGCCACAACGTATTCGGCCAGTTCCACGAGCACCTGTTTATCCGGCCCGTCAAAGATTTCCAGGGCCGTGCAGGCCTTATGAACATACTCCCTGGCCAGTTTCTTACTGGCATCCGGTCCCAGCAAGCTGGGCCAGGTGGTTTTATCTGCCCCTTCATCGCTGCCCACGGGTTTGCCCAGTTCCTGCTCGCTGCCCACGACATCCAGAACATCGTCCATGATCTGAAAGGCCTGTCCCAAATGACTGCCAAACAAACGAGCAGCATCTTCTTCTTTGGCAGAACCTCCGGCAAGAATAATCCCGCATTGGCAGGATGCCTCAATCAGGGCGCCTGTTTTCATGGCCTGCATGGTGGTCAACGCCTGGGCGTCCAGATCCTGGTGTCCGGTATATGCCATGTCCAGCACCTGCCCCCCTACCATGCCCTGACTTCCGGCAGCACGGGCCATAACCCGCATAGCCGCCACAAGACGCTCCGGCACAACCCTGGTTTCAAGCATAAGGCCAAAGGCTTCGCAATGCAGGCCATCCCCGGCAAGAATAGCCTGGGCCTCGCCAAATTGCTTGTGGTTGGAAGGTTTGCCCCTGCGGAGATCGTCATCGTCCATAGCCGGAAGATCATCATGGATCAGGGAATAGGTATGGATACATTCAATGCCTGCGGCAAAAGGAAGAAGGTCATCAACCTTCCCGCCAATAAGTCCGGCACAGGTAAGGCACAACACGGGCCTGAGCCTTTTACCTCCTGCCAACAGGCTGTATTCCATAGCTGTGACCAGGGCGTCAGGGGCAGGGGTCTCCTTGAGACATCTGGCAAGAAAGGCCTCCACCGGCTTACTGCGTCTTGCAAGCTCTTCTTTACTGCGTGAGGTGACTGTCATCATTGTCCTCATTGTGATCCATATCTTTCCACATACCATCCGCCAATACCTGGACTTCTTTTTTGGCCTGGTCCAATTCGGTACGGCATTCCCTGGCAAGGGTCACGCCCTGCTTAAAAAGCTCTACTCCGTGTTCCAAGGCAGGCTCACCGGTCTCAAGTTGCGTTACAATCTCCTGCAAGGCCGCCAATTTTTCTTCAAAAGAATCCCGCTTTTTTCCCATACCTCTCTTCCTTATCTCAAGCTTTTTACCGTGGTATTCCGTCGTTCCGTGGGCCCACAACCTACAACCGCCCCTGCATTAAATCCAATGGATCAACTGCCTCTCCCAGCACATAGACCCCCACATGCAGATGCGGCCCGGTAACGCGGCCTGTTTTCCCAACCCTGCCGATGATCTCGCCTCTGCCCACCATCTGCCCCTGGTGCACCCGGACATGGGACAGGTGAAAATACATGCTCACCACTCCCTGCCCGTGGTCAATGTACACACAGCGGCCTGCAAAATAATGGTTACCCACAAGCCCTACCCTGCCAGCAGCACAGGCCTTGATGGGAACGCCAACGGCTCCCCGGAAATCAACCCCCCTATGGGGTGTACGGGGCTGCCCATTGATAAAGCGTTGTAATCCAAAGGCCGATGATATTGTACCAGGAACCGGACGAATCAGGGGAAGCGTCCATAATCTGTCTGGAGATACAACCGCCAAAGCCTTGGTCACCTCTTTTTTTTCTTTGTAATGCCTTGCAAGATTTTTCTTGGACAGATTGACCATGTTGTTGGGCAGGGTAAGCCGCTGAACCGGATATTCCCTGGCCTTGACCTCCACAGTATGCCGCTGGGTATGGGTATGACCATCAAGCACATAGGTCAGGACAAGGGGATAGTTTCCCGTCTTTCGCAGCAATCCCGCACCCAACAAAACCTCCACATCCGTGTCCATATTCCCTGGGTCCCCTGGCAGAGAAAGGGTCTTGTCCAGCCAGTGCAACGTGTACTGGGAAGCATGGGCAATGGGCTGGAAACGACAGATAAATGCCTGGCCGCGCCATACGGACAAGGGGACATGGACACGCACCTCATGCGTGGACATATCAGATACATCGCCCTGGGTGTCAGCCAATACGCCGGTGACTGCCCAGGCAAGGCTGATCACGAATACAGCTATTCCTGCCACATACATCCTACAGAATCGAACACACATCTGTTTTTCCTCACCCATGTATGGATTATGGCCCTGATGAAGCGGCCATCGTGTATCGGACGGTTGAGTAGCAGGGTGGCAACAAGACCTCAACCCCATAAATTGTCTCTGCCTGTCTGGGTAGAAGCAGGGAAGATTGCCTCGCAGGAAGATTTAAGATACAGGCCCATGCTCTGTGACAGATAAGAATCAATGGGACATCGTGTGCCGAGCACAAAGGAGAACACGCATGGAAAATCAGACAAAGGACCAACTCGAAGAAGCAGGCAGGATGGATGAAGAGCATGAGATGTACATCAGGGAAGATGTAGTGGACGACACCACCAGAGATGCGGGCAAGGTGGCCCTGGCCATAGCCATCCTCTCCACCATCCTTCTCGTTGTCTTCTATTTTGCCATCCGGCAGCATGTCATGGAACTCAGCCAGAGGGTAGATGCCTTACACGGCTTGCAGACACGGGTTACCAGCCTTGAAACCGAGGTTACAGCCCTCAAGAGCCTGCCGGAAAAAACCAGATATATGCTTATGGGAGTCATGACCAGGGAGATGGCGCATAAGGCAGCGTATCTGGGATCTCAGGCGGCCTCCAGAGAACAGGCAGCCAAAATTCTCAAGGCCCGTAACCTGCTGGATGAGATCCAGAAGGAATTTGCAGCCGCAGCCAAATAGCAATGTCAGGATGGTATGGTGTCATCCTGTGTGTGTTCAGGAAAGGCTGCTGCACAACGTGTGAGCATTCTGCGCAGGGTATCCTTGGCAATGCCCAGTTCGCGGCAGGTCTGCATCTTCTTGCCCTTATTACGGGCAAGGGCGTCCCAGACCGCCTTGCACTTGATTTCCTCAAGGGTACGGGGGCCGGAATCATCAGACAGGGCACCCTGCTGAAGGGGCTGTCTGGGCTGGAGATATGCAGGCAGGTGTTCTATCTGAATAAACCCTGATGTGCATAAGATAAATGCGTATTCCAGGATATTTTCAAGCTCCCGGATGTTGCCGGGAAATTCGCAGCGCATGAGCAGGGCCAAAACGTCTTCAGAAACGCCCAGAATCTCCTTGTTTTGGAGCAGGTTAAACCGCTGGATAAAATGGTCAATGAGCAAGGGCAGATCTTCCAGCCTTTCCCTGAGGGCAGGCAGATCCAATTGGACGACATTGAGCCTGTAATAGAGATCCAGGCGAAACCGTTCCGCCTGGACTAATTCCATGAGATGCTTGTTGGAAGCAGCAATGATACGCACGTCAGCGTGTTCGCTGCGGGTCGCGCCAAGGGGTTCATAGGTCTTTTCCTGAAGAACCCGCAATAATTTGACCTGAACGGCAAGGGGCATGTCACCGATTTCATCCAGGAACAAGGTGCCGCCCTGGGCGAGTTTGAACCTTCCAGGCTTGTCCTTTTTGGCATCGGTAAAGGCCCCGGCCTTGTACCCAAAAAGTTCTGATTCAAGAAGATGTTCCGGCAGGGCCCCGCAATTCACACTCACTAACGGGCCTGATTGTCTGGGGCTCAGATTGTGGATGGCCTTGGCAAAGAGCTCTTTGCCGGTTCCTGATTCACCCAAAAGCAAGACCGTGGCTGGATTTTTGGCAATCTGGGGCAGGATAGCAAAAATCCTGGAAATGGCCTGGCTTTTGCCGACAATATCCTCAAAGGTGTAGGTGCCGCTCAGGGTCCGGCGCATAAGGGCCAGGGCACTGAGATCCCGAAACGTTTCAACCCCGCCGATCATCGTACCTGTATGGTCATGCAGGGGAGCCGCACTGATGCTTACAGGGATCTTCCTCCCATCAGGCCGGATGATGAAGATAGACTTGTTGGCAATGGGTTGCTGCTGTTCCAGGCTTTGTCTAAGGGCACATGCCCCATCACAGATACTTGATCGGAAAACCTCCCAGCATTTTCTGCCTATGGCGTCGCCTGGAGCGATTTTGGTGATCCTGGAAGCAGCCTTGTTAAAATAGGTGATATTCCACTCCAGATCCACGGTAAAAACCCCATCACCGATACTGTCTAAAATCGCTTCACAGGGTAGTTCTCTTGGAAAGTGCATGGGTTATCTCTCTCTTGGCCGTGACTTCCTGCCTCAGCCAGGCATACCAGGCGTCCATACCTTCGCCGGTACGTGCGGATACCGGAAAGACCTGAATCTCTTTGTTCAATTGTTTGGCAAACTTGATAGCACGTTCCAGACTGAAATCCACATACGGGAGTAAATCGATCTTATTGAGAACCATGACCTTGGACTCAGCAAACATGAGGGGATATTTTTCTGGTTTGTCATCACCCTCGGTCACACTCAAAATGGTCACCTTGCTATCCTCGCCCACTTCAAATTCCGCCGGACAGACCAGGTTGCCCACGTTCTCCACGAACAAAATGTCCGTATCATCAAGCTGCATCTGATTACAGGCCTGGAGAACCATCGAACTGTCCAGGTGGCACCCCCCGTCCGTATTGATTTGCAGGGCCTGGGCACCTGTTGCCGCAACCCGCCTGGCGTCATTGGAGGTCATCACGTCTCCCTCAATGACGGCCATGGTATAATCGCTGCGAAGATCAGTCAGGGTTTTTTCAAGAAGGGTTGTCTTTCCTGACCCTGGTGAACTCATTACATTAAGAGTCAGGATCCCCTTGTGCCGGAACATATCCCGCAATTGTTCAGCAATGCGATCATTGGCCTCAAGAATATTTCGGATAACTGGTATTTCCATAGCTCTCTGTGCTCCTGATTATGTGGATCACACCACATTATGAGTGATTCGATGATCCAGATGGTGGTGAACATATGGGTCTGCAACGCAGCAACCGCAGTTCTGCGCTTTTACTCAGCCTCTATACTGTCGATGTACAATTCCCTGCCGCTTAGTATCTCATGGCCAAATTCCGTACCGCATTCAGGACAGGTCATCAGATAGATGTCCTCTTCCACCGGTGAAAATATCTGGCTGCATGAGCAGCATCTGACCCTGGTGGGAATCTCTTCCATCTCCAGCCTCACCCCTTCCAGGGGGGTATTGGCGGTCAGGGCCGTAAAGGCCAGCTCCAGGGCCTCTGGAACCACTGAGGCCATCTGCCCGTGCACAATCTTGACCGATAGAAGTTTGGTCACCTCGTTTGTGACCATCTCTTCCTTGATGATGTCCAGCAGCCCCTCAGCCAGGGAAAATTCGTGCATAACAAGCTCCGTGGATGCAGTGAATAACCACGCACGGATAGTTATTTTTTGTCAGGTCAACAAGCCTTTTTTATCCCAGAACGCTTGCTCAAGGCCTGCGGTCTCTGGTCAGACAATCAGACAAAAACACCGTGGAGCCTGGTCTTACACTGGGGACAACGATCCTGGAATATGCGATTGGCCACCAGCGTCAAGCCATAGCGTTCCACACATACGGCCCCGCACACAGGACAGCGGGTGTCAGCATCACCCTGTCCGGGCACATTACCCTCATACACGTAGGCAAGTCCTTTGGCCCGGCCTATGTCCCGTGCTTTTGTAAGCGTTGCAACCGAGGTGGGCGGCGTATCCTGGAGCTGCCATGCCGGATGAAAACGGGTGACATGCCAGGGCATACCAGGATCGACGGACACGATAAACTCGGCGATCTGCCCCAGGGTTTCCTCACTGTCGTTAAGGCCCGGGATAACCAGGGTGGTCACCTCCACCCAGACCCCCAGATCATACATGGTTCTGACGGTTTCCAGAACCGGATACAGCCTGCCTCGGCAGAGGCTGGTGTAGAAGGATTCGGAAAAGCCCTTTATATCAATATTGATAGCGTCAAGAACAGGGGCAATATATGCTGCTGCCTCACGGGTCATGGCGCCATTGCTCACAAAAATATTGCCAAGGCCGTGGCTGGCAGCCAGCCTGGCCGTATCATAGGCAAATTCCATGAACACAGTGGGTTCGTTATAGGTATAGGCAATGGAACGGCACCCGGTTTGAAGGGCCATGTCCACAATCTGTTGAGGTGTGCGCCTGTGGCCGATAATGGCCCCGCCATGTGTCTGGGGAAATTGGGAGATCTCTGCGTTCTGACAATGTTTGCACGCCAGATTACAGCCAACACTCCCGATAGAAAAGGCTTGAGAGCCGGGCAGATAATGAAACAACGGCTTCTTCTCAACAGGATCAACATGCTCGGCCACACTACGACCATACACCAGAGATACCAAGGTGCCATTCCTGTTTTCCCGCACCCCGCACAGCCCCCTGTGATTGTTCCTGATGATACACCTATGAGCGCATACATGGCATTGAACCGTGGTTCCTTGTTCTTGTGTATACAGCACGGCTTCCTGCATGGCGATCTCCCTTTCCTGGTAATAGTCCACAGAATACATGGAAAGTGTTTTGGTTTTCCGTGTATTCTGTGCGTTCCATAGTTCGACCCCGTATAGGAACAAGCTTGTAAACCACAGCTGCCCCGACGATATTTCAACATTTCTCGGGCGACGACAGGATTTCTTGTCAAAAAAAATGGTCTTCAGATGAAAGGACTGACCTCTGTTCAACAACATGGTGCTCAAGAATGGGTACGGCAGCAGGAAGGGAAAGAAGATAAGGATCAGGAAGATGGCTTTAAGGTCAGGGGGGAAAGGGACGTCAGCACCCCTTGCCAGAGGGCAAACATGGGCTGTGAAAAAAGACAGACCTGTATGGTCTTGATCCCGGACGTCGGGCCGCAGGCCAGCAAGGTGGAGAGGGCAATCTCTGCTGCCTGATCGTGGGGATAGCCGTACACACCGCAGCTTATGGCCGAAAAGACAATGCTTGTAAGTCCGTGTTGACGGGCTATTGCCAGGCTTTCACGATAACAGGATGCAAGGAGAGAGGCCTCCTGGGCATGCCCCCCCTGCCAGATGGGGCCAACGGTGTGAATCACATAGGAGGCGGGTAACTCAAACCCTGGCGTCATCATGGCCTTGCCTGGGGCAAGGGGGCCATAGGCTCTGACATAGTCCCTGCCTGCTGCCAGAAGCTTTGGGCCAGCCGCCTTGTGGATAGCTCCGTCCACCCCACCTCCCCCCATAAGCTGGGAATTGGCTGCATTGACAAGAGCGTCCACTCGGGCCCTGGTGATGTCGCCCTGGATGAGTTCAATACCCATGTATTACTCTTTGTTCGTTACGAGGATATTCATTGCTTTGAGCACGTTGCGGGCCTTATCTCTCGCAAAATGATCCATGTGACGGGTAAGGAGATCGCATCGCTGGTTTGCATCTTCTCGTAGTCAGGTGATCCCTCTTATGTCCTTCTTCCAGGAGTTCATCCTTGCGTTTCAGAATATAGCGGGTGTTAGATCAGGTGATAAATAGGAGCGTGTCTATCGTGTTGAGCGTAGAACCATACATCGTTTTCTGTCACTACAAGGACATACTCCATGGTTTCAAACGCCGCATTTTTTGATGTCTTGCAGGAAAAGGTAAAGACACCACATTGTTGTTCCCTGATTTTTACCAGGATTTCATTGACGATCTGTGCTTTTTTGACACCTGTTTCCTGATTAAAAGTCCACTTAAAGAGTTTGAGGATGTTTTTCTTGGTGGTTTTTTGATCCTCAAGACGTTGTTTGTTATTGGCAATGAAGAGGAGAATCTTATGCTGATTGGCATGTATATCGCCACCAGAAGTTGTTGCATCCTGCTGCATAGCCTCTTCTTCGAGTTCAGGCCCCCATTTGGCCTTATGGTAGGCAATACCCTGGGATTGATTGATTTTCTGGGTTCTGAAAAGCAGGGTTCGTACCACAGACTCCTCAAGAAAGACATGGCCGCATTCAGGGCATTTCCTGGCCGGAACACCTTCAAAATTGAACAACCTGTTCTGGCATTCCATCTTGTGCTGGATAAAGGTTTCTTCGTAGGTTGCGTTGTTGCATTGGAGACAGTTCATGGGAACCTCTTGATGAATAGGTGGTTTAGCAGGCTGGCAACGGTCTGATTGGTTGGGACAACGTGGATGATGGCAGGTCTCAACCTGTCAGGCAGGATCCTGCAACAGGTGAGCAAGGCACAAGGCAGACCAGGATGTCGTGGTCATCCAGGCTGGTATTATAGGTTTCCCACAGACCTTTGATCTTATGTGCCAGGCCGGTCTGTTTGCGCAGGGGCAAGTGAATGCTCCCTGCACGCATGGCCTCAATGAGCAGCCGTTTACCTGTTATTCGTGGGTCGCATAATTGGCGGCCATGCAGTATTTTGTGACGGCATGTTTTGCACGTACTTACAAACCAGATCGTCCGGCCTTCCGGGATATAGAGATCCGGGGTGTCAAAATGAATGTCCACAATGTCGGTGGTCGTCCAGTCAATGACAAAGCTATGCTCATCACAGGTACATGTGTGGTAGTGTTTGGATAGTCTGAGCTGTTTTTTTATTTTGGCCATGAGGTGTACCAGGGAAGTTGGAAGAAGAGTTCCTTGTCTAAAGAGCAGGAAGGAGATGGTCAAGGGGCGGAACAGAACCCTGAACACGGCAAAGGAACATCCTGGGCACGGAGAAAAGGGCCAAATCAGCATTTGTCTGGCCTGAGATAAGTTGTTAGACCGGGTCTGTTATTATGGAGTGAGCACAACGTTATGTCATGAACAAGAAGAGGACGTATACACTATGCCATCTCTCGGCATTTTGGGAGGTTCCTTTAACCCGCCGCATCTGGGCCATCTTCGTATGGCCCTGGAGGTTCGGGAACAATTGAGGCTGACCCGTATTGAGCTTGTACCTGCGGCCATCCCGCCCCATAAACACGGTCACAACCTGCTTCCCTTTGACCTGCGATGCCGCCTGCTTCGCCAGGCTGTTTGTGATCAGACCGGTATCCTTGTTAATGACCTGGAATCCCAACGCAACAAACCCTCCTATACCTATGATACCTTGCGGGAATACCGGAAGCGATATCCTCAAACCAGACTTTTTTTTATCATGGGCAGCCAGGATCTCATACACTTTGCTTCGTGGCACAGGGTTGATGCCCTGCCCCACCTGGCCCATCTGGTCATTGTCCATCGGGGCGAGGAGGATCGCACCAGGGCAGACCGTTACATCATGAGCATCTGGCCAGAATGCCGTATAACCTCTTCCGGCTGGCGTCTTGTATCTGGGGCCAGGGACATCTTCTTTCTGGAAATGCACCGTCTTGATATCAGCTCGTCCCTGATTCGGGAAAAATGGCAGCAGGGCAAAAGCATCCGCTATCTCGTTCCCGCATCTGTGGAGCGGTATCTTGAGGAACATCGCTCAGAGGTGGCAAAAATTTGGGGCAGAGAGGGATACGGGGTGTCCACCGTATAGTTGGTTGACTTTGTAACAAAGATAATCAAACACATTTTCTTTACTGCACAGAGGAGAGCAATATGGAAACAACTTTTGATTCTCTTGGATATTTTAAGAAACTAAAGGATGCTGGATTTTCAGAAGATCAGGCAAAAGTCCAGACAGACGCCTTGAGAGAGGTCATTGATAGTTCTCTTGCTACAAAAAGAGATCTGAAAGACCTTGAATATCGTTTAACATACAATTTAACACTTAAATTAGGAGGGATTACCGTAGCCTGTTCCGCTATTATTCTTGCGTTACTGCCACTTATTCTCAAGTGAACCTTGTTGGTTAGACTGGCTGCCAATGGCCTTTTATGTTGGAGTATGCATGGAATCAGACCCAATAGAAAACCCCGCTTCTTGTGCTGGAAGCGGGGTAAGGCAATGATGCGAAAGAGAAGACTGGTGAGACCATTTCAACATTCTTTGACTCCGACACCATATTTCATTGTTTTCCCCTGTTCATGATTGAACGCCCCAAAAACATACCCCATTACCTCTCCTTCATCTCCAGCACGATACCCTGCCTTGTTATAGTGGCGGTCTTGTTGCCGGGAAATTGCACGGTTTTCCCTGTGGCCTTGTGCTGCCAGAGGTCGTCCAGTTTGAAGATAGACGCAGCCAGGGGCTGACCTGGCCCCATGCCTTCCAGGGCGTGTTTGATAAGTCGGCAGCGTTCAGCCTTGTCCAGGTCGGCCAGGTCGGCGGGAATGGTGGTTGGGGTATCCCCTACAAGGTTTTTCATGCGGCGATCCCAGAATCTGCGGTCGGTCTGGGCCCCTTGCCAGAGTTGCTGGACATTGTTGAGAAAGCCCGGGTTTTCCTGGAGGAAGAGGGGGAGGATGGTCGTGCGAATCCGATTGCGCAGAAACGAGGTATCGGTATTGCTTGGGTCTTCTTCCCAGCCAATACCCAGATGTTTGAGAAAGGCGAGCAAACGCTTTTTGGGTGTTCCCAAAAGAGGACGCAGAAGATGACGGTGATGATCCACCCCAGGCATACCGCCCAGGGCAGGCCAGCCCGTACCTCGGATAAGGCGCATGAGCAGGTCTTCGGCAAGATCATCGGCCTGGTGGGCGGTGAGGATGAAATGGGCGTTATGCCTGATCCTGACGGCTTCTAAGAATTGGTAACGCTCGCTGCGTGCCGTCTCTTCAAGCCCCTGACTTTTTTGGCGTGCGATGGCCCGGACATCCCTGGCCTGGCCTTCAAAGGGGATACCAAGACGGGCGCATGTGGTTTGGGCAATGGTTTGTTCCCGGGCAGCCTCTGGTCGGAGCTTATGGTCAAGGGTGGCTCCCACCAGCCGCAGGTTCAGCCTGGGAGCCAGGATGCTCAAGAGGTACACAAGGGCTGTGGAGTCCAGACCTGTGGAATAGGCAAGAACAAGGGTCTTGCCGTGTATGCGGGTATCCAGTTCCCGCTCGATGAAGTGTTCGATTCCCAGGCAGAAATGCGCCCATTGGGGGGAAAGATCGTGCAGGCAGGGGCAGGTCATTTCAGACAGGAATATCCCATTCCTTGAGGGTGGTGTCGATATACTCCATCATGAAATCCCGTTGTTCTTTGGTGGCATAGGCCACACAGGAACAGCGCAGGATTTCACGGGCCCGAACGAGAAATTCCAGCCTGAGCCAGTCTTTGCCGGTTTCCACGGCCATGTAAAAGGGGCCGCAGGATGTGGCATGATCAATCTGCTCCGGGCCCATAAGGTTGTCGGGCAGGGGGATTTGAAAGAGGTTGGGCAGAGAGCAGCCAAAGCCTTTGGCGGCAAAACGGGCGTTGATGGTGTCCATCTGCTCCTGGGTCAATTCGTCTATCTGGTAGGATCGCATGGGATGTTCCTTTAAGAGGTTGCTGCACCGGGCTTATGCCCCGTGAGCAGGGTGTTTGTCTGCCATAGTGTCCGAGCATGGCTGATTTTTTCGTTCCTTGTGCGCATCTTCAGGAATGGTTTCATTATCAAGATTAAAGATGCGTCGGGTATCGTGGATGGATTTGGTGATGGCACCTTCTTCCTGACTTCTTCGCTTGAGATAGGCAATGGGCTGACAATATAATTTGCCGATCAGCGAATGGGCCAGCACATGAAGGGCCTTGTTGACTTCCGGTGATGCCTTGCTGCCAAGTGATTTCAGGGTTTTTTTGATCTCCTTTTCCGCAATAGCCTCGCCGCGTTGCAGCAAATCCACAATGGTTGGCTTGAGGGCCAGGGATTTGATCCACAAGGCAAAGGCATCCATCTCCTGGGCGATAATCTCCTGGGCCTTGGTCGCCTCTTCCCGTCGTTCGGCAAGGTTTTCTCCAACCACTTCCCTGAGATCGTCAATATCGTAGAGATACACATTGTCCAGATTGTTCACCTGAGGATCAATATCCCTGGGCACGGCTATATCAATAAAAAAGATGGGCCTGTGACCGCGTTGTTCAAGGACGTATGCGATCTCCCTGGCCTGAATAATCGTGTGCTTCGATCCCGTGGAACTGATAACAATATCCACCTCTGGCAGATGATGGATCAACTCCTCAAAGGGTATGGCATGGCCGTTAAACTGACGGGCCAGTTCCTCGCCATGACACAGGGTTCTGTTGGCCACAAGCATGTCCTGGATACCGGCATGAAGGAGATGGGTGGCCGCAAGTTCTGCCATTTCACCGGCCCCTATGAGCATGGCCCGTTGGGGAGCCAGGTCGCCAAAGATGCGTTTGGCAAGTTCCACAGCTGCATAACTGATAGACACGGCATGGGAGGCAATGGCGGTTTCTGTGCGGACGCGTTTGGCCACAGAAAAGGCCTTGTGCAGGATGCGGCTGACAATAACCCGTGCGCTGCCATATTCCACGGCCTTGCGATAAGATTGTTTGAGCTGCCCAAGGATTTGAGGCTCGCCCAGGATCATAGAATCAAGGCTGGAGGCCACCATAAAGAGGTGCTTCACGGCTTCCATGCCCTCATACGTATAGATATGTTGTTTGATTGTTGTTGGATCAAATGAGCAGGCCGAGCCCCAGAAGGCCATGACTTCATCCAGCATCTCCTTGGGGGACTGGCCTACAACCAGGTACTCGACTCGGTTACAGGTGGACAGGATCAGGGCCTCTGTAATGGGGCCATCAGGCCTGACCAATCCCTCCTGGCAGGGATTGCAACAGGGCAGGGCAAGCTGTTCTCTGAGGGAGACGTCGGCTGTGCGATGGTTGATGCCTATAAGATAGATGGTTTGATTCATGAGGGGGATGGCAGGCTGATAGAGTTAGGCTGGCGGATGAATCCCTTTGAAGAAGTGACTGTTTGTGCAGAGAAAAGGCCCATAGTTATAAACAAACGAACCAAAGAGTTAAACAAACGAACCAAAGAGTGGAACCCGCATACAGGAACGCGGCACGGAACTCAATGGGGGGTCATGAGGTCATACATGATGGGTGTGATGGATGGGTGGAGTTCCGGCGGCAGGAGATCGGTAAGGATATGCGTGATAGCCGTGGTGTCCTGATCACGGATGGCCGTCAGCAGGGATGAACGGGTCAGGGAACGGAAACATTGGGCATTGGTATCACTTGGTTGTCCCAAAGGCAGTAAGAGCTCTCTGATCCTGCGAAGCAGTTGGAGCAGGATGGTATATTCTTCGCCAAACTGGGTATCAAGCTCGTGTCGGATACGTTTGCACAGGGCTGGAGATGCTCCAGAGGTGGACAGGGTGATGAGAAGATCGCCTCGCTCAATAATGGAAGGCAGGACAACATCGCCTGCCTGGGGATCATCGGTGATGTTACAGAGGATGCCCCGTTCGGTACAGGCTTTGGCAATGGCAGCGTTAAGGCTTCGGGTACTGGTACATGCAAAGACCAGGTGCATCCCGTTAAGATCCTCTTCCTGAAATGCTCTGTGAAGCAGGACAAGCTGGGGCATGGCGGCTGCTATGCGGGTGAGTTCGCTGCTTATGGGGGCTGTGTCCAGGACAACGAGTTTGCCGGGCCTGGCCTTGAGAAGGGTGCGTATCTTGCGAAGCCCCACCTTGCCGGCACCAATGACCAGACAATGCTTGGCATGAAGATCAAGAAGAAGGGGATAATAGCGCATAACAAGAGAGGATAGCAAAGAGGAGAATGGCTGTAAAATGATTCCATGCAGCCCTGATCCACCATCATCCACAATCATACGCCATAGAAACGACGTGGTGGATTTGAGTCCCAAAGAGCATATTGACCATAAGAGAACAAGGGGATAGTTTTCATATTTTTTCTGATTGTATCTGTTGTATCAGCCTAACCGCCTGGTCCACCATCCAACCCGGGCTGTCCCCAAAACAGATGCAAGACGTTCAACACCTTCAAGGCTGGGGTACGTATCTCAAAGCCTTGTTGGAAAAGGATGTCAACCTTTTGAAGCACCAGCAACGCGCAGCAGGCAATGTCTGAAGGACGGCCTGCCAAGCCCTTTTGAAACATGATGTCTACCACCTCTTCATTTTCCTGCCAAATGTGCGGCAACTGCTGTCAGGGAACCGGGGGGATCGTTGTTTCCCTGGAAGAACAGCAGCACTTATGTGAATTTCTGGATCTGGATCTGGCCACCTTTCTGGATCAGTATACCGAGGTAATCTCCTCCAAACGTATCATCAAAAGCGACGACAGCGGGTATTGTGTCTTCTTTGAAAAGGATAAGGGGTGCAGAGTACACCCAAGCAAGCCCAAGGTGTGCCGTGCCTGGCCCTTTTTCCGAGGCAATCTTGTGGATCAGACCAGCTGGGAAATGGCTCAGGACTCCTGTCCAGGTATCTCGCAAGAGATCAGCCATGACGAATTTGTCCGCCAGGGACTCAGCTATCTTGCATCTCACGGCCTCACCCAAACCAGGGACATGGGGGCCAATGCCCTCAAGGTTACGGATCTCGCATCCAAATAACGCGTCCCTGCTTCTGTCCACAAAGCTGTTGCAACGACTACCTTTGCCTGCACCCATTCATGGAACTTCGACACGCCTACAAAATCCTTGGACTCCGTTTTGGAGCTGATCTGGATACGGTCAAATCCGCCTTCCGCAAGCAGGCCTTTGCCTACCACCCTGACCTGCATCCTGACGATCCCCAGGCGGCCCGCAAATTCCACGACCTGAATCAGGCTTATGTGCATCTCAAAGCCTATCTGGCAGCCAGGGAAGGCCGTACCACCACCAAACAACAATCCCCACCCCGTCCCAAGGCAGCACGGCCCAGTCAGGATCCACCCAAAGGTTTTGCAGCCCGTCAGGAAGAGACCCTCAAGGACATCTTAAACGATCCCTTTGCCCGACAGGTCTTTGAAGACATCTTTGAAAAAATAAAGTCCCGCAAACCAAGGGCATCTACCAGGACAGAACCAACGCCTCATACCCACCACAAAAAGCTCAGTCTTTCCTGGGGCAGCCGCTCCCTTGATCTGGACGTCACCAACGGATTCTTCTCTGGCATGAAAAAATGGATGGGGTCTCAGCTTGACGACCATCACACCATCCGTCTGCCTGCCCCGCAATTACGACCAGGCAGCATGGTACGGGTGCATATCAATCGCAAAGGGAAAGGAACCCAGGCCCTTGATCTGCGTCTGCCCCACAACTTTATTGTCGGGCGCCCCATCCGCCTCAAAGGTCAGGGGCGCGCCATAGGCCCCCTCAAAGGCGACCTCTATCTGCGTTTTCTGGCCGTATAACCACCAGCCAGAAGAACCCGACCAGCCAATATACAGGAGAGGGACATGCCCCATCCGGAGCCTGAGGCTTGTAAGGTCTGTTGGGTGTGCGGGGGATACTGCCCTCCTCAAGTACCACCCTCCCCTGATGTATTGGGCCCTTCCAACCCGATCAACTGCCATGTCACAGACCCTCCAGGATAACCTGATCCGATGCCGCGACATCCTCAACACCACCTTTGGCTTCCGCGCCTTTCGCAACCTCCAGGAAGACATTATCACGCATGTTCTTGACGGCAACGACGGCCTGGTTCTTATGCCCACAGGCGGGGGCAAATCCCTGTGTTATCAGATTCCCTCCCTGGTCAGACCAGGAACAGGTATTGTTATTTCACCCCTTATCGCCCTGATGCAGGATCAGGTCGCCGGACTGCTGCAAATGGGTATCAAAGCGGCCTGCCTCAATTCCAGTCTCATCTTCCAGGAGGCCCTGGAGGTGGAACGCCAGCTTGTTGCCGGGCATCTTGACATGCTGTACGTGGCCCCGGAACGCCTGCTCACCGACCGGTTCCTTGCCCTGTTGGATCAAAGTGACATTGCCCTGTTTGCCATTGATGAAGCCCATTGTGTCTCCCAATGGGGACATGATTTCCGTCCGGAATACACCAGGCTTACCATCCTGGAGGAACGATTCCCCCAGGTTCCCAGATTGGCCATGACCGCCACAGCGGACAAGCCCACGCAAAAGGATATTCAGGAGAACCTGGGGCTCACCCATGCCAGGGTCTTTGCCACGGGGTTTGATCGTCCCAATATCCGGTATACCGTCATCCCGAAAAACAATCCTCACCAGCAGCTCTTCCGGTTTATCCGCGATGAGCATCCAGGAGAATCCGGTATTGTCTACCGATTCAGCCGTAAAAAGGTGGATCAAACAGCCTCCTGGCTGGCCAAGAAGGGGCTGACCGCCCTGCCGTATCACGCGGGTATGGAGGCGGGGATTCGGCACAACAATCAGGATCGGTTCATGCGGGAGGAAGGTATTATTATGGTGGCAACCATTGCCTTTGGCATGGGCGTGGATAAGTCAGACATCAGATTTGTGGCCCATCTTGATCCTCCCAAGAGTATGGAAGGCTATTATCAGGAGACAGGACGTGCCGGACGTGACGGTCTTCCGGCTGACGCCTGGATGACCTATGGGTTTGGAGATATTGTGGCCATGCGCAACCTGGTCATGACAGGCTCTGCCAATGAGGAACGTCGACGCATTGAATGGCAGAAACTTGAAGCCTTGCTCGGTTTTTTGGAAACAGCCGGATGCAGGCGGCAGGCATTGCTCCATTATTTTGGCGACACCTATCCCCAACCATGCGGTAATTGCGATAATTGCCTCTATCCCGTGGAGACCTGGGACGGAACCATTGCTGCCCAAAAGGCCCTGTCCAATATCTTCAGAACCGGCCAACGGTTCGGCGTGGCCCACCTGGTCGAAGTCCTGCTGGGCAATGCCACCCCATCTGTTCTCAAATTCCGCCATGACAAGGTTTCCACCTTTGGCATTGGCACGGAGCTGGATAAACGCGGCTGGTCTTCGGTGTACCGCCAATTAGCCTCTGCCGGGGCCCTGGTTGTGGATATGGAACACTACGGTGCCCTCAAACTCAATGAGGCAAGCTGGTGTATCCTGCGCAGTCAGCAACAGGTCTTGTTCAGAAACGATCCCACACCGCCTCCCACAAAGCGCAAAACGTCCGGTTCACGGGCCGCAATCAAGCTGACCACTGAAGAGGCCAAAACGCTCTGGGCTTCCCTGCGTCAATTGCGCAGAACCATTGCCCACCAACAGGACATCCCGCCCTACACGGTCTTTCCCGACAAAACCCTGCTGGAAATGATCACCTACAGACCCGCCACCCTGGAAGGTATGGCTGCCCTCTATGGTATTGGACAGATCAAATTAGGCCATTATGGTCAGGCATTCCTTGATGTCCTGACAGAACATGAGGCCCTGCACGGACGTCCTGCAAACCTTCCTGATCTTCCCATGCCAGCTCCAGTCAAGCAGCCATCCAGAACATGTCAGACATTGAGCGATACAGAAGTCCAATCTCTTGATCTGTTCAAACAGCTTGGCTCCGTCACCAGGGTAGCCACCCAACGGGGATTAAAGCCAACGACCGTCACAGGCCACCTGGCCCAGGCCATCAAGCTTGGTGAGATCACAGTGGAAGAAGTTACTGGTTTGCAGGAACATGATCTGGCCGCCATCAGGGCAGCCATTGCACGCCTGGCACAAGGCGGGACAATCAGACTCAAGCCCGTCTTTGAGGCGTTAGAAGGAAGGTATGATTATGGGGTGCTCAGATGCGTACGCATGGATATGGCAGCAAAGGATGTCTGATCCCCCAAGCCCGATGGCTGTAGAGGACACGGTATCACAGGTATCAGGGTGGGGCCATATACAGCCTTGCTAATGATCCTCCACCTTACCCAAAAATTCCCTGGTTCGTTCGTTCTGGGGATTGGCAAAAAATTGTTCAGGGTCATTCTCTTCCACAACCCTGCCATCGTCCATAAAGATAACCCTGTCGGCCACGTCCTTGGCAAAATTCATCTCATGGGTGACCACGATCATGGTCATGCCTTCTCTGGCCAAATCCTTCATAACGTCCAGCACCTCGCCCACAAGTTCTGGGTCCAGGGCACTGGTGGGTTCGTCAAACAGGATGAGTTTGGGGTTCATGGCCAGGGAACGGGCAATGGCCACCCGCTGTTTCTGGCCGCCGCTTAATTGGTCTGGATAGCAATGGGCCTTGTCATCCAACCCGACCTTTTCAAGCAGCTTCATCCCCAGGGTTCCGGCCTCGGAACGGCCCATTTGACGCACTTTGATGGGCCCCAGGGTCACGTTTTTAAGAACGGTCATGTGAGGAAAGAGGTTGAATTGCTGAAAGACCATGCCGGCCTCAGCCCGTACCAGATTCATGTTTGTGCTCTTCTCGGTGAGGTCGTGTCCGTCCACCAGAACCCTGCCGTCAGTAATGTCTTCAAGGCGGTTCACACAGCGAAGCAAGGTGCTCTTACCAGAACCACTGGGGCCGATAATAACCACCACCTCTCCCTGTTGAACATGAAGATCCACACCGTGGAGCACTTCCAGGTCACCAAACCGTTTGATAAGATGTTCAATCCGTACCATAATATCCTGCTTTGATTGTCCGCCTGCCCGATAGACAGCCTTGTTACACATCCCTGTCAACCTGCTGAAACAACATTCTCCCTGCAGGTCACCCTTGTTGGCACACGTTCATATGCTCACATACCTCAACAAGGTTTGAGACGTGAACGTGCTGTATATCGTGTTATCTGAGACGCTGTTGTGAACAGTCTGGCATGTTGTCTTGTTCACCAACCAGCTATCTCCTGGCAACCATGAGCCTGCGTTCTAACAAGGAAAGCATCTTGGAGATGCTCAAGGTCAGCACAAGATACATACAGGCCACAGTGAGCCAGACCTCAAAGGATCTGAAATTGGTGGCAATGATTTCCTGCCCACTGCGAGTCAGTTCACCCACTCCGATGACGACGAGTAGCGAGGTGTCCTTAAGGCTGATGATAAACTGGTTGCCCAAAGGGGGAATCATCCGCTTAAAGGCCTGGGGCCAGATGACAAAAGCCATAGTCTGCCCACGGGTCAAACCAATAGAGCGTCCTGCCTCGTACTGACCGGTGTTAATAGACTGCACCGCACCCCGTACAATTTCGGCAATATAGGCCCCGGCATTCACAGCAATGGCCACAATCCCTGCAGTCAAGGGAGGGATGCGCATCCCCAGGGCCAGGGGCAGCCCAAAATACAGAAACATGACCTGAACGATAAGGGGGGTTCCCCGAATGGTCTCAATATATCCACCTGCCACCTTCTGTAACAACCAATTCCGGGAAATCCGGCACAATCCGGCACCAGCCCCCAGGATAAAGCCAATACCTAATCCTGCCAGGGCGATGATAATGGTCAACTCGACCCCTTGCAAAAGAATGGGAATGGCCTCCCAGACCGCCTCAAATTTGAATTGAAAAGTACCCATAATGATCCGTTACATAATGTCAAAACATGCAGATTATTCAGTAATATCCCGGCTTGGACATCTTTACCACATCCAAGGTGGCCACAGGATCTGACACAGCTAACCCGGTGACCACCCTTTTGATATACGCAGTAAGAGCCTGCTAACGATCCTTTGGTACACAGGTGTTGGGGAATAATTGAGGGAAGCGAAGATGCAGAGGTATATATTCATCAACCTGAAAAGCTCGCAACAACCTCCCCCTTTTCCTGGTATCACCGATGTACTTCAACTCTTACAGAGGATCCACGCCAAACCATTTTTTATAGATCGTGGCATATTCACCCGATTCCATCAGCTTGAGGATAGCGATGGAAACCTTCTTACGCAGAGGCGAGCCTTTGGGAAAACCGATCCCATAGTACTGGCCTGCGTACACAGGGCCAACAACCTTGACCGCACCCTTGCCAGCCTCTTTGGCATAGTATTCCACAACAGGCTTATCAAAGATAACAGCATCAGCCCCACCGCTGCGAAGCTCCATAAAGGCAGCATCCTGATCCTGAAATTTACGCAGGCGTTTGCTGGTATAAGGCTTCACAAAATCCACACTGCTGGTGCCGATCTTCGTGGCTACCACCTTATTCTTCAGGTCTTCCACGCTCTTGATGTCCTTGTTATCGCTTCGGACTAAAAGGCGCAGACCCGACTGGTAGTATGGATAGGCAAAATCAATGACCTCCATGCGCTGGGACTTGATGGTCATGCCGGCAATACCCACGTCCACGTTACCGGTCTGCAAGGCAGGAACGATCCCGTTAAAGGCCATAGGCTGCAACACGTAGGACAAGCCGAGTTCCTTGGCCACGGCATCCCAGAGATCAATGTCAAATCCCACGTATTTGCCGGTTTGGGTATCCTTGTACTCAAAGGGCATAAACGCTGTATCACAAGCAACCACAAACTTTTTGGCAAGAGCGCTTCCCGACAGGGTACACAGCATACATCCGGTGAGCAGAATCATGATAAATCGTTTCATTTCTTTTCCTCCTTAATGAGAAATGCTTCTGATGGATAACCCTACCAGCCTGCCCGCAAGGCAGACAGGTAGCTACCTCTGTTGTTCACGCCTGATATGGGCACCAACCCTGGTGAGCTTGGCATCCATAGCCTCATAGCCCCGATCCAGGTGGTAAATCCTGCGTACAATGGTCGTTCCTTTGGCAGCAAGCCCGGCAAGAACTAACGAGGCACTGGCCCGTAAATCTGAGGCCATAACAGGTGCCCCGGTAAGTCGTTTCACGCCCTGAACCAGGGCCTGTTTTCCCGACAAGGTAATGGCTGCGCCCAGCCTGACCAACTCCAGGACATGCATGAAACGGTTTTCAAAAATCGTTTCACGGATCACTCCGGAACCCCTGGCAAGACACATCAGGGACATGACCTGGGCCTGCATATCCGTGGGAAAGCCAGGGTGAGGCATGGTTTCAATGTCCACGCAATGTAAGCCATCCTGGGCCCTGGCAACGACTCGGTCTCCAACCTCCTCAATATCCATGCCCATATCCCGCAAGACACGGACAACAGCTCCAAGATGGGCAAAGGGACATGCTGTCAGGGAAAGCTCTCCGCCTGTAATCCCGGCGGCTGCCATGTAGGTTCCTGCCTCAATACGATCAGACATGATCGCATAGGAGCATCCCTTGAGGCGATCCACCCCCTGAATCCTGATCACTGAGGTACCATGTCCTTCAATGATTGCCCCGCAGGCCATAAGAAAATGGGCCAGATCAACGATTTCAGGTTCCTGGGCCGCATTCTCAATCACGGTTTCACCAGAGGCCAGGGTGGCGGCCATAAGCAGATTTTCTGTCCCTCCCACGGTGGGAAAATCAAAGTGAATCCGTGCGCCATGCAGCCGGTTACAATGTCCGGTGATGTCACCGCCTTCCAGCTCAAATCGTGCTCCCATCTTTTCAAGGGCCTTGATATGCAGATCCACAGGACGGGCACCTATGGCACATCCTCCGGGCAGGGCTACTTTGGCCTGGCCCAATCTGCTGAGAAGAGGCCCCAGGCAAAGGACAGAGGCACGCATGGTGCGAACCAGATCATACGGGGCTTCAGGAAGAAGATGACCAGGCCGAACAAGCACGTGCTGGCCGTCCTGCTCAATATCAGCCCCCAGCAGGGCAAGGAGTTTGAGGGTGGTGGTAATGTCCCGCAGCCGAGGAACCTTGGTCAATCGAACCTCGTCTTCGCAAAGAAGTGAGGCAATAAGTATGGGCAGTGCCGCGTTTTTTGACCCGCTGATGGCGACCTCACCCTTCAGAGGATAACCGCCTTGTATGACCAATTGCTCCATGAAAACAGCCTCAAAATGGTTGGAGTCCTGGATAGTTGAACCAGCCCATAAAGGGCTATTGTCTACCGTAAAACCAGCTAAAAGTCATTGATTAAATCATTCATCTGCCAGATAAAGTCGAAACGTATACACAAAAAAAAGACCTGCACTTGTCAGTACAGGTCTTCATATTACTGGGGTGGATGACGTGACTTGAACACGCGGCCGCCTGGGCCACAACCAGGAGCTCTACCAACTGAGCTACATCCACCATTTGAAGAAAAGCGTTTCTATAGAAAACCGGCATGTCGGTCAAGATATTTTTACAAGAGGGATCAAAAAATGCGTGCGGTAATCCAGCTTCCGGCAATAACAGTGCCCAGGGAACTGCCCACATTGGCCAGCACCACTACCAGAAGAATCCGGCACACAGGATTGAGCCAGAATCCTTTAACCGAGCCAATAGCGTGGGGAATATCTTCAAGATCTGCAACCGTAGGCTTTTTGACCCAGGCCTGAACCAATCCTGCGACCCAACCAGCCGCAATCATGGGGTTCATGCTTGTCAGGGGTGCGGCAAAAAACGTGGCCACAATGGTCAGGGGATGGGCCAGGGCCAGGGCCGTTCCCACAGCAGATAACACCCCGTTCACCAAAAACCAGATATACACGGACTGCATGGAATGGGCTGCCCCTCCCTTGAAAAATCCCAGAATAAGGACAGCAAGGATGATCAGTGGAATGGCCCATTTCATCATCGTGCCCACATGCCCCCTGGGAGGAAATTCTTCCAAGGGTTCGAGATCCGCGTCCTTTTGCACGTGCTGCACAATACCAGGTACGTGTCCTGCACCCACAACAGCCACCACGGTCGCACCTGGGGCATGGCGAATTTTTTGGGCCAGGTAGATGTCCCGCTCATCAATGAGATGCTTTTTGACCTGGGGAAAGGATGAGGACAGAGAGGCCAGCATGGTTTCCATCTGATCCTGCTGTTTGATTGTCTCAATGGTTGTTTCGTCAACCTCTTCGACAACAAACAGGCTGGCCACAAGCTGGACAAGCATGCTCAGTTTACGAAAAAAACCAAGATACCCCCACACACGTTTCAGGGTTATCTCGACATTCCGATCAGCACAGACCAGGTCTGCGTCTATGCGCTGGGCCTGCTTGATCCCTTCCAGCATCTCTGCACCTGGCTGAACCCCTAATTGCTCGCCGATCTTGCGGTAGAACGAGGCAAGCATGAGCTGGGCCAGAACAAACAAGGTCTTTTTTTCCTTGATGACCTTGAAAATATCCATGCTCCGCCAGTTATCCTGGTTGATCATGGCCTTATAACGAGCCTTGCAAAGTTCCACACATACCGTATCCGGCTGTATCTCCTGAATGGTTGTCTTCACATCTTCCACACTCTCTTTGGAGACGTGGGCGGTGCCTACAAGATAGATAGTCTTACCATTGGCCTGAACCTGGGTGCAGGCTTGAGGCAATACGGATGCGTTCTGACTGGAGGCAGCCGCATCTGAGTCAACTGGGTGTATTGAAGAAGGTTGCATAAGCTCTCAGGAGTTAAGGTTACAGGTTCAGGCACGTCTCAACATCTACCCGGAAGCAAACCGAGGTATGCGGCATCAATCTGATATCAGCTCGCCGCCCCAGGCGGCCCAAAATACAAGACGCGAAGCGTCCATCAACAACACAATCTGATATCAAGCACAACGCCCCAGGCGGCCCCAAAAGTATCAGCTGCAAGGCGCGAAAAAGATTCAAGCTCGAAGCGTACCCCCGTACGTGAGAGCTTGAATCTTTTGAAGCAACGCAGCAGATGATGCTTTTGGGGCCGCCTGGGGGGGGGTTAGAACATTTCGCCCTCATGCTCTGCAATGGTTTTGTCGATGGCGTCCTTGAGTTCTGTGGGAAGCCCCATAATGTCCACATTCAAAAATCCCCGGACAATGGTAGAGGTGGCCTCATCTTCGTCAAGTCCACGGGCCATGAGGTATTCGATCTCTTCCTGGGCGATCTTGCCCACGGCTGCCTCATGGGAGAGTTCAACCCCTGTACGGGTTCCCTTGAGTTCCGGGATGGCATGAATAACCCCATCGCCTAAGATAAGCCCCTTGCACTCAAGGTGCCCCTTGGCTGGAACGGCTGTGCCCACGATCTCACCCCTGGCAATATTAACCCCGCCCGTGGTGATGGCCCTGGAAATAATCTCCCCACGGGTATCCGGGGCATTGAGAACAATCCGGTTACCTGTGTCCACATGGGAGCCTTCAGGCGTGACGATAACGGAATTAAACCGAGCCACAGCACCGCGACCATTGAGATAAATGGTGGGATAGGATTCCACGGATTTGACCTTGTTCAAAAGGATATAGTTGTTCAGAAGAACCCCGTTTTCCTCCACAATCCCCACGGTTCGGGGCCTGACAATCACATCTTCCCCCCAATTGTGGATCATGGTGAAGGTGAGCCTGCCGCCTTTTTTGATATAGATCTCGGAAATCCCCAGGTGCATGGCCGACACCACATCATGAGAGGTGGCACACCCTGTGATAATATGAACCTCGGAATCCTCTTCCACCACCACGATATTGTGGACGTTCTGGCCGGTGTTTTCCCCCTTGATAAACAGGCAGGACTGAACAGGCTCGGTCACCTTGGCCCCTTTTTCCGTCCTGATAAAATACCCCCCGCAAGTCGCTTGGGCGGCTGAGGCTCGGGTAAAATCATCTTGATCCTTGTCCATAGCCTTCCAGAAATACTCAGGCAGGCCATTGTATTTTTCCAGGGCCTCATTGATGCCCAAGACCTCTACCCCTGGCTGGCAGGAGGAACAATGCACCTTGGCATGATCAAATTGCAAAAAGGTTCCGCTGCGGTCTTTTTGCGAGACATCCACACCAGCCATGAGCAATTGCTCACGATCCTTCTGGGGAACCTGAGTAACATCCTCCAGGGTCTCCTCTTCACCACCGGTAAAAACATAGTGGTTAAGATCCACCTTGATCTGTTCCTGATTCATTTCTAGCTCAGACATCTGACACACTCCTTATATCCATACTTGCTGATGTGATCGAGAATATCCCTGGGACGGTTGGGCTTGACATCACAACACAACTGACCATCGTACATAACCTGGCCGCGATCAGCATTCACATAGTCCAGAATATATCCGGTATGGGTGATAATAAGGCCCGAAGTGGTATGCCGGGCCCGGCGATCCCTCATGGATTCAAAGGGCGAAGGCTCTAAGGGGCCGTCCAAAAGGTTGCGTGCGGTATTGCCCACCAGGGCCATGTTTTCGAGATCCACCCCGGATTCAGGCTCGTCAAACAGCACCAGATGGGGGTCCTGGGCCATGAGCTGTAACAATTCCGAGCGTTTGATCTCGCCACCGGAAAAACCGTCATTAATATCCCGTTCCAAAAAGGACTCAAAGTTCACGGTACGGGCCATAGCAGGGACATCAAAGTCTTTGTCGCGGGCACAAAGCCGGACAAGATCCTCGGTCTTGAGGCCGTGAATGGTCGGAGGCCGCTGAAAAGACATGCCTATACCCAGCCGTGCCCGTTCATAGGTGGGCATGTGGGTGATATCCTTTCCCCGAAAAATAATCTGACCAGCCGTAACCTCATACCCGTTAAAGCCCATAATGGTCATAAGCAGACTGGTCTTACCCGACCCATTGGGGCCGAACAGGATAAAAGTTTCGCCGTCCTTTATCTTCAGGTTGATTCCTTTCAGAACCTCTTTGGTTCCAATTCTGACATGCAAATCATGTATGTTGAGCATTGCTATCCACCTCTGGTTAATGATGGCAGGAACAAGCCCTGCAATAATCACCCTGTGAGTTTGTAAACGTTCACAAACAATCTGTTAGGGCAAACACATATTATGGATACGGATTGGAACAAGTCAAGAAAGAGGTGTTTTTGAGGCGGATGAACCTTGTTTGTTTCTGGCCCCACCTTGAGACTGACCTACCATTACGAGCACAAAAAAAAAACTCGTTGCACTTGTTATTACAAGTAGATAGAGTAATTTTCGAACAAATTACTGTTGAAAATTCAAAAATCAGACTCTTCAAACGAGCAGGTGCGAGGTGACCAACCATTTCAAGCCCAAAGCGTACCCTGTACGCGAGAGTTTGAACGTGTTGAAGCAACAGCGAAGCGCAGCAGATGATGCTTTTGGGGCAGCCTGATAAGGAGTACCACATTATGAGCGGCAACCAGTCGAGACAAGATGCCATCAAGGCCGTTACCAATTACAGGCCGGCTACGGCACCTCTCAGCTATGCGGAAGAGCATGTTGGCGGGATTTTTGGCTCCAATGTGTTCAGCCTTAACGTTATGGAAGAGCGGCTTCCCAAAAAGGTCTTTTTGTCCATTAAAAAGACCATTGAGACAAGCGGCAAGCTTGATCCCTCCATTGCCGATGTTGTTGCCTCGGCCATGAAGGACTGGGCTGTTTCCAAGGGGGCAACTCATTATACCCATGTCTTTTACCCCCTGACCGGTCTGACCGCAGAAAAACACGATAGCTTTCTGTCTCCTGATGGCAAGGGTGGGGCTATGGCCGAGTTCAGCGGGAAGCTGCTCATTCAGGGTGAGTCAGATGCCTCCAGTTTTCCTTCGGGAGGCCTGCGGGCAACCTTTGAAGCCAGGGGCTACACCGCCTGGGATGTGACCAATCCTGCTTATATTCTTGAAAATCCTAATGGAACCTTTTTGTGCATTCCTACAGCCTTTGTTTCCTGGACAGGCGAGGCCCTGGACAAAAAAACACCCCTTCTTCGTTCCAGTCAGGCCCTCAACGCCCAGGCCAGAAGAGTGTTGGCCCTGTTTGGGAGTGATACGGGCGAGCAGGTGCAATCTTTTGCCGGTGCCGAGCAGGAATATTTTTTAGTAGACCGGAATTTTTATTTTGAGCGGCCTGACCTGCAACTCACCGGAAGAACCCTGTTCGGTGCCAAGCCTGCTAAGGGGCAGGAGCTTGATGACCATTATTTTGGTGCCATTCCAGAGCGGGTTCTTTCTTTTATGATGACTGTGGAACATGAGCTGTACAAGTTGGGAATACCCGTCAAAACACGACATAATGAAGTGGCCCCCGGCCAGTTTGAAATCGCTCCCCTCTATGAACAGACCAACCTTGCCAATGATCACAACCAAAGTATTATGACCACCCTCAAGGGGGTCGCCAAAAAATACGGCATGGCCTGTCTGCTGCATGAAAAGCCCTTTGCAGGTATCAATGGGTCTGGCAAACACCTCAATTATTCCATTGGTACCAAGTCTCTGGGCAGCCTGTTTGATCCCGGCGATACCCCCCATGAAAACCTGCAATTTTTATTGTTTTGTGCAGCGGTTATTCGCGGGGTACATTTGCACGGTGATCTCCTGCGTGCTGTGGTTGCCACAGCAGGGAACGACCACCGTCTTGGTGCCAATGAGGCCCCTCCAGCCATCATGTCCGTGTATCTGGGCGAACAGCTTACTGATATTTTTGAACAGATAACAAGCGGTACCTGTAACGGATGCAAGACCTGGGGCGATCTTCGGGTGGGGGTAGACACCTTGCCGCCCTTGCCTATGGACGCGGGTGATAGAAACCGAACCAGTCCCTTTGCCTTTACCGGCAACCGTTTTGAGTTCCGAGCGGTGGGCTCTAATTTGTCCATTGCAGGCCCTTTGGTGGCCATGAATACCTTGCTCACCGAATCCCTGGATTGGGTTGCCACCAGGCTTGAAGCTCTGGATCTGGAACGTCCCGATGCCTTTAAGGATGCGGTGCTCTCCATTATTAAAGAGATTATCACCGATCATGGGGATATTATCTTTAACGGCAACGGTTATTCAGAGGCATGGCAGGAGGAGGCAGCCAGGCGCGGTCTGCCGTGTTTTGCAACGGCGGTAGATGCCTTGCCGGTTCTTACCTCGCCTTCGGCTGTCAACATGTTCACCACCTATGGTGTGTTCAGCCACCGGGAGCTGACCAGCCGTCAGGAGGTCTATCTTGAACAATACTCCCAGCATCTGGTCACCGAAGGATTGCTTACCGTCAAAATGGCCAGGACGATTATTCTTCCGGCAGTTCTGCGGTTTACGCGCGAATTGGCTGACACCAGCGTCAGTCTCAAGGCCTTGGGTATTGATGATACCATGCCGCTTCTTCAGGAAATCACAGCACAAACCCAGGGCCTGTATAAGGCCATTGGAAGACTTGAAGAACTCTTGGATCACGGTCTTGAGGATCCCCTGGAAAAGGCCAGGTACATGGGTGACAAGGTTATCCCTGTTATGCTTGATATCCGCACACGGGTCGATGCCCTTGAAGATATTGTGGCCGATGACCTGTGGCCTTTGCCCACCTATCAGGAGATGTTGTTTATCAAGTAGAGGGTTCTGACATGCTCAGTGTACCCATCTGATGAACCCGTGGGATGAGGTACAAACTGGAGCCCTGATGAGGACAGATAAGGTATGATAAGCGTGGACAATCAGGATGGAGCGACATGAAGTCATTAGTTGTGCGCATGCGAGACCTTGTGACAACCTTTGCCCAGTTAGAATCTGCTGGCGGTATGGTGCTGGTGCTGGCTACGGTACTGGCCCTGTGGTTCAGTAATTCAGGCTGGGCTTTTTGGTACACCTGGTTTCTGGGCATTCCGGTTCAGGTAAGTGTGGGGCAGCTCATTCTGGCAAAGCCTCTTATTCTGTGGATCAATGACGGATTGATGGCCATCTTTTTTCTTTTGGTAGGGCTTGAAATCAAACGGGAATTACTTGAAGGCCAGCTTGCCAGTTTCCGTCAGCTTCTGTTTCCCAGTGTCGGAGCCCTGGGCGGGATGGTCGTACCGGCACTTATCTACGCCCTGGTAAACTGGGGCGACCCCCTGGCCCTGCATGGATGGGCCATTCCCATGGCAACGGATATCGCCTTTGCCCTGGGGGTGCTTACTCTTTTTGGTCAGCGGGTTCCCGGCAGTCTGAAATTTTTCCTTCTCACCCTGGCCATCATGGACGATATTGGGGCCATCATTGTTATTGCCCTTTTTTATTCTGATGCCCTGTCGTTGGTATCCATTGCCCTGGCGAGTGGGTTTATCGGCGTGTTGTTCGCCATGAATGTTCTGGGCATCACAAAGATACGGGCCTACATGATTGTTGGTGTCTTGTTGTGGATCTGTGTCCTTAAATCCGGCATTCATGCCACCCTGGCAGGGGTGGTCATTGCCTTTGCCATTCCCTTACGTGTCAAGAAAGGTGAGCATTCTCCGGCCAGACATCTTGAACACCTCCTGCATCCCTGGTCGAACTTTTTTGTTCTTCCCCTTTTTGCCTTTGCCAATGCCGGAATTTCCCTGGCAGGAATGGGGCTGGATTCTATTTTCCATCCCGTACCCCTGGGTATTGTGGCAGGATTATTTATCGGCAAACAAGCCGGTGTGTTTGGCTGGTTATATCTTGGGGTTCGCTGGGGCCTGATCCATATGCCCCAAGGACTGTCCTGGAAGATGATTTACGGCGTGGCCATTTTATGCGGGGTGGGATTTACCATGAGCCTGTTTATTGGCTCCCTGGCTTTTGAAATGGAGGGGTGCCCGTTGTGCGTCTCCATCAACCGTGTGGGAACCATGCTTGGTTCCCTGCTTTCATGCGTGGTGGGTATGATGGTGCTGTATCGGGTTCTTCCCAGGCGGCAAGGCTGAAGACAACTGGAGTCACTGGCTGGTTGTTACCTCATAGATGTTTTCTGCCTTCCCTGAGGATAAACACGGACAGCCCTCCTCCCTCTGCCAGTGCTGGGTAAAGAGGGCAGTGTCTGGTGGGGTGAAACAATCAGCAGGAAGTTTTTTGAGGTGGAACCAAGGATGGTTCCACCTCGTCTTTTTCGTCATCCTGGGGCAGACAGGCCTGCAGGAATTGTCTGCGTTCTTCCGGTGAACAAAAGGTATCAATGTGTTCCTCGCCTCCAAAGGCGTCTTCAATGAGAGCCCTGCAGGCCACAGCGGAAAGGATTTTGCCGCAATGCCACCACTTCTTTCCCTTTGTTTGCCAGAAGAGCCGAGATTCCTGGGCACAGAAGGTTGCCGGGACAGTCATTTTTTGTATGACGCTCATGCGGATACCTATGGTTAGATGTTCATTGTCACCCCTGCCTGGGCATTGAGATGCCCTGGGGGTATCTGTCACGCAATGTCAAGAGGCTGAAAGATATAGTCATTCAAACCCTCACATACCATTCCAGGAGATAGCCCTGTTCTTGGATGTCAGGTATCCTTGTTGGTCGTGGGAGAGGATGACCCTCGTTTTCTGGCCTGTAACCAGGCCTGGAGTTTGGGTTCTGCACCTTGGTTATTTGGCTGATAGAAATGCCGGACACTGACCTGGTCGGGCAGGTATTCCTGGCTGATCCAGGAGTCAGGATAGGAGTGAGGATATTGGTAACCTTTACCATAACCCCACTCCTTTTGTAATTTGGTGGATGCGTTTCGCAGGTGCAGGGGCACGGGCTTGGGGCCATTTCTGCGGATTTCCTGCTTGGCTGCCAGATATCCGGCATAAGCGGAATTGCTCTTGGGGGCCAGGGCCAGATAGATGGTGGTTTCTGCCAGGGGAATAAACCCTTCCGGCATACCAATACCTTCAATGGCCTGTTGGCAGGCGACTGCCAGAGGCAATGCCTGGGGGTCAGCCAGCCCCACATCCTCTGAGGCCGAAAGGATGAGACGTCGGGTAATAAACTTAGGATCTTCTCCTGATTCCAACAGGCAGGCAAGATAGTAGAGCGATGCGTCTGGATCACTACCTCGTATAGACTTGATAAGTGCGGAGATGAGCTCGTAGTGATTGTCACCATTGCGGTCACCACGGGCCACGATTTCCGGAAGGGCCGCGTTGAGCTTATGAGGCTCACGGTCGTTTTCTTCAAGTTTGCTGGTGTATTCCACCAGATTGAGGAGGGTTCTGGCATCGCCCCCTGCCTGGCGTCCCAAAAGATCAAGACTTTCTCCGGGAATATAGGCGTGCATGTGGGCAGCACCCTTCTGAGCGATGGTGACCATTTCCGCCAGATTGAGTTCCCTGAGCCGCAGGACATGAAGGCGTGAAAGAAGCTGATTGGTGACGCTGAAGGAGGGATTTTCTGTTGTGGTGGCCAGCAGGGTGATGTCACCGCTTTCAAGCAGGGGCAGAAAAAAGTCCTGCTGGGCCTTGGAGTAGCGATGGAGTTCGTCCAGAACCACAATATCCAGATTTGCTATTTGTTTGCGCAAGGCCGCAACACCTGTTTCCGGAGCACTGAAACGGGCAAAGGCCTGACCGGTATGCTGGGCCAGGAGAAGGGCCAATGTGGACTTACCACATCCAGGAGGGCCGAAAAAAAGCAGGCTTGGAAGACGTTCCGCAGCCATGATAGCCTGGATACGCTGCTTGATATGACTCTGGCCTACAAAATCATCCAGACTCTGAGGACGCAGGGATTCGGCAAGGGGTTTTTTTGACATAGCTGGCTGTTGCAAAACGCACATGTTCAGGCTGTTGAAAAGGTATCAGATGCAAGGCGGGTCAAACGTTTTTTCCTCCTCTGCATTCCCTTCATGTTGTACATCATACAGCCATTTTTCACGTTCATTGCCAGCATGGTAATCAAGAAGTTGGGGGAGTTCAAGATAATGAATCGCCCGTATTGCAAACAGATAAACTGTCCTCAACAAGGCTTGGGGTTATCCTTGACACACAACCACCGTGTCTATAGACATCCTTTTTTGTGGAACCCATCCGGTGTCCGGTCTCCAAACGGACACCGGATTTTTTCGGCCTTGTCCCCGTAGCAGACTGCTCCTGGCCAGGGAATCTGGCATACGCCGCCTTCCTGTTCCCTCATTGTCACCCGTCCAGCCCTTCCCACAATCCTGTCGTCCAGGCATGAGGCATCACCACGGGCAACCCATCTCTCTTCCCTCAAGAAGGTATCCTATGCGCCCTTATGAACGTTTCAAAGCCCTGGGTCTTTCCCACAACGTAGTGACAGCCCTTGTCAACAAAGGCTTTGAGGAACCAACACCCATTCAGGAACAAACCATACCACTGCTCCTTGCCGGAAGCAAAGACCTCATTGGGCAGGCCCAAACAGGTACGGGAAAAACAGCCGCCTTTGGGGTGCCGCTTATTGAACAGGCTGTGGAAGATCTAGGCGTTGTCCAGGCCATTGTCCTCACTCCCACCCGAGAGCTGGCCATTCAAGTTGCCGAGGACATCAATTCCCTCAAGGGAAGTAAAAAGATCAGGGTTATGCCCGTCTACGGAGGACAGGCCATTACTCATCAGCTCAGAGGCCTGCGTCAGGGCGTAGACATTGTTGTAGGGACTCCGGGACGGGTTCTGGATCATTTGCAGCGCAAGACCTTACGCCTTGATCATATCTCCCACTTTGTCCTGGATGAGGCCGATGAGATGCTCAATATGGGCTTTATTGAAGACATTGAGGCCATCCTTGAGACAACCAATACGGACAAGACAACCCTGTTCTTTTCCGCCACCATGCCCAGAGAAATCCTGGCCATCGCCAAAACCTATATGCGGGACTACGAGATTGTCTCTGTTCGCAAGCAAGAGATGACCGCAGATCTCACCGACCAGATCTATTTTGAGGTCAATGAAAACGATAAATTTGAAGCCTTGTGCCGGATCATCGACATGGCCGAAGCATGTTATGCCATTGTCTTTTGCCGCACCAAAGTCGAAGTGGATCAGACCGTGGGACGCCTTATGGATCGGGGGTATGATGCCGAAGGACTGCATGGGGATATTTCGCAGGGGCAGCGGGAAAAAATCCTGGACAAATTTAAGAAACACCACATCACCATCCTCGTAGCCACCGACGTGGCTGCGCGGGGCATTGACGTGAACAACCTGACCCATGTGATCAATTACGCCCTGCCCCAAAACCCGGAATCCTATGTCCACCGCATCGGACGCACTGGACGGGCAGGCAAGGCAGGAACAGCCATTACCTTTATCACCCCGTCCCAATCCCGAAGGCTTCTGTTCATTCAACGGGCCACCAGAAGTACCATCCGCAAAGAACGATTGCCCAAGGTCACGGACATCATCAGGGCCAAAAAGAACCGGATCATCTCCCAAATCCGGGACGACCTGCATGCAAACATCCAGGATCACTTTCGAGAGATGGCAGCCACTCTCCTTGCTAAGAACAATCAGGAGGACATCCTTGCCGCTGTGCTCCAACATGCCTTTAAGGATGACCTCGACGCATCCGGCTACCATGAGATACGTGATGTGTTCGTGGACAATAAAGGCACGACCCGCTTATTTGTGGCCCAGGGAAGGACACATGGGATGTCCCCCAAAAAGCTGGTGAACATGATGCATCGGGAAACCGGTGTCCGAACCCAGGCCATCCAGGGCGTTCAGGTATTAGAAGGTTTCTCGTTTATGACCGTTCCCTTTCGGGAGGCCGGCATCATCCTGAGTGTTTTCAAAAAACAAGGCCGAGGCAAGAAACCCCTTGTGGTCAAAGCCAAACCCTTGAAGCAGCCGAGCAAACCGCCCTTTTTCAAGCGCACCCACCGTCCACGGTAAGGGCCTTGTCGCAGTCACATTGCTGCCTGTACAAAGTCGGCAAAGAAACGTATGGCACGAACGTCACTAACCATTTCATGCAACGAGGGTATCATGCTCGATCCAAAACATTGCGTTGTTTACAGCGGCGGGGCCCAGGGAGCCGAAGAAACCTTTGGTCGTATGGCCGAACAATACGGTCTCCAGGAGGTCAACTTTTCCTTTGAAGACCACAAGATAGCCCGTGAACGAGGCCGTCGGGTTCTGACATCCGAGGAGCTGACCAAAAAAGATGTCAGCCTTTCCTATGTCTCCAGGCTCATGAACCGAGACTATTCACGTGCCCCCATCTTCCGCAAGGTGCTTCAGTCCATCTGCTGGCAGATTGCAAGCGGCCATGAGGTCTATGTAGTCGGCACCATTCAGGATGACGGTACAGTCAGGGGCGGAACCGGCTGGGGGGCCGAATACGCCAAGATCTGCAACAAACCCCTGTTTGTCTTTGGCCAGCGCAAGAATGCCTGGTTTAAATGGACGAAAAATGCCTGGCTGGCTGCCGAGCCTCCGGTTATCAGCCAGCATCACATTGCTTGCACAGGAACCCGCTTTCTCAAGGATAACGGCAAGCAGGCCATTGAAGATCTGTTTGCCCGCTCGTTTGGCAAATAACAATTCTTCTCCAGCCCTTAGAATAAGGCAGAGATACCAAGGGCAGACGCTATGCGTCTGCCTTTGGCGGTTATGATCTATGCAGTCAAAGAAAATCGTTTGAACCATGCAGCCTGGCATGGTTCAGCGTGAAGGAAATCTCAGGGTAAAGGTTGTGCCCTCTCCTTGACGGCTGCTGACTTCCATCGTGCCCCCCATGTTTTCCACAAGGCCGAAGCACACAGACAGGCCCAGGCCGGTTCCCTTGCCCACAGGTTTTGTGGTAAAAAACGGCGAAAAAATCTTTGCCTGGTTCTCCGGGCTGATCCCTCCGCCATTATCCTGGACTCGGATCTCCACCAAGCCATCAGGAGTATGGCTTCCAGAGATACCAAGCATCCCTCCTTCACTGCCGTGACGTTCAACAATGGCATAGATGGCATTGTTGAAAAGATTGAGTACAATCTGCTGAATATGTCCGGGATCCGCATAAATGGTCAGGGGCTTATCCGGCAATTCCCTGATGATTTCAATACCGTTGACTGCTGCCTTTTTCTCAATCATGCCTACGACTTCAGGCAGAAAGGTGTTGAGATCCATATCCTTGTATTCAGGCTTGCCCTGACGACCAAAACGGAGGATCGAACGAGTAATCTTGGCACATCGTCCAATCTGATTCTGGATCTGGATCAGGGCCTGGTCGATCTCATGGCTTTCTTCCCCTTCCTTCATATCCCCCTTCTTCTTCATGTCCTCAAGGATCAATTCAATATAGGCGTGGTCGCTCTTCATAACCTGTAAAGGATTATTGATTTCATGAGCAAATCCAGCAGCCATCTCTCCAAGTTCGGCCAAACGAGTGGCCCGCACAAGCTGATTTTGCAGAGATTCCTTTTCCTTGTCCGTCATACGAAGCCGATGTTCGATGCGTCCGCTTAAAATAATGGCCAAACAAACCATGCCCATAGCACTTATAACCGCTATAAGAAGGGTCAGCCACGCCGCCTGATTGAATGCTGCAAAGGCATCATCCTTATTCTGTCTGACCACAAGCAGCCATTTGTTGGGAATAATCCAGGTCGTGGCGTACACATAGGTCATGCCCCTGCCGTCTTCTTTGACATAGGTTCTGATCGCTCCAGGTTCATCAGGATAGGTCACGTCTTCGCTGTCCTTGTCAAGAAACCTTCCCCCAGACCAGCGTTGTGTTTGTAACACTCCGTCCTGGTTGATGATATAGGCCTCTCCTGTTTGACCGATACGGATTGCCTCCACAATCTCGCTGAACCTGTAGGTATCAATGGTTGCCCGGATAAACCAGGGCTGCCCGTTGTGGGTACTGGACAGGGCAATGACAAAATGCGGAATATTCCGAAAGCCCAAAAACACATCACTCTGATACCTGCCTTTGGCCATAACCTCCTTGAACCAGGTGGTATCTTTGTACACCCTACCCCCTAAGGTATACGGCCCCACATAGGCCACATGAAGCCCTTGGGAATCTACCACACCCAGATCCACAAAGGTGGATGATTTCTTGTGCAGATGGTCAAACACCCTTTGCAAGGTCTCTGGCTGCTTGAGTTCGTCAACATCATATTCGGCCAGGATAAAGGAAAGATCTGCCCGTCGTTCTTTCAGAAAAGACGCAACCATGTCACGATGATCACGCACGATCCGTTCCATGGAGGATATGGTATTATCTTTAATGGACGACGAAAAATAATGGTATCCGACCCCGATAATCATGAGAAAGGGAATCACAGGCACAAGAATCATACCCATTACAATATGCTTGCGTATATGTGCGTAATATCGTTCTTCCATGACCGTAATACCCTCAATCTGTGGAGTTATCTAGCGTAACAAACAATGTTTCATACAAGATATTGCCGAAGGTACACAAGGACAGGACTCATGGATGCGAGCATAACAAGCATGATGACCACACCCAGGACAACGGCTGTTATGGCCTGTATCCACCGAAATGCACACCATCTCACCAACCCCACAGCCACCAGAAAAAACCGCCAGGGTTCGGTAAAGATCTCCAGGGTCGGCAGCCAGGAGATGAGCATGGTAACCCCTGTGGCATAGGCATAGATGATGGTTATCTGCTTATAGGAAGCCAGCCTTCCAAAAAACAGCCCCATGATCATGAAGGTGAATGCGGCCAGGATACAAGGCATACCCATAGCGTTGGCCGCCAGGGTAAACGCCTGAAACAGAGAATGGTCGGAAAAATAGGTATAGCGAAGACTGGCCCAAAAAAGCCCAGACATACTCAGGAAAACCAGGGCCTGTTTATACCCTGTATGCTGAGGCAGGCCGCTGAAAAACATACGCGGCGAGGTGATCAGGGCTGCAATAGTCTGAAAATAGGTCGGCTTAACGTATGCAGTATCGTCCATCTGGTTGTCTATTGGTTCCACCGTCATGGTTACTCCTTTCCAGGCTGCTCAAAAAGCATCAGACCCTTATCCCGTCACATAGGCAAAGAGCTTTTCCCCAATTCCCCATCCCAGCATGATCAGAGTCATGATACAAAAAAGGGTTCGTTCAAAATGCTTGGTGAAATAGGTCACACTGCCCTTATGGACAACGTGTCTGCTGATTGCTTCCTTCATAAGGATACCTCCTTATCTGAGGCTGGTGATGATGCATGCAGCCTGTCCCCAAGGGAAGGCACCTCCCGTACAGGGACAGGCTGCATGTCTATCCTGCTACCTGATTGCCATTGCTTATGCGTCCACCCTTAATTCCTTTAATACCCAGGCAATCCCGGAAATCCCATGATACCCCAGAGTATGGCGGTACACAGCAGGATAACGATATTGGCTATAAACCACATAGGGATACCCACCCGCAGATAGTCCCTGGGCTCCAAATAGCCACTGGCATAAACAATGGCATTGGGAGGCGTGCCAATGATGAGACAATAGGCAAAGGAAGAGGCCACAGCCGTACTCATGGCCATAAAAGGCAGGAAGGTCGTTCCCGGATGCACCAGACCTGCCATGTTCAGGGTGATGGGGCCAACCGCCGCAGCCGCAGGGCCATCAGCCATAAGGTTAGTCAAAATGGCCGTCAGACCATTGGCCGTGGCCATGAGGGGCAATCCCTTGTCCATACCAAAGGGAACCAGGAATTCGATAACAGAATTGGCCATCCAGTAGGCGGCACCAGTCTTATCCAGCGTCCGACCAAAGATAATGGCCCCAGCGTAGAGCCAGACAACACCCCAATCCACGCCTTTTTGATAATCACGCCAATTGACAATACCCGCCATAATATAAGCCACAGCACCGGCTACAGCAATCACACCAATACCCAGACGGACAGGATAAATGCCGAGATTGTAGAAGATCTTTTCTGTAAACCATCCAAAAACCATGACCACAAAGATAATCACTGCCCAGATCTGATGCCTGTTCCATGTGCCCATCTTACCGATTTCCCGTTCAAGGTGCTGCATGGCAGGCTTGAGGGACTTGATTCTCGGCTTAAACCGCCAATTGATCATAAACCAGGTGATAGGAATCATGACAATGAGGAAGGGAAAACAATAGGTAATCCACTGGAAGTACCCGATATCAAATCCAAACATATCGTTCAGATAGGTCATCATAATAACGTTACGGGCACCACCAGAGGGAGCACCTGGGCCGCCGATGTTACAGGCCATAGCAATGGCGATCATAAGCATCTTGGCCAATTCCTTATCCTCTGGAACCTCTTCAGTGAGGCTGTTCTGATACAAGAGCATAGCAATAGGCAGAAACATCGCAGCCAATGCGTGGTCAGAAATAAAGGCTGCCAATGGAGTAATGATCAGGAAAAAGATCAGAGTAATCCAGCGTACATCGGGAACAGCCAATTTCTTGAACATCATAAGACATACACGCTTATCCACACCTGTCTTCACAAAGGCCACAGCAAACATCAAACTACCCATGATAAACCAACAGGCATCAGACCAATACAGCATGGCGACTTCCTGTCTGGTGACTACATTGCTAAAGACCAGAATCAACCCGATACAAAAGGCGACCGCAGGCAGAGGAATACATTCCGTGACAAAACAGAGGACAACAAATGTCATCATGGCAATAGAGACCTTGATGGCCCATGTTCCCTTGTCTGCCACCTTTTTGTCCTTATCCGACAGATTATTGTAGTTCAGAACATTGATGCGATAGTCATAGGCCTTTTGCATGACCTTCTTATACCGTGCTTCATCAACGGAATCCTTCACAAAAGCATGGGCCTTTGCAAAATTGGAATCACTACATGCTATCTTATATTTCTTACACCACTTCATATTTCTCTTGAGAAACCGATCCTTGCTCAGAGCACCCATTCGCATATTTCGTTCCATCATCTGTACTGTGAGCAATTTCCATTGTTCTACCTCAGAGCTATTCTGCTGAAAGAGCTCCTGTGTCAGCATATTGATGACAGCATGAGGGCCAACTGTATATTGAGTACCTGTTTTTTGCATACTCTTTGGAGTTGGCATTACAAGTATTATGAAAAAAAGAATAACCGGAATACTGAAAATCTTCCAGTCTACATACTTATCATACCCTGTTGCCTTTTTCTTTTCCTGTGCCATAGATACCTCTACGTAATATTCAAAGGAGTCATAAAAGGAGATGCTTCAATTTATGATGCCAAAATGATTTTGGACATTTCGTAAAAAAGTTCCTGTTCGCGGATCACACCGATAACCTGTCCGTCTTCCTGCACAAGCACCCTTCTGCGATGCTCCGAATACATGACGTCGGCCACCTCCATAAGGTTGGCGTTATGAGGAACTCTTGGCGGAGATTCCCGCATCACGTCACGAACTTTCCGATCCTTGAGTTTGTTGACCTGGGTTGAAAACATCCCGCTCCAGAACATGGTCGAATACGCCATAGATTCTGCCAGGGAAGGCTTGGGTGCCGAGAGATATGCCGGTCGAATGGCCTCAATAAGCTTCTGCATAGTCAAGACTCCAACCACCCTGTCGCCATCAAAGACCATGATTGTCCGGTGACCACCCTCCATAAGCGTACCTGTTGCCAGAAATTGCTGGTAAGCCTCCCTCAATTTTTCAATTCCCTCTCCAACGGTATTGTCGGCCTGCACGACAATATAATCCTCTAAGGGAATCATGACCTCGGCGGCGTTCTTTTCACGAGGAATACGCATATGTACAGTTGTGTACGCATCGTTGATCTTGGCGGACAGCAGATCAATGTCACAGGGTTTGTTCAAATAATCGAACGCCCCCTTGGTCAGGGACTTTTGAGCAGATTCCATGCCCCCATGCCCGGTAAGCATGATGACCTGGATGTCCTCATCAATCCCTTTGATCTTGGCCAGAACCTCCTCTCCGCTCAAACCAGGCATCTTGATATCCAAAACCACCACATCCTGGGTGGTTTTCTTCAAGATATCCAACGCCTCCTCACCGCTTCCGGCCATAGCAACCTCATAGCCTTTCCGCTTCAGGATCTTAGACGTTGTCGAGCGAAACCGCTCTTCGTCATCAACCATCAACACGTTGATCTTCTTTGTCATTATTTACCCCCTTTCAGGTCATATGTGATACAGATAGAGGCTGATGTTTACATGGCCCACCAGGTGTTGCCGGATCATCCTTCCTGCCCAACACTCTGTTTGGCCTTGGTAAGCAATGCATGCAGGTCAACAGGTTTGACCATATATCCTGCGGCACCATGTTCCATGCCCTGGGCCGCTGATTCCATAGAGGCGTGCCCTGTCAGCAGGATAACCTTTGCTTCGGGATACCGTGCTCTGATGCGTTCAAGAGTTTCAATGCCGTCAAGTCCGGGCATTGTAACATCCATAATGATCACATCCACGGATTGTTCAGCAAGTATCTCCAACGCCTTGGTACCCCTGTTGGCAGTCAGGACCGTGACTCCTTTTCGCTGCAACACCTTGGATGCGCTTTGCAGAAATGCCTCCTCGTCGTCCACGAGAAGCAGACACAATCCCTGCTCGATCCTGTTCACGTCGAACTCCCCTTCCTGCTCCTGATCCATGGCTGGCAATATACGGACAGCATCCATGCGGCTATCCTTCCAGGGGAGTCAGGGGCAGGGTTATCAGGAAGGCTGCTCCCTTGTCGGGTAGATCTTCAAGACGCAGGCTTCCTCCAAGTTTTTCAATAATGCTGTAACTGATCGCCAGACCAAGGCCAGTTCCCTTGCCCACGGTCTTGGTTGTAAAAAAGGGATCAAAGATCTTTTTTGCAATCTCCTTGGGAATGCCTGGCCCGGTGTCCTGAATGGAGATACAAAGTTCCTTTCTGCGCAGATCAGCCTGAGTACGAATGGTAATGTCCCCACCCTTGCCAAGGGCATCAATGGCATTGTTCAGGATATTCAAAAAAACCTGTTGCAATTGGGACGTGTCGCTCAGTATACGAGGAAGGTTTTGCTGCAACGTGGTGGTGATATGGATATTCCGATATTTGGCCTCATTTTCCAAAAAGGAAAGCGTTGCTTCCAGCACAGCATTCACGTCTACGTTTTCGCGCAAGGGTTCCATTCTCCGGGCAAATCCGAGCAAACGATGCACGACCTTTTTGGCCCGCTCCACATGGGTTTCAATCTTGTCCAGCGAATCCTTAAACTCCTGCACATTCTCACAGGCCTTGAGTTCTTCCTCGTCCAGAAGATCATGCATCCACCCAGCCTTTTCCTTGATCACGGCCAGGGGATTGTTGACCTCATGGGCAACCCCGGCAGCCATCTTGCCCAGGGCCGCCATCTTGCTCGACTGCATCAGGCCCTCGTCAAGCATGGCCTTTTCCTCTTCCGCACGCATAAGCTGGCGGATAATAAGACGGGTAAGGACCAAGGTTCCCGCAAGAATAATGACCACCCCCACAATACCCAGGGCAATCACATAATACTGGGTTCTCAGCAGGGGCAGCAGCTCTTCCTTGGGTTCCTCACGCACAATAAGGAGCCAGTCCTTGCGTTCGAGCCATTGGAGGCCAAAGAGGGTTTCCTGGGAGCGTGAAACATGTTCAATGATCCTTGGGCCAGAAAAACGTGAGGGTGTGCCAAGAATATGCGTCAGGGCTGGACTTGATCCAAAACGAGGGGTGGTCTGCAATTGCATAGCCGCATTGACCAGATAGGCATCACCATGAGCCCCCTGCTGGATGGACTGAACCAAGGATTCAAAGACCCCAGAGTCAATCGTTGCCCTGAGTATCCAACTGGTATCTCCTTCCCGCCGCATAAGAGCGATGATAAAATGAGGAAACTTTCTAAACCCCATAAAGACGTCGCTCACATACACACCTTTGGCCAGTACTTCGTGGAACCATTTTTCGTCCTTGTAGTTGACTTCTTGCAGGTTGTAAGGGCCGCAATAGGCCACATGATTGCCCTGCCTATCAATGACCCCAATATCAATAAATGAATCCGATCCCTGCCGGATGATCTGAAGAATGCCTTCAAGGTGATCCGGCTGCATGATTTCTTCATACGACTGGGTTTCAGCAATGATCCTGAGCTGGGCGATCCTCTCATCAAGAAACAGATCCAGGGCACGAGCCTTATTGGTTACCAGCATGGAAAGGCTCTCGGTGATCTTGGCCGTGTACGTCCCGCTGAACTGATAGTAGATGGTAACACCAAAAAGCAGCAGAGGGATAACCGAGAATCCCATAGTGAGGCCGATAATCTTAGCGCCGAGTTTCCGAAACCGGGTATTTTCCTTCATGATACAACAATCCTGTACGGCCACAACCTGGTCTTTTAACATGATTGATGAACAAAGAAATGCTGCACGTACCCAAAAATAATTCACACCTCTGGCAAACCGTATGCCAACCCCAGGCAAGAAGGGGTTCAAGGCCGTACAAGAGGGGCAAAAAAAATCTTATCCCATGAGAATAGCTATCTTTTAAGAAAACACACAAGGCAGGTATACGGAGAAAAAACAGCAGGCCGCATCTGCAAACCGGGTTGCAGATGCGGCCCTTTTTTTGGACGACGAGACAGGAAGATACGACCTGGGAGAAGTGGCTGGACGCTGGCCAAGGGAGAAGATACTCATCTCCCAGCCCAAAAAATATGAGGAAAAAAATCCTGCAAAGGAGTTTATCAGACGTTTACAGTCTGTAAAAATACCTGACAGATACAGAAAAAAAACCGGTGTGCAGATCACACCATCTCCAGGCACAAACATGGATACTATCACTCTCCACGCATTGTCTTCCCATGTGCGGTTATACGGCATGAAAATAGAAAGGGCTTGATGTATTCCAGGTTTTCTCCCTTGTAACCAACCCACATGCCGCCATGTCACCACTCAAAAGATTGAAAACGTATCTCACAGATCTGGTATCCCGAAGGGCAGCTCCATCCAACGATGCCCTGGACGACGAGTCCCAGACTCACATATTCAAGGCTCGGTATCACGCCTTCAGGCAATTGCTTGCGGCCAATAACAGGACGCTGGAACTCATGACGGATATGGAAGAGGCCCTGCAAGGGACCAAGCCCTTTGGGATGTCCTTTATCAGATCCCGATGCACGGCCATTTCCACCAATGTCTTTCGGATCATCCGTCATCTCTGTGAGCTTAACCCAACAGACTACCAGGGTCTGCACAACGTTTTCAAAGACATCCAGCAGCACGTCTCGGCCCATCTCATCTCTGAAGGCCCTGCTGCGGGCGATCAGATCATCCTGCCTTTTCAGGAAATCACCAAAGAATGGGCCGATCAGGTAGGCAGCAAAATGGCCAATCTTGGAGAGCTGCGAAACCGCTTGGGGCTTTGTGTTCCAGAAGGCTTTGTCATCACCACACGCGGCTATAATCTGTTTATGCAGCATGAAGGGTTACAGGATCAGATCAATTGTCTCTTGCAAAGCACTCCCATTGAATCCCTGGAAAATCCGGCCAACCAGCATGAAGATATACCGGCAAGGGATGATGAGGCAGCAGGCAGCCCGTCCAGCCTCTTTGAAATATGCGCCCAGATTCAGGGGCTTATTGCCAAGGCATCCTGTCCTGAGGCCTTAGAGCAAAGCATCTTTCAGGCCTATGACCAGCTTTGTGCCGCCTTGGGGGCACCGCATAAGGTCTCCCTGCGATCCAGTGCCCTGGGTGAGGATATGGCCCAGACCTCCTTTGCCGGACAATACCGATCCGAACTCAATGTGGATCGGGACAACCTTATTCGGGCGTATAAGAATATCGTGGCCAGCAAGTATTCCCTCAGGGCCCTGACCTATCGGTTCAATCGGGGGATCAGGGATGAGGATGTGCCCATGTGTGTCGGGTGCATGGTCATGGTTCCAGCTCGTGCCGGCGGTGTCATGTACACACGAAATCCCCTGAATATCAGGGATACCAACGTGTACATCAACTCGGTGTGGGGCTTGGCCAAATCCGTGGTGGACGGCTCTGTTACCACAGACCAACTCGTGGTGGATAAGCAGGCCCCTCATGAGGTGATCCACAAGACCATTGGTTCCCAATCCCAAAAACTATCCTGTGATGAAGCTGAAGGCGTCTTTCGTGAGGATCTGGATAGAGATACCAGCTTGCTTCCCTCGATTTCTGACAAGCAAGCCGCTGTCCTGGCGCAATTGGCCAACCTCATTGAATCCCATTATGGCCAGCCCCAGGATGTGGAATGGAGCATTGACATGGCAGGCCAGGTGTTCCTGCTCCAAACCCGTCCCTTGAAACAGCATCTGGCCGCAGACAGATCAGCCGTATCCCACAAGGTTATGCCTAAGGTGCAACCGCTTCTTACTGAAGGCATGACAGCCAGTCCTGGAGTGAGCAGCGGCAGGGTATTTATCCTCCAAAGGGACGTGGATATACTGCTCTTTCCCCAGGATGCCATCCTGGTCTCTTCTCAATCCCTTCCCAAATGGGCCTCGGTTCTGGGCAAGGCCCAGGGGGTGATCACGGAACATGGCAGTATTGCCGGTCATTTGGCCAATGTGACCCGTGAATGTGGTGTGCCTGCCTTGTTTGGCGTCAAACATGCCACATCCATCCTGCACAACGGCCAGGAGATCACCCTGGATGCCGATGGCCAGACCGTGTATCCTGGGCGGCTGGAAGGTCTTCTCAAAGACCGTGCCCCAGCCAAAAATCTTATGCAGGAAAGCCCTGTGTACAATACTCTCAAGAATATTTCTCGCCATATTCTGCCCTTGCATCTTCTGGATCCTGACTCTCTGGATTTCAGGCCATCATCCTGCCAGACCTACCATGACATCACCCGTTTCGCCCATGAAAAATCCGTCCAGGAAATGTTTGATTTCGGAACGACCAACTCCTTTTCTCCCGGCTCAAGCAAGCAGCTTAGGGCCAGGGTTCCCATGCAATGGTGGATCATCAACCTGGATGATGGCTTTAAGGGGGAAGTTCGGGGAAAATATGTGGATCTGGACAATATAGCTTCCATCCCCATGCTGGCCATTTGGAAGGGGTGTGTGGCCATTCCCTGGGACGGGCCGCCCAGCCTTGACGGCAGGGGATTTATGAACGTGATGATGCAATCGACTACCAATCCCCACCTCAATCCAGCCATTGCCTCAGACTTTGCCAACCGCAATTATTTCATGATATCCAAGCATTTTTGCAATCTGCAATCACGCTTTGGCTACCATTTCACAAGCATTGAGGGGCTGGTGGGAGAACGGGTTCGGGAAAACTATCTCAGATTTCAATTCAAGGGAGGGGCTGCGGATCATCAACGCAAAGTGAGGCGGGCCCAATTTGTGGGGGAACTCCTTACGCGATACGATTTCCAGACCAAGGTTCGGGAAGACGCCATGTTCGCACGCATGGACAACTACGATCAATCCTTTCTGGAAACCCGACTCATTATCCTGGGGTATCTGCTCATGCATACCCGACAATTGGATATGATCATGTCCAATGAAAAGACCGTTGCTCAATACAGGGAAAAAATGATTCAGGATATTGCTACGATCCTCAACCAGCATGGCGAAAACGAACAACCAGGGTGAAGTATGTGAACAAGGTGCAACCTTGCCCTTCTGGACACCAGCATCACCATCCTCTAGGAGGAGGTGCAGACGTTTCGATGGTATCTGACACAACCTCTTGCCTTTATGGAAATCCATTATGCAGCAAAATAACGAACTTGGTCAGGCGGTTATGCGCGGTCTTCTCTTGGGCGGCTCCATAGGACTTATTGCCGGATGGTTTGGTATGCAGCCCTTACGCGCCTTATTCACTGGTTTTCTCTGCGGCATCCTGGCGGGTATGACCAAATATCGTTTGGCCAACAAGAAGAAAAAGTAACCCATCCTCTTCCTCCCAATCTATCCCATTCCTTCTCTGATGACATGGTTACCGCCATCCTCTCTGCTCACCCAAAAATAACAACCAGCCTGCAAGGAGGCCTTGCTATGGGCTATGCTTTGCATGGCTCATCAGATCGGATGGTTATGCTGCTCTATGAACGATGATCAGAACCGCTTGATAAGGATCACACCGATGATAAGGCAGAGAACACCCAGAACACGCCAGGGATTTAAAGTGTGTTGAGGGAATCCCAGAACACCGTAATGATCCAGGAGAAGTGATGCCAGCATCTGGCCGACAATGAGGTAGGTGAGCATGTTCACTGCCCCAAGCCTGGGGGCGACGATAATCGTAACCGTCACAAACACAGCCCCTAAAAGGCCGCCCGTCCAATACCACCATGGAACTTCTGTCAGGGTATGCAGGGTTGGAAAGGGCAAACGCAGAGCCAGGCACAGGACAAGCAAGGCCAGGGTACCCACGGCAAACGAAATGAGCGAGGCCATGTATGGCCCACTGGTGACCTGGGACAATAAGACGTTGATACCTGGTTGGACAGGCATCAGACAGCCAGCGATCAGGGTAATGAGGATATCGAGAACATTCATAAGAAAGGGACAGGGCAGGAGATGAACAAGTCGTCTCACAGTTGAGCAGGACGCATAGAAATATCCAATTGCGGGAAGGGAACATCAACCCCATTTGCCTTAAAGACATCCCACACAGCAATCCGAACAGCACTTTTAATATTGGAGACACCATTTTCTGGATCAGCTATCCAGAGGCGCAGTTCCAAATTCAGGGAGGAATCTCCAAATTCCTTGAGTTGGCATGAAGGTTTGGGAGAGTCCAAGACCCTTGGAACCGTTACGGCTGTGGTCAGGATCAGATCAATAACCTGGTGAATGTCCGAATCATAGGCAACAGGAAAGAGAATTTTTAACCGGATCAGAGCATTGGAAAACGACCAATTGACCACTTGATTGACAATCAAATCCTCATTGGGAATCAAATACTCGGTATTATCCCTGGTGGCCACTGAGACATAACGTGCTCCAAGGGATTTAATACGCCCATAGGTTGATCCCACTTCAATAACATCACCTGGCTTGATGGAGTGATCCAGCAAAAGGATAATGCCGCTCACAAGATTGGAGACCACCTTTTGGAGGCCAAAACCAAGGCCCACACCAATGGCACCACCGATAAAGGCAAAGGCAGACAAATTGATGCCAAGAACTCCCAATGTGATGATAACCGCTAAAAATAACAGGGAAATTTTGACAACCTTACTCAAGAGTACCTGAATGGAAGGACTGATATCCGGGAGACTGAGAATCCGTCTCTCCGTGAATCCAGCAATAAGCCCACCCCCTTTGAGCATCAATCCCAAAAGAATGACCGCCTTGCCCACTAAAAGCATGGAAAGATGAACGTCGCCAATGGTGATGGCCAGTTGATTCAGCACGTTTACCAAAGCAGGCAACAGCCCCAGGATATGCAGGGCCGCAACGCTCCAGATCCCCATAGATGCCATACGGGCCCAACTATACGACTTGAGCATACCCGTACCAAAACGGATCAAAACCCAGGCTGTGATCAGACGGGAGCAAATAGTGATAAGAAGGGGATCAAAGTCCTTGTAAGCAACCACCTGGACACAAACCATCAGGAAAAAGACGGCTAGTAGACATGGTATCAGAGGAGGAAAGACGGTCACAAATCGTTCCCATAGGGGGTTCTGCTGGTTGTACTTTTCCGAGACTCTGACAAGCCAGGGTGTCAAAGGACGATTGATGGCATAGGCAAGCACCAGGGAAAGAAGAAGAGCACCTCCTGCAATGGCAGTATCTATGCACCATAATGTCTTAGCAAAGGTTTTCCAGAGAAGGATGAGTTGTGAAAGTAACAATTGCGGTTCCAGGTAAGTCTCCATCATCGCCTCTGAGTCAATTGAGACTGTCTGAGCAGTACAACATGCCTTAGAACAGTCTGAAATATGAGATTTTTTACCAACGTATTATGTGTGAAGGGTAGGTATTTCGTTGTCGATTCTGTCAGGAGGTATCACATCCACCAGGGTGATGGTAAATTCCAATTCCTCACCGGCAAGAGGATGGTTGGCATCCAGGGTGATGGCGTCTGCGGTCATATCCAGGATGATCCCTGGCAGCTCCTCGCCTTCAGGGGTTCGCAAAATAAGTTCCTGCCCTGGTTTGATGGAGCCCAGAGGGGGCATAGAGGCTTTGGAAATGGTGAGGATCCTGTCTTCACGGTACGCTCCATATCCCTCTTCTGGAGTGACAAGAACCGTTTGCGTCTCTCCCTTGGTCATAGAGAGAATAGTTTGTTCCAGGGTGTCCAGGATTTCATGGCTGCCCAGACAAACCAAGAGAGGTTCTTGGTCATAAGTGGATTCAAAGACCTCACCATCAGCGAGTTTGCCTTGAAAATGGATCAGGACACGACTTCCTTGAGCAAGAATGGGCATGGCATGTTCCTTAGTTTATACATAGTATATGCGTCGTTGTGGGCTTTTACGAGACATCCAGAGGTACTGGTTTGTCAAAATAAAAGCCCTGAACCATATCACATGGAGTCTGTTGGAGGTGCTCCAGTTGTGCTTGTGTTTCAACGCCCTCAGCAACAACCTTGTAATTCAATGCCTTTGCAATATCACACACCGATTGAATAATCTCCCTCTTTTTACCTTCATTTTCAATACCTTGAACAAAAAGCTTATCTATTTTCAGTTCATCCAGGTCAATTTCTCCAATATAGGAAAGTGATGAAAAACCTGTCCCAAAATCATCAAGGGATATGCGTATACCTAATATTTTCAATTGTTGTATGATCTGATTTAATGTTGTTATATCCTCTACATAAACATCTTCAGTTACTTCCAGTATAATTTTTTCACCGGATATGCCAAAGACATCAAGTTTCTGCTTAACAAAATCGGGAAAATCACGGGCCAAAAAGAAAAAAGGTGAGATATTGATAGCAACCGTTGTCCTTGATCCATATTTTTCTTCAATCTTTTGCACATCCATAAGGACAAGGTCAAAAATCATTTTACTAAAAGGAATCATAAGATTGTGCCGACTGATGATCGGAATAAATATGGTAGGCGATACAGAATTTCCATCTTTATCCTTCCATCGGGCCAGGGCCTCCACTCCAACTACCTCCAGTGTAGAGAGGTCGATTTTTTTTTGATAGGCCAGCGTAAAAGCATAGTTGGATATGGCTATTTCAAGTTGGTGCAGCAACGTCATTTCATGCTCAACGTCTCGCAGAATCTCTTTTTTGAAAAAATAAATCTGTTTATCCGCCAAATTGCGTGCCGCAGGCAGTGCCAAGCTGGCATTTTTGATACATTCCTCAATAGATACTCCTTGTCCTGGACTATACAGTGCAGCAGATAAATGAAAATTGATAGATATATTGTTACTATTTAGGATTTCTTCGGAAGGATGAGGTGTATAGAGTACCTTTGCAAACTGTTTCACTCTTTCAGGATCAGCTCCCTCGACCCAAAAAACAAACTCATCTCCAATAAGTCGAGCTGCCATATTGGGATATTGTACACGTCGAGAAATAGTGCGAGCAATACCATGTAAAATTTCATCAGCTTTCACAGTTCCCAGAAGTCGATTAATAGACCGGAACTGTTTGATATTGGCATGGAGAATATATCCCTCTGCAAGCTGGCCATTTTCTTCTTTTTGTTTCAGATCTTCAATAAATTTTGATTTCTTGGGAAGTCCTGTCAACGTATCATAATAGGCAAGATATTTGAGTTCTTTTTCTTTCTGCAGAAGCAATTCATTACTATTTTCAAGACATGATATATTCTGTACCATTTTTTTCTTTAAGAAATGAACAGATGATATGATGATAATATTCACGCTGAGTGATGCAAAAAAGAATGGGTACCATAATACAGTATCGTTTAGATCAGATAAATAACGTTCTGAAAAAACATATAAGTCATTTTGTACAAGAACAACAAGGACACCAAAAAGAAAGTGCATGAACCCTGTAAAAGCTATCGTATATTTTATGGGCAATATAATAGATACCATTGTAATTAATCCAACAAAAACGATGGGACTCGTACCATATATTCCTGTTTTTAGTGTTGTAAGTAAAATACCAAGAACTGGAAAAATAACTATAATTGCTGATCTCACATAAAAAGATATATTTTTTCTAAATATAAAAACAGGTAAAAAAACACAGGCATCTATAAAATTTATATAAATGTTCAATCGTTGTGGACTATCAAATACTATCTCAAGAACAGCCAGTAGTATGCTTACCGCTCCAAACATACAAAGTGTCAGATCAGTAATAGGCGATATATCACGTATATATTGTGATTCGTCGTATTTTTTCTGCATAGTTTGCATAACTCTCTGATCATTATCCATAATATGAGAAGATTCATAACAGGCTATGCACCCACGTTCCATCTGTCTTTGGGGCAGCCTGCTGCCATGAACGTTTTGTGCGTCTCGCACCTCACACGTGTTGCACAATCCGACAGAGTGTATTGTTCACGAGCCAGCTATCCACTCTTGTAAAGCGTTGCACACTGTGGCTGATTTGATCAACTTTTTCAACTGTCAAATAGGCAGGCCGTTTCTCAGGGTTTGCGGGAAGGTCATTTTTTCTGTATCTGTTCCATCTGCTTAAACATTATGTCCGTGTTTTCTCCCCCTGTCCCACAGAGTTGCCTGCCCTTGATTCCACACGATTGCCTCTAAGGACATCCTGTATGCGACAACACACGTTTTGCATCCTCATCCTTGTATTCATTGCGTCAGCCCAGCTCCTATGGGCTCAACCCATCAAAAAAAAGGTCTTGTACCTCAATTCCTACCATCACGGCTATGTCTGGTCGGATGAAATCCGTAAGGGAATCATGTCGGTGCTCAATACCAGCGAATTTTCTCTGGAAGTGCAGACCGAATACATGGATGCCAAAAAGTACAATTACAATTATATCACCAATAAACTTGTAACCCTCTACCAGGACAAATTTGCTGACGAGACCTTTGATGCGATCATTGTTTCAGACAACGATGCCTTTAATTTTGTCCGACAGCACCGAGAACACCTTTTCCCCAATGTACCCATTGTTTTTTGCGGCGTGAACATCTCCAGCGATGCTTTGGAGCCGGGTATTACAGGAATTGTAGAACAACCGTCTCTGGTGGATACCCTCAATGTGGCCCTTTCTTTTCATCCTGGGGTGAATCACCTGGTGGTGGTAGGCGACCAGTCTACAACCGGACGCTATATCCGCAGACAGATCGAAAACGTCATGGCGGTTTTTGAGAAGCGCCTGCACTTTGAATACTGGACCAATATGACCATGAAAGAAATGGTGTCCAAGGTTCATGAACTGCCAGACAACACCATCTTGTTCTTCATTCCCATGTATCAGGAGGTTGATGGTCGTTTTTATACCGCAGGCGAAGTTATGGAGGAAATTTCCAAGTACAGTGCCGTCCCCTTGTACAGTGCCTGGCAATTTCTGCTCGGTCACGGCAGCGTAGGAGGCAAACTGTTGTCCGGCAAAAAACAAGGTGCCCAAGCCGCAGAAATGACGCTCCAACTCCTGCGGGGAACCCCCATTACTTCCATACCGGTTGTGGACACCCCTGCTGGGGAATACTGGTTTGACTACAGGGTGTTGCAGCGTCTCCATATCCCACGGACCATGCTCCCCCAAGGCAGCAAACTCATCAATTCCCCCAAAGCCTTTTACACATTACCCAAGGAGCTTTTTTGGACTATTATTATCAGCCTTGGCATCTTGCTGATGATCACAGTGTCCTTGGTGACCAATGTCCAGGAACGTAAAAAGATTGAAACAAAAATCATGGATCAGCTTTCCTTCCTGGAAATACTTATGGATACCATTCCCCAATTGGTCTGGTGGAAGGATGAAAATCAGCATTATCTGGGAGCGAACAGGGCCTTTGCCAATGCCTTTGGTCTGGACCGGCCCAGTTCCATTATGTCCAAAAGCGACCTGGAAATGCTCAACCATACCTGGGAATATGCAGAATGGGCCAATTCTCTTGACCAGGAAGTTTTCAAAACCCGTAAGTCTGTGACCAAGGCCCGTACCAAGGTGCAGGATCTTACAGGCAACACTGTGTGGCTGGAAATCACCAAGGTTCCTCTTTTCGACCGATTGGGCCAGGCCGTAGGCACCCTGAGTACGGCTGAAAATATCACCAGACAGCTCAGCCTTGAAAAACAGCTCCTGCAATCCCAAAAGATGGAGGCCATAGGTACCCTGGCCGGTGGTATTGCCCATGATTTCAACAATATTCTGACCTCAATCATCAATTCCACGGAACTGGCAATTGGCGATGTGGCCGAGGGTTCTGTCACCCAGAAGGATCTCAGGCGCGTCCTCAAAGCGGCCCAACGCGGCGGCAATGTGGTGAAGCAAATTCTGGCCTTCAGCCGCCCCTCCCAAGCAGGATTCAGACCTACTGACCTGGGTGAACTTCTGCATGAGGTGCTTGGCCTGCTCAAGGCATCGCTGCCCCGAAATATTGCCATCAAAACCACTATCCAATCCGGGCTGCGCACGGTAAACGCTGACCCCACGCAATTGCATCAGATCGTCCTCAACCTGTGTACCAACGCCTTCCAGGCCCTGCGTTCTTCAGGCGGAATACTTGAAGTGCAGCTCGCAGAGGTTGAATTAGGCATTGAGGACGCCCGTATGCTCAACCTGACCTCGGATGTCTATCTTGCCTTGACCATAAGAGATAATGGCCCTGGTATCCCTTCGGAGATACTGGATAAAATATTCGATCCTTTTTTTACCACCAAGGACAAAACCGAAGGAACCGGCCTGGGTCTGGCTGTGGTGTACGGCATTGTCAAAGGCCATAACGGGGCCATAACGGTCTCCAGTTCGCCAGGAGAAGCAACCACCTTTATCATCTATCTGCCCAGCAATGAGGCCCTGGATGAAAGCGGGTCCATCCCTCTGCACAAGCTCTCGCCGGGCATGGGACGCATCCTCTTTGTCGAGGACGATGAAGACCAATTGCAAACCACCCCGCGTATCCTGGAAGGTCTGGGATACGAGGTTGTGGCCACCCATGATCCTTCGGAAGCCATCAGCCTCGTAGCCAAGGCACCTTACGGCTTCAATCTGGTCATCACGGATTTTGACATGCCCGATACCAATGGCGTGGAGCTGGCCCTGGAGCTTCAGGACACAGCCCCGCACCTTCCCGTGATGCTGGTCTCAGGCCGGGAGGACGCAACAACAGCAGCCTCAGAATTGAAGAACATCAAACAGGTGGTTATCAAGCCCTACAACAAAAACATCCTGGCCCAAGCCATTGATACGGTGCTTGGGGCGTGATGGGTTGGTGAATATATGAAAGAGTATATGTGAGCCGATACCAAAACTATCTCAGGTTATATTTTCTGACATTAACCGCTTTCCACTCTAACAAGGGCTGCTTCTGGATGCGTTGTTGCAGTCCTGGGTCAGCAGTCAACAGGGTCGCGTCGATTTCGCCGCGTCCAAGCAAGAGATCAAGAAATGCTCTTTCGTTATCAAAAAGAGGAAGTACCACAGACAAGGCTTGGCGGCACTCTTCAACAAGCCGTGCGCCATACAGATCAATATCTTCCTGTTCTGCCGATTCCATAGCACGCAAAGTCGGTAGTAACTGCCGAGCAAATTCAACACGCGTACAATTCACGTCTTCAATACAAACCGTTCTCCAGTCCTTACGATTCATGGCACCATAAACAACAAAAGCTGTCCGTAGCCGGTCATAATCCAATTTTTCCACACGTAACAAACGATGAACGTCAAACAGATCACGCGCCTGTCTTCGTACCAGCAAGGCCGCTAATTTACCTGCTGCCAGCTCATGAATATCCAGTACCGGTATCTGTGCTGCCATCCATGTCCCGACTGGATACGAATCTAACCTGGTAATTGGCCATAAGGGAATCCGATACATAAAGTTAATATCTACCTCCAGATTTCCACCCTGACCAATGGCACTCTGATAGCGTAATAACCATTTACCACCAGCATGATCTTCCGGCATGCGTCGTACCGTGAAGCCTTCCCGTGCAAACACTGCCTGTATTGCCCTTTCAACGCCAAGTCGATTTGCAAGCATACTCGCACGATCTTCTTCTCCTACATAGTTCAGGTCAATATCAACGGAGAGTCGAGGAACATTGAAAACAAAAAGATTTAAGGCTGTTCCGCCTTTGAGTACCAGTTTTCCCCGTAAACAAGGATGGCTGCCTAATACTTCAAGTAACCCAAGCAAGTGACCAACCTTTTCAAGCACATCCGGCCTGAATCCAGTCGCTTTGGCTTGTGCTGTGAGCTTTTCGTAAGAAATATTCATATCACCTCTTCCCATGTTCGATTGAGTAACTCATAAGGGATCACCAGATTCCAATCTGACACAAGCTTTCCTGAGGTTCTTGCCGAACTGTCCAAGTAATGCGGTTGTCTGGGACGTTGTTCACGCAGTGGTGTCAGGTGACGCTCTTCTACCATCAACAAGGCTCGGTGCTGCTCCAGATAATATCCAACTTTAGCAATGGTGGTCGCATTACCGAGCAAAAGCGCATATTCAACCACCTTATCAAGATCAAAAAACGCAATCGCTTCCAGAGAACGATATATTTCTTCCCAACTTCCTGAAAGGGCAGGTCGATCCAACATATCCACAAAGGTTCTCTCAAGGGAAGTAACCTTAATCTCCAAGCCAGCACGTTCGATCGTGGTAACACCAACATCCATTTTTTTTGCACGCACAAGAGGTACTGGAACCCTGACCCCTTTCATAACATAGGAACGAAACCTGACTGGAGAAACAGGTCGAACTGCTGAGTATATGAGATGGTCACGTAGAGAATAGCCGTACCCGTGTGCTTCTAATGCCGTATGATATGATAATGTCGAATCCTTTGTGAGTTTTGCTGTAACAAGAAAAGGATCAACAGGATAGGCATCAGGGTCCTCTCCTTTAGGGATGACAGCAAAAAGACCTTGACGAATACGGATAATATGTCCGGTACTCTTATGATAACGCAGCAGGGACTCCCTTGTTCTGGGGCCGGTTTTTCCCAGACCAGCGAGATGGATAGTAAACTCTGCACTCGTGAACACTGGATGCTTGCGAAAAAAAGTTTCGTGTTTCATGGAGCCCTACTTGATAATTTAACCTAAAATACATATATAAATTATGTGTTATAAAAATACTTGTCAACAAAAACCGTCCAGACATTACAAAATAACAAACCGCACAAGATAACAAACCGTTCTCACCCTCCACACGACTTTTCCGAACTCTAATCCGAAAAAGTCTTGACTTTCTCGGATTTCATAACGAAATAGTCGTTATGCAACGTTCCCTTACACCATATATTCAGGACGATCTGAATACAAAAATTATCCTGCTGACAGGGCCGCGTCAGGTGGGAAAGACAACCCTCTCAAAGATGCTGAGCACGAGGTATGACTACTTCAATTACGATCATCCTGATGACAGGCTGGCCTTGCTGGAACGATCATGGGACAGACAACAATCTCTCATTATCTTTGACGAACTCCATAAAATGAAAAACTGGAAAGCATGGCTCAAAGGGATATATGATAAGGAAGGTTGTACCCCATCCATGCTTGTTACAGGCAGCGCACGACTGGATACCTATACAAAGGTTGGCGATTCTCTGGCTGGCAGATTTTTTCAGTTCCGGCTGCACCCTCTGGATTTGCAGGAAATACATAGATTTCTCAAACCAGACGATCTTGAGACGGCATTGGACAGATTGCTTGACCTGGGCGGTTTTCCAGAGCCTTTTCTGCACGGTACCAAACGGTTCTATAACCGCTGGCAACGCTCTCATCTGCATATCATCCTCAAGCAAGACCTTATTGATATGGAGCAGGTGCAACAGATCACCCAGATTGAGACCTTGCTCCAATTACTTCGCCAGCGCGTGGGAAGTCCGGTTTCCTATGCCTCCCTGGCCCGTGATCTCCACTGCTCCGATAAAAGTATTAAAAGATGGCTGACCATCCTTGAACGTATGTATATCATCTTCAAGGTACCGCCATTTCATACCAACATTGCCAGAGCCATCCAAAAAGCTCCTAAATTCTATTTGTACGATACCGGCCAGGTTCTGGGAGAACAGGGGATCAAGCTGGAAAACGCCGTGGCCTGCGCCCTTCAGAAACACCTGCATTTTCTGGAAGATTGTTGGGGAGCTTCAGGCTCATTGCATTATGTGAGAAATAAGGACGGCCAGGAAATTGATTTCTGTCTTACCAAAGACAACGTTCCCATCCTGCTTCTGGAAGTCACATGGAACAACTCCAGCCTGAGTCCCCATTTTGAACGCTTCAGAAAATATTTTCCTGACGCACAGATGCTCCAGATTTCCAGACAACTTGACCGGGAAAAGACCTTTCCATGCGGGGCAGCCATCCGGCGCGCTTCCCATTGGCTGTCGGCACTGAACCTGGAACCTCTGTATGCATAATCTCCCATGTCCCCTGCCTGTATGAACACATAAAACATCAACGCATTATCCGTCTGTTCTAATGGAGTACCTCTGTGTCCAAAGTACTGATTATTGACGATGACCATGATGTCTGTGAAACAATAGAAAGCCTGGTATCTCGGCTATCCCATGAGGCAGTCTGCGCCCATACCCTTGCCGAAGGGCTGGCTCTGCTCGAAACCGAACGCCTTGACGTGGCCTTTGTGGATGTACAGCTCCCCGACGGAAGCGGTATGGATCTCCTGCCCAGAATGGCCACCCACGTTGATGCCCCGGAAATCATCATCCTCACCGGGCAGGGTGATCCCGATGGTGCAGAACTGGCCATCCAGCAGGGTGTCTGGGACTATCTGCTCAAACCTTCTTCAGTGCACGAAATCACTCTCACCCTCCAACACGCCCTCAAATATCATGACCAAAAACTGGGACAGGCCGCCCAACAGCAATTCGACCTCAACGGCCTCGTGGGAGAAGGGCCGTCCTTTAAGGCCCTGATCCGCCTGGCAGCCCAAGCCGCCGGAAGTGACTCGCCCATGCTCATTACTGGCGAAACAGGAACAGGCAAGGAACTCATGGCCCGTACCATCCATAGAAATAGTTCCAGGGCCAATCAGCCCTTTGTGGTGGTAGACTGTGCCTCTCTCACCGAATCCCTTGTGGAATCCACCCTCTTTGGTCACAAAAAAGGTGCCTTCACTGGGGCCCAAAAAGACAGGGAAGGATTGATCCATTTGGCGGACAAAGGCACCCTTTTTCTGGATGAAGTAGGGGAAATGCCCCTGACCCTGCAAAAATCTTTCTTACGTGTCCTGCAAGAGCGTACCTTCCGGCCTGTGGGAGATACCCGTGAGCAGACCAGCAACTTCCGACTCCTCTCTGCCACCAATAAGGACCTGGATACCTTGGTAAAACACGGTGAATTTCGTCAGGATCTGCTCTTTCGGCTCAAGACCTTTTCCATGCACATTCCTCCTTTGCGCCAGAGGCTGGAGGATCTGCGGCCCCTGGCCCTGCACCAGGTGGCCAGGCTGTGCAAACGATACCGTGTTGCAGACAAGGGCCTGGGGTCTGACCTCTTCACGACATTAGAAGGCTATGAATGGCCAGGTAATGTCCGAGAATTATTCAATATTCTTGAACGTGCCGTGGTAAACTCCGGTCAGGAAAAGACCCTCTATTCCATGCACCTGCCCCGTGAGTTACGCATCAAGGTTACCCGTGACCAGGTGGGAAAATCCTTTGAAATGACTCTCCAGCCACCCCAGGAGCCTGCTCTCCCTGGTGGCCCCAAAATCGGACAGGGCCTTATGGACGACCTCCAGGAACAGCCCCTGCCCACCCTGCGGGAGTTCAAGACCCTGGCAGAAAACAGGTACCTGAAGGAATTGGTACGCCGCTACCAGGGAAATTCCAGCCAAATGCTCACGACCTCCGGCCTGTCCCGCTCTCATTTTTACGCCCTTGTCAAACGACACAATATTCCCATCTGATTCCCACAGGTCTTGGTAGATTGTCTTATGCCTGCTCGGTTCGAGGCCCCGCCCATATACGGAGTCACCCGACCGTCTCTTCAAGCGGCTGTTCCACATCTCTCCACCATCGCCTGCCCAGAAAAAAAGAACACAAAAAAGCCGCCTGAATATTCAGACGGCTTTGTGAGGTCATGGTGCCGAAGGGGGGACTCGAACCCCCACGGGTGTTAACCCACTAGCACCTCAAGCTAGCGTGTCTACCAATTCCACCACCTCGGCATCTTGTCACCCTGCCTTATTTTTTAGCAGGATCATCCGCTGTTTTAGTGTGTTGCACCGCATCAGCAGGAGTGGCTTCTACGGATTCTGCGTCCTCTTGTCCAGCACTTTTCGACTCACTGGCAACATTTTGTGCAGAATCAACCACATTGGGGGCTGGCACCTGATCAGCAACAGGGGCATCCAGGACAATGGATTCCCTGGGTGTCTGATGCTGGGACGTACTCATATAGGTAAAGGTCAGGGAGGTGACAAAAAAGACAGTCGCGGCTGCGCCGGTCAGTTTAGTCAAAAGCCCTCCGGCTCCGCTGCTGCCGAACAAGGAAGTGCTTCCACCGCCAAAAATGACTCCCATGCCCTCCTTGCCCGACTGCAAAAGAACCAGAATGACCAACACAATACATGCGATAATATGAATGGTAATAACCAAAGAATTCAAGCTCTCGACCTCCTGACCTGCCGCGCAAGACCCCATAAAGGGTCTGTCCTTGTCCAGGACAATATGTCCTGGTGTTACCTGCTTGCCACACCACGCATCACGCGCAGTCCCCAAGCAAAAAAATACTATCTCGTCAGCTACCTATGCCATAACAATCTGGCTGAAACTTTCAGCATTCAAACTTGCGCCGCCTACCAGCACCCCATCAACATTGTCAAGTGCCATGATAGATGCGCAATTATCTGGTTTGACACTTCCCCCATAAAGAATGCGGACGGTCTTGCCCGCCTCTCCCAACAGGTGAACAAGATGGGAACGAACCAGGGCATGGGCACGCAGGATTTCTTCCGGGCCAGCCACTTCGCCTGTGCCAATGGCCCAGACAGGTTCATAAGCCACCACCAGGTGAGCAGGGTCAGCCACGGTTTCCTGACCAGCAAGCCCTGTGTCAAGCTGCCGACAAAGGACATCCTCGACCTGCCCCTGCCTGCGCTCTTCAAGGGTCTCGCCAATGCAGAGAATAATGGCAAGCCCCTTGGCACGACCAAAGGCCACCTTACGGCCTACGCACGCATCATCCTCACCCAGGATATGCCGCCGTTCAGAATGACCTGCCAGGGCATAGGAACATCCAAGATCCAGCAGCTGTTCCGGGCAGATTTCTCCGGTAAAGGCCCCCTGGTCGGCAGGATAAAAATTTTCCCCGCCAAGACGCATATCCTTCTCGCCTTGAAGCACCTGGCCCACCCCGTGCAGCAGGGTAAAAGGAGGAATGACAAGCACCTCCCGATTTTCAGGAATCTTGCTGCTTACACGCTTTACAAGCTCCTGGGCTGTTGCCACTCCATCCGTATAGGTTTTGAACATCTTCCAATTGGCTGCCATGAGTTGTTTCATATCTTCTCCTTATCCAGAAGGGCCTTGAATCCTGGCAATTCCTTGCCTTCGAGAAATTCAAGAAACGACCCTCCACCGGTTGAGATAAAAGAAATCCGATCCTGAATATTCAAGGTATGGATGATGGCGTCAGTGTCTCCCCCACCCACAATGGTCAGGGCCTCGGACTGGGCCACGCCCATAGCCAGGTTAAAGGAGCCCTGGGAAAAGGCCTTGTTCTCAAAGGCCCCCATAGGGCCGTTCCACACAAGGGTCGCTGCATCACGGATACCTTCAGCAAACAGGGCCGAGGTGGCCGGCCCAATATCTAAAATCATCTCATCTTTGGGAACATCCTGATATGGGCAGACCCCTTGGGTCACCTCGCCCTTGGGGCCATCTCCCAGGATGCAGTCCACAGGCAGATACAGGCTGACTCCTTTGTCGTTGGCCTTGGCCATGATGGACAGGGCCTGATCCAGCAGGTCATCTTCCACCAGCGACCTTCCCACTTCATAACCCTGGGCTTTAAGAAAGGTATTGGCCATAGCACCGCCAATAAGGATGCGGTCTACCTTATCCAGCAGGGCATACAGAATACCCAGCTTAGAAGACACTTTGGCCCCACCAATAATGGCCACAAAAGGATGCGTGGGGGCCTTGAGGGCCTCGCCAAGATATTCCCATTCCTTTTTGAGCAGCAGCCCACCGCAGCACAGGGCAATATGATCCAAAACCCCCACCACCGACCCGTGGGCACGGTGACTCACCCCAAAGGCATCGTTCACATACCCTTGAACACCCGCTGCCAGAGCCTTGCAAAAGTCCGGGTCATTCTTCTTTTCTCCTGCATGGAAGCGAAGGTTCTCAAGCATGAGTATCTGACCAGGCTGAAGCCCCTCAATCATAGCCTTTGTGGCATCACCTATGCAGTCTGGAGCCATGAGAACCTCCCTGCCCAGCAATCCGGCAAGGTGACGGGCCACCGGAGCCAGGGAGAGTCCTGGCTCAACCTTGCCTTTGGGCTTGCCCAGATGTGAACAAAGCACAAGGGCACATCCCTTATCCAGGGCCCATTGCAAGGTCGGCAAACTGGCCCTGATCCGGTTATCGTCTTTGATGACTCCACCTTCCATGGGAACATTGTAGTCCACACGGATAAGAAGACGTTTACCTGTGATAGCAACCGTATCTATAAAGCGCATATCAGACTCCTTGAGCTTGAATCGTGGTGAAAAGATTGAAACTGCCGTATACAGGCAGATGCCTGAGATTATTGGTCTGTATCGTTTGTAATAGTCCCGACTTTATCTGACAGTGTCTCTTTTTTGGGTCTGGTATTTTTTGGTTTAGTTCAAGTCCGCCACTTTTTCTTTCCAGAGTCTTTTTCCATCAAGTAACAAAAAACAAGGTAATCTGTGCGTTGATAGGAGCATCAGCAGGTTTTCGCAAATGTTTTTTGGTGATACTCCGAAAGATTCCTCATCTCACCTCTGAGAATTTCTTGGATTGAAAACCATACTATATGACTGTAATAATAAGCATAAGTTTTTATGTTTGTGATGAATCGATGAGGGGACAATTCATTCGCCTTGAACTTCCCACAATCGTTGGGTACACGCTTTGGCAATCCACCCGTTCCACCTTTTGACCCATATACAGAATCACAAACCATTGTCGCCGACCTTCAACCTACCAGTATTCATGACTACCCCATCATCCCCTTCCACCCATTTTATTCAGGCCATTGTGGACAACGACCTTGCCCAGGGCAAACACAGACGTATTGTGACCAGGTTCCCTCCAGAACCCAATGGTTTTTTGCACATTGGTCATGCCAAATCCATTTGTCTCAACTTTGGCCTGGCCCAAGCCTATGCCCAGAGTTATTGCAACCTGCGCTTTGATGACAGCAATCCAGCCAAGGAAGAACAGCTCTATATGGATGCCATTATCCGTGATGTCTCCTGGCTGGGCTTCTCCTTTGGCGAGGCTCCGCGCCATGCTTCGGATTATTTTGCAACCTTGTACGACCTGGCCGTGGAACTCATCAACAAAGGCCTGGCCTATGTCTGTGAACTCTCCCCGGAAGAGATACGCACCTACCGGGGTACGCTTACCCAACCTGGCAAGGCGAGTCCCTTTCGAGACCGGCCGGTTCAGGAAAACCTGGATCTCTTTGCGAAGATGCGTGAAGGGGCCTTTGACGAAGGCACCCATGTCCTGCGGGCCAAAATCGACATGGCCTCACCCAATATCAACCTGCGCGATCCTGTCCTCTACAGGATCATCAAGACCTCCCACCCACGCACAGGCACGACATGGTGCATCTATCCCATGTATGATTTTACCCATTGTATTTCCGATGCCCTTGAAGGGATCACCCATTCTCTGTGCACCCTGGAATTTGCCGATCACAAGCCGCTCTATGACTGGATTCTTGAGCATGTAAGCGTTCCCTGCCATCCGGTACAGATCGAATTTGCTCGGCTGAACATCAATTATACGGTGACGAGCAAACGCAAGCTTTTGGAATTGGTTCAGGAACATCTTGTCCAGGGTTGGGATGATCCCCGGATGCCCACTATTTCAGGGATGCGCCGCCGAGGCTTTCCACCAGAGGCCATACGAGCCTTTTGCGAACGTATCGGTATCAGCCGCAAGGAAAGTTGTGTGGACATGGGCGTTCTTGAAAGCTGTGTACGGGACGCCTTGAATCTCACAGCCCCGCGCACAATGGCAGTCCTCAACCCGATTAAGGTCATTCTCACGGACTATCCTGACACCAGGGAAGAATCTTTTGATCTCCCCCTCCACCCCAAGAACCCTGCTATGGGCACACGAAGCGTGCCCTTTTGCCGTGAAATCTTTATTGAAAGGGAGGATTTTCTGGAAGACCCGCCCAAAAAATTCTTCCGCCTGGCCCCTGGACGAGAAGTCCGTCTGCGAGGTGCCTACCTGATCACCTGCACCGATGTGGTGCGGGATGCCGTAACCGGCGACATCACAGCAATCCACTGCACCCACGATCCGGCCAGCCGAGGAGGAAACGCCCCGGATGGACGCAAGGTCAAGGGCACCCTTCATTGGGTTTCAGCCCGCCACGCCATAGATATTGAGGTACGTCTCTATGACCGCCTCTTTGCCACCCCGTTTCCCACAAAGGACCCAGACAAAGATTTCAAGGCCTTTATCAATCCCCATTCCTTACAGGTTGTAAAGGGATGTAAGGCTGACCCCTCTCTTGCTGCAAGTAAGCCTGGACAGGGCTTGCAATTCGAGCGGCAGGGCTTCTTTTGCCGAGACAGCGAGGAGAACGACCAGCCTGTCTTTAACCGAACCGTTACCTTGAGGGATTCCTGGGGTAAGAAGCAGTAACCCAGGACGTCCCTGCTTCCATGTTGAGCAATAATCATCCCTACAACCTGCAAGGAGCAATCATGCACATTACTGTTTTTTATTGCACGGTTTGAAACTACTATCCCCGTGCCGCCAGTCTGGCGGACGAACTGCAACAAGCGCTGGATTGTACCGTTACCCTCACCCCTGGGAAAACCGGAGATTTTGAGGTGGTGCGAGATGGTACAATTATCTATTCCAAACAACAAACAGGATGCTTTCCTCAAACGGAAGACATCCTGCGCATTCTTACGGCATAGGGCAGACCAACCGAGAAAAGAAGAAACAGCTCAACGTACTTGTTCCGGGACGTCAAACCTATCCCGTTAAAAGGACGTTGCTCAAGGCAGCAATAGATACGAAAAAAGCCACTGGTTGTGTCACCAGTGGCTTTTTTGCAATCTTCGTGTCTAGACAGGTTGTGACCTGCCTGGACGTTCAATGCTTCCAGCAGGCTGTCAAAACAAAATATCCACTTGCTCGGTATCCTGACCCGTTCGTTCAAGCATTTCGCCAATCACCCAGGCATCCTGGCCCAGGGCCTTTAAGCGGGACATGACATCCTCTTCCATTTCCGGGGCTATGACCAGCATATACCCAATCCCGGCATTAAAAATTTGCAGCATTTCTTCCCAGGAGAGATCACCCAGGCTTCGCAGCCAGGAGAAAACAGGGGGAATATCCCACAAACCAAAGGTGATAGATGCCTCGCAAAAATCTGGAAGAATGCGGGGAATATTATCGTAAAAACCGCCGCCAGTAATATGAACCATCCCCCTGATTTCCAGATCACGTAAAAGGTTCAGTACTGGTCTGGTATAGATTGTTGTGGGTTCAAGAAGCACCTGGGCCACGGTCTTGTCTGTGCCAGGGACAATCTCTTCCGGGGTAAGTCCGCTGTTTGTGTACAGCTTGCGAACCAGCGAATACCCATTGGAATGAATACCCGACGAGGCCAGGCCAATAATCTTGTCACCGGGTCGAATACCGCTGCCGTCCACAATGCGGTCACTATCCACAATACCCACGCAAAAGCCAGAAAGATCGTACTCACCAGGGGCATAAAAATCCGGCATTTCTGCGGTTTCTCCTCCCAAAAGGGCGCATCCTGACTGCTTACACCCGTGGGCGATACCCGTGAGCACCTCGTGGGCCTTCTTCTGATCCAGCTTGCCTGTGGCAAAATAATCCAGGAAAAAAAGCGGCTTGGCCCCCTGTACCAAAATATCGTTCACGCTCATGGCCACCAGATCAATACCAATGGTCGCATGCTGATCAAACAAAAAGGCCAGCTTTAATTTGGTTCCCACCCCGTCTGTGGAGGCCACCAAAATCGGCTCATGCAGATTATCCAGATCTGGCTTAAAAAGTCCCCCAAACCCGCCAAGGTCGGTGATCACCCCTTTGGTAAAGGTCTGGGCAACCACTTCCTTAATGTTTCTCACAAAGGCATTTCCCGCACCAATATCCACACCAGCTTCTTTATAGGCCTTGTCACGCTGCTGCATACCATCTCCCTCGTTCTTGAATCTCATCAGGCTGCCTGAAATGCGGTGCAATGATCAGCTTGCCCGTATCAGACCATTGTACCCATACCAATCTCAGACGGTTCCGTCTCTTTTCTCCATCCCACACGACATCAGCATCAGCCACGCTTCAGCCGTTCCACAGATGCCCTGAAACCGGCAAGAATATCTTCCTGACCAGGTATATTCCGACCTTCCATAAGGATCTGCCCATTACAGATAACCGTGTCCACACAATCCCCATTGGCACTATACACAATATTGGAAATCAGATTGTGATTGGGAACAAGCTGAGGATGATCCAGGTCAACAAGCATACAATCGGCAAGCATTCCTTCCTGGATGACCCCGCATTCAAGTCCGTACATGGCGGCCATGTTGCTTGTGGCCAGGGCAAAGGCATCTTGTGCCGGAAGGACTGTGGGGTCATCTGCTACCGACTTGGCCAGCAAGGCCGCAAGCTTCATTTCCTCAAACATATCCAGGTTATTATTGGAGGCGCATCCGTCAGTACCCAGGCCCACATTTATGCCCCGTGCGGCCAGGGCCTGATAATCAAAACGACCTGAAACCAATTTACTGTTTGAAGCAGGATTGTGAACAATATGGACATGATGTTCTGCCAGAAGTTCCCGCTCATGGTCGTCCAGCCAGACACAATGGCAGGCCATGAGACGGGGCGACAGCATACCCAGAGAATGCAGATACTCCACCGGACGCATACCGTGTTCGGCGCGACAATTTTCTACTTCTTCACGGGTTTCGCTCAGATGGAGATGAATACGCAGATCCTTACGCTCGGCATAGTCTGCCACCCAGGCCAGGGAGTCTCGTGAGACCGTGTAGATGGCATGGGGCCCCAGAGTAAAGAGTATCCTATCAGATAACGACGCATAGGCCTTATGGAAATCACGTATCTGCATCTTGGCCTGTTCGGCTTTATCCTTATCTCCAAAATCAAAAAACGCCGCAGCAAGACCGGCTCTGATGCCCATCTCCTGAACCGCCCGAACGGTTCCAGGCAGGTGCCAGTACATATCGGCAAAAAAGGTGGTTCCCGTGCGGATCATCTCCAGACAGGCCAGTTTGGTTCCCCAATAGATGTCCTCTTCCGTCATCTTGGCCTCAATGGGCCAGATATGTTCCTGAAGCCATTGGCCAAGGGGCAGGTCATCGGCGTATCCCCGAAGCAGAGTCATGGCGGCATGGGTATGACCGTTCATAAGGGAGGGCAAAATGGCCTTACCAGTCCCGTCAATCTCTTTATCCACGCTATACTGATCATGAATATATCCACTTGCAGCAATACGAGTAAAACGGTTTCCTGTAATAAGGATGTCTTTGTGTTCTCCGTTCAAAAGTATGTTAGTAAGCAAAACGTTCATTTCAATTTTATATATAGTAATTAGTTATACAACAAATCAATAAGAGCATTCTTTGTACACAAATCCCTTTATGCGATCATTTTTTTTGTGTATGTTTTTACATATGTTTTGTTTATTATTCTTTGTGTATTGGGGGGGGGGGGCAGAGACTCTGCTATTTTTCTGACCTCGTCGGATGCATATCCGCTCAGGATAACGGCAAATTCTTCCCCGCCAAAGCGTGCCGGCATCGACAATCGACCCCCTGAAGCTTCACGAGGAGGCATGCTTTCTTTGATAATAGTCGCAATCATAGCCAATGCCTGGTCACCAATACGGTGGCCATAGGTATCGTTGAATTTTTTGAAATGATCCACATCAATCATGAGCATACCTAAGTAACCGCCCTTGTTTTTCCAGGATGCAAAGGAGCGTTGCATCGCCAGATCAAAGGCCCTCCGATTGGGCAACCCGGTAAGGGCGTCGGACATGCTTAATGTTATCAATTCTTTGGCATCGGTTTCCATTTTCTGTACCAATTCGGTAAACCCTGCTCTCACAATTGCGGCCATATTTTCAATACTGATTTCAGACTCCATCGTCTCAATGGTCTTTTCTTCAAGTTCGCGAATGTCATCGGTATGCTGGTTGAGCAGCTTCTTAAAGGTCTGCACCTTGTCCACGGCCTCACCAAGGGCTATTTTGAGTTCGGCTTTAAGCGGGGTGGCAAAGACGTTTTGTACCCGCAAAAACGTTGCCCTTAAGGCAACTTCAGAAAAATCTTTCTCGTCAAGCACATCCTGAAAAAGCTCCTTGATTTGCTGTTTCTGCGTATCGTTAATAAATTCATACTCGTCTATGCTGGCAAGATACATCATAAGAGAACGCCATCTAAAGCTAGCTGGCATGGACGCCCTATCCATGGACAGATTCAACTCGTTAATGTCGGCCATATCGCTCCCTATGGTTATTACGTCATCACTTAATGAATGAACCGGACTTACAGCATACGTCCGGCTCATTCATCGTACTCAATCAACAACCTCTACTTTGAGAATCGTCACCGGCTCTTTGGGTACATCTTCATGAAAGCCCCAGGCACCGGTTTCCACGGCTTTGATGGCGTCAACAACATCCTTGCCTTCCACCACCTTGCCAAACACGGCATAGCCCCAGCCTTCCTCACTTTTGGCCCTATGGTTCAAAAAGGCGTTGTCTACGGTGTTGATAAAAAATTGGGCCGTTGCTGAATGGGGATCCATTGTCCGGGCCATCGCCACGGTGTATGCCTCGTTCTTGACCCCGTTATCAGCCTCGTTCTTGATGGGAGAAAAGGTCTTTTTTTCCTGCATCTTCTCATCCATACCCCCTCCCTGGATCATGAAATTTCTGATCACTCGGTGGAAGATGGTGCCCTCATAAAAACCGTCTTTAACGTACCGTAAAAAATTTTTCACGGTTCGAGGAGCTTTCTCCTCAAACAACTCTAATACAATAACTCCCTTGCTGGTCTCCATACGTACCATATGTATCTCCTTGCTGATCCTGTAGAATGTTCACAAAGGTTTTCCTTAAAAAACCTCGGCCTGAAACCAATATATTTCCATAGACTCATCCCGCCAGGCATCTGGGGGCAACCCTGCCTTACGGCAGGTTTGACCGAGAAAGGTCTCCCGATCCCATCCCCATTGAATGGCCACCTGGGGCAAAAGCAGCCCTGACCGGCTACCCTGACGCAGGTACAAACCGTGGATGCCGGGGGTAATGGCGGATACATCCTCCACCTGTGTGAGGGGACTTAAAATAGAAATCTCTACAAGCAGCTCCTCGACTTCTTCAAGGGTGACAGGTGGAAATCGTGGGTCTTCAAAGGCTGCGGCACAGGCCATACTGGCTACCGTGATAACAAGCGGCTCCTGGCCGACAATATGTCCGATACATCCCCGAAGCTGGTTGTTACGGGTTAAGGTGACAAAGGCCCCATAGGTTTCGGTCAGCTTGCTGCTCAACGGCTGCATGTCTGGGGCAGGGCCATGACCCAAGCGGTGGCGGATACTGGCCATCACCAGATTTTTCAGAAAGTCCTTTTCCTCATTCGTCAAATGGAAACGAAATCTGGTCATCTCCTTGCCCCCCTCATCCCTTTCATCGCATCTGCATTTTCCAAACAACAGCCTGCTAAAACCCCTCTTCCAGGGGCGGATTAATGAGTACCCCGTTTTCAGGCAGCGTCTGAACAGGCCCGGCATCTTCCACAACAACCTTGCGGCCTTCTATCCTGAGCCGTCCCTGGGCCAGCCATTGGATGGCCTGGGGATAGATTCTGTGTTCGTACTGAAGGATGCGTTTGCTCAATGTATCCCCGTCATCATCAGGATAGGCAGGAACTACCGCCTGAATGATAATGGGCCCGTTGTCCATCTTTTCATCCACAAAATGAACGGTACATCCGGCCAGCCTGACACCAAAATCCGCTTGCTGCCTCTGGGCATTGGTACCGGAAAAACTGGGCAGAATGGCAGGGTGGATATTGAGGATCTTTTCAGGAAAAGCCCGGATAAAGGTCGGCGAAAGAATACGCATAAACCCAGCCAGGATAACGGCCTGGGCACCAGATGCCTGGATGGCCTCAACCAGGGCCTCGTCAAAACGCTCGCGCGAGGCATAGCTGCCGTGTTCAATCACCATATAGGGCAAATGATGCATCTTGGCGTGCTCAAGTCCATAGGCGTCAGAGGAATTACTAATGATCAGCGTAATGCGGGCATCCAGCCGGTTTTCCTCAATAGCTCGAATAATGGATTGGAGATTGCTGCCGCTTCCTGAAATCAATACCGCAATAGGTAAGGTCATATGGTCTCCTTGCATTGCGTACCAAGCCCATGCGCCACAGCCTCAGCCAGGGCAGGAACCGTATAGTCCTTTGGCTGGATAGAGGCAGAAAGGCCATAGTTTGCAAGGGTCTTTGCTGTTACAGGCCCGATTACTGCCACCACCAGTCCCTTGCGCATATAGTCCTGAATGACTTCCGGCTCCACCAGGGAGAAAAAATTGTCCACTGTTGAAGAACTGGTAAAGGTCAGGCAGTGGATTTCGCCATGTTCAAGGCCGGTCAGGACATCCTGCTTGCCTTCCTGGGCAAGCACGGTCTCATACACGGGAACCACATCCACCAGACATCCAGCTTCTCGCAGGCCTTCAGGCAGAACCTCACGAGCCTTTCTGGCCCGGGGAATGAGGACGCGTTTATCCTTGATACCCAGTTCCAGCAGCCCTTCCACCACGGATTCGGCCACATATTTTTCAGGCACAAAATCCGCATACAGCCCGCGAGCCTCAAGTTCTCTGGCCGTTGCCGGGCCAATAGCAGCAATGTTTTTGCCGCCCAGCGCACGGGCATCCTTGCCCGCTGCCCGTAACTGCTTCCAGAAATGCACCACCCCATTAACTGAGGTAAACAGCAGCCAGTCATAGGTATCCAATGCGGTTATGACCTCCTGGACAGGGGCATAATCATCCAGGGGTTTGATCCTGATGGTGGGAAATTCGTAGCAGCAGGCTCCCATATCCCCAAGCAGGCCAACAAGGCCGCTGGCCTGTTGTCTGGCACGGGTCACCACAACGCCCTTGCCCAGAAGGGGACGTTTCTCAAAAAAATTCAAGCGGTCATGCAGGCTGACCACCTTACCCACCACCAATAAGGCCGGAGGCTTGATCCCCTGTTGCTCAGCATCCTGGGCAATATGTTCCACAGTCGAAGTCATGGAAACATGGCGGCAAGTTGTACCCCATCGCACCAGGGCTGCAGGTGTTGCAGGATCCATACCTGCCTGGATGAGATTGCCGGTTATATGGGGCAGATTCTTGACACCCATGAAAAAAACCAGGGTGCTTGTTCCCTTGGCCAGGGATTCCCAGTTGTGTGCGCTTTCGCTCTTCGTCGGGTCTTCGTGTCCGGTGATAAAGGAGACTGAGGAGGCATAGCTTCTGTGGGTCAAGGGAATACCTGCATAGGCAGGAGCCGCCACCGCCGAGGTAACGCCGGGAACCACCTCAAAATCAATACCCGCTTCCAGAAGTTCTTCGCCTTCTTCGGCTCCCCGTCCAAAAATATAGGGATCACCGCCTTTGAGCCGCGCAACCACCTTGCCTTCACGGGCCTTGGCAACAATGAGTTCGTTGATCTTGTCCTGGGGCAGGGTATGATCTCCGGCCTGTTTGCCCACATAGATGAGTTCCGCTTCCTTACGGCAATATTCAAGGAATATGGTATTGGCCAGGTAGTCATAGATGACCACATCGGCCCTGCCTAAGATGTCCCTGGCCTTGATCGTCAGAAGGCCAGGGTCTCCGGGGCCAGCTCCAATGAGATAGACATACGCCATGATTATTCTCCCACAATCTCTCGAAGTCTGGCTTGCAGGGCCTCAAGTTTATCACGCTTCTCACCAAATTCCCGTGCCTTGGCCTCTTCCTTGGCAATGACATCCTGCGGCGCCTTGGCCAGAAAATGCTTGTTGGCTAATTTGCCGGATACTCGGTCAAGCTCTTTGGTCAGCTTCCCAAGCTCTTTAGACAAACGGGCCAGTTCTGCATCAAAATCCACCATGCCTTCCAGGGGAACATACAATTCATGGCCCTTGACCACAGCCGTAGCACAGCCCTTTGGCGGTTCAAGATGTTCCTTCACAACAAGGGATTCCAGACGAGCCAGATTGGCAATCTCCTGTTGGTGATGCTGAACACATGCTGCATCCGCTCCCCTGGCCTTCATAAGCAGAGTGAGCTTTTTAGCCGGTTCTACGCCCAGTTCCGAACGGATATTGCGCACAGCCACAACCACCTGCTGGAGCAATTGCATCTGCCTGGCCGCTTCCTTGTCCTCAAAGACCGGATGAAAGGCCGGATACGGCTCAAGAGCCAGATTTTCCTGACCCATACCTGGCAGATGCGACCATATTTCCTGGCTCACAAAAGGCACCACAGGGTGCAGCAGGATCAGGATTTCACGTAAGACATGGCGTAAACAACTTCTGGCCCTGTCCCTTACCGCTTCATCTTCGCCGTACAACTCCGGCTTGATCATCTCCAGATACCAGTCGCAGAACTCATGCCACATAAATTGGTACATGGTTCCGGCGTATTCATTGAACAGATAGCCTTCAAGGGCGTGCTGGACTTCTTTTTTAACCTCTTCAAGGCGGTTCATAATCCATACATGATGCAGCCCTGTAACCGCTTGTTCCGTATCAAGTTCAGGGGTTTGGTCATCCAGGTGCATGAGGGAAAACCGGGCAGCATTCCATATCTTGTTGATAAAATGGCGGTATCCTTCAATACGATCTTCAGCCAGCTTAATGTCCCGCCCCATTGCGGCAAAGGAGGTCAGGGTGAAACGGAAGGCATCGGTTCCAAACTTTTCAATGGTGGTCAGGGGATCAATGACATTGCCTGTGGACTTGCTCATCTTCTTCCCCTGGGCATCCCGCACCAGAGCGTGAATATACACGTGGTGAAAGGGAATTTCCTCCATAAAATGAAGGCCCATCATCATCATTCGAGCCACCCAGAAAAACAGGATGTCAAAACCCGTTACCAGCACCGAAGTGGGATAAAAGGCCGCAAGTTCAGGGGTCTTGTCCGGCCAGCCCAAAGTGGAAAAAGGCCACAAGGCCGAAGAAAACCAGGTATCAAGCACATCTTCTTCCTGCACCAGATGTGTGCCCGCACAATGGGGGCAGACGCGAGGGTCTTCCTTGGCAACGATGAGCTTGTCACAGTCCTCACACATCCAGGCAGGGATGCGATGGCCCCACCAAATCTGCCGGGAGATGCACCAGTCGCGGATATTATCCAGCCATTCAAAATAGGTTTTATCCCAATGGGCAGGAAAAATGCTGGTTCTGCCATCTTCCACTGCCTTTCTTGCGGCCTTGGCCAAGGGAGCTGTAGACACAAACCATTGCTTGGACACATAGGGTTCAATGGCCGTGTTGCACCGGTAGCAATGCCCCACGGAATGGGCGTATTCCTTCTGCTCCACCAGAAAACCGCCATCCTTAAGCATGGTCAAGATCTTGTCCCGACAGGCAAAACGGTCAAGTCCGGCAAAATCAGACCCGGCTGCCTCGGTCATGATGCCTTTGTCATCAATAACCTGAATGGTCTCAAGACCGTGCTTTTTGCCCAGGGCAAAATCGTTCATGTCATGGGCTGGCGTCACTTTCAGACAGGCCGTACCAAATTCCCGATCAACATAGGGGTCGGCAATGATCGGAATTTCACGGTTCAAGAGGGGCAAAATGAGTTTTTTACCCACCAGATGTGTATAGCGTTCGTCCTCAGGATGCACAGCAACAGCGGTATCGCCGGGAATGGTTTCAGGCCGGGTGGTGGCAATCACCACATCGCCGCTCCCATCGGCCAGGGGATAGCGCACCTCATACAGACCGCCGGGAATCTCCTTATGCTCCACCTCAATATCGGCCAGGGCGGTATGACAGCGTGGGCACCAGTTAATGATATAGTTGCCCTTATAAATGAGTCCTTCTTCATACAGGCTGACAAAGACCTCACGCACAGCCTTAGAAAGCCCCTCGTCCATAGTAAAACGGGTTCTTGTCCAGTCCACCGAGGCCCCCATCCGCCGGATCTGGTTCAGGATGGCGTTACCATATTCCTCCTTCCACGCCCAAACCCGTTCAATAAAGGCTTCCCGTCCTACGTCATCACGGGTCTTGCCTTCTTTGGCCAGGGACTTTTCAACCACGTTTTGGGTGGCAATACCGGCATGATCGGTTCCAGGAACCCACAACACCTTCTTGCCCTGCTGCCGATGGTACCGGCATAAAATATCCTGCAAGGTCAGATTCAGGGCGTGGCCCATGTGCAATTTACCCGTCACATTGGGCGGCGGGATAACAATACTATAAGATTCCTTGTCTGCATCCGGTTCCGGGGTAAAGGTCTTGTTCTCTTCCCAATACGCAAGCCAGCGTTCTTCCACCTCGGAAGGCTCATAGCCTTTGGGTAACGCATTGTCGGTCATAATAACTCCATTGTCAGGATGGTTCAAAAACATAAGGCAACTTATTGAAGGCATTGTTGCAACGATGTTGCCTTCAGCAGAGAATACAACAAGGACAATAAAACAATTGGTTGAATCTTAGTTGGTTTAATATTCAAATAATTTGAAACCTATAACAGGTTCCATGAGAATGAAGTGTTTATCAAGACTATAAATACTACATCCGTTCTGTTTTGCATTTTGTGCAATAATTAAATCTGGAATTCCGACACCATTAATTCCATTTTTTAAGCAACGGTATTGATATTCAACAATTTGATCCCATACTATAGAAACGTGCTTTCTTGTAATTATATCCAATAGCGAAATTAATTTTTTTTGTTTCTTGAGTTTAAGAAAAGGTATAAGCTCAGAAAGTATCAATTCATTAGTAACGATTAAATTTTTATCTATTAATAATTCTAGCTGTCCTGCATAATTACCTGTTCTGAAATATTCTATTCATAGAGATGTATCAACTAAAACCGACATTCTCTTCCCCTGAGATTGTCTAAATCAACATCCAAGTCGATGGCCCCTTTATAGGTTTTGATTTCTGCAATTTTTGATTTACGGATTAACTCTTCGAGAGCCATGATGATAACTTTCGTCTTTGTTGTGATTTCTGTAGCCTTCATTGCTTCATCAAGCAATTTTTCTGGCACATCAACTATTGTTCTCATAACAGGTCTCCCTTGTATTTATGTAGCTATTTGGGCCACAATCTAACATTTTTACCCTTTGAGTACAAAAAAGGCAGACGAACTCCAAACCTTCTCGGCTTTCCCCTCTCTCACAACGCCGCTTGCCCCCAGACCCGCCTCTTGCTACCACCGCCCCCATGCACACACCAACTGGTCGTATCTTCATGCTCTGGGATGAATCCCACCTTTGGGGGCTGTTACTCCGTCATACCCTGACTGCCTGGAATCTGCCTGTCAGCATTGTTCAGGCATCCCAAATCCGAGAGGGACTCCTTACCACATCCCCCCCGTCGGTTCTCATGGTTCCTGGGGGATGGGCCAGGCTCAAATCCCACAAGCTGGGACATACGGGCAGACAAGCCATTCGTAGGTATCTCAACCAGGGCGGTCATTATATAGGATTCTGCGGGGGAGCTGGCTTAGGCCTTCGCCACGATGGAAACCACAAGAATCTGGAACTCTGTTCCTGGGGCAAAAAGCCCTATCAGCAACGTGTTCCCAACTTCAGTGGTCACCTTTATACGAGGGTCTTTGCCTCTGCAACCCCAGGAAACAGGCTGGTCAAACTTCCGGCATGGTGGCCGGCCCAATTAGACAAAGGAGAAGACAACGGCAAACAGGATGCCTCCGTCCGAGTTCTTGCTCGGTACGAACGCCCTGCTCGTGATTTTTGGACGGCTGATTTGAATCTGGGCCAATGCCCTGCCTCGGATCTGGAAAAATGGGAGGCTATTTACGGCATCAAACTTGATCCCGCACCCCTCAAAGGCGAGCCGTGTATCCTTGAAGGCCGGTACGGTAAGGGTTCCTTTATTCTGAGCTATGCCCACCTGGAAACGCCGGATTCATACCAGGCCAACCAACTCCTGGCCCATCTGCTGGAAAAACGTGTCCCAGGATTGGTTATCCCCGAACCACTTTCACCTGTCTGGAATATCATCCGACGTCCTGTTCATTGGCCCAACAGGGAGCTTTTAGAGCTTGGCGAGTGTCTTGCGACCATCATTTCCCTGGCCCAGAATAATTTTCTCATGTCCTGGCGGCTGCCCTGGCTGCTTGGCTGGCGGCGAGGTATTCCCGGCTCGCAGATCAATTTTCTCTATACCATGCTCAAAGAGGCCCTGGCCTGCCATCCCACTCCTGAAGCCCGTTCCTATTGGCAACAAGCTGGCCCTTCCTGCGTGGCTCTAACCTCGCGATTCACCACCCAGGTATGCGCCTATCTCATGCAGGAACGGCTTCTTCTTGCAACCGAGGGCACATCCTCACCAGCAGCCAGCGGATGTCCCAGACAAGAAAACCAGCGCACCAAACTCTTTGGCCGCTTCCCTGGGTATGGGGGCATGTATGGAGAGATTTTAAGCTGTTTGGATCAATTGCTCTGGCTGCTTGTTGGTGATGCTCATGGCGTAGAATAACTCATGAAACCGGTCTGATTGCCCACGGGATGCACGGAACGCTTCTGATCCTTCACTCTTGTCCCTCAAGGATGACCAAGGCCTTTCCGTGGGTCTCATTGCAGCCAGCAACCCACGCTCTCAAAAGCAGGGGAAGCAATGAGGTCCTTCAGAAGGTGTTGCAACGCCGCATGCTGTCTACCTACTCGGCTGCAGCCGCCTCCTGGCCGGTCAGCCCCTTGCAGGCGGTCATATTCACACGACTCTCCTGATGCAGAATATCCTTGAGATAGCCCTGTACAAGAATCTTGATCATATCCTCTTTGGGCATGGTGGCAAGGTATTCTCCTGACGCAAGCATCTTTTTGAAGGGTGATTTCTTTACAACAGGATCGTCAACTTCCCTGATGTGATCAAGATAGGGCTTCACCAGGGTTTGTAAGGCATTCACAGACAAGGCCTCGCACCAATCAAGATGCTCGGCCATACGGGTTGCAGTGGGCAAATCCGGTGTTTCCAGAATCTCCTTCATGGCCGTGGCAAAACGCTTACACCCTTCTTCAATATGGTGAGTGCGAACCATATTGATACCGGCCCAGCCAGCCCGAATCCACTTAAAAATCCCTGCCTTGAGGACGAGGCCATGAGGCGTTGCAGCCTCACAAAAAACCGTCACCGACATGGCCTCATACATATAGGAACTGACCCAGCCCAAACCACCCTTGGTCAACCCCTCAATCCCTGAATAAAGATACTGCCAGTCGGCATCCCTGCCAACAACAGCCCCCTTTTTACCTACGTCGGATTGCTTCTGCTGCCTGGCCACGGAAATAAAGACCGGACGTCCCTTGCAGCCAGTAAGAATCAAGGCCCTGTCGCTCTCATAACTATAATATCCGCCAGAAAAGACATCCGGGGTTATCTCCTCGTGTTCGACACCGTGCACAAGAACAGGCTTTTTCAAATGCCCCAGATATTCCCAAAGTCTGGGCAGGGGTTTGTCCTCACCATCCACCTTGACCCACCGTCCATAGCGCAGCGAGTTCGGTGCCACCAGATAGCTTGGCAGGTCGGGATTATAGGCATAGCGCAGGAAGCGATCCAGAGAAATAGCCACGGAAAAAGGGTAATAGGCAGCAACCATGCGTTTCTTGGTCGGCAAAGGAACCTGATTCGCTCCTGGCTGTGACATAACCACTTCCACCAACGTCTTGACGGCATCCTGATCCTCAAACATCGGGGGCTCAGTATCCACCTGAGCAAACATGACCTCCAGGGCATGGGCAAGGGCAGCAGGCGAACAAGATGATTCCTGGGATACAGCCAGACCAGGAGACACCCAACCCAGAAGCACAAAGCAGATGGTCAACACCCATTGAAGCACGGTATATGTTTTCATTCGTTATTCTCTGATGATAACGTCATTCAAAGTTATCGGATAGGTGCAACAATGTATTCCTGTCTCACCGCTGGCATGTTGTGCACATTTGCAGGGACATGCCAAGGCTCGTCCAAAGGAATACGATACGTCCACATCGCAGCAAAGACTCTTCCTTTACAGGGTAGACGAACCAGCATCTAGTCAGGTATCCGGCCCATGTTGTAACACCTCTTTTCATCTGTCATCCCACCTGATGGCATTACCGTAAAGCCAACCATGTTCCAGCACCTTCTTACCCCTTCTGATGCTCCCATCCACATGACCTGGCATGACAGGATATCTACCCTTGTCTTCAAAGGCCCGATAGATCGCTCCACCATTGGAGCCATTCTGCCTGTCCTTGCTCAACCGCCCCTCTCCCAACATACCGGCACCATACGAGTCAACCTGCAACAGGTAACCCAAATGGATGACCTTGGTGCCGTGGTCTTTATGCACCTGGCACGCTGCACCAACCAGCCCCTTATCTTTGAAGATGTGCCCCCATCCTTTGGCCGCTGGGTCGCTCTGATCCAGGAACAGCTAACCCCCTCTTCGGCCCCGCCGCCGCGTCCACAAGGGGCTGGATGGATTGAGACCTTAGGTGATACCACCCTTTCCATTCTGCACGACGCCAAGGATATGCTCAACTTTGTAGGCGATCTTTTCCTGTCTCTTGGCCTTCTCCTGCGCCATCCTGGCAGGCTGCGCACCAATGATACCCTTATTCACATGCAGCGAGTGGGTGCTGACGCCCTGCCCATTGTGGCCCTTATCAGTTTTCTCTTAGGACTGATCATGGCCTTTATGTCTGCGGTTCAATTGGAACAATTCGGGGCCAATATCTATGTGGCCTCCCTGGTAAGCCTCTCTATGGTGCGGGAACTCGGCCCCATTATGACCGCCATTATCGTTGCCGGCAGGTCAGGTTCAGCCTTTGCCGCAGAGATCGGCAGTATGCGTGTTGCCGAAGAGATTGACGCCCTTACCACCCTGGGCTTTGACATCACGGTCTTTCTCGTACTTCCCCGGCTGCTGGCCACCTTGATAGTCCAGCCCTTGTTGACCTTATTCTCGGATCTGTTTGCCGTGGCCGGTGGGCTTGTAATCGGTGTGACCATGCTCGACCTCACCACCCACGGTTACATGACCCAGACCATCAAAACCCTCTCTCTGAACCATCTGGTCTGGAGTTTCCTTAAGACCATGCTCTTTGCCCTCCTTATTGCCGGCACAGGATGTTTCCGTGGCTTGCAGGTACGAGGTGGGGCCGAGGCCGTGGGTCGGGCCACCACCTCGTCTGTGGTGACGTCCATCTTTCTCATCATCCTGGCCGACTCCATCCTGGCCGTGATCCAAAGATATTGGGGATAATCCTGTGCCTGATCCAATCTGCCCTGCCATCGAAGTCCGCAACCTGACCATGGGATTTGGCTCGTTTATCCTCCTTGAAAACATCCATTTCACGGTCAACCATCAAGAAATTTTTGTCATTCTGGGGGGAAGCGGGTGCGGAAAATCCACCCTGCTCAAACATATTATTGGCCTGCACCGTCCCCTGGCAGGGGAAATTCTCATCCAGGGCCAACCCATGAACCCCCAGGATCAGGAGAGCTATCAGCATATTCTGCAATCCTTTGGCGTGATGTATCAGGGCGGGGCCCTGCTTGGTTCCATGACCCTGGCAGAAAACGTGGCCCTGCCCATTGAGGCATATACCGACCTGCCCAAACAGGCCGTCCGGGATCTGGCCTGTATCAAACTCCAGCAGGTCGGCTTGATGGGCTTTGAGAATCATCTGCCAATGGAGGTCAGCGGGGGTATGAATAAGCGAGCCGCTATTGCCAGGGCCCTGGCCCTGGATCCAGCCATTCTCTTCCTGGATGAGCCTTCAGCAGGGTTAGACCCCATCACCTCAGCGGAATTGGATAACCTTATCCTGGAAATCAACCAGATCCAGGGAACCACGGTGGTGGTTGTCTCTCACGAACTTCCCTCTATCTTTGCCATTGCCCACCGAGCCATAATGCTTGATAAACAAACCCGCTCTATCATTGCCAACGGCGATCCCGGCTGGCTGCGTGACCATAGCGAACACCCCTTTGTGCATGATTTTTTTAACCGCAAACCCTCTGTCCCACACCCGTCTGAAACGATTAGTGCCCACAACTCAATGAACCCAAATGACCTGGGACATGGCCACGGCACAGCACCGTGACCTCCAGGCCCTCAACAGGATCTTTCATGGCCACAGCCAGAACCAAATTTTTTGTAGGACTCTTTGTTATTGCAGGACTTTGCGCAAGCGTCATAACCATTATTGCCCTGGGCATGACCAAGTTTCTGGACAGGGGCACCACCTATGTCACCTTTTTTGATGAATCTGTGCAGGGGCTGAGTATTGATTCCCCGGTCAAATACCGAGGTGTGCCCATAGGCAGGGTCAGCAACATTCAAGTAGCCCCGGATTCCCGTCTCATCCAGGTGGTTATGGACATTGATAAAGATGTCACCATCAATCCTGACGCTGAGGCCCAGCTCAGCGTCGTGGGCATCACCGGGAGCATGTTTATCAACCTTGATATCCGGCCCAGGGGCAACCCGTCTCTCTCCCCCCAACTCACCTTCACCCCGGACTATCCCCTTCTTCCTTCAACCCCTTCGGACATCACCCATATCAAAGACAGTCTGGCCGTCTTGTACAAACGGCTCCTGGATATTGACATCACGGGTATCTCCCAGCGGATCATCTCCACACTGGATCATTTCAACGGCGAAATGGACAGGATAGCCCTTGCAGAACTTGCTCACGATGCCAGGTCAACCTTGCAGACCCTCAACACGCTTGCCCACAATCCCGCCTGGGTGACCACCCTGACCTCGGTCAGCCAAGCCAGCCACGCCTTCCAAACCACCATGCAGGAAACCACCACAGCATTGACCCAGGCCACATCACTTCTTGCACGGGTGGATAGCCTGATCGCTGCCAACGAATCCACTGTCAACGCAACCCTGAACAAACTCCATCAGGCTGCAACGCAGACTACCGACTTGATGGCCCAGAGCACGGCCATGATAGCCCAGAGCAGTGAGACCGTCCGTACCATGCAAAGCCATCTGCTCGTAACCATGCAAAACCTTGAAAAAGCCAGTCGGGAACTCAACCAGGTTCTGGAGGCACTCAAGGATCAGCCCTCCCGCCTGATCATGGGTGCTCCTCCCCAACCCCGCCTGGGGCCAGTTCGGCATTGATCCACCCTCAATCACTCCAACCTCGTGAGCCAATGACCATGAACGTTGTTTCCCTGCTTCTTTCTTCTCTTCTGGCTTTGTTCCTGCTGGGAACAGGCTGTGTGAAACTGGAAAGTCCCCCGCCAGCAATTGACTTCTACACCCTGGAATACGATCCTCCCCAGACCCAGGATATGCCGCCATTGCCCGTGGTTCTGGAGATCGAACGATTCGGGATTGTGCCTGATTACAACACCACCCGCATGGTCTTCAAAAAGGCCCCGTTTGAGCGTGACGAATACGTTTATCACCGCTGGCACGCAGAACCGTCTGACGTGATCACCTCGTTCCTGCGGCGGGATTGTACCCGCTCCGGTCGATTCCTGGCCATAAGCGGCCCGACAACAGGCATCCCGCCCACCCATATTCTCAGCGGCAGTGTGGGGGCCTTTTACGAACAGGATCATCCCGACAGATGGGAGGCAGTCCTGGAAGTGACCATCACCCTGTGCAAGGCCAACGAGCCAGAGGTAAGCCGGCGCGTCCTCTTTCAACGCAGCTACACAAAGGTCACAACCTGTGCTGCCAGAACCCCGTCAGGTGTGGCCCAGGCCATGAGCTTGGCCATGCAGGATATTTCCGGGCAGATACGCAGAGATGTGGCCACCGCCCTTACCCAACCATAAAAAAAAGACACCCACTGGGGGTGTCCTCGTGCTGATCCCTCCGCTTCTTCTGGTTGCTTTGGGTGCTTACCATCAAACGCCTCTATCTATGTAAAAGGCCGCCCCAGGGCGGCCTTTTACAACAAGAAGGGATTTATCCAACCCGACGTTTCAAAGCCGGGAAGATTTTTGCCAGAGCCTGAGCCCTGGTCATCGTCTTGGGCTGCCTGGCCGAGGCCACAGCATATTCATAATACCAGGACGGAGGATAGATGGAGAGATAGATGGTACCCACATCGTCCTGATCAAGAAGCTGGGCGTCAGGATATTTTTTCTTGAGTTCTTCCAGACGCTGTTCTCCCAGTTCGAGCATCTCCTCCCGATCACCAAAGTTCATAGTTCCGGTGGGACATGCCTGCACACAGGAAGGCAGCAGACCGTTCTCCACCCGATCCAGACACATATCACACTTGCTCCAGACCCCGGTTACAGGATCACGCCGGGGAATATTGTACGGGCACATCTCGTCAGGACCCAAATCATCAATCTTCTTGGTGAAATCCGTAAAGATGACCGCACCGGTCTCTGGATCCTGGATAATGGCACGCTCATCATAATCATCAGCCATGCCCTTACACGGAGGATCAATGCAATGGCGGCATTGTTCGGGAAAGAAAAGCCACTTGACTCCGTCATCCACTTCCCGTTCCTGATAGCGAACCAATTTATAGGTCAGAAAGGACAGATCCTGGGGATTCTGGTAACTGCCCACATTGTGTGTCTTTTCTGCCGGGAGTTTATGCCATTGCTTGCAAGCCACCTGACAACCCCGACACGCCGTGCACCGAGAAAGGTCTACAAGAAATGCTTTAGGCATTGATCTCACCCTCCTTTGCTTTACGTACGTTGACCATAAACGCCTTGGTTTCCGGGATGCCAGTGTTGGGATCGCCTACGGCAGGGGTGAGCAGATTGGCTGCGTCACCTGCGCTTCCATCTTCCGGGAATTGCCAGCCAAAATGCCAGGGGATGCCCACCTGATGCACGGTATTTCCCATAACATGAAAGGGCTTGAATCTGGCCGTAACCAGGGCCACGGCCCAGAGTTTACCTCGGACGCTTTCAAGGATGACCTTTTCCCCGTTCTCAATGCCGCGCAGTTTGGCCAATTCCTTACTCATCTCACAGAACATCTGGGGCTGAGCCTCCAGAAGCCAGGGGGTATGTCTGGTCATAAGACCGGTCTGCCAATGTTCTGTAACACGGTAGGTACTGCACACAAAAGGATACCTGGGGTCACAGACCGCCTGGGATTCCCTGGCAAAACGCAGGGCAACCGGACTGCGCAATTGTTTGGAAAAGGGATTTTCTGCAACAGGACATTCCATAGGCTCATAATGCTCTGGAAAGGGGCCATCTGCCCTTCCGGGGCCGAAGATCTGCCCGTATCCTTCCTTGCGCATGATAAAGGCGTACTTGCTGCCCGGAGCCCATCCCCCATCAGGCACATCACCTTCCCATTTCTTGCCGTTCCACGCGATAACCGCTTTTTCCGGGGCGTAAGGTCTGCCCTTCAAATCCACAGAGGCTCGGTTGTAGATGATCCGCCGGTTGACCGGCCAGCACCAGGCCCATTTGGGATACAAACCGATCCTGGCCTGAGCCGGGGTCTGGGTCTTATCTGTCCGGGCGGCCATGTTTCCCTTTTCTGTAAAGGAGTTACAATACAGCCAGTTGCCGGAATTGGTAGAACCATCGGCCTGGAGATAGGCAAAGCTGGGAACCAGGGTTCCTTTCTTAAAGGTCTTGCCTTTAACAACGGTATCTTTGAGAAAATACCCATTAATCAGCTTGGCCGTATTCTCGGCATTAAACCCGTGGTGATCCTGCCAGGTCTCAATATCGAGATTCAGGACAGGATCCGGAAAGGCTCCGCCTTCAGCACGATACTTCTCCCGAATTTTCTCAGCCAGTTCACAAATAATATGACCGTCGGACTTGGACAGCCCCATAGGCTTGGGCCCAGCGGTTCGCCATTGCATCCACCGGCCGGAATTGGTGATGGAACCTGCCTTTTCAATGGAGGTACAGCAAGGCAGGAAAAAGACCTCTGTCTTGATCTTTTTGGGATCCATACCCGGGCCGCGCCAGAAGGAACCGGTCTCATTGTCAAAGATATTGACGTTGACCATCCAGTCCACTTTGGTCATAGCCCGTCGGGTCTTGTTGGAATCCGCACCGCTACACGCAGGATTCTGCCCCCAGGCAAAAAGCCCCTTGAACCCACCCTTTTCCATGGTGTCGAATAATTGCAGCCAGGTGTAGGTCTGGCCAGCATCGGTCTTGGGCAGCCAAGTATAGGAAAGATTCTGGTCAGTCTCAGGATACATGGCTCGGAGCAGGCTGACAGAATACTTGGGATAGTGCTGCCACCAATTGGCACTCTTGGGATCAGTACAATGGGGGGTATACTTGTCGTTATATGCTTTGAGGGTAGGCAGATTGGATTTGGGAACCTTGAGATAGCCAGGAATAATGTGCCACAGGAGACAATGGTCTGTAGAACCCTGCACATTGGACTCACCACGCAGGGCATTGACGCCACCACCGGCCACTCCAATATTTCCGAGGAGCAACTGAATCATGGCCATACAGCGGATATTCTGGACACCCACGGTATGCTGGGTCCACCCCATCGCGTACATGATGGTCGCTGCCTTGTCAGGCTTACCTGTGGAGGCATAGGCCTTATAAATGGCAAGGAGTTTGTCCTTGGGTGTTCCCGTGACATCAGCGACCTTGTCCACAGTGTACCGAGCATAATGCTTTTTCAGGAGCTGAAAGACACAGCGAGGGTGCCTGAGACTGGTATCCTTCCTGGGATTCCCTTTGCGGTCTCTCTCAAAGGCCCAATACGATTTATCGTATTTGCCTCGATATGGTTCATCCTCACCATTGGCATGATAGCCGGCAAAAATACCGTCCTTAAAGGTGAACTTCTTGTTCACGATAAACGAGGCATTGGTGTAGTTGATCATGTATTCCTTGAAATAGAGCTTCTTATCCAGGATATACTTGAGCATCCCACCGAGGAAGGCGATATCTGTGCCGCCACGAAGCGGGGCATAGATATCCGCCTGGGTAGATGTCTGGGTGAATCGGGGATCAACACTGATGAGAATGGCCCCTTTTTCCTTGGCCTTGTTGACCCACTTAAAAGATATAGGGTGGTTAGAGGCAGCATTGCTGCCCATTACCAAAATAACATCACTGTTCTTGAGATCAATCCAGTGATTGGTCATTGCACCGCGTCCGAACGACTCTGCCAGAGCCGCAACCGTTGCGCTGTGTCAGATACGTGCCTGGTGCTCAATCCAGACCAGGCCCAAGGATCGCAGGAACGCCTGGTAGGCCCAGCACTCCTCATTATCCATGGCAGCGGATCCCACATTAGCGATCCCGTCACAGCGATTGACTTCTTCTCCGTTGGCATTTCTTCGGTTAAAGGTCTCATCCCTGGTTGTTTTGACCCGTTTAGCAATCGTATCCAAAGCCCAGTCCCAGGAAACATATTCCCATTTGTCGCTATAGGGTGCCCTGTACATAGGCTGGAGGGCTCGGACATCATTTTCTGCAAGCTGCCAGATGGAGGCACCCTTGGCGCACAAGGAACCTTCATTGATAGGATGATCCGGGTTACCTTCAACGTTAATAGACCTGTTCAAACCATCCTTGGCCGTGTGGACCAGAAGACCGCAGCCCACAGCACAATAACAGCACACAGAAGTGGTTTCCCTGGCCCATCGCAGCTTCAGAAGCTGCGCCCTGGCTAACGTTGGTTTGAGACTGATGCCCAGCCCCCCCAACGCCATGACGGTTCCGGCCATGGCCGAAAACTTGAGGAACGCTCTTCGTTTCATTTTTCCTCCTTGTGGTTATAGATCCAAGCCTGAATCCAAGTTATTCCAAAGGGATATACCTAACCATACGGCCTGTTTCTGGCGTGCCGCAGGTCTCTTTCCTGCAAAAGGATGCCGCTTGCTACCACAAGGTCGGTGATACCGCAATGGTTTTCCCAAAAAAAAGTAATAATTTTAACGTATTATGCCATATATGGCATACAAAATCATCTCATCTTTCCTCCTTATTACCCCCCTCTCCACCACCCGAAGCAATGTTCTTTGCGTGGGGCTCATAGACTTTTCTGGCATGTCAGGATATTCTTCCACTGCTTTGTCAAGGCAGTATCTAACTCCATCAAACCACCTTGTTATGTGTCTGTAATCCTCCAAGGAAGAACCCATGTATCCATCCTCTCTGCCTGTCTCGACCTACCTCAAATTTCACCATAATGCCTGGCATACCATAAAAGATACGGTTTCCCAGGAAATCAGCGTCCATCTGGTATGGCCGGACACTCAGACAACCCTTTGGACATTCCCGCATCATTTGAACGAATTGATCCAGGGCCACGCCCTGATTGAATGGTGTTCACCGGACCAAATTCCCGTCGTCAACCATGTGGATGAGGCATCGCACACTTACCACCTTCTTCCCTGTCCCTGGCCACAGAACCGCCCACGTGCTGCCGTTGCCCCCCTCCAGCCCCAGGACATTATCTCGGCTATGAACCATTTCCTGACCTGGCCAGGCTTATGGGAACAAACAGGATGTTTTCACCGCATGGCCCTTCTGGATCCTCACACCAACCTCCTTATCCACTTTGTAGAAGATATAGCCCGGCACAATTGTATCGACAGACTCGCAGGCTGGTCTCTCCATTCCTCCCTGCCCTTGCAGGGTCTGGTACTCCTCTGCTCCTCAAGGATTACCGGTTCCCTGATGCGCAAGATTGTCCGCACGGGTCTCCCCATGGTCATCAGTCAGTCCGCCACAACCGTGGCGGCCATTGAATTGGCACAGCACCACAAGAGAACGCTGCTCGGATTCACCCGTGACAAACGGTTCACCATCTTTCATCTTCCCGACAACCAAACTCATGTTGCCATGACATAACGCCCTGGGATTCAGGGTCTTGTTCTTGTGTCATTTTTCCCTTATCAGGCATCTGAAAAAAACAGGTGGTTTCACCAGGTAAAGAGGTTTTCCTGGAGCAACACCGTCTTTGATTACCTCGTGTGCTGACCCTCCAAGCCGCCTGCATACCCAGTTCAGCCTTGACCGACACAACCTTGTTGTACCAACTCTTTGCCTCTTTCCATGTCCTGCTGGCATATCTGCCACGGCAGCAGACAACCTGTCAGACTTCAATCACCCAAGGCATACTTCTATGAATCATCCTTTTTTTCAGGTCATTTCTCCCCAGGCCTTTTTGGAACATCTTCAAACCTTTCCCTTTGTCCAGGACGAATGGATCCCTTTTCAGGAAGGTTTGGGCCGTGTCCTGGCCCAGGATATTCAGTCTCCCGAAAATCTCCCCCAGGCAGACCGTTCTTCTATGGACGGCTTTGCTGTCCACGCCCAAGACACCTTTGGGGCCAGTCCCTCCAATCCTGCCTATCTGGAAAACCTTTCTGACCTCCCCATTGATGCCCTGGCTTCCATACCGCTTGAACGCGGCAATTGTATGGGCATCACCACCGGTGGCACCCTTCCCCGGGGAAGTAATGCTGTGGTCATGGTGGAACATACCCAAAAGATGGGGGCAGGAACCATTGAAATCCGTCAATCTGTGGCCCCAGGCGATAATATCATGCTTGCAGGCGAGGACGTGACCCGGGGAACAACCATCCTCCCTCGTGGTAAACGTCTGCGTGCCCAGGAAATAGGATTGTTGGCCGCCCTGGGCATCACCACCATTCCTGTTTTCAAACAGGTTCGGGCCGGAATCATCTCCACAGGTGATGAACTTGTTGAAGTCCATGAAACCCCGCGCCCAGGTCAGATCAGGGATGTAAACACCTCCACCCTGTCCTGCCTCCTCTCCAGGATAAACGCCCAGGCCATGCCCTATGGGCTGGTCAAAGACGATCTTCCCAGCATCGTATCTGCCCTGGAAAAGGGATTAGCAGACAATGACGCCCTGTTTATATCAGGAGGTTCCTCAGTGGGTACAAGGGATCTGACCATTGAGGCCATTCTTTCCCTGCCTGATGCCAAGATTCTGGCCCACGGGGTCTCTATCAGTCCGGGCAAGCCCACCATTCTGGCCTCTGTGGGTGACAAACCCATTATGGGCCTGCCAGGTCAGATCACCTCGGCCCAGGTGATCATGCTCGTGTTTGGCTGCCCCCTGCTCGACCACATGGGCGGTCATTGCCAGGCCATGAATACCTCTCGCCGACCTCATATCCCAGCCGTCCTGGCCGCTAACCTGCCTTCCAAACAAGGACGGGAAGACTATGTGCGGGTGGAGCTGGGCCCATCCCATGAGGGTAAGCTCCCCCTGGCCGTTCCCCGCACGGGCAAATCCGGCCTCATCAAGACCCTGATCCAGAGTGACGGTCTTGTGTGTATTCCGGCAACAAGCGAGGGCATGCTTGCAGGCACAAAGGTTATGGTATGGATGCTGTAAGCCCGACAACGCACCATGCCAGAACATTCCTGACCTGTCATACGGCCCCACATCTCCCCTTCATACCTCAAGGATTACCTCATGGAACGAAATATCTACCTTGATTTGCTCACCATTCCTCAGGCCCTGGCCAGGGTCACCGCAGCCCTGGATCGGGATGGCCTGATCCAGCAGGAGACCATCCCTTCCCACGAGGCAGGAGGCCGTGTCCTGGCCCAGGCCGTGTATGCCAGAACCTCCTCCCCCACCTTTCATTCCGCAGCCATGGACGGGATTGCCGTCAAGGCAGCATCCACCTTTGGGGCCAGGGAAGGACGTCCCCTTCTTCTTGTGCGGGATCGGGATTATATCCCTGTGAATACGGGGAATCCCCTGCCAGATGGTATGGACGCCGTCATCATGATCGAAGAGGTTCTCGAAGAAACAGACAAGGGTGTGACTATTGAAAAAGGGGCCTTTCCCATGCAGCATGTACGGCGCATTGGTGAAGATATTGTAGCCACGGAACTGCTCCTTCCCCAGAATCACACCCTTTCTCCCTATGACATCGGAGCCCTGCTCAGTGCAGGCATCTGGGAGGTCTCGGTATGGGAACCGGTACGTATCACCATCATTCCCACAGGTGATGAGGTGCTGGATTTCACCACCCGGCCTGTTCCCAAGGCAGGGCAGGTCATTGAAAGCAATTCCCAGGTCTTTCTGAACATTGCCAAGGCATGGAATTGCACAGCCCAAAGGATTCCCCCAGTCCCGGACGATCCCCTTTCCCTGAAAAAAGCTCTCGCAAAGGCCCTTGAAGAGGGTGCCCATGTGGTTATTCTGGGGGCTGGTTCCTCTGCCGGAACCAAGGACTATACCAAGGCAGTCATTAACGAACTGGGAGAAGTGCTCGTCCACGGCATTGCCGTCATGCCGGGCAAACCCTCCATTCTGGGAGTCGTAGAAGGACGGTTGGTGGTAGGTGCGCCGGGCTATCCCGTCAGCGCGGTGGTGTGTATTGAAGAATTGCTGGGAACCATTGTGGCCTGGCTCTCCCGAACCAGGATCTGGGAACGGCCTGAGATCACCGTGGAAATGGCCCGCACCGTCCCGTCCAAACTGGGGCTGGAAGAACGGATCAGACTGGCTATTGGCAAGGTTGGTACCAAGAATGTGGCCATCCCCCTGACAGGGGGAGCAGGGATGATCACCTCCCTGACCAAGGCACACGGCATGACCTCCATTCCGGCCACCAACGAGGGAGTGGAACAAGGGACAAGGGTTCAGGCAAGCCTCCTGGTTCCAGAAAAGGAACTCCAGCAGACCCTGCTGGTCATCGGCAGTCACGACAACACCATTGACCTGCTGGCCAATGGACTCATGGGGTTGGAAGCCCCCATCTACCTGGCCTCAAGCCATGTGGGTTCTATGGGCGGACTCATGGCCCTGCAATCTGGCTCCACCATGATCGCTGGTGCTCACCTTTTTGATCCTGAAACCGAAGATTATAATTATCCCTTTATCCGCACCTATCTTCCTGACATGGACCTGGTTGTGGTCAACTTGGCCATACGCCACCAGGGATTGATTGTGGCACACGGCAACCCCCTGGGCATAGAAGGGCTGGAAGACCTGGCCACCAAAAGGGCTCGCTTTGTCAACCGCCAGCGAGGGGCTGGAACACGCATCCTCTTTGATCATGCCCTGCAACAAAAAGGTCTCAAGCCATCCGACATCCAGGGATATGGGTGTGAAGAATTTACCCACATGGCCCTGGCCGCTAACGTCCTCACGGGAGTAGCTGACTGCGGTCTGGGCATCTTTGCCGCAGCCAGGGCCTTGAACCTGGACTTCATCCCTCTGGCCCGTGAACGCTATGATCTGCTCATCCCCAAGGTCTATGTTGAAGAACCCAAGATCCAAACCCTGCTGGCCCTGATCCGTCAGGAGACCACCCAGGAACAGATCAAGGCCCTTGGGGGGTACGAAACCACTCTCACCGGACATATTATGGAACCAGGCCAGGGACTTGGGTAGGAGCAATCCGACAACGCGCTGGACAAACCCTTCATGGGGGGCAACAACTCCCTTTATAAAGACCAACCATCCAGGAGTAACCTCGCATGGTTAGTGGGATGTCCCCATTGATCAACCTTTTCACTTCAAGGAGAACCCTATGAAAACCCTTGTATGTATCCTGACCCTTGTTGTGGGCATGACCCTGTCCGCATCCTCTGCCCTTGCTGCTCCCTCCGGCAAGGTAATCATCTTCCATGCCGGCAGTCTGACCGTGCCCCTGGCCAAGATGGAAAAGGACTTTGAGGCCAGATATCCCGGTGTGGACATCCTGCGTCAGGGCGGCGGGTCTACCAAAATGGCCCGTCTTATCTCTGAAGTAGGCAAAAAGGCTGATATTATGGCCTCAGCCGACTACAAGGTCATTGACAACAACCTCATCCCCAATAACGCTGACTGGAACCTCCGCTTTGCCACCAACCAACTGGTACTCTGCTACACCGACAAAAGCCGGTACGCTCAGACCATCAACGCCGACAACTGGTACACGATCCTTCAGAAAAAAGACGTGGTGTGGGGCCATTCCGACCCCAATGTGGATCCCTGCGGCTACAGAAGTCTCATGGTTCTCCAATTGGCTGAAACATTTTACCGGATCAATGGACTCTACGAAAAACTGCTGAGCAACCGTCCTTTGAAAAATGTCAGGCCCCGCTCCGTGGAATTGGTCAACCTGCTCAAAACCGGCAATATGGACTATGCTTGGGAATACCTTTCTGTAGCTGTTCAGCACGGACTCAACTACATCACCCTCAACGACCACATCAATCTCGGCAACTACAAGTATGACGATTTTTATAAAATGGCTGAGGTCAAGGTAACGGGCAAGAAACCCGGTACCTGGAAGGTCAAAAAGGGCCAGTCCTGCACCTATGGCATTACCCTGATCAAGGACAGTGCAAACAAGGAAGCGGCCATTGCCTTCTTAAAGTATATGCTCGACCCTGATGGCGGCCTCAAAATTCTCAAGGATATGGGCCAGCCTCCGTTCATCCCCTGCCGCATTGCCGATCAGGCTGGATACGACAAACTGCCCCCATGTCTGCAACCCCTGGTGGAAGTTACCAAATAATGCTCTGGCTGGCTCCTTTGTGTTTTTCAAGCATTGCAAAGGAGCCGGACTTTGGGCCGGTCTGTACCGAACATCTTGCCTTTCGAGCCATCATGACCATCCGAACCAGCTCCTTTTCCTGGATACTGATCCTGTTCAGCCTGCCTCTCATGCTGCTGATCATCCTGCCTCTGTCCAAGATGATTTTCACGCCTTCCTGGGCCGCCTTGTGGGAAAGCCTGAGGGATCCCGTGGTACTCGAAGCCATTGGCCGCAGTCTGGGAACATCTCTGGCTGCGGCCTTTATCTGTCTTGTTTTTGGAACCCCCCTGGCCTATCTCATGGCCCGACGGGACTTTCCGGGCAAGAGCCTGGTAGAGGCCATTATCGACCTGCCCATTATGATCCCGCATCCGGTGATCGGCATTGCCATCCTGAGCCTGGCCGGACGGAACCATCCCCTGGGACGCTTCCTGGCCGACCTGGGCATTGCGGTCATGGGCACCTTCACTGGGATCATCGTGGTTCTGACCTTTGTGGGTATGCCCTTTTATATCAACGCGGTAAAAGCAGGGTTTGAGGCCATTCCCCCACGCCTCGAAAACGTCTCTCGCAGCCTGGGGGCCTCCATGCGAGCCACCTTTTTCAGGATCACCCTTCCATTGGCCTGGCGAAGCATGATTCTTGGCATGATCATGTGTACGGCCCGGGCCATCAGTGAATTTGGGGCCGTGATCATTGTGGCCTATCATCCCATGACAGCACCGGTCCTGATTTACGAACGATTCACCGCCTACGGACTCAGATATTCCCAGCCCGTGTCTGTCTGGCTCATCTGTGTTTCCCTGCTCCTTTTCGTGGCCATGCGCCTTGTTTCCAGACAGAAACAGGAGATGCGATGATCAAGGTTTCCCATGTCAACGTAACCCTTCCCGGCTTTGCCCTCAGGGATATCAATCTGACTATTGCACCGGGAGATTTTTTTGCCCTTATCGGCCCCACAGGAGCAGGCAAATCCCTGATTCTGGAAACCATACTCGGTATGCTGCCTGTGGATCAGGGAACCATCACCCTGGGAGGACAGGACATCACCTCACTGCCTCCTGAAAAAAGGGGGCTGAGTATTGTGTATCAGGACTTTGCCCTGTTCCCCCACCTGAGTGTGCGTGCAAACATCCTCTACGGCACCTCCTTCCACGGCCTTTCCCAGGATCAGGTGAACCCCCGTCTTACATGGCTGGTGCAACAACTGAATCTTGCTCACTTGCTCCACCGCCAGCCCGCCACCCTGAGCGGAGGAGAAAAACAGCGGGTAGCCCTTGCCCGCGCCCTGATCTTTGAGCCTGCGGCCCTGCTTCTGGACGAACCCCTGTCTGCCCTTGATCCCCTCCTGCGTGAAGAGATCAAGGATTTGCTCCGGTCCATCCACCAGAAACTGAAGACTACCATAATCATGGTCTCGCACAATTTTTCCGATGTCTTCTATCTGGCCAATAAAGTGGCCATTCTAAAGGATGGCCATATTGTCCAGCAAGGCAGTGTGGATGAGGTTTTCCACCAACCCAACACACGCTTCACCGCAGGGTTTGTGGGAATGTGCAATATCCTGGACGTAACCATACAAGGAACCCAGGCCATAACCCGGGGACCCATCATAACCCTGCCACCTGGCTGCGACCACCATGCCCAATTACTGGCCATCCGCCCCGAAGATATCTTACCCTTGGAACCTGGACACAAGGGTTTCGACAACGTCCTTACCGGAACGATCACCCGCATTGCCCACCAGGGATTCTATTTCAACGTCTGGCTAGATGTGGCAGGCATCACCTTACAGGCAGTCTGGAACAAGCATGTTGTACTCGACCAGCACATCATGAAGGGACAAACCCTTGAGGTTGGCTTTCATGCTCACAAGATCCATGTTATGCCGGGATAATCGTTTCCTGTAAGGCTTGTTCTATTGACAAGAAACATACTGAGAGAACCAATCGCTGTACCAGAGCAAGCGGCATAAACCAGCCTGCTTCACCCCAACCCGAATAAGGATCATCCATGCCCATCGCCATCAGCATCATCGGTTACAAAAATGCAGGAAAAACAACCCTGACAACGGCCCTGGCACGCCAACTCACCCATATGGGCCACACCGTGGCCGGGGTCAAATTCTCCCACGGAGGATTTGACCAGCCAGCAACCGATACCCATGACCTGGGCCAGGTCTGCGAACAGGTCATTGGCATTGGCCCCAACGAAACCGCCATGTTCTGGCCCCAACAGCACTACCTCCCAGACTTACTCCCCCTGCTCAAGGCCGATGTGGTACTGGTAGAAGGGGGCAAACAACTGACCTGGCTCCCCCGTGTTCTGATTCTCAGATCCCCGGAAGAGGCCTCTTCTCTGGACAACGGCCTGGCCCTGGGAACCTGGGGAACAGTGATTGCCCAGGGTCTGCCATCCTTTACCTCGTTGGAAGATCTGGCCAGGGAGGTTCTGAACCGTGGGTTTATCCTGGCCGGTCTGGATTGCGGTGACTGCAAACGCCCCAACTGTCTGACCCTGGCCCGCGAGATTGTCCAGGGAAAGACGACAGCCACGGGCTGCAAAGCCCTGCAAACAGGCATGAAGGTCACCATCAACGGCCATCCCCTGCCCATGAAATCCTTTGTGGAGGACATCATCGCTGGTTCCATCAAGGCCCAACTAGCAACTCTCAAAGGCTATGCACCAGGATCAAAGATAGAGATTACTTTGTCATAAGTGATATGCTGCCCAGAGCCCCAGCATATACAAAAAAAGCCCGCTTCTACGCGGGCTTTGTGGTTTATGGAATACGCGCCAGAACCGCCTTGACAAGAAGGGTAAGCGTCTCCTGACAGCGGAAAAACATAGTGACCTTTCCCTTGCGTTTATTGGCTACAGGTCATCCCTCCCCAAATACTCGGCAATCATCTGATCATATCCAGAGACCAAGGAAAAGGTCTTCACGGCCATAGCCCGCCGAAACGCAAGGGAGACCTGCATATCATGGCGCGTGAACTCTTCTATAAAGGCAGGATAATCCCCACTCCCAGGCAGGACGGTTATGGAATGAAAATTCTTGGCTCCGGCCCGAAGTAGGGTGGGCCCGCCAATATCAATCTGTTCCACAGCAGCCTTGAAATCCAGAGATTGAGCAACCGCCCGGGCAAAATCATAGAGATTCACACAGATCAGATCAAAGGCTGCGATCTTCTTCTCCTCAAGGGTGGCCAAATGTTCGGCATTATCCTTGTCCGCCAGCACACCGGCATGGATATGAGGATGCAGGGTTTTGACACGACCGCCCAGAATCTCTGGAAAGCCCGTTACATCACTCACCGAGGTGACAGGAAGCCCTGCTTGGGCAAGCATCTTTTTGGTCCCGCCCGTTGAAACCAGTTCAACACCATGATCCACTAAAAAACGGGCCAGTTCAGGAAGTCCTGATTTATCTGTTACGCTGAGCAGTGCCCGCTTGATGGGTAGTAATTCCATATCATCCTCATTGGTTATCCAGAACATTGTATCCTATGCCATACTCCCTTGTCCGCTGGTTCAGACAGGAAGCAACATCCTGATCCTGGGCGTGACTGCCAGAATCAGCCGCAAGATGCAAGACGCCCAAAAAGACAACAACCCACCCCGCATCCACCATACTCTTAGATGGACGCGGGGTGGGATACCATGCGTTTCATGCAACGCACCAAGGAAACAGACAGCGCGTACTGGTACCTGCTAGGCTGCATCCTCAATCTGGGCAAGCATGTCCTGGGCTTCCTTGTGGCCAGGTTCTGCCGCGAGAATGGTTTCCAGATGGTTTCGGGCCATATCCATATTACCCATAGCCATCAGGCAGCCTGCCAGAGAGTACCGCACTTCGTGCTTGTCCGCATCAATGGAGAGATAGGTATCCAAAAAGGGAACAACATCGGCAAGTCTGTTGATAGTATGTCCCAATTGAACCATGCCGAAAATAGCGATCATGTTCTCAGGATTCTTGCTCAGAGACTGGGCAAACCAGTCAAAGGCCTGATCCTTATCCCCGATTTCCATTTCAACAAGTCCCATACCTGCCAGGGCCTTGTCGTTGGTTTCTATGGAAGCAGCCTTCTTGTACATCTCCATAGCCGAGGTCAATTCTCCCTGCTGCACCGCAATGGTGGCCAGCCCCAGGTAGGGATCGGGATGAACCCCGTTACTCTTGGCCGCCTTTTCATAATAATCCCTGGCCTTGTCCCATTCTCCCATAAACAAATAACATTCACCCAATTCCTTGTTAATCTCGTAATCCAAATGGTTACTCATTGTTGTCTCCTCACTGGTTGCTTGTAGAGGCATATCCTCTGTATGGAGTTACTTGAACGGGAACCTTTCGTCCCTCCCTGTACCCATCCATCCCTGTATCAGGATAGACAACCCAGCTTATCATGTCTGGGTACCCTTGTGGCCAGATGTTCCATCTTGCCTACCCCATGACCATAAGCACATATCGTGCCATAACGATTTTTTTCCCCTACTCCCTTTTGAGGCATTTGCCTCTTTCAAGAAAAACCAGCAATAGTAACAATTTCTTCATTTTGGAACAAAGGTTGCTTAATCAGAGACATTGTTCGTGACTGAGGGAGAGCATCAACCCTCCTCTCAATGTAATAACCATCTAAAATATCTTGCTTCTTCGAGAAAAACTATTATGAAATCTCTCTTTGCACGCCACATACCCCTGACGGAAAAGGTCCTTGATTTGAGACTGGCGCGTCAAAATCTCGTCACCTCGAATATTTCCAACATCGACACTCCAGGCTACAGGGAACGCCGAATCACCTTTGAAGACCAGTTACAGAAAGCCCTCCAGCTTGACGGCGGAACCCGCATAACCCGAACAGACAAAAACCATCTCCCCTCAATCTTTGATGCAAAAACCTTTCAAGGTGACTTTATCAAGGACTTTAACCCTCAGGTTGTCCAGGGGAAGGACAGCGTGGATCTTGACAAGGAAATGGCTGTCATGGCCAAGAACACGCTCTTATATAACGCCGTTGCAACAGCACTCAAAAAAGATTTTGAAGGATTACAAACAACCATTCAGGAAGGGAGCAAATAATGGATTTTATGACCGCCATAGACATCGGGGCATCAGGGCTCACTGCTGAACGAACCCATCTCAATGTGGTTTCCATGAATCTGGCTAATGCCAATACCACCAAGGACGCCAATGGTCTGCCCTACCGGCGCAAACAGGTCTCCTTTAAGGCCGTGCACCCGGAACAATCCTTTGCCAAACAAATGGGCAATATCCTGCACCGAGAACTCCGAGGCGTTGAGGTGGATGCCATCGTTGAGGACAGAAGATCCTTCAGACGGGTCTATGATCCAAAACATCCCGATGCCAATAAAGACGGGTATGTCAATTATCCTGACGTCAATGTGGTTCAGGAAATGGCCTCTATGATGACCATTATGCGCAGTTACGAGGCCTGTGCCTCGTCCATATCCACCACCAAGACCATGTTCAACAAGGCCCTGGAACTGGGCAGGTAAGGAGAACAGCTCATGGCAATACATCCAATAGCCCTTAAGGCTTACACCAGTCCCCTGACCAACGGCACCCAGATCACCGGAAGCGTCAAACAATCCCTGGCCCGTGAGGAAATCACTCGATCCTTTTCCGATACCATCAAAGAATCCCTGAACAAGGTTAACGACATGCAGATCGACAAAAATGCCATGATTACCTCGTTTGCCTCCGGCGAAAAGCAGAACGTCCACGAGCTCATGGTCTCGCTGCAAAAGGCGGGTATGGCCATGCGTATGACCTCTGCCGTGCGCAACAAAGTTTTAGAAGGTTATAAAGAACTTATGAAGATGCCCTTTTAACGGTCTGATACAACACTCCTGACACCAAAGTACGTCTGCTTCACATTCATCCTGTAACCGGATTTTGACCATGCCTCCTCTCGTTCAAACCATATCTTCCCGAATCACTTCGTTCTGGTCGGCAAGTTCCCCGGCTCAACGGATTCTGACTATTGGCCTGGGTATCAGCCTCGTTCTGGTCTTCTTTCTGATGCTCTTCTGGTTCAACCAGGTCACCTACAAGGTTCTCTATTCCAACCTCTACCCGGAAGATGCCTCCAGGGTGGTGGCCTTTCTGGAAAAGGAAAAAGTGGAATATAAGCTCAAGGACAATGGTTCCACCATCATGGTTCCTGAAAGCAGGGTCTATAATCTGCGACTGGCCCTTGCCGGTGCCGGGGCCCTCCACGGTCAGGGTATTGGCTTTGAGCTTTTTGACGCAACCCAGATTGGTCAGACCGATTTTATCCAGCACATCAATTACCAAAGGGCTCTGCAAGGCGAACTGGCCAGAACCATTGCCGAATACCCGGATATCCTTTCCGCAAGGGTTCACCTGGTCATACCGGACAAGAGCCTTTTTATTGAAGAGCAGGCCCCCACATCTGCCTCAGTGGTTCTCAAAATGCGGAACTCCAAGACCCTTTCCCAGCAGGAGATTCAAAGTATCGTCAATCTGGTGACCACGGGTGTCGAGGGAATGACCACTGAGCATATCACCATTTCCACGACCAAGGGCCGAGTCCTCTACCAGCCCCGCAACGAGGAAGGGGTGGGCATGACCAGTACCCAATTTGAATACCAGCAGAACATGCAGCACCATCTGGAACGGCGTATCGAACAGCTTCTGACCCCCATTGTGGGTCAGGATAAGGTGGTGGCCCGAGTCGCAGCGGATCTTGATTTCAATCAGACCGATACCCATGAAGAGCTCTATGACCCAGAAGTCGTAGTGGTTCGCAGTGAACAGCGCAGCGAAGAAGAAACCGCTGGCTTTTCCAAGTCGGAACAAGGCTCTCCAGAGGCTGAATATCAGGCAAATAACATGGGGAGTGCAGGCACCTCGGAAACCTCCTCCAGAACCGAATCTCACACTAATTACGAGATTAACAAGGTGGACAAACACATTGTGTCCTCGTTAGGAAAGATTGAGCGATTGAGTGTGGCCGTTATTGTAGACGGAACCTATGAAAAAAATGAGCAAGGCGAATATGTGTACCAGCCCCTGCCCAAGGCACAGATGGAGCGCATCCGAAGCCTGGTAGAAAAGGCTGTAGGATTTGACGCTGCCAGGTCTGATTCTATTGAGGTTTCTAATATCTCCTTTGGTCCTCCTGAGACAGAACCTCTGCCCACGATGGGTGACACCGTGGTCACCTATTTCAAACTCATGGGAAAACCCCTGCTCAACACGCTTCTGGTTCTCCTGTTTCTCCTGCTCATCGTCAGACCTGTGATCATGACCATTATCAAGCCCAAGGTCTCCAGTCAGGAAATGGAGGCTGCAGATGAGCTGCCTGAGGGTGAAGCATACATGGCCCTGGGTCAGGGCGTTGATGAAGAGGCGGCACAGAATATTGAAGAGCAAACCAGAATCCACGATGCCAAAGCCTATGCCGTCCAGCTTGTGGAGGAAAACATGGATCAAGCCGTACTGGTCATCAAGCAATGGGTCACCAAGGGAGGTTGAGCCGTGGCAAATAGGGATGGTGTTACAGCCATGACTGGTTCACAAAAAGCAGCAATCCTTTTGCTGGCCCTGGGTAAAAATCTTACCTCAACCATCTTCAAACAGCTTGAGCGTGAGGAAATCACCGCCATTTCCAAGGCTATGGTGGAGATGGATACCATCTCCAAAGAAATGGCACAGGAAGTCCTGGAAGAATTTAATGAAACCATGATCATCCAAAAAGACATATTGATTGCCGGCCCAGGACAGGTCAAAAAGATGCTCATGGAGAATCTGGACCCGGATACAGCCAAATACGTGCTTGATTCTCTGGATCTGGATCTGGGCAAAACCCCGTTTAAGGAGCTCCAAAACGTCAGCCCCAAGATTCTTGCACAGATCCTGCGTAACGAACATCCCCAAACCCTGGCCCTGATTGTAGGACATCTGCCCCCAGACAACGCTGCTGAACTCATGCAGAACATAGCCCCAGGGGTCAGGTCTGAGATCATGATGCGCCTTGCCAAACTCGAAACCGTGCCAGAGGATATGCTCATGGAGGTGGATAAAGTTCTGCAAAAACAGCTTATTGCCATGGGTGCCAAGGAAGGCAAACATGTGGGCGGTGTCCAGTCCGTGGCAGAAATCCTCAATGCCATTGATCACAGCACTGAAGAGGAAATCCTGTCGGAAATCGACGAAGACTCCAGCAATCTGGCCGAAGAGATCAGGCAGCTTATGTTCGTGTTCGAGGACGCCATTTCCCTGGACAACAGGGCCATCCGCGAAGTGCTCAAGGAGATCAGCAACGAGGATCTTGGCCTGGCCATGAAGACCGCCTCCGAAGAACTCAAGACAAAATTCTTCAGCAATATGTCCGAACGCGCTGCCACCATGATCCGCGAAGATTTGGAGATCATGGGGCCGGTCAAGCTCTCGGAAGTGGAATCTGCCCAGCAGAGCATTGTCAAGACCATCCGACGTCTGGAGGCCGAAGGCAAAATCGTTGTGGCAGGCAAGGGTGGAGGCGAAGTCCTTGTCTAAGCAGCGAACACCCTTCAAAGCAGGCCGTATCTTCATGGGCCTTGATGCTCAGGGCATTGACCCGCTTGCTCCCTTACACGAAAGGTCATGGGCTTCTCCAGAACAGGAAGAAGAGTATATGGAGCGGGTCAAGGCCAAGGCCAAGGATGCCGCCCGAACCATCCTTGCCCAGGCCATGACCCAGGCCGAAACCATCAAGGAAGAGGCCTATCAACAGGGATATGAACAGGGAAGGACAGCGGCATCTCAGGAACAGGAAGGCTATGAACAGGAACGCGCCAGCAAACTGGGCGACCTCATCCAAGGACTCCAGCAGGAAACACAAGCCGTACGGGCCAGACAATGCAAGGATATGGCCCTGCTACTCAAGGCGGCCGCAGAAAAGGTGGTGGCCACGGAACTTAAGACCCACAGCCTCAGCATCCTGGAAAACCTTTTGCATGAGGCCTTGCAGCTCATCGACTCCAGGGAGCATCTGACCATATCCTGCGCCCCTGCAGACACCGCCTTTCTCGAAGATCTCCTGGCCCGAACGAGTCAGGCCTATCCTGGTCTTGAGCAATGGATTGTCAAATCCTCACCAGCCCTGGAACCAGGAGGTCTGAAAGTCGAAAGCCGCAATGGTATGGTAGATAACTCCATTGCCTCCAGATACGCCCTGGTCAGTGAAATCATTGAGCAGGTCAACCTGGAGAATGACCAATGAGCCTCTCCACCAAGGCGGCTATGAGCCTGCTTGATGATCTCACACCGGTCCAATCCTATGGCAAGGTGAGCAAGGTGGTGGGGCTGGTTGCCGAGGGCCAGGGCATCAAGGCCCCTCTGGGTTCCATCTGCCAATTGCTCACCGATCAGGAGGGGGGGGCCGAGCCCATCAATGCCGAGGTGGTAGGGTTCAGGGACGGTTCCGTGCTGTTTATGCCCTTTGATGATATGCGCGGCATTAAACCCGGCAGTCTGATCAGAAACGCTTCCACACCGCCCCTCTTCCCTGTGGGCAACCGTTATCTGGGCTATGCCCTGGATGCCTTTGGTCACCCCTTAGACACCTCCCAGCGCATCACCCCAGCCCGCTTTCATCCTCTCTACACCACGGCTCCCAATCCCCTGGAGCGTCCCAGGATCACTGAACCCCTGGACGTGGGCGTTCGGGCTATCAATGCCCTGCTCACCCTGGGCAAAGGTCAGCGTGTAGGTATCATGGCCGGTTCGGGTGTGGGCAAGAGTACCCTTATGGGAATGATCGCCAGGTACACCGAAGCCGACATCAACGTCATTGCCCTTATTGGCGAACGAGGTCGGGAAGTGCTGGAATTTATCGAGAAAGACCTTGGCCCGGAAGGCATGGCCCGGTCGATTCTCATTATTGCCACCTCAGACCAGGGGCCTCTTATCAGGATGCGTGCAGCCTATGCGGCTACGGCTATGGCGGAATTTTTTCGGGATCAGGGTAAGGATGTGATCTTGATGATGGACTCGGTGACCCGTTTTGCCATGGCCGCACGAGAGGTAGGATTGGCAGCAGGTGAGCCTCCCACCACCAGGGGATACACCCCAACGGTCTTTTCCCATCTGCCCAAACTCCTGGAGCGGGCCGGAAAAAACCAACATGGAAGCATTACAGGGATTTATACGGTTCTGGTAGAGGGAGATGATTTTAATGAGCCCATTGCAGACTCCGTCCGTTCTATCCTGGACGGCCACATTGTCCTGACCCGCGAACTTGCAGATCAGGGGCATTATCCCTGCATTGATATCCTCAAGAGTGTCAGCCGTCTGCGGTCGGACATCACCCCCCAGGAAGTTCTCAACGCAGGTCAGGGGCTTATCCGCCATCTGGCCACCTATAACAAGGTGGAAGACATGGTAAACATCGGGGCCTATGCCAAGGGCAGCAATCCAGACATTGATGCGGCCCTGGCCATGATCAAACCCATCCGCACCTTCCTCCAGCAGCCCATTGCAGAAAAGGCATCCCTGACAACGAGTTTTCAGGCCCTGACCGCACTTCTTGCCGATCAGCCCGCATGACCATCAGGTATGCCCCCTGGTTCCTCCGGTCACTCGAAGCACCTCTTCGACGGTCGTGCGTCCCTGTCTGACCTTTGCCATGCCGTCCTGCAACAACCCCTTGATCCCCCTGGAACGAATCAGCCTGCGCAGGTCATCCAGTTCCATACCCGCATCCAGGCCCTGGCCCAGACCAGCGTCAAAGGGAACCACCTCAAATATTCCCTCTCGTCCTTGATACCCTGTGTTCCGGCAGTATTCACACCCAAGGCCCTGCCACAGGGAATCTTCTGGGGTGCAATACCCAGCCACCCCCCAGGCAGAGAGATCATCCTGTGACGGGCAATGGGTTGTTCTGCAATGGGGACAGATACACCGTACCAATCGCTGGGCCACCACTCCTAAGAGAGCGGCACGCAGCAGATAGGGCTTAATGCCCAGATCCCTGAGACGAGTCAGAGTAGAAGCGGCGTCATTGGTATGAAGGGTGGAAAAAACCAGATGTCCGGTCAAGGCAGCCTGAATCGCCTCCTGGGCGGTTTCCAGATCCCGCATTTCCCCGACCATGATACTATCGGGATCCTGCCGCAGGATATGCCGCAGCATGTTGCCAAAGCCCACACCAATACGATCCTGGACAGCGATCTGGTTAAAATCCTCCACAATCATTTCAATAGGATCTTCAAGCGTCACCACATTGACACCAGGATGGGTCATGGCCTTCAAGGTGGAATACAGGGTGGTGGACTTACCGCTTCCCGTGGGGCCGGTGACCAGGATGAGACCGTGGGTGGCTTGCAGCAAGGTCTTATAGGCAGCTAGCTGTTCCTGGCCCATACCCAGGGCATCCAGGGGTTTGAGAATGGTCTCGCCAGCAAGCAGCCGAAGCACCATCTTCTCCCCAAAGGCCACAGGCAGGGTGGAGACCCTGACGTCGGTGGGCGTACCTTCGAGCATGAGCTGGATCCGTCCGTCCTGGGGGCGTCGTTTTTCGGAAATATCCAGGCGGCTCATGCCTTTAAGACGGTTCAGCATGGCCTGGTGCACGGTCAGGGGCAATCGGTGGATGGGGTGGAGGATGCCGTCAATCCTGAATCGAACCAGGCAATGTTCCCGTTTGGGCTCAAAATGAATGTCGCTGGCCCGTTCTCTTACGGCTGTGGCCAGCAAATAGTCCACGGCCTTGACCAGATGCCGCTGGGAAGAGGGATCAAAACGTCCGGCAATACGTACCCGCACCTCGTGATCCCCAAGGCCGGTCTTGCCTTCAATCTCCTGTTCTGCGGCCTGAACCGAGAGGCGAAATTGAAAAACATCCTCAATGAGGCGTGCGATCTGTTCTCTGGTGGCCAGCACTACCTGGCAGGGCAAAGGAGTCACCCGAGCAATGTCTTCCCACAATTCGGGTCGGAAAGGATTGTGCATGACAAGGAGCAGATGACCGCCTTCAATGCGCAGGGGCACAAGGCGATTGCTTCGGGCAAAGCTTTCAGAGACCGTTCCCGCACTCACCTCAAGATCAATCTCCAAAGGATCAATCCTTTTGAACACAAGTCCCTTTGCCTGGGCTACGGTGCGCAAGATGCGTTCTTCGTCAAGAAGACGGTCGGGTTCTGAGGCAAGGGCCTTGGCTCGGATGAGTCCAAGCCGAATGAGCACATCCAGACCCTTGGGATCATCACGGCCTATACCATGCTCCTGTGCCGTACTGAGCACCAGGGCTGTCTGATCACGATCCAGTTCGCCGGCTTGCTCTAACAGGGGCAGTAAAAAGGCCAGGCAATAGGAATGACGGGGCCAGACAGCAGCGTTCATATCCCTCCCTGACCTCCTGGTGTATCAGGATGGTATACGGCAAGAATCCGGTCAATAATACCGGTGGTGGAATAGCCAGGCAGCAAGGGCATACTTATCACCTGCCCTCCCCGTGCTTCGACAAGCTCTCGGCCCACAATAGTCTCCACAGGCCAGTCTCCCCCCTTCACAAGGACGTCGGGCATAACGGCCTGAATCAAAGCAAAAGGGGTATCCTCGTTAAAGATGACCACGTGATCCACACAGGCCAGACCAACAAGGACTGCGGCCCTGTCACGCTCTCCCTGTACAGGACGCTGGTTTCCCTTGATGCTGCGAACCGAGGCGTCACTGTTCAGCCCCACCACGAGCAGATCCCCCAGTTCCCTTGCTCGGGCCAGATAGTCCACATGGCCAGCATGGAGGATATCAAAGCACCCATTGGTAAACACCATACGTTTGTCACCACAGGCAGAACGGATAGAAGCAGCAATTACTGCAAGCGACTCGCGGGAATCATATATCATGTCATTCTTGGGATTATCATAGAATAATCATACAACCGACCAGATTATCCACAAAAAGGCATTGATCATCCCTGTGAAACACATGGAATACAGGGAAGTATCAAGAATCTTTCCGTGCCTTTCCGTGTGTTCCGTGGGCCTCATTGCAGGTCGGTTTTTGGGTCAATTACACGCTATAACCGTCTTTATTCTCTCACCATTGCCTGATTTCCCTGAATACGCACATGGTCTTCAGGAATGTTCAAGCCAAAGTTTTCCAGAATCTCATAAAGGTCACCAAACACAAAATCATCAGGCGATGTGCCCGAAGGCAGGTCAACAACCAGCACATTGCCCTTCATGGTGGCTCCAGCCACCCTGGAAGCAAGCTGTTTTTTGAGCTTATACAGCATGCGTTTGGAGGATAATTGGATGGTAACCTTGCCCGGCTGAGCCGATCCTCGCTTCTGACGCTGCAAGGCCATAGAGGCCATGCGGCGGCCTTCCTTTTTGGCATCGTTCATGAGCAGGGATGCTGCTCGACCAGCCACATCAGCCAGGCCGTCACGCAGGGCAATGGAAGGGACTTTTTCAATAAGGGTGGTGGCGTATTCCTGGGCTCCCACGGACTTGACTTCATTGGTGGTGAGATCCAGCAGGGAGATGGAGAGTTTAGCCTTGAGCACCCGCTTGATCTGATCAAAATACAGGGAATCAATGCGATAGCGGTACACAATACCGTTTTCAGCGGCAAAATGATCCCGTACCGCCTGCATAAGCTGCTGATCAATGATGAAATCTTCCCGATCAAAATCAAAATGTACGCCCAGCAAGGGATCATCCTGGGCCTTTTTGTAGCGTTCCATCCCGGGCGTCATCTCAAGCCATTGGAGCTTGAGCCCCTCCTGATTGGCCTTGCGGGTGATTTCATCGCGAATGGCCCTTTGAAAATCAGGATAAAAGGTCACAAACGGCCCAAGACCCCGTAATTTTTTCACGCCATCAGACGCCTCTGGATCAAGGATGAGATCCATACTTGCCTTGGTGGGTGGTTCTTCCATGATCACAAAAACCACACGTGCCTTCTGCCCGGACTGGACGCCCACGCCCATTTCCTCCAGACGCCGATTGATGGCCGCATCATCCAGGGTCACCTTATAGGTTCCCCTGCCCTTGCCCCGTTCGTAGGTAAAATCCTGCTGGGTCTTGCCCTTTACAAAGGCGGCATGGCTGGCAACAAGGGTTTGCAGGCTCTTCTTGTCAATCCCCGGATTGGCCCTAAGGACATACGACCGGACAGCCTCCTGTCCTGCGCGTTGTTTGACCTGTTTCTTGGCCTTGAAACGGCTGGATGCCGCACATTCCACTTCAACCCCTTCCGTAACCAGAGCCAGGGCAGGGGTAGCCACAAGAACAGCCAGGATAAGCAGGACAACATATATACCATAGGATTTCATGGGTACCTCCAAAATTTGCAGACACGAGACATATCTCAGGAAAATTTTGCCCACGGAAAGGCCTTTCCGTGGGCAAATGCTTGCGTTCATGAAACGGCTGAGAGTGCTCTACTTCCCCCAGCATTATAAACGTGCCTTTTCCCTGGCCTGAAGCCTGACCATATCTTCCTCGGTGAGCCGGTCAGCCATATCTAAGGCGAGTAAGCAGCGACCCATACCGTCGGCATAATTTTGATCTTCGTTCTCGTAGCGTTCAAAGGCAAACCGATAGAGTTCCAGGGCCCGTTCAAAATCTCCCAGGGCTTCCAGAGACAAGGCCAGGTTGAACAAATCTTTCACATGATCTTTAAGATACTCGTCGGTATCCTCCAACAACTCCTCTTGGGTCAGCGGCTCATAGGGCTTGATCTCTTCAGGCTTCTTGCCTTGAATAGATGCGTCGTACCTGGCTCGATGGGTTCGGGCGACAAGCTTCTTGGCCGCTTCCAAGCATTCTACATTGTAAAACTCTTCAGCAAGATCCTCATAACCTTTGGCAAGCTTGGTCTGGGTAATATACTTCACATTTGCCATATAGGCTTCTGCTGCGATGAGGGTCTTGGTCTTTGTATCCAGCCCGGCCACTTCCACCGGGATTTCCTCACGATGTGGGGCAATACGCTTTTGCAGTCTGGCCCCTATTTCACCACACATTTCTACCTGGGACTCCAAGTCTACCGGCAAGGTACACACATCCATCGTTGTACAAGCATCCAACTGGGCCTGGGCCTTTTTGCCTCCCTCCAAACCGAGGGAACCCATAAACGAGGACAGGCCAGACATAAAATCTCCCTCTTGGGCGGCCAGGGTCTTGGCCTTCGAGTTTTCCTTCCTGGCGGTGATCAATTCCAGGCGATCAGAAAATTTGCCGTTTTCAATAAAGGCCGGGCGATTGGCCACTTCAAAGACATGGCTTATCTTTTCCACATGGCCGTTGCGGTCCAGTCGGTACACGGAAAGTCCCATCATCAAAGTGGCCTTTTGTGCCCGATATCGTCGCTTATAAAAGACATCCCTGGTTCTGGTGGTTACCTTTTTCTTACAATAGATGGGCTTACCATCATCGTCATGGCCACATACATAACGGATATTTCTCCAGGATTTCAGTTCCTTAGAGCTTGGTATGTAATTAAGATATTCCTCACCCACCTGCCACCAGACACGGCCATACATGACTGCGTCCAGTCGAGATTTAAGACGGCTTGCGGAAATCTGACGGGTGATCTGGCGTTCCAGGGAAAGATCCACCAGGGCATAAAAGGGATCCTTGTAAAAAACATCTGCCACTGTCTGCCGGGCCAGCCTGCACGTCTCAGGCCCCGCAGCAAACACGCCGGAACGCACGCCTGTGGGCAGTGTATTAAAATCCAGCAATGCGATCTTGCTCACACCGGTCAGTTTGAGCTCACCGGGTTGCAATACAGAGATCTTGGCCTTCTGGACACAGCCCACAGACAGGGACAGTACCAGGACAATGAACGCGATGTGCATGGTTGTTCGCATCATCTAGTGCTCCTTGTTTTCTTCTTCTTCATACTCGCCTTGTAGCTGGGCTGAGGACATCGCCTTGCCGGCACATTCACTCACCCTTTTCAGGGAAAAGGCAGCCTGAGTATTTTCAGGGTTGGCTTCAGCCGCCTGCCCATAGAAAAGCAGGGCCTCATCCACAAGTCCCATCGTCTCGCACACAATGGCCATATTCTCAAAATCCGGTGACCTGAATAACCCAGCTTTCACAAGCGCAGCCTGTTCTTCCTGACGCAAGGCTGCCAATGCTTCAGGCGTGGCACCCTCGGCCTTGGCATCCTGGATTTTTTGGCTGAATGTCTGCTTGATCTCTTGAGCTTCGCTCTCATAAAGGGCCTGATGTTTCTGAAGAACCGTATCAAGCCGCTTATAGGCCTCGGAAAAGGCCGTTGCCTTCATAAGGACAACCGCAGTGGCATCACCCTGTTCGTTGACAACAAGACTTCGTTCTTCCTTGTGAGGCGATATATCCTTGACAATGGCAGCAATGGGATCCTCAAACAGGGTGGTGGCTATTTCCAAGGCTGTGGGAAGGGCCTCTACCGGGGTATCACCACCAACCTTCTTTTCAAAATGCAGCGCCTTAAAGGTCTTGGTATAGACCACCTGCCCCTTGGTATCACGCACCTCGACACGAAGGTCGCCTTTGGCCTTGATCGTCACAAAATCCACGTGAGTGATACGCTCTTCAAGATCCTGATTATCTGTATCAGGAACAGAATAAGGAACCCCCTCGTCCGAATATTTGATGTCATAGGGAACCGTGGCCAGGGAGGTAACCACTCGATCCTGACCTCTGGAACGAGTCAGTTCCACCGTGGCCCAGGTTTGTATCCTGGCGGGATGTTTGGCATGGCGGGATTTAATGCTGTAGCCATGTGCATGTGCAAAGGTCTTGTTAAGGGCGGCAACCCCCTTGGGGTTGCCATGGATTTCATCCTGAACATTAAAAAAACGCTCCTGGTAGATCCCAGAGATGAGCCGTTGGTTCAGGCAATTGACAAATACAGGTATGAGCTTCTTTGCCTTATCATAATTACCGCTTAACACAACACGGGGCGGGGCGATGACGAGATTTTGAAGGGCAGAAACATCCCGTACCACACGAGGCGGCATAACATACTTGGCCGTCAGGGTTCTCTTCTGGGACTGTACACATCCTCCCAACAAGCCCAGACAAATCAGCACGGTAGTGAGGACAAGCCTGGGACACAGATTCACTTTCATGGCACTATCCTTTCTTGTTTTCATGAACGTGGTGAAATACTCGCTCCACATGGATCACTCAGGACTCAGATTGATATTAAGCCGCCTGGCATTTTGCTCGACACGACTCAGGGAGTGAGCACAGGCCTCAATCATATTGTTATCACCGGTTAAGGCCAGAATCTCTGTATAGCCGTCATGGACTTCATGGAGCCTGGCTTCCGTTGTCCCGTAAGCCTCCTTGGCTATGAACAAGAGATAAAAGGTGGCCAGATCCGTCTCCATATCCCGCTCAACAACATGCTCGTTCCCCTGTTCGCGGGCCTTTTTGGCAGCCTTGGCCCATTTTTCATACAATGTTGCACTAAGATTCTTTAACGGCGTTTCAGGAAGCAGAGAACGAGCCTTTGTCTGGGCATCTTCCAGTTTACCCTGAAGCAGAAGATCCCTTATCGTTGGATTCGAGGCCTCCGGCAGAATGACGCCGATTGTTCGGCGTTCAGAAGTCAACAGGTTGCGCATCTGCCGCACAATCTGATTGGCCAGCTTCTTTTCCAAAACCCCATCATCAGGCAGGGGGTCGGTGACATCTTCCCAAAGCCCCTTGGCAGCCACACTATTGAAATAGACCAAAGGTTCCAAGTTCTTGGCCTCGTAAATGGAAATTGTGGCCACGTAGGCAGCAATGGCTGAATGACGTTTTGTTGTCACCAGGACATCGTGACCATTCCCATCTTCATCGGTTTGTTCCGTGGTATCTACCACGGTATTGTAAGGCACCTGCTTGTCAGTGTCCCGACGATACCCCTTAAAGGTGTTGATATTCATGGCGTAATCAAAGGGCTTTTTCGAGACAACGGTAAACCATCCAGCCTCGTTAAGTTCCTTGGTGAGATCTCTGACAAAGCCCTTGGTCTGAGCCCCCATATTACCAGTGGTGAACACTTTGACCCGCGCCCCTTTTTCAATCACAGAGATCTTTGACGGCACGTCAAAGGATAGGGTGGCATTAGGCGTCAACTTGTGCTGCACACATCCTGCGGCCAGCATGAGACAGCCCACAAGACCTGCCAATGACCATGTTGTCCATACACGTACATAGTTGTTCATTCAGAATCCCTCGGGGTTTTCCCATTTGAATTTCAACGTCCGTCCATCCAGCTTCAAGCGTACCTTATATCCATGCTTATCCATCACACCCTTGATAGCCTGTGCCAGGGTCGAACCGTTGAGATGAGACCAGTAACTCATGACACAATTCACGCTATCAACCTTATCCACCTTGTGGCGGACGTAACCTTGTAATGCGGCCATTTCCTGTTCCAGAAGCTTCATGTCAGGAAATTCATACAACCCAAGGGTATAGCGAAACCCCTTGCCGCGATCTACCTCGCTCTGCAACTCATTAACCAGGGTTGTGGCCACGTCAGCCGCAGCAAGGAATACATCCTCAGAGGCAGCGACCACAGCACGGCGATACTGGGCCGCCGGGCCAATACCCTTGAGAGAGATAGTTCCTGCCTTGCGCGTGGACTGTCCCAGGAGATGACCATCGGAAATGCGCACCGCTTTGAGATTGAGCTTGAGTTCTGCGTTTTCTCTCCCGGCAGGCACCATACGCAACGCCACAGCCACATAGTAATCTGCCTGTAACCGAGAACGATTGGCAACAGCGACCTCTTTACTCAATCTGCCGGGAAGATTTTTGAAACGGGTTTTCATAAGGGACCAATCCACCACCTCAAACCTGAATTTTTCCCGCAGAACCCTGGACACCCCAGCCACCAGGGGTTCAAAGATCTCGGTACCTGCTGGTACGGCATCAAAGTCAGCATCCTCCCCAAAAACCAGGATACGGGGATGCCCCACCATCTTCATGAGGATGTCCAGAGTTTGGGCATGTGTCTCTATCTGACCAGCATCCACTTGGGCATCCACCACTACCTTGAAGCCCCCATCAGCCTCCTGAGTTGAACTCAGGATCTTGTAACTTGTTACATATCCTTTGGAATGGGTAATGACTTCATCCTTGATGACCTGAAAATTCACAACATCCGTGCTGCTCTTCATGGTCACCCCTGCAACCTGTTCCACAGCCATCTGCAGGGCATTGGTCAGGGCATGCTCCCTGTCCACTCCCATACCTTGAACCTGAACCGCTTGAGCAAGGACGGGGACTACCAAGAAAACGGCCAGGGTCATTGTTGCCAACAGCCCTCTGTAATACGTCATTCTGATCATTATCACCTGCCTTGTAGAGATGAGACTGCAACTCAAAAAAGGGCAGACCACCACTGGTGACTGCCCTTTTGCTTATACGGATCATAAGACTTCAATACCATCTCCTACCACTCACTCTGCTTCTTGACCCGACGCTGGCGAACCTTTGCAGACTTGACCACCTTAACCTCGTTCCCGGAGGTATATACGCGGCCCCGCATATTCATTTTTTTGAGAGCCTTCGTGAAGTTGCGCTTGAGCTTGGCAGAATCAATGGAGGATTTGTAGAGATATTCGTGATGGGTGGAGGTGTTTAAGGCATTCTTTTTGGGCCGGTGACTGTCATAGCCGGAAAAGATGACCAGATAATCTTCCATTTCCATCATATCGTCAGCCGTGAATCCATCAAAGATGAGGGTCCATTCAATAAGCTGCCCCCCTTCCTGATCCACATATCCTGCAAGCCGCTGGGCAAGTTCTGCACCCACGTCACGACCAAGCAGCTTGGCAATCTTGCCAACCCCTTCAATAATGTCATTGCGGGAATAAGGCCGTTGCAGGGGCTGATATTGCTGGGATTCTACTTCAAAATTGCCCATGCGTGATCCCGAATAGACATCAAGCATCCGGCCCGTAACCCTGGCACTGGCCTTGACCGTACTGTAGCTTTTCTTGAGGTCAGGATAGATGGTAAAGATAACGGCCACATCCATGCCGGCATCCTTAGCTATGCTGATGAGTTCAGCATCGCTGCGACGCTTGCGGCCCTGAATATGGGTATCCAGGGTCATGGCCGTTTCGTCTTTGACGTCAAAGCCCTGATTGAGCATCTCATTGACCATGGCGTTAAGCACCCTGTCATGCACTCTGGAATTTCTTGGGATAGCATCACGGTCGTCGTCCTCTCCCAGAAACATTACCCTGGGAAGATCCGCAGCCATAAGGGATCCGGCCATACAAACTATACACAAAACCATCGCCCATGCCTGTAGTACTCGTTTCATCGCAATCCTCCTTGATTTGACCGAAAACCACCGGTCTTTGTCTCTCACGCTTTTCAGGAGCAACCCCAAAACAGACAACATCCACTCAGGGCAAACACCCCTTGGGCATGACAACATTGTCTCCCACAAGAAAGCTCATAGCAAAAAGCCAATAAAACAGAGCTCACCGATATTCAAGTACAATGTACTCATGGCTGCCGCTGCTTTCAATCTCAATAAGTGGATGCGGGGTATTCCCTCTTTGTTTGTCTCTTTCTAATGGCAACCAAACCTCTCTAACACAAGGATAAACGATTTTTCAGGCTCGACTCTGTAAAAACCCAAGAATTGACTAAAATATTTTGTCTGACTGCCGATATATTGTTTAACAGGTTGACGATTGTTTTTTTTCAGAGTAAAAATTAACCAATTACGTAGGCAAAAACATAGCAAACCAAAGGAGGAAAAATGAAACGCACAAGAAGCACAAAAAGCATGGGGGGGGGCGATGAAGTGCAATAAAATCAGTATGTTACAAGAAAAAAGCAAAGGCTTTCTGCTTGCCTGTTTTTTCCTTGTAACAACTTTTTGGACTACAAACCTCCTGGCTGCTGAAACAATAACGCTCAAAGCCCAAGCAATGCTCAAAGATTCAACCATTACACTTACCAACGGTAAGAGTCTGAATTTTGGAGACATTGCTGTCGTGCCCAACACCGCTGCTTCAATTCTTATAGACGCGAAGGCAGGAGCCGCTACGGCAACAACGCAATCAGGTACCGCTACCTTGAGCGGCCAATCGCATAGCGGTGTGGTAAAGGTCCTCAGCCCTGTTACTACCAATTTAAGCATAAACTATGCCATACAAGATGCAGACGGTATCAATGACAAACTCAAATCAACAGGTGCAGGGAATAAGAAACTAACTCTTACTGCTGCCAATATAGCAACCTATTCTACCCCAACCGGTCTGGCTGTAACCGGAGGCGTGGAGGCGACAATCAATGTCGGCGGCTTGCTCGAAATCCCGGTTGGCTTAGGTGATGCCGACTTTGCTCAAACCTATGAAGGAACAGTCACAATAACTGTCGATTATAATTAGCCAGCACAGCATACCGCCGTGAAGTATTATAGCATTGCGTTATATATTTTGATGTGGATTCTGTCATCTTTACAATGGAGCCTGCCCTCTGCCCTGGCAGGCTCCATTGTTTCTGTTCAGCCCCTGGATTTTGGCAACATTATTCTTGCGCCTCCCAAAGATACCATTGAAATTGACGCGTCTGGCGGAGGTGCCGTTCCCAGGGTGTATGAGAACGGCCATTCCCTTATCACAGGAGGCAATTCAGGCAAGCTCTGTATCCGGTGCGGTGGCAAGGGAGAAATCATCACCCTGCTTTTTCCTGAACGGGTAAAAGACAGCGCTACAAAATCCCTCTATATTGACGGATTTTCGTCCCGTTCCACGCCAACCCCTATTATGTGCGAGGGCAACGAAACCATTGACCTGCATATCGGCGGGCTGCTGCATCTGAAAACAGGTCAACCTGATCAGAGGTATAACTTTGACTGCTCCATCACTGTCAATTTTGACAGACCGTAGCATCAGGAAGACTTTCTGACTATCCTGAACATGAAAAAGAGAAGAAACATGACAGAAAAAAGAGAGGAAAACAACAACGCGGGATATAAGATACTTTTTACGGCTCTTGGCCTCTATGCGTTCTTGCTTCTTCCGACTGCCGCCCTGGCAGAAATCAAGGCAGGGGTATTCAGCCCGACCAGAGTCATCCTGGAAGGCAGAAAGCGTTCTGAGACGGTTCAGCTCATCAACAGGGACGCCGTAACCAATACCTATAAAATCAGTATGGTTCTCATGGAAATGGATGATCAGGGCAGCCTTGTGGCAATTAACAACCCCACGCCGTCCCAGCAAGCTGTGAAAGACATGTTCCGGTTCTCCCCGAGAAGAGCCACGCTGGCACCCGGTGCCTACCAGAATATCAGACTCATGGTACGAAAACCCGCCAACCTGCCCACAGGAGAATACCGTGTACATCTGAGGGCCGCAGTCCTGCCTTCACCTCCGGGAACGGCACCCTCCCCATCCGAACAGCAAGGCAATGTTCACCTGAATATACTGGTACATATTTCCATTCCTATTATTGCCCGCCACGGCCAGGGCAGCGTCAGCGTGATTCCTCAGACCTGTGTTCTGGAAAAGGAAAGCAAACGTCTTGCGGTGCAGCTGCAAAGAACAGGAGAGTACTCCGCCTATTTCGGGCTTGTGGCCTATGTGTTGGGATCTGACGGCACAAAACAAAAAATTGCCCAAAAACTTGGTGTTGGGTATTATCCTCCCGCAACACAAAGAACGTTTCACCTGCCCCTGGAACAGCCTGAGCGCGCTTATTCTCTGGCCGGTCAGCGGATTTTTCTGGAAATCCTCAACTATGAAAATCTGAATGAACCAGCCAAAGGCCCCTGGGAATTTGTATTGAACTAGGCATGTTATAACGGCATAACCTTTGCGTACTTTCCCGCGTTCTGGAGCTTTGCGACAAGCGTATTTGCCTGATCCTGTTCATCAAACCGTCCCAGCAGTATCCTGTACCACACCCCTTTTGCCCCCAGATCCACTTTACGGATGGAAATGTGATTGGCTGCACCCTGTTTTGCCAGGATGTCGACTCCCTTTACTGCCCGTTCTAAACTTTGATACGAGGCAGCGTGAACCGTTAGCTGACCTGTCTTTTCTATGGCAACAGGCTGGGAAAAAATATCTCGTTGTTTGATTTTCCGGGATAATTCCTGTGCCTGTTCTTCCCTGGAAAAATTTCCTGCCACAACCCGATACCAGGTACCTTTCGGGCCGAGATCCGTTTTCTGGACAGAAAAATCCGACTCAGACAATATATTTCTATGCTTGCTTACCTGATACGAAATGCCTTGAACCGCCTTTTCCATAGTACGGTAGGAAGACAGATGGCAGCCGTATTGCTGATTTCCGGAATGGGAAGCAACCGGTCGGACAGCATCAGAAGAGGCGACAAAAACTGAGGGTTCTGTTTTTGCCTCCAGAACAGAAGCATCCCCGGCTTTTTCGGGAGGGGCTGGAGAGGGAGTATCTCCCCTCAATCTGATCGCATGGGCAGGGCGTGCAGCTTCAGCAAGATCTCCGCTGTGACCCTGTGTGCTCTTTTTCTGAACAATCACAGAGTTACCCAAAACATCTGAAGATTGTTCAACAAGGGCAATATCCATTCCGCTGACGACATTTCCCTCACTGGATATGGTGACAGAAACCGGGGCAGTCTCTTGTAAGTGCAGTGTTTTTTCAAATTCGGGTTCAAGTCGTACACGATATTCTCCCGGTATCACCTTCTCAAAAAGATAAAATCCGTCATATTCGCTTCTTGTTGCCGACACCACCTGATCGTTTTCGTCAATAAGCTGCAAAGGAGCATGGGACAATTCCCTGACTGTGCCGTCAACACGACGCAAAGAAAGGGCTCCGTCAATTTCTCCTGTGGTGGTTACGGGAATGTCAATCATCTCCACATGCCCTGAACGGGGCACAACGGACTGACCAGGCAGGGAAGGTTCCCAATACGGGTCTTCCAGGGTTGTTGTATCCAGGGTAACATCTGTTGCCTGATTTTTGGGAAGCCCGCGCACAAAGGCAATGCCGTCCTCATCGGTAACAGCATCCCGAAAGGACTGCACAGCAGCAACCCTTGCATTCTCAATAGGTTCGTCTCCGTCATCAAAGACCTTATTATTATTTTTGTCGTGGAAAACCCGCGCGGACACGGCCCCCTGATCGGCATGTCTGTCCGAGGAAAGTACCGTCTTGCCTGTTCTTGGTTCACTGCCCAGGGAAACATTGAACATAAGTGCTGCACGGACTTCATCATCGGAGTTGTAGCCAATCGAAGGAGACAGCGACCATTTCCCATTGTTTACGTTCGCGCTAAGACTTACCGAAGTCAGATCATTGTCTTCTCTGTCCATCTCACGGGAAACAGCCAATTCCGCGTTGAGGTCCTCGGTTAATTGCTTGACCGCAGAAACCCTGGCCGAGGTCAACGTTCGTTCCGGATGCAGATCATAATCAACACTTCCCCTCAAACGCAGATCCTTGAACTCGGAAGTGAGAGAGGAAGAACCTGTCAAATCCGCCTCTTGTGCGTTTTGCTCCCGATCATACCAGTTAATGGAGGTATTCAGGGAGGTGTTTTTGATTCTTGTAGAAATATGGGCGTTCGCGGAATTTTCAGAGCCACTTTTTCTTTTGCTGTTGGTAACATTCAGGGAAAAAGGAATGTCTCCAGGAAAAAGTCCGTTCTGGATTCTGCCAAAGGCAGACAGGGTGGTTCTTGATTGCAAGGCGTTGCTGTCGTTTGTGGAGCCTGTGGTTGAGAAATCCTGAAAAAGCTGGTGGCGAAGCCGCACATCAAGAGGGCCGACTTTTTTCTGCCCCAATACCTGGGCTGCATACCCGCCGTTGTTGGGATCAAAGACAAGATCTCCGGTAAGATAGCTCTGGGCAACAGACCCCCTGGCTCCGGCGTGTAAATACGTATGCCGCTTCGTTCCCGCGTGCTGAGATACAACTCCTCCCTGAAGGGAAAGCTGAGGAGTCAGACCATATTCATAGCGTGCCAGAAATCGCCCAGAGCCCTTGCCATTACTGTATTTTGGTTCATCTACTCCCAGCAGGTTCTCATCTTTCTGGCTGACAGACAATTCATACTGCAGCTCCCCAGGCTTCATCATTTCTCCGCCTACCATGATCTGCTTTTCTTCCTGTCTCACCTCTCCTCGGGGCCCGTAAAATTTCAAGGTAAAATTATTGGCTCCATAATATAAGGCCACATCTTCAAACACGTACCGTCCATCCGCTCCAACCTGCTGATGATCTAAAAGAACATTATTGCGATAGACTTCCACATCCCATCCAGGAGCAAGACTGCCTTCAAAAAAGGTGCTGTCATATTCACTGGATCGATGCAGTGATTTATTACTGATGGTGACTCCTCGTTCATACTTTCCTCCACCCACAATGGGAAAATCAGGCACCCGAATATCCCCGACAGCAGCCTTAGTTGCATGAGCGGTTCCCAGCATCTTTCCATCAGGATCTTCTCTTTTCAGGGTAAGACGGGCGGTTTCGAGCTGATTATTGTTATCTCCGCTCAGGTAGAGTTCCGAATTCATCAGGGCAAGATCGCCCGTGGCATGAAGATAATAACTGCTCTGTGAACTATCTGAATTGTTGGCTGTTTTCCGATAAGCACCAGCCCCCCCCATATCCACCACAGGAGTTTCAATAAGCTCATATTCAGAGGTTGTTCTGGGAAACTGAGGAGCATTATTGCCTGATGTCAGCGATTTTTTCCAGGAAAGATGCCGTGCGTCTCTGGTTTGAAAGGGCAATTCTTCTCGGGGATGTACCGCAATGGACTGTCTGGTAAAATCAAAATGCAGATCTACAGGAAACCACGTACTTAATGTGTTTGCATCCACATATATTTCATCTTTTGTCCTCATCATATGTTCAGAGGCAACAGAAATGGGTTTTCCCTCAATACTGCCCGTGCCGGAAACCGCATCAAGGGAAAAAGTACGATTTTCAGACAAAAACCAGCCTGCGGCCTTTCCTGTTTGGGGATCAGCAGCAATAGTAAATTCCAGAATCCGGGAAAGTTCTCCCAAAGGCAGCATGATTTTTTTCTCATTGCCCAAGGCAAGCATGGCAGGAGTCAAACGGTGCTGTCCGCATACTACATCCACTACCATTTCCTCGGCAGGGCCCTGGGAAGATGCCGCCTCGCCGGACAGATTGCCGCTTTCTTGTATTGTCGTGCTGCGTTCTGATCTGGCGGCCAAAGGGGATTTGTTCTGCTCATCAGGCTGCAAGGGCTGCATTCGAGCTGTGAAATCCTTTGTCATCAATGGCTTGAATACCGGAGAATGTATTGAAGGCTGGGAAGAACCAACTGATCTTGTCTTGTTTATTCCGGCAAGCTGTTCGCTGGTCAGCAGCAAAATTCCATGCCTGGCAATAGATTCTGTCAGGGCGTCGAATTTGTTCCAATCCACGCCGTTGGCATCTTGTTTTGCTTGTTCCAGCATGGCGTGGCGGTTGACAATATCTGCTGCAATGTTTTCGGCCATAACAGAAGATACGCCATTTTTTTGACGGATAGACTGCCATTTTGCATACTGTCCCGTCCCTTTGAGCAACATGTCCGCCTGAGCCAGATTACTGGCCCGGGCAAACAAAGAGGCCGCCCTTCCCTTGTCACGGGAAACAGGCGGACGTTCCTCTTGTGCAGCTATGGGTTGTATGTTGGAAACAGCAGCCATTCCGATCCCAATTTCTTAAATTACCAATTATTATAAAAAGTTTTGAAAATTCAACAGGATTTTCACGCTATTTTTGCAAAAGATATACCAGGACAAAAAATATTCCTGACACATGCTGAACGCGCGAACATGCCATCTGCCTGGCAGGCCGATGAGGTCGGCACACCTCATGCCCATAGTTAAGGACAGTCTATCCTGTTGGAACCCGAATAGCCTTGCTGACTCCTTGCGCTTGCAACGATGGATTTGAGGCCATACAACCGTCTTGACAACATGGAGTCATCCAGGAACAACATACCTCCGCAGGATACCACCAGAATTCTTCTACACAGCATGTATCTCCTTATACCTTATACAAGGAACTACCCATGTCCAAGTCATGGATCATCCACAAACGGGATGAATTTGTCCGAGATATTCTCAGGGACTTCTGTCTGGTCAGCGTCCAACTGGACAATGAATTCAGGCATTATGATCATAACGGATTGACACGGTTCACCTTTTTCAAGGATCTCCTGGGGGCACGCACCAATAAGGGGCAGATCTGGCGGCTCAAGGATACGGCTCACCTGCTCTTCAGAAACGAGCCAGAGGATTCCATCCTTGCCCACTATCTTGACTGGGCCATAGGTTATATCTTTCACGAATGTATTAAGCTCATGGAGGACAGCTACCAGCGGCGACGGTATAAACCCTGGTTTGAATCCCATTCACCCCAGCAATCCCTGGCCCCTGAAGAAATGCTCATTGGCAAGGAATTACACAGCCTCATTGAGCAGACCAGGGAAAGCATCGACCGTGAGATCAAACGGGTGCGATTCCTCCTTTTCCATTGCCGCAGGATGCTGACCCTCTACCTGCCTGCCCACCGCGACAATGCTCTTTTAGCACGGTTTATCTATGATCAAAACCACCTGGTTCGTCAGGTTTTTGGAAGTGGCTACGATGACCTGATACATTCCGTGTACAGCAATGCACCAGATCAGCTCTTTATCCTGGCCGCACACAGCCTGGAACAAGGGGGATGGCACCAGGAGGCCGTTCAGGCCCGTAAGGCCGCTGATACAAAAATCAGGAAGTCACCTCATCCTTGCAAGCCTGAATAATCCGTGGTATACATGTTCTTTACATGTTTGACACACAAAACTATTGTGTTTTGTGTATACCTTTATCCACACCATACGATAGTACCAACATCCACAAGGAGGAACCTCTTCATGAAACGTTTGATCGGACTCATTTTCTTGAGCACCCTTCTCCTTAGCCTGGGCTGCTCCAAGAAGGCCAAGGTGTCCACTCCTGCTCCTGTCGAAACGCCCCCACACCAGGAACAAGTCCTTGAAGAAACAGAGCTCCAATCCCAGCCTGTAGAAGAGGAGAAGGTGTTTGTCCCTGCTCCAATGCCGGAGCCAACTCCTATGGAACGATATGACGCAGATTATGCCGAACTACCCACCCAGTACCAGGTCTCCAAGGGTGATTGCTTGTGGTGGATTGCCGAGTTCAGGCAGATTTACAACGATCCCTTTATGTGGCCGCTCATCTACAAGGCCAACAGGGATGCTATCAATAACCCTGACCTCATCTATCCAGGTCAGATTTTCTCCATCCCACGACATTTCACCATGAACGAAATGACCCAAAGCCGTAAACAGGCCGGAGCTGCTCAAGCCTCTATGCCGACCAGGGACGCCAATCTGCCGACCAGTCTGAGAAACCAACTCGGCTGGGGCTTCTAAAGCGATTCCAGACATTGATCAAAGCGTCCCCGCCCCAGGCTGGGACGCTTTTTTTAACCTGTCAGGCTGGGATGTTTGCCTTCACGACAACCAACAACTCTCTGGGTATTTTTCACCCATATCCTTTCAAAGCGTACCTTCTTCCGCTTTGTATACCACAAAGAGAGCTTGATCCTGTCATACCAACGCCTTCCCAGTCTCACCTCGCACAGGGACAATGCGACTCAAATCCTTCGTCCCACCCCAATCCCCTGGAGCGACCATGCAAAGTAGTGGACTTCATTTCAATCCGGCCCGGATGGATCACAACCTGATCAATGTAGCAGCCCCGGAACTTTACCGTTCCATCTATCCTTACAAAAATATCGGACGTATGGCCTTTGACGACAGGTTCGTCCTTCCCCGCCTCCCCAAAGAATTGTTCATCACCGACACCACGTTTAGAGACGGCCAGCAAGCCAGACCGCCCTATACAGTCAAACAGATCGGCGAGATCTATGACCTCTTGCACCAAATGGGCGGCCATAGCGGGTTGATCCGGCAGAGTGAATTTTTTCTCTACTCAGACAAAGACAAACGCGCCGTAGAACTCTGTCAGTCCAAGGGGTATCGTTTCCCAGAGGTTACGGCCTGGATCCGGGCCCATGCCGAGGATCTCAAACTGGTTCAGAGCATGGGCATCAAAGAAACCGGTATGCTTACCTCGGTGTCAGACTATCATATCTACATGAAATTGGGGAAGGATCGAAAAACCGCCATGCAGGACTATCTCAAGGTGGTGGAGCAGGCCTTGGACCACGGCATTCTCCCCCGCTGCCATTTTGAAGACATCACCAGGGCCGACATCTATGGTTTCTGCATCCCCTTTGCCCAACAACTCATGGAGCTGTCGCACCAAAGCGGTATCCCTGTAAAAATCAGGCTCTGCGATACCATGGGTTTTGGTGTCCCCTATCCGGGTGCGGCCCTGCCCCGCAGTGTGGGCAAGATCGTCCGGGCCTTTACAGACGAGGCCTCTGTGCCCAGCGAATGGCTGGAATGGCACGGGCATAATGATTTTCATAAGGCCCTTATCAATACCACCACCGCCTGGATCTACGGATGCTCCGGCGCCAATGGAACCCTGCTGGGCTTTGGCGAACGCACAGGCAACGCCCCCATCGAGGCCCTGGTTGTGGAATATATCTCCCTGACGGGTGATGATGACGCCGCCATCACCCATACCATTTCCGAGATAGGCTCGTATTTCTCCAGGGAACTCGGCTACAATATTCCCCACAATTATCCCTTTGTGGGCCGTGATTTCAACACCACCAGCGCGGGTATCCATGTGGATGGACTCATCAAAAACGAAGAAATCTACAATATTTTTGACACCAAGCATATCTTAAACAGGCCTGTTCCCATCACCATCACCGACAAATCAGGCAAGGCCGGAGTAGCTTATTGGATCAACACGGCCCTGGAACTGGATGAAAACCGCAAAGTGGACAAACGTCATCCCGCTGTAAGCAAAATCGCCAAACGGATCCAGGAATCCTATACCAAGGGTCGGACGACCCGTTTTTCCTATGACGAAATGCACGCCATTGTGGCCCGGTTCATGCCGGAACTCTTTTCCTCTTCCTTTGATCAGCTCAAAGACCTGGCCCAAAGCATCTCTTCCAAGATCATTGGCAAACTCGCCGAACATCCAGATATTACCTCGCTTGAGCGAGAAAAAGCTGCCACATGTATGGCCGCCTTTCTGGAAGACTATCCCTTTATCCAGTATCTTTATCTCATTGATACCAAGGGCTTTCCTATCACCTGGCAGGTCTCTCACCCGGAAGACAAGGCCCTGTACACCACCAAGCTTGGCCCTGACCATAATTTCTCAGACAGGGAATGGTTTATGGGGCCCATGAAGAGTGGCAGGGTCTGCGTCACGGATTTTTATCATTCCTATCTCTCAGGCAAACTCTGCCTGACCGTTTCCACACCGGTCTGTGATGCCGAAGACGAGATCCAGGCCATTCTTGGGGCGGACATCCGATTTGAGGAATTGGTCAAGATACAGGAAAGCATCAAAAATGATGAAAAAGAGCAGGAACTGGATTAAATCCCCCCTGGCGAAGCTCATCCTGGCCACCTGCCTTCTGTTGACCCTGAGTTCAACCCTGTTCTACCTTATTGAACTCAGGGCCAATGGGGATCAGGGGATGCTTGAGGCATTATGGTGGTCAGTGGTGACCATTTCCACAGTGGGGTATGGGGATATTGTTCCTCTTTCTGCTCTGGGAAAGGTTGTGGGAATTATGGTCATGCTCTCGGGTATTGGTCTTTTGTCCGCCTTAACCGGTAATCTGGCCTCCCTGCTGGTGGAACGCCACACCCAAAAACGCAAAGGACTTCTCATGGTGAAACTCTCAGGCCATGTGATCATTGTTGGTTGGAACCCCTATGGTTACAACCTGGTCAAGACGCTGCGCAGGCATCGGGAACAGGACACCATAGACCTGGTATTGGTGAACACCCTTTCCCCAGAACAACGGGACGAACTTGCCCACAGGCTGGAACAGGATGTTCACTTTGTGTCTGGAGTCTGTGCCAACGAGGCGGTCGCTGCCCGTTCCTCACCAGCCAGGGCAGGGGTCATTTTCATCCTCTGTCCAGAAGACCTGAATCCTGCGGAAGTAGATCAGCAGAATATCTATGCCGCTCTGACCATGCGCAGCCTTGCCCCCAAGGTTCCCATCTATGCCGAGGTCATGCTTGCTGAAAATCGGGAACATCTTTTACGAACTGGTGTAGATGAGGTGATTACACGAGGGGAAATGGCGGGCAATATTCTAGGTCTTATGGGCACGACTCCGGCCTTTTACCCCTTCTTCCAAAAACTTGCAGGCTCCCTGACACCAGGTCTGCTGGCCTACCGTCCCTTAAAGCAGCACGAACGCGAGATGAACTGGGGCAGCTTTCTGACCCATGTCCGCCAGCAGGAAGGCATCCTGCCCCTGGCCCTGTTTCAGGAAAGCAAAGATATGTCCTTGCAGGATATTCTGGATCAGGAATCCGCCCTGGATCACTTTATTCTGGAACTCTTCTCCTCCACAGGACAGAGTACCCAATTGGGCAGCCAGCAGCCCAGGGTCTGTGTCAATCCAGGGGATGACAAACCCCTTGCAGGTTTTGACGCTGTCATGTTCCTCCAGGGAGGCGAGACATCATGAACATCGACTGGCCCTCCATTCCCCTCTTTGCCGACCTGGAACCCGATGCGATCAAGGTGATCAAAAATCTGTTCCAACGGGTACGTATGGACAGCAATACAACGGTCATTGCCGAGGGAACAGCAGGAGACGAAATGTTTATTCTGGTCAAGGGTCGGGTCAAAGTGACCAAATCCATGCTCCTAAGCGACGTGGACATCCCCATTCCAGGCCTCCAGAACTCCCGCAAGGTTCTTGCGACCCTGGACAGCAGCCAGTTTCCCTTTTTTGGAGAAATGGCCCTTTTGGACAGAGATGTCCGTTCGGCCTCAGTCGAAACCCTGGAACCAGCAGAATTCTTACAAACCCATCGGGATGCTTTCTTTTCCCTGACAAGCAATCATCCCCGTATCGGAGTCCGCCTTCTGACCAATTTAGGCCGCCTCCTGGCCCAGAATATACGCAAGGGCAACAAGGAACAGGTCAAACTCACCACAGCCCTGGCCCTGGCCCTGAGTCGTCACAGGATATGACCACCAAGCCACCCGGCCTGAAGTCCAGGCCTCAAATGCCCCAAACCCTTCTCCTTGACATCTGTCCCCGGAACGGTTTGTTTCTGCCTGTCGTGTGTATTCCCATCGTTCAAAAGGCTTCTTTTATCTGATCACTCTTTAAACCGAGGAAGGAAAACCATGAAATACCAGCTTATGTTCCTGACACTCCTTATGACCCTTTGTATGGCATGTACCACTACAGGAAACCATAAACCCACCGCCGACCAAAATCGGCCATCCCAGGTCCAACCGGTCAATGCCGACGAAGTGGATTCCTACTATGATTTTGATGATGTTCTTATTCCCAGGGATATGGAGATTGATAACAAGGAATCTCTGGTCTTTGAGAGTCCCAACCTCAAGGCAGGAATGATGTCCTTCCAGGGGCGGGTGGATGCGATTTCCCTGTTCGAGTTTTTTGTCAATTCTATGCCCAAGGATGGCTGGCACACCACCAGTTCCTTCAAGTACGGACGCTATATCATTGGTTTTGAAAAGCCCAACAAGGACTGCATTATCTCCATCACAGACGGTTCCTTCAAAACCGGCCTCCATGTCTGGGTCAATGCACGCAAGTCGTCCCTCCCACAGACTATGGGTACAACCCTGACAAAATAATGCGTCCCCTTGCTCTTCCAATCTTTGCCGACAAACGGATCCATCTGGGGGTAACCGGCAGTGTTGCCGCCTACAAGGCCCTGGATCTGCTCAGACTCCTTGTCACAACAGGACTCGGTGTCGGGGCCACCCTGACCCACGGGGCCTCGACCTTTGTCACGGATCTCTCTTTTACCTCCCTGGGGGCTGATCCTGTTTATCCCCCAGGTTTCCATGATCCACTGACCCCCTTTGCCCACCTGGAACCAGGACAGACTGCCGAGGTCGTGGTCATTGCCCCGGCCACAGCCCATATCCTGGCCAAACTGGCTCATGGTCTGGCCGATGATATGCTCTCTACCCAGGCCCTGGCCTTTGACGGCCCCCTGGTCATAGCCCCGTGTATGAATCCCAAAATGTGGTCTCACCCCGCCACCCAGGCCAATTGGCAGATCCTCTTAAACCGAGGTGTCATCGGCCTTCCCCCCCTGGCAGGCAAGGTGGCCTGTGGAGATGTGGGTCAGGGACGGCTAGCCCAGCCCTGGGATATATATCTAACAACCTTAAAGGCCCTGGCCCCCAAGGATCTGGCCGGACAGAAGATCCTCATCACTCTGGGGCCCACACGAGAGCCCTTTGACAAGGTGCGGTTCTGGTCCAATCCCTCATCGGGCAAGATGGGATGGTCTCTTGCCCTGACGGCCTGGCTGCGAGGTGCCGAAGTCTTTGTGGTGCACGGCCCGGTGGATGTGCCCCTGCCAGAGGACATCCTGACCCTTGCCGTCAATACCGCCCAAGAGATGTTTGAGGCCTGCATGGATCTATGGCCAAATATGGACGTGGGGTGTTGTACCGCAGCCGTGGCGGATTTTTCTCCCCTGCCTCATCCACATGGTAAGCTCAAAAAAGACGAATGTCCCCAAGGATTGCGCGTGGATTTCACCCCCAATCCTGACATCCTGAAAACAATGGGGAAGCGCAAAGGCTCCCACCAACGCCTCATTGGTTTCGCTGCTGAGGCAGAATGCGATTTGCAGGCCGCAGCCCAGACCAAACTTGCGGGCAAACACCTAGATCTCATTGTGGCCAATCGCATTGATACCGACGAGACCGGATTTGGCCATTGGAATCATTCGGTGCTGCTTCTGGATAAACGCGGGAACACCGAGCAGATCACCCATCGTTCCAAAACAGAGATTGCCTGGAGGATATGGGATTGGCTCTAAGCGGGATCGACCTCCCCCTTACCATGCGACTCTGGCATTCCTACGGTTTGCAGGGCATCCTCTCTGACCCGGAAACCGTAGCCAGGGCATGTTCTCCGACCCATCCAGCGCCCACCCGAGACAGTATCACACCAAGACCGGTCTCCCCGCCATCATCTCCTCCCTTGGACAAATCCAGGAAGCGTCCATCTTTTTCCCGTCGATATGAGCAGTCCGTTTCCTCACCCTCCCCGCAGCCTCAGACAAAGGCCCCCAACCAGCCTCTTTCGCAAAAAACACCAGAACTTGCTCCCTCCCTCAAGGCCTATTTTTCTCGGCTGACCATCCCGGCCTTTTCCCTGTGGACCTATTGGGAATTGGCTGAGGATCTGGGGCAAACCCCCAATACAGCCCGTCAGATGCTGCTCAAAAAGATGCTCCACGCCCTGGCCTGGCCGCCAGGTTCATCGGTTTTCTGGCCCATGTCCCGCCTTGAAGGGGAAGCCCTCCAAGGAGATATGGATCTCTTCACCTTTGGCATCAAGACCATCACACCGGTGTACGTGTTCTGTTTTGGTGAACAGGGATGCCGCCTCCTGGCACCGGACAAAGATCCAGCCCCTCTGCAACGCATGGCATCTCCCCACATTCAGGCCATGATACAACCCCTTCCTGACCTTAATGCCATGCTCCCGAATAACCGCGAACTGAAATCCATTGCCTGGAAAATTCTGAAAAGCTACACCCCCATGCCCATGTAATCATGTGAAAAAAATCCAAAAAAAAGCTTGCTAACCGCATAAGGTTTCTATACATACCGTTCCTGTCGTTTGCGGTGCCGAGGTAGCTCAGTCGGTAGAGCAGGGGACTGAAAATCCCCGTGTCGGCAGTTCGATTCTGTCCCTCGGCACCACGTTATGACATAAAAAAGGATCTAAGCACCTTGCTTAGATCCTTTTTGTATATATACTCCCCAAGACTCCAAGACAATGAACGTCTGCAGTGCTGCTTCAACACATGCAAACTCTCAATGGCTCCATGTTCAATCACATTCCGTCATAAGCAGAAACGAAAAAAAAGAATTGCTGCAGGCGTCTAACGCCAAACGCCTTTAATCCGCCTTGAGCCGAAAAAACAGGGGAAGACAGAAGATCATCGTCCCGCCCAGCAGCGTGAAGGCCCAGGAGAACCCCAGATGGTCGGCGATATGGGTCAAGCCAAGGGGCAGGACACCGCTACCAACGATCCCGCCAAGGGTCACGCAAAGGGACACAGCCAGATCATTCATTCTGGAAGGGGCGATGAGTGACAGGGCAGCAAATCCGGCTGGGAAAAAACAAACCACAAAAATCGGCTGGACAAAGAGCATGACCGTGACCCAGCCAAGACTTCCCCAGCCAAGGGCGATGGTCGTGAGTCCGGCACACCCCACAAACAGGATAAGGGCAAGACGTACCCCCAAACGATCTGTGAGCCAGCCCGACCCCACAAGGGCGAGCAGTCCCAGCACACGGCTCACCGCCAGCAGGATATTGGCTTCTTCCCGTGGCAGGGAAAAATCATGGACAAAGTACAGGGGAAGCAGATTGTACACCCCGATTTCCATAGCAATGGAGAGGCCGAACCCCATAGTCAGAATCCAGAAGGCCGGCTTTCTGGCAATGATCCGTATATTGCCTATATTGGGGGATCGTCCTGAAAAATGCCCGGCACGCCCAAATAATCCGTAGCTGATCCCCATAAGGCAGCATACCCCAGCAAAAAGGAAAAAGACCGTTCTCCAATTCCCAAACAAGAACACGGCCTCCACCATAAGAGGGGCTGTGAGCAAGGCCACGCTGGGGGCGATTTCATGCAGGGCAAAGGCCTTGCCCCAATGTTCCGTGGGCACGACCTCAGTAATACTGGCCGCGCCAGACCCCAGGTACAATCCGCAACCGATCCCTATCAAAAAAAGTCCTGCCATCATCACCGCACAACAAGAGGCCATACCCGTTATGGCCAGGGCCCCGCTCAGGATCACCAGGGAAAGGACAATCGTCTTGTGATGGGTCAGGCGGGAGGACACACAGCCTGAACCAAAAAGCGACACACTATAGCCCACGGATGTGGCCAGGAACAGCCATCCTGTCTGGGAAATAGATACGGCAAAGGTCTGTTGAACCGGAACGATCAACGGGCCGAGAAGGATTCTGGCAAAAAAATTCGCCCAGAAAATACCGGTCAGGGCAAAAAGGGCGGCAAGGATCTGCTTCGTATTTTTGCAAGGAGAAGATTCCACAGCATATCCCCCTGGTTGTGGGTTGCCCATCCTGGGTTCTGAGACGACTGTACATAAACAAGCCGCTTGGGGGCAGGATTCAGACTCAACATGGAACCACGGTATGTGCCAATCCTCCCAAAGAGGTTTCTTTATACTTCATGCACATATCCCGTCCTGTCTCGGCCATAGCCCTTATAACCTGATCCAAATCCACCTTGTGGTTACCCGGAATTTCGGCAGAGGCGATGAGAAAGGCGGTATAGGCCTTGAGGGCTCCCATTGCATTGCGTTCAATACAAGGTATCTGCACATAACCAAGCACAGGATCACAGGTCAGTCCCAGGTGATGTTCCAGGGCGATCTCTGCTGCATTTTCCGTTACCTGGAAACGATACCCCTGGGCATAGGCCAGCAAGGCAGCAGACATGGCCGAGGCCACCCCGATTTCTCCCTGACACCCCACATCAGCCCCTGCAATAGAGGCGTTGTGTCGGGCAAGGAATCCCACCGCAGCAGCGGCCATGAGTCCTTCACGCAGGGCCTGGGGAGCCAGGTTTTTGTGATTCTTGAGCACATACATAACTGCCGGCATGACACCGCAGGAACCAGCCGTGGGCGCGGTCACAATCCTATGACCCGATGCATTTTCCTCAGAAGCCCCAAAGGCATAGGCACTTAAGGCCACCATGAGATGATCCGTGGAATGCGTCATCTTACATGCCCGCTGGTGCAGCACACGGGCCTTGCGGTGCAGTCCAATGGGGCCGGGAAGGATCCCGTCAGCACCTATCCCTGTTTCCACGGCCTCTTCCATAGCGGCAATGATATGATCCAGCCGACAGGATATTTCCTCTTCAGCAAGCCCTGTGATGGCCTGTTCATTGGCGGCTATAACCTGATGCAGCCTGAGATGTTCAGACCGGAGGATTTTTTTGAGTTCCTGCATGGTGGCATAGGGATAGACAGGGCGGCCCCGTGCCTCTTCCTTTTGCCCTTTCCATTGGATGAACCCGCCGCCTACAGAATAATATTCCCGCTCAAACAAAACAGCCCTGTCATGATCAAACAACCGGATAATCAGGGTATTGTTGAACCTGGCCTCTGTTTCCAGGGCATCAAACACCATATCGTCCCAGGTGATCCTCAGAACCTGTGATCCGAGGCGCACATGATATGCCTTTGCCGTATCCCTGACCAATTCATCCATGAACCTTGAAGAGCAGGTGGCAGGATTCTCCCCCAAAAGACCGGCCAATACCGCCCTGTCTGTGCCATGTCCCCGGCCCGTGGCACTCAGACTGCCCAGGAGACGAACCTCAAGCGAGGCTGCCTGGTCACGTACAGCCTGGGGAAGCCCCTGTACCGTGGTGATAAAATCAAAGCCCGCCTTCATGGGGCCGATGGTATGGGAACTCGAAGGGCCTGGGCCAACCTCAAACAGGTCAAAGAGAGAGGTGGTAATGGGTGTCATGGGAAGCGTGGAGGCTGTGGAAGTCATGGAAAAGAGGTCAGGCGATCCCAAGGAAGATCAATAATGGGGAGGAAGGGGTTCTGGGGCAGCCTCGTGTTCCAGGACACGCGTGTCCTGCACATATTGAGCCAGGATGCGAATCTGCCGTTCCATAGCGTCCATCTGACGCTGCTGGTCAATAAGTACCTGATTCAGATCATCAAGGGCCTTTTCCTGAAAGGCTATCTGGGTTTCAAGCTGTTCTAACCGATGCTCCACCAGCATCCTCCCTGGTTACAATGTCACCTGCTGCTTGCTACCGACCGTCTCCATCTATCATCTCTTGTATGCTGATGCGACAAAGACGCACTTACAATCGGTCACAGGGTACGTCACCCAGTACCTCTTCTATGTCGTGTTCAATCATCTGGCCGTAATGATGCAAAGGATATTGAGCACTGCACACCGTGCAGTGCAACATCACGCTGCGTCACGTCCGCACGGCTTTCAGCGGCCCGTTGCAACGAACACAGGTCAGGGAGGCACGCGAAGATCTCCCGGACATGGACGACCGAAACAAGGAATCAGGTTGTTTCATAGTTCTGGTGCTCATGCTTCGTTCTGCAAAGAGATAGTAACGGTACCAGCAACACGGTTAGCCTTGGCCCTGGCCTCCTGGACAGAGGTATCTCTGGCAAGGGCAACCCCCATGCGCCGGTGGCCTTGCACCTCTGGTTTGCCAAAAAGACGAACCTGGGTCTGCGGCTCTTCCAGGGCCTTTTCCAGATTGCCAAACACCGTGGACGTCGAGGTGCCATGCGCCAGAATGACCCTTGATGCAGAAGGGCCATGAAAGGCCACATCCGGGATGGGAAGCCCCAGCAAGGCCCTGGCATGAAGGGCAAACTCTGAAAGATCCTGGGAAATCATTGTCACCATGCCGGTATCATGGGGACGGGGAGAAACCTCGCTGAACAAAACCTCATCTCCCTTAATGAACAATTCCACACCAAAAAGCCCGTAGCCACCAAGGGCTGAGGTCACGGCCCCGGCAATGCGCTGGGCCTCATGAAGGGCTGTATCTGACATGGGCTGAGGCTGCCATGATTCCTGGTAATCCCCCTTTTCCTGACGATGACCTATGGGCAGACAAAAAGAGGTTCCCCCTGCATGACGAACCGTAAGCAGAGTGATCTCGTAGTCAAAATCAACCAGCCCCTCTACAATAACCTTACCAGCCCCGGTGCGTCCCTCGCTCTGGGACAATGCCCAGGCCGCCTCAATCTGATCCTTGTGGGTGATGGATGACTGGCCATGTCCTGACGAACTCATAATGGGCTTAACCACACAGGGAAGCCCAATGGCCTCCACGGCCTTCAGATAGTCGTCCCTGGTGGCTGCGAACCGATAGGGTGAGGTCGTGATGCCAAGGTCTTCAGCAGCCAGGCGTCTGATCCCTTCCCGATTCATGGTGAGCCTGGCGGCCCTGGCTGTAGGAATGACGGTGAATCCCTCCTCTTCAAGCTCTTCCAGGGTATCTGTGGCAATGGCCTCAATTTCAGGGACGATATAGTCTGGCTGTTCCTTATAAACAATCTCCCTAAGCCGGTTTCCGTCCAGCATGGACAAGGTGTACGACCGATGGGCTACCTGCATGGCAGGGCCATGTTCGTACCGATCAACGGCAATGACCTCAACGCCGAGCCGTTGCAATTCAATGGTCACTTCCTTGCCCAATTCGCCTGAACCAAGGAGAAGAACCTTGGTGGCTGTGGGGGATAATGGGGTTCCAATAGCTGTCATGGAAATATCCGCCTTATGTTGTGATACAGGGTATTCGTTGGAAGAATGATGGTGATACCGCAACGCAAGCACGGGCTGTGGGTATCCTATTTCCTCATGCTTCGCCACACCCTGTGGTCAAACAACAAAAAAAGACGCATTATGCGTCTTACCGCTGCCCCAAAAGACGCATTATGCGCCCATCTTATACTACACAATAAATAACCCTTTGATTTCACGTATCATATAATTTGGCACGTGATATGCTAAATGGCATCTATCACAGACTGTTGGGCATTGCCCTTGTTTGCAACCCTGAACCTGGACATTTCTTATGCGTCTTTGTCTTGCCTGCCATGAAACACGCCTGGCCGTCCTTTTTGACAATGCTTCTGCCCTGCACATCTACGAGGTTGAGGGGGAGGTTCTCTCTCCCGCAGGGCACCTCGCCCTTCCAGGGGGGGATATTGCGACTAAAGTTGCTTCTCTGGCAGCAAACCGTGTGCATGTGCTCCTTTGTGGGGGGATTTCAGGTTGTACCCTGCGTATGATTACCAGTGCAGGGGTGGAAGTCTTTCCCTGGATCTGTGGAGAAATCGACACAGTTCTTACAGCCTGGCAGCAGCAAACCCTTCAGGAAATAACCATGCCCGGCTGCAAGGGACAATGCCGGCGACAAGGATGCGGCAAGGGGCCTGGCCGTCTTGGTCACCGCCCCAATCAGTCTCGCGGCAACCCATTTTCCAACACTCTCAACCAAGGAAGTGACCACATGAAACTCGCTATCAGTTCCCAGGGAACAACCCTGGACAGTATGGTTGATCCCCGATTTGGACGGGCCAAGGGATTTATTATCTATGATCTCGACACAGAGACCGTGGAATACGCCTCCAATGACCAGAATCTCAACATCCCGCAGGGTGCGGGTATCCAGACGGCCCAGAACGTAGCTGCCACCGGTGCCACAGCCGTTATCACCGGCAATGTTGGCCCCAAGGCCTTTGCCGCCCTCAAGCAGGGTCAGATCACCATGTATTTGTTCAGCAATGGAACCGTGGCCCAGGCCATAGAGGCCTATAAAAAGGGGGAACTCACCCCCACAGCCGATGCCAACAAACAAGGGCATTGGTAAGGAGGAAAGAGGTATGCCAGGACGTGACCAAACAGGACCAAATGGACAGGGACCCATGACTGGCGGCGGTTTTGGACGCTGCTCAGGCTCGAAAAACAACACGGGCTCCCCCAGGGGACGAGGCATGGGATGTGGCAGAGGCATGGGATGCGGCAGAGGCATGGGGCGAAGATGTTTTTCCGGGTCAGGCAATGCCTCCCCCGAAAAGACGATAAAGCCGTCAAGAGATACGGCCCTTGCTTGATGCTCAGATAGCCGCCCTGACCCAGGAACGCGGCCATCTGAAGCAACAGCATAAACAAGGGGCATGATCATTCCCTGCCCAGGCCAACATGGTACATGCTGTCGTGTCAGCAACCTGCACAGGCGACAGACTATCTGGCTTGCTCGCCTGTGTCATGCCTTGGCCCTTTTGCAACAGCAACCAGGCATCCCAAAGGATGCTTGTGGAACAGTTTGCTAACCCACCCAACCTTCGAGGAATCACTTTATGAAGATCGCCATTGCCAGTGGCAAGGGCGGAACCGGTAAGACAACCATTTCCGTTAATCTTGCTGCCCTGCTCCAGGATATGGGCCGAAAGGTGACCTTGGTGGATTGCGATGTGGAGGAACCCAATTCCCATTTTTTCCTCTCCACCAACTGGGACGATGAGCACCCGGAATACGTTCCGGTTCCCAGCATCGACACGGCCCAATGTCTTGGTGAATCCTGCCAGCAATGCGCCAGGGCTTGTCAATTCAAGACCATGATCTGGATGGTCAATGCCATTATGGTCTTTCCCGAACTCTGTCATAGCTGCGGCCTGTGCAATCTGGTCTGCCCCACAGGTGCCATTTCCGATACCGTGCGTGAGGTGGGAACCGTCCGCCACGGCCAGGGACGCGGTATTGATTTTCTGGGCGGCCTGCTGCGTATTGGCGAGGCTATGGCCCCGCCCCTCATCCGCAAGGTCAAGGAAGCAGCATCTTGTCAGGATATTCAAATCCTGGACTGTCCTCCCGGAACGTCCTGTCCGGTCATCACTTCCCTCCAGGGTGCGGATTTCGTCATCCTGGTCACCGAGCCCACCCCCTTTGGTCTGAACGATCTTCGCCTGGCCGTGGGACTCATGCGCAAACTTGGCTACCCCTTTGGCGTGGTCATCAACCGAGCAGGTATGGGTGACGATTGTGTGGCCACCTATCTCAGGGAGGAATCCATTCCCTGCATCGCCTCCATTCCCCATACCCAGGAGGCTGCAACCGCGTATTCCAAGGGAACATTGCTTATTGATGCCTTTCCGGATTTTCGCGCAGCCTATACCAACCTGTGGGAAACCGTCACCGGTCTCATCAAGGAGGGCCAGGCATCATGAAAGAAATCGTTGTCATAAGCGGCAAAGGAGGAACAGGCAAAACCAGCACGGTCGCAGCCCTGGCAAGCTGTGGCCCGGACAAGGTATTGGCCGATTGTGACGTGGACGCAGCCGACCTGCACCTCATCCTTGACCCTGACATCCAGGCAACCCACGAATTCTGGAACGGCAACCTGGGTTCTATTGATCAGGACATCTGTATTTCCTGCGGCACCTGCCTGGAACATTGTCAATTTGAAGCCATTTCCCATGATTTCCAGGTCATGCAGGAGCATTGCGAAGGATGCGGCGTGTGTGCCTATGTCTGTCCTCAGGAGGCTGTCCGCATGGTTCCCCGTCTCTGTGGTGAATGGTACCAATCCACAACCCGTCACGGCAGCATGATCCATGCGGAACTGGGCATTGGAGAGGAAAATTCAGGCAAACTGGTTTCCCTGGTCAGAACCAAGGCCCATGATAAGGCCGTAGAACTGGGCATTGCTACTGTCCTTGTTGACGGCTCACCAGGCATTGGCTGTCCGGTCATTGCTTCCCTTACCAATGCAGGGCTGGCCGTTATTGTTGTGGAACCCACCATTTCGGCCATCCATGACATGGAACGGGTGCATCAACTCACCAGCCATTTCAGGATTCCAGCTATGGTGTTGGTCAATAAGGCGGATATCAATCCCCAACTCGTGGAGAAGATGAAAGCGTATTGCCAGGCCAGGGAGATTCCACTACTAGGCACCTTGCCCTATGATGCCGCCTTCACCAAGGCTCAAATCCAGGGCAAAAGCATTGTGGAATACGATCCTCATGGATTGGGCAAGCTGTTCCCCCCCATGTGGGAAACCATACTTGCCCACGCACAAACCACTGCCGACTAATGCAGTCACAATGGCTTGTTATGCTATTATACCCCATCAACCATCATTGTATGACAGGAGGCACCCATGTCTGAACAATGTTCATCCTGTTCCAGCGGAAGCTGTGACAACTGCGGTAACGCAGACGAAAAACTCAACAAAACACTGAGCCGTATCAAGCATAAAATCGTGGTTCTCTCTGGCAAGGGGGGAGTGGGTAAGAGCACCGTGGCCACGAATATTGCTGTGGCCCTGTCCCTGGCTGGCAAGCGGGTGGGTCTTTTGGATGTCGATATCCACGGCCCCAGTGTTCCCCGTCTGCTGAGTCTCAAAGGGGAAAAACCCCATGTTGAAAAAAATTACATGGAACCGCTTCAATGGAGTTCCCATCTCTGGGTCATGTCCCTGGGCTTTATGATCCCCAGTGACAAGGATGCTGTCATCTGGCGCGGCCCTGTCAAGATGGGACTCATCCGGCAATTCATTGAAGACGTTGCCTGGGGTGATCTGGATTTCCTGGTAGTAGACTGCCCTCCAGGAACCGGTGACGAACCCATGTCCGCCATGCAGCTCCTGGGTCAGGACGCCCAGGGCATCATCGTCACCACCCCCCAGGGTGTGGCCATTGACGATGTGCGCCGTTCCGTGACCTTTTGTGAACAGCTTGGCAATCCCATCCTGGGTATGGTGGAGAATATGAGCGGATTTGTCTGTCCCAAATGCAACGAGGTCATGGACATCTTCCCTCCGGGCGGAGGAGAGGCCCTGGCCCATGAGATGCACGTCAATTTCCTGGGCCGCATTCCCATTGATCCTGAAATTGTCCGTGCCGGTGATGAAGGCTTTATCTACATCAAGACCCACCATGAAAGTGAGGCTGCCAAGGCCCTGGGCCGTATTGTCAAACCCATCCTGGCCATGTCCGGCAGCCTGCAGGACGGCACCCCTGCACCCACCACATCCAAACCACCAACCAAAGGAGATACCTCTACCATGAAAATCGCCATACCTTCTGCCAACGGTCTCTTGTGTATGCACTTTGGCCATTGCGAACAATTTGCTATGGTCAGCATTGACGAACAGAACAAGACCATTCTTGGCACTGAATTTCTCACCCCCCCGCCCCATGAACCCGGCGTATTGCCCAAATGGGTGGCCGAACAGGGAGCAGATCTTGTTATCACCGGCGGCATGGGTGCCAGGGCCCAGAGCCTGTTTACCGAGGCCGGCGTCAAGGTGCTGGTGGGCGCCAAGGGAGGCTCGCCCGAAGAACTGGCCACAGCCTTTATGAACGGCACCCTCCAGACAGGTCAGAACATTTGTGACCACTAACCAGGCCGCCCAAAACGTATCATCTGCTGCGTTGCTTCAACAGGTTCACGCTCTCACGTACTGGGGTACGCTTCGAGCGTGAACCTGTTTCGCGCCTTGCACCTGATACGTTTTGGACGGCCTGGGGGCCGTGTGCTTACAGGCTGGGGGCTGTGTGTTGACGAGGCTGCTCTCGGTATCCTTTACTGCACCATAAAAATCCACCCGTGGTGTGTGTTGCCACACCACGGGTGGATTTTTTAGGTATGTTCCTGGTGCTCCTTGAGGGGGATTCCCGCAGGTCAATCGCTGATCTCAATCTTGTGGAATCGTTTTTTTCCGGCCTTGAGGAGCAAGGCGTTATCCTGCATATCCGTACAGGTGATCTGTTGGTCAAAGGCGGTAATCTTGATGCCATTGATGCTGGCTCCGCCCTGTTTGATAAGCCGCTTGGCCTCGCCGCCCGAGGCGCAGAGGCCGGTTGTATGAAAGAGTTTGAAGGCAGGTACGCCCTGCTCCAGGGCCGTGATGGACATGGTTGAGGTGGGCAGGGAGGTCTCAGCCTTCATGGTTGTACGGGAAATGGTGCTTGAAGGCAGAAGGGTAGCTGGTATCTCTTTGCCGCCAAACATGGATGCAGCCGCAGCCTGGGCCTTGTCTGCCTCTTCCTGCCCATGCGCCAGTTTGGTGGCCTCGTAGGCGAGGATGGTCTTGGCCTGGTTCAGGGCAGCATCTGTTATGGTCTCGACCTCTTCAATCTCCTCTAAGGGAAGCAGGGTAAAGAGCTTCATAAACCTGGCCACGTCCCTGTCCTGGGTATTGACCCAAAACTGGAAGTATTCATAGGGCGATGTTCTGGTGGGATCAAGCCAGACCGCACCCTTGGCGGTTTTGCCCATCTTGGAGCCATCACTTTTGGTGATAAGGGGAAAGGTCATGCCAAAGACTGTTTCCTGGCGCATCTTGCGGGTTAATTCAATGCCGGCAACAATATTGCCCCATTGATCAGATCCCCCCATCTGCAACCGGCAGTGGTGGATATCAAAAAGGTTGAGAAAATCATAGGATTGCAGGAGCATGTAGTTAAATTCAATAAAATTGAGTCCTTCTTCGGAATTGAGGCGTTGTTTATAACTCTCAAACTTGATCATCCTGTTGACACTGAAATGACGGCCAATCTCCCGCAAAAAAGGGATGTATTCAAGTTTGGCCAGCCAGTCGGCATTGTTGGCAAGGATGGCCTTGCCCTCTGAAAAATCCAGAAAATGAGCCAATTGCTGCTGAATCCCGCGTACGTTTTCTGAGATGGTCTCATAGGTCATCATCTGCCGGAGTTCGGTTCGTCCACTAGGGTCACCGATGCGAGCTGTTCCCCCGCCCACCAGGGCAATGGGCCGATGACCATGACGCTGCATATGAGTCAGGGACATGATGGGGATGAGGTGTCCCACATGCAGGCTTGAGGCCGTGGGATCAAACCCAACATAACAGGTGATACCACCGCTTGTAACGTAATCTTTAAGTTCTTTGTCGTGGGTGGTGTTTTCAATAAAGCCACGTTGTTCAAGTTCTTCAAGTACATTCATCTGACTGCTCCTTGGCAAGAAAAAAGGCCGTGTTCACGTCACGGCCTTTGGATTCAGGTCAGCATACTCCACCGGAATCTGCATCCCATAACAAGTTGGTTCTTTATGGTTGCTAGGTAAGAAAGCCCAAGCTACATAGGATGGAGACAGGGGTCTGTCAAGAAAGTGACCTTATAAGTGAGGAGCCTATGCCATCCCGTAAGACAACAACCATTGTGATTCCTCCAGCCTTTGATGGGGCCCGGCTGGATGCTGCTTTGACCTTGGTCTTTCCTCATTTGGGGCTCAGGCAGCGACGTGCCTTGTGGGAGCGGATGGAAATGAGGGTGCAGGGTCGGTCGCGGCTTCCGGCCTTTAAGGTAAGGGCAGGAAATGTGGTGGAGGTGGTGGGGAAAACCGTTCCTGTGCTAACAGAGGCATCGTGTTGTGAAGGGATTCGGGTGGTGGCCCGGTCTCCTTTGTTTCTTGCTGTGTGTAAGCCATGCGGGGTTCATTCAGTGCGGGGAACAAGCCCTGGCAGCGTGGAAGAAATCCTGCCGCGTCTTGTTGGTGAAGAAGCTGTTCTTCTAAACAGGCTGGATTATTTGACCAGTGGTTTGCTCCTTGCGGCTCGTTCGTCAGCAGCACGCGACCAGTATCTGGCCCTGCAAGCAAAAGGGCTGGTGCGCAAAGTCTATATGACCCTGGTACGTGGAGAAATAGGGGAAAAGGTGTGTATTCGGCGGGCTATCGATACTTCCAGGAAGAAAAAGGTACGTGTCCTGAGAGAAGATACCCGAGATGTATTGAGGCATACGCGAATTACGCCCCTTGAGAGCATTCAGGGGAATACCCTGGTCAAGGCGGAGATTCACAAGGGGCAGCGGCATCAGATACGAGCCCATTTGGCGTCCCTGGGGACGCCGATTGTTGGAGATCCTTTGTATGGGGAATCAGAGGGGGGAGCGTTATTGTTGCATCATGTGCATATTGCGTTGGAGGGGTTTCAGGCAACCTGCCTGCCCCCCTGGCTCTCCACAGATGACACAGAGTATGGGTGAGGTGTTACATAATCCAGCATACTGCCCAAAGACAGATGGCGGCATAGATGCCTGCAAGGGCGTCATCAAGCATGACCGACCAGCCATTGGGCAGCCAGGTTTCAGCAGCGCGTAGAGGCCAGGGTTTGACAATGTCAAACATTCTGAAAAACACAAAGCCTGCACATAGCTGCCACAGCGATAAGGTGGGGAAGGCACCATAGCAGATCCACAGGCCCAGGAGTTCGTCAATGACCACACATCCGGGGTCTTTCTGACCCATCAGTATTTCCACTCTGCTGGCGGCAATGCTTCCCACAATAAAGATAGCTGCAAGAAGGGCTAAACGGCAGGGTATGGATAAGGGCATAAAGAGCCAGGGAGCCATGCACATAGCGGCCAGAGTTCCCCAGGTGCCTGGAGCCTTGGGGCCGCGTCCGGCTATCCACAATGTGGCAATGTTCATCAGAAAATAATCTGTCCAGGAAGAAGGTTTGCTGGTCATGGAGGCTGCCTTGCTGGGGTTGTTAGAGGCTTTGGGTGAGAAGGAACGTTGTATCCGGTTTCTGAGAGAGATCAGCTCACTTTCTCTGATGTATCTGGGTGTATAGCCTCCCAATCGAGCAGGACGTTCAGGATTTCAGTCAGGGGTAATCCTACAACATTGGTATAGGAGCCCTGGATAGCACGTACCAGAAAACCGCCTGCTCCCTGGATGGCATAGCTTCCAGCCTTGTCCAGGGGTTCGCCCGTGGCAACGTAGGCAGCCAGGATGTCCCGACGCTGGGCAGGCATCTCCACAAGGGTGGAAACACTGGCCTGGATCCTGCGTTTACCCTGCTTATGGATGAGACTATACCCGGTAATGACCTCATGGGTCGTTCCGCACAGATCCATAAGCATGGCCAGGGCATGATCTTTGGAGCGAGGTTTGCCCAATATCGTTGTTCCCTGCACCACAATGGTATCAGCACCGATAACAATGGCATCAGGCCGCTTGTTGGCGATCCCCTGAGCCTTTAACACAGCCATACGCTGGGCATAGGCTGCCGGAGCCTCCCCCTCATCAGGCAACGGTTCCTTCCCTTTGGCTGGCATAACCTCAAAATAAATCCCAAGCGAACTCAACAAGGCCTGCCGCCTCGGCGATGCCGAGGCCAGAACAAGTGCCTTCCCAACCCGAAAAGGCCCACCACCCTCACACGAAAACATACCACCACCCTCATCTGCGTACTCTGTGGATTATTTATGCCTTTAACACCATCCCCCGCGCAGCCTTCACCTCATCCAATCTGCGAACAGGGGTGCTGACAGGCGCCTCATGCAACGAATCCCCATCATTCTCAGCCCTCTCCACAATCTCAATCAAATCATCCACAAACCCATCAAGCGTCTCCTTCGACTCAGTCTCTGTAGGCTCAATCATCAAACATTCCTGCACAATAAGGGGAAAATAAATGGTCGGAGCATAATGCCCCTTATCCAACAGGGCCTTGGCAATATCCACAGCCCGAACCCCCTTCTTGGCCTGCTGAACCACTGAAGACACAAATTCATGCATACAAATCCTGTTATACGGAATCTCCACATGACCTTCCAGGCGTTTACGCACATAATTGGCCGCCAAAACCGCATTCTCGGCAGCATCAATAATCCCCTGCCTGCCCAATCGAAGGATATAGGCATACGCCTTCAAAAAAACACCAAAATTCCCATAAAAAGGCGCAATATACCCAATAGACTTAGGATACTCATAATCCAGAAAATACTGCCCATCTTCCAATCGCACCACCCGCGATACAGGAAGATACTCCAGTAAACGCCGAGAAACTCCAACAGGCCCAGACCCTGGCCCACCACCGCCATGCGGCGTGGCAAAGGTCTTATGCAGATTCAAATGCACCAGATCAAACCCGGCATCACCAGGTTTAAGCTTCCCCATAATGGCATTAAAATTGGCCCCATCATAATACAGCAAAGCATCATATTTCCGCGTCAATGCCACAATGGCAGGCAACTCCCGCTCAAACAGACCCAGAGTATTCGGGCAGGTCATCATAATCCCAGCCACCTGCTCATCCATAACCGCTTCCAGGGCCTTGGGATCAATAATGCCATCCTTAGAAGCAATAGATACAACCTCAAACCCGGCAATGGTAGCCGAAGCCGGATTCGTACCATGAGCTGAATCAGGAACAATGATTCTGGTCTTATGGTTACCCTTGTCCCGATGATAGGCCGCCATGAGCATGACTCCTGTGAGTTCACCGTGGGCACCGGCCATAGGCTGCAGGGTGTATCCCGCCATCCCCGTGATCTCGCACAATAACCTCTCCAGATGATAGATAACGTGCAGGGCTCCCTGGGTCATCTTACCTGCCCCCCGAATCTGAGGAACCAGGGGATGGAGTCGGGCAAACCCCGGAAGAGCCGCTATCTCCTCCATAAACCTGGGATTGTATTTCATGGTACATGACCCCAGGGGATACATATTGCCGTCCACACTATAGTTAAGGCGGGAGAGACGGGTAAAATGACGGATCACGTCCAATTCGCTCAACTCTGCCAAAGAAGGCTGTGTATTCCGCAGCAAACTCTCAGGCAGAAAAGAACCCGTGTCACTATCGGGAGCATCAGGCCACACTCCTCTGCGGCCTGGCGTGGATGTCTCGAACATGGTTTTCACAGTACACCTCCCATGAGTTCTGCCAGGATGCCGATGGCCTGATTGGAGGTCTTTTCCGTACACGCCACTAAGAGCATATTGTCCATATCCTGATAATAACGTCCCAGGGGAAATCCTGGGATAAATTGTTTATCCACCAAGGCGTTAATCACCCTGGATGCCTTGCACGGCAGAGAGAGCACACATTCATTAGTAAAAGGCGCCTTATTACAAAGATCCACCCCAGGAAGGGCGGTCAGCCGCTCAGCGGCATAATGGGCCTGTTGGATGGACAACTCAGCCGTACGTTTCAGGCCTTCCGGCCCCAAAAGGGCCAGATACATCAGGGAACACAAGGCGCACAGGGATTGGTTGGAACAGATATTGGACGTGGCCTTGTGACGTCTGATGTGCTGTTCTCTGGCCTGCAGGGTGAGGACATAGCCGGTTCTTCCATCCACATCTTCTGTCCTGCCCACAATGCGTCCAGGCATCTGACGGATAAGGGGCTTGGTGCAGGTCATGATACCCAGATACGGCCCCCCAAAGCTCAAGGGGAGCCCTAAAGACTGGCCTTCGGCAACGGCAATGTCTGCTCCCATTTCACCCGGTGTTTTCAAGACCGACTGCATGACCGGATATACCGAAAGGATAGATACCACACCCTTGTGCCGAGCTGCTTCAAAAAGCTGGGTATAATCATTGGCCGAACCAAAAAAATTCGGGTTCTGCACAATAACGGCTGCAATATCCTCATCCAGCTTGTCCATCATGGCCTGCATATCTGTCAGGCCGTTCTTGTGGGGGACAGTCATCAGCTCAAGATGCAGGTTGGAGGTGTAGGAATCAAGCATCGTCCGGTAAATGGGGTTGACACCCTCGCAGACCAGAATTTTGCTCCGCTTTTTTGTGATGCGTACGGCCATCATCATGGCCTCATACAGGGCCGTGCCGCCATCATAAAGGGAGGCATTGGCATATTCCATGTCCAGCAAACGGCAGATAGAGCTTTGATATTCAAAAATGGCCTGCAAGGTTCCCTGGGAAGCCTCGGGTTGATATGGGGTGTAGGCAGTGAAAAATTCACCCCGTGAGGCCAGGGCCTTGATGGCCGCAGGGCTGTAATGGTCGTAAAAACCGGCCCCCAGAAAGCTGGTCAGATGCGTGCTGTTGCGCGAGGCCAGTTCTTCCAGGTGGGCAAGCACCTCCATCTCGCTCTGCCCGTGAGGGATAGCAAGATCTTTCGGCCTCAATGCCTCTGGGATGTCCGCAAACAAGGCGGCCATGTCAGGCAGGCCAATGGCGGCCAGCATGTCCTTTTGTTCGTCTGGGGTATGGGGGATATAGGGCATGGGAACACTCCACTGATTGCCACACAACAAGGCTGTTACAGGCGATATGCCTTTATTATTCCATCCATTACGCGTGGTCTTCCTCGGCAATATGGGCCTTATACTGATCGGGCGAAAGGAGATCCCCGGGAGATTCAGCCACACTGACCCTGACCATCCAACCCTCACCATAGGGGTCCTGGTTGACCTTTTCTGGGGCATCTTCCAGCAGGGTATTCACGGCAAGGACTTCACCGGTGAGCGGAGCGTAGAGTTCGCTGGCCGCCTTGACCGATTCCACCGTGCCCATTTCCTCGCCAACGGTCATTGTGTCTCCCTTGGCAGGCAGTTCCACAAAGGTGAGGTCACCAAGCTGCTGCTGGGCAAAATGGGTGATGCCGATCACAGCCTCTTCTCCTTCCATGCGAACCCATTCATGTGAAGTGCTGTACAAAAGATTGTCAGGAATCATGGATATATCCTCCGTTAAGGTAATAATAAGGTTATTGCCTGTATAGATTCTGTGGTAAAAGCGCAATGAGAAAAATCTCAGCAGGCCCTGGTATCAATACGTGCACAGGCTCTTTTCCTGATTCACCAGGACAGAGCCTCTCGGGGTGTCACCAAAAAATATTTGCGAAAAAAGGCTGATGCCCCTATCAACGCAGAAAGCATCTGTTTTGTTGCTCTTGTGTCTATGTCACCACAACATCGTGCAACAGAGAAACAGATTATCGTGCCAAAGTATGATTATTGCTTGCTTGTCACAATATCTATCAACAAGGAGGTGATACGCATGAACTACTGATATGTTCATGAAGTATCTTTTTGGGATGGAAGGGGATACCCTATTGCTCAAGGAATTTATCAATGCCACTCAGAAAAATTGTGGGCTTCCTCTGATGGCACGTCTTGAGGTCAAAAATCCCTTTAACCTGAAGACCATTTCGTATGACAAGGAATCTGTTCTGGACATTAAGGCGGTTTCAGAAACAGGAGAAATATTCAATATTGAGGTACAGACATCCAGAGATGAGGTGTTTACGAACCGCTCTCTGTATTATTGGGCACGACTCTATGGTTCTCAACTGGAACATGGTGACCAATACGACATCCTGTCTCCTGTCATTTGTATTAACATTCTTAATTTCAAACTTTTTGCAGAACAAAACAGGTATCATCTTTGTTTTATGTCCAGGGAACTTGAAGACCCGGAACTCTTTTTAACCGACCATATGGCCATTCATTTTCTTGAACTCCCTCAACTCCTTGATTACCATGCTGGCAATGAACTTGAAAAATGGCTGTATTACTTGAAACATGAAGGCAACCCAGAGGAGGATGAAAACATGCGTCTCTTACTCCAGGAAAATGCTGGTCTGGCCAAGGCCCATGAAAAATATCTTTCTTTTACCAGAGATCCCGAACTCGTCGATGCCTATGAAGCCCGTCGGAAATGGAAATTAGATCATAATTCAGCCCTTGGTGCTGCTCTCAGAAGAGGACTGAAACAAGGATTGGAGCAAGGAAGGGAAGAAGGGTTGGAACAAGGATTGGAGCAAGGGTTGATGCAAGGAAGGGAACAAGGGTTGGAGCAAGGAAGGGAGCAAGGATTGGAGCAAGGATTAAAGAAAGGTGTTTTGCGTTCACAAATGGACATCGTAAAGAACATGCTGAGTAAGGGATATGATTATCATGCCATCAGCGAGTGTACAGGGATAGCCCTGGCTGACGTGAAAAATTTGGCACATTCATAACCTGACTAAGGGAAACGTGAAACATACGCCACGGGTCGTTTGGGCCCGTGGCGTTTTTTTGTGCCTTTGGTATGACCAATGGCAACAGGATAAACGGCTATGTCAACATGTATCCAATACCCCATGTCATACCAAAGGAAGTGGTGGGTTTACTTCTTTGCCTTTGCTAAAAAAATATTGACCCTCTAATTCATTTTGCATATTGGAATTGATGCCCTATTGCCTGTGGTCTCAGGCAGATAACCCTGCCGAAAGATAACGTTACACCTCGTTAGATAATGTCAGGTATCACTCGGCAAGGGGTAGAGATAGGTGTATGAACCAGGGAAAATAGCAACGTATATTTTTCTCTGGAATTTTTTTATTAAAGAATAACCCTATAACCAAAATGTAAAAAGGAGGTTAGTGTTCTATGAAAAAACACATGTTTATTGTCATTGCCTTTCTTTTGATTGTTGTCAGCACTTCTTTTCAGGTATGTGCTGCTCAAAATCAAAAAAATACGGATGCAAAGAAAAAAGCGTACAGACTTTCACCCATTACGGTTCAAGAACAACGAGCTGGTGAGATTGTCCTGGATAAAACTACGCTCGATATGACTCCCTCTACAACTCTGAGTGTGACAGATGCCTTACGGAGCAAATCAAGTGTTCAGTTTGACAGTATGTCACGAGATGCATTTACAGGTGGTGCTATCACTCCGCCCAAAATTTCTATCCGTGGTGCGCATCATTATGAAAATAATTTTACCATCAACGGCATGAGCAATAACAATGTGCTTAATCCTGGCGGTTTTGATGAGGGTGAACCCTTTGGGCTGGTCTTGCCCTCTGGCGACTCTCAGGCCATGTTCATCAGCACAGATCTGCTTGATTCTGTAGAAGCCTATACCGAGAATATTTCTGCGGCCTATGGTGATTTTCTTGGGGGCGTTGTGGATGCAAAGTACCGCGACGCATCTACAGACAGATGGCATATCAGTCTGAGCACACGACACACCAGAGATACCTGGGCCGAACAGCATTATTTCGAAGGCAATACACCGGATGACTATCCTGCCTCACAGGATGGCCAGCATTCTCGTTTCAAAAGGACCAACCTGTCAGCCATTGTGGATGGTCCGATTTCAGATCATTTTGGCCTGATTGTGGCCTATGACCGCAAATGGTCAAAGATACCGACCTATATGTATCTTCAGGGACCAGAGAAAACAACAGACCGTCGCCTCAACGAGAACTATTTTATCCGGTTAAATGCCATGTTTGGGGAGTCCCTCAAGGCTGATCTAACCGGAACCTATGCCCCCTACAGCGCAAAGATGCACCCTCTTCTCCAGAGGGGGGGGAAGTATGAGATCAAGGGTGGTGGCTATAGTCTCGGTCTGGAAACAGAATGGACGCTGCCTTGTGGTATGTGGGAGAATAATCTTTCCTTTTCGGTCAGCGAGGTATCCAAAGACTCCAATTCCAACACCTTTTATCAATGGCTCAGCAAGCCAGGTGGTATTCAGAGCACCTATGCCAACTGGACAGATCGAAGACTTGCCAACGAGGGCATGATGGGAGATATAGAAAGCATCCAAAAGGTATATGAACTGAAGAGTCATTTCCATTTTAAAGAATTTGACACGGCATCTGTGACCCACAAGGTGCTCGCGGGTCTTGATTTCACATCGCTTCGAGCAGAGTCAGAGACCACTGGCTACACCAATTATTACAGGCCCACTGCTCAGGCAGGTGTTCGAGGTCGTATTGAAGATGGTGTAGTGACTGGAGAACAATACAGCAAGGGCAAACGAATTGTCCCTGAAGATTCTCGTGCTCAGGGCTACAAAACAGCGGCCTTGTTCCTTGAAGACAGTATGAATATTGAGCGTTTCCTTGTCAGGCCGGGAGTGCGCTTATCCTGGGATGATATTACCGAGGAGACCAACCTGGCCCCGCGCCTGTTTGCCAATGTTGATATCTTGAATGACAAGCGTTTCAATCTGTTTGGCGGGTATAACAAGTACTATGGGTCACAGGTCTTGAACCATGCCATGTCAATGCCCCTCAAATTCACTCTGTATTCGAGAAAGTTTAATGCAGGGGCACTTAGTGGCTGGAAAGAAGTAAGAAGCTCTGAAAAAGATAGTAACGAACTAGGCGATCTGAAAACACCCTATGTCCATGAATATACCATAGGCACCTCAGCTCTTGTTTGGGAAACCTTGTTTGATGTTACCTTTGTAGACAGAAGGTATAAGGATCAAATTCGTACGTATTTTGATCGCACCGGCAAAAAAAACAAAAGGTACACAAACGAGGGGGAAACAACCTATTGGGGTATTACCCTGAATATCAAGAGGGTGTTTGATTTTGGTGCCTTTGGACAGCACAGATGCGAATTGGCTGCGACCCATTCTTCCTCAAAGAGCAATTATGCCAGTTGGCTTGATGCCTATGACGAGATGGATTCTGATACTGACAGTGCCTATGTGGAACTTGACGGAGAGCTTGTTGGAAGAGAAGAACTGCCTGTAGGAAATTTTGCAGCCCCCTGGGTAATGACCTATACTCAGGAGATGTTCTTCTGGGACGGAAGATTTCGCGTGATGCCCATGCTGCGCTATGAAACAGGTGGAGAGACTATCGCAAGCCTGAAGAAGCCACGCCAGGTCATGGCTCCCGATGGAAAAATGGCAGATCGGTATGAGATTCGAGACCGGCGTGACAACTTTACCATGGACCTGTCTGCTGCCCTTGACGTCCTGGATTATAACGAACATGTGCTGACCGTGGAAATGGATATTACCAACGTTTTTGACAAGAAAAATATCATCAATGTTGATCCTGATAGTGCTTCATACGCTATGGGCCGACAGATCTATGCTGGCCTGAAATACACATTCTAACCCACAGATATATGGCAGTTGACATTGCTTACTGCCTTCTAAGAGAACAGTGTCAGTACCTCTGGCACTGTTCTCTTCTTTCATACCTTTTCTGTTTTTACGTTGATACGATGAGCTAGTAACCCCCATGAAAACTATCATAGCATGTCATAATCTCAGATACAGCTACCACAGCACAGAAGTACTTCACGGTATTGATTTTACCATTGAACACAAAGGTATTGTGGGACTTCTGGGCAAAAATGGTGCCGGTAAAAGCACCACCATCAATATCTTAATGGGCTTCCTTCAGCCAGATTCAGGAAGCTGTTCTGTGTTAGGATACCCCAGTCATTCTATTCCGTCCCATGAACGCCGACGAATAAGCCTGCTGCACGAAGGGTTTGTGCAATATCATTTTATGACCATTGAGGAAATTGAGCGGTTTTACGCTGCCTTTTATCCTTCCTGGGACAGGTCAATCTATTATGATCTCGTAGACAGGCTTGATGTTCCCAGAAACCGGCGTATCTCCCGCCTTTCCTGCGGGCAGCGTTCCCAGGTAACCCTTGGGCTTATTCTGGCCCAACGGGGCGAGCTTCTGATCCTTGATGATTACTCCCTGGGTCTTGATGTGGGCTACAGGCGATTATTTCTTGATTTTTTGCGAGACTATGTGGATACATACGAAACAACTGTCCTTGTAACCAGCCATATTATGCAGGAATTGGATTCCTTTCTTGACAGGGTTATTGTTTTACACAAGGGAACCATACTCGCCAATACATCCAGAGATACCTTTATGCAGTCTTTTTGCTGTTACAATCTCCCCCTCCCCTTGCTCCTTGAGGCCTCACAAACCCAGGAAAGCTGTTTATCTCACCTGCAAGATATGAAAGAGATTATACGAATAGAGCAGGGAAGAAACCATGTTACTGTTTTCAGCTATGCTGACGAACCCAACATGCGTTCTCTGCTAACCACAGCAGGCTATGCACCAACAGCCCCTTGTCATGTTGTGGATATGAGTTTTGAAGATGCGTTTGTGGGAATGACGGGCCTTTATTAAAAATCCTCTTTCCATAACAGCCTGATAACCATTTTACATAGATGAGAAAACACGTGGTATCTGCAATTATTCACAAGGAATGGTATAAAATTCGTCGGATATGGTGGCTGCCCTTTGTCCTTATGGTGGGTGCTATGGGGGACTATTATTTATCTTTACGGGGAGTACGCCTTATTCATGGGGCCACGGGATTGTGGGCCAAACTTGTGGAAGATGAAACCATTTTCTTTCATGCCATAAAGTGGGTCTTTCTTTTTTCGGGCATATGGTTTGCTGGTTTCCAAACAGGGCCGGAATGCCTTAAACGGCGTCTGCGCCTCCTTTTTCACCTTCCGGTTCCCCACCATCTCCTCTTATACACCATGTTTGGCGTTGGAGCTGGTTTGTTACTTCTTCTCTTTCTTGTTATGAGCAGTTTCTTCTGGCTGATTGCATACGCCAATGGATTTCCTCCAGAAATGACATTTCCCATGTACATGACCACTATTCCCTGGTTGATGGCAAGCCTTGTTATCTGGTGTGCTACGGCTGCTGCCATTGCAGATCCCTCATTACTGCGCAAGGTATGCCTGGCTCTCATGGGTGTTGCCTATTGTATTGTGCTGACTTCCTCACGAGGTTTTGCTTCGCTTGATCTTGTGCCGTATACCCTTATATGCCTTCCGTGGGTCATGGCATTGAATGCTTCTGCCCTCCGGGTCAAGGAGGGAGACTAATGCGTATGCGTTTATTTCGTTGTGTCCCAGTTGTGCTCTGCATCATTGTCCTTGCCTGGTTTTTACCCAGAAACTATCTCCGAGCTGCCAAGGGTGAACGCTGGATGATCAGCGGTCAATACAGTCCTGTTACAGAGGATTTTATTATTTGGGAGTCCAATGCCTCTGGTTTTGCATTCCGTACTATAGATGGCAAGGAATATCCCTCCCTGAGGGCCCGAAGGCTCATGCCCTTTCTTTTTTACAACGACGTGCTCAAACATAACGGGTTTCCTCTCACCATAGGTGGTCGCTCCTTTGACTACAAGGATGCCGCCCGCAATCACACCTTTCGTTTGTCTCCCAGTACGATTTTTGAAAGGCACAACCACCTGCATTTCCTCATGGAATCTTCTCCCCAAACAGCAAACCTGACTATGCCAGACAGCCTTATGATCATAAACAGGGATAAGGTTCGCTTTATTGATTGTACGACAGGCAAAGAAGAGCCGGAAAAGGGAAGACGCTTTACACGCACATTGCGTGACAGCGGGGTTGTTTTTCCCATCAAATTATCGGCAACCAATACCAATGTCCGTAAAAAATTTGATGAAGGCATGCTTTTGGTTGATGCCAACAAGACACTCTTCCATCTTAAACAGATTCGAGGAGTTCCCTGGTGTCACAACCTAGGCAATACGTTTGAAGGAACGCCCCTTTTTATCAATGTGGATGAAAATGTACGAAGGGAATATTACGGACAACTTGTAACAGATACCAATATATATCTGGTGAGTTATTCCAGGGGATTGATACGTCTCCCATTATCTGATTATGAAGCCGCAACATCTATCATAAAAGTTTGGAATATGCCTGTTTTCCAAACCCTGGTACTGCAAAACACCGACATCAATCTTCCAACACGTCTCATTGCAGTAGATGAATCCTGGCGTATCCGGGCAGAACATGCAGAACCCACTCCCAAGGCCGTTCTTGAGCATCAGCAATGGGTTAACTATGGCCTTTCCATGATCTCTCCCTTTCGGTATGTGCTCCACCTTCCTCACAAACCCGGTACGATTTTTTCTCTTGTCCTGGCACCCTGTTGGCCCCTGGCCCTGGCCACTTGTCTGATCTGTGTCATAGCCTACCTTATTGCAACACGCCGCCGCTTCTCCTCGTTCTGGGATACCAGAAGGCTCTGTCAGCAAGGATTGGAAATAGGAATCATTATGGTATCCGGCCTCCCTGGGCTGATTGCCCTCCTCCTCTTTGGCCCCTTGGTCAGCACCCTCCCCACCCCCATATCCCACCCCAAATAATGCCTTTGGAACAATCCACGATTGTCCGCTACCCCTCCCCAGGCTGTTCAAAAAGTATCAGATGCAAGGCGCAAAAAGCGTTCAAGCTCAAAGCGTACCCCACATACGCGAGAGTTTGAACGCTTTGAAGCAACGCAGCAGATGATGCTTTTTCAACAGCCTGGTTTGCGTAGCAATGTCTCGTAGGCTGTAAAAAGGCGGATAAAGGTTTCGGTATCGCCGCCTCGATCGGGGTGGTGGGTCATGGCCTGTTTCCTGAAGATGCGGGTTACTTCCTTGCGACTCAGGTTCAGGAGCTGTTCTTTGGGAAGGCCAAAGAGTTCCTGCATTTCTTCTGCCGGAACAGGTGGTGAGGGGGGAGGTGGTTGGCGGTGGATGCGGTGGCTGTTGATGAATGCCTGGGCCTGCCGTTCCCAGGGGGATTCGTGGCAAAAGGCGTAATCAAAAAACATCACAGCAAATCGGATCAAATACTCCTGGAGTCCTGGCCGAGTGGGGAAACCCTGCCAGAAGAGTCTGTCCTGGTTCAGATCACAGATGGCGTTCATAAAGGCCGCGTCCAGGTCATCCTGATCCACGGTTTGAGGGAGCAGACGGGCAGTGGGTTTGGTAAAGAATCGTTGCAGATTGAGGGAGGCGTACACGTAGTTGCGGTATTCGTCCTGATCAAGGTCATGTTCCATCCAAAGAAAGCGTTGCTCCCTTTCGTCCCTGGACATACTCAGCAGGGGATAAAAAATCTTTAAAGGAGCCTGATTGATGCGCGAAAGATCAATGCCTCCGCATTTGAGATACAGCAGTCTTCGCTTGTCAAAGGGATGAATTTCGTTGAGGACACGTTGTTCTTGCTCATAATGAAGTTGTTTGGGCCCCCTCCAGGAAGAAGCACGGCCCCGTATGTGCCCGATCTTGATGCGGATATCTTCCCGAACAAAGGGCCAGAAAAGGTCTTCAAGCTCATCGTAATCAAACTCTGATTGCTGTTGCAGTACAGCATCCTGCACCTCATCAGCAATATAAAAGGCATTGCCGCCAGGATAGACAATATATTGTCCGGGATCATCCTGGAGGTTGAGAATGGTGCGTGCTACCCAGGTATGTTTATGGCGTACCGAGTGTTTCAGATCGTACCTGATACCCTGATCTGTCCTGGTAAGGGCTATGTACATGAAGCCTCCTGGTCGTTAGGAACGCATGATACCTGCATTTTAGATGACATAATCGAAATACAATGTCTACTTGTTATATAACTTCAATACGTTATAAAAGATACCTTTCCTCTTTTTCTGATGATATCAATAAGCTCACTGCGTACATAATCCCTCCGGCTACCTGGACTGACCTCTATTTTTTTCTGTTAGGGCGTGTTGACAATTAAGTAAGCCAAAGGAGAATAGAAGCCAAGTATACGAAAGCCATATAAGAAGTAGCCAACTTGTCGTATCTTGTTGCAA
>PDWJ01000042.1_pt1 | contig 160886 bp, 178 predicted proteins | sample 1430881 | NCBI WGS metagenome assembly PDWJ01 (sample SAMN01162460, study PRJNA174530) | Oral metagenome, whole genome shotgun sequencing project. | biome: Marine environment; feature: Marine mammal; material: Swab sample of the gingival sulcus; isolation source: swab sample of gingival sulcus...
CGACGGCGTGGTCGAGGGCGCCGATGAGGGCACCAAGCCCGCCACCTTGAGCGCCGCGCGCGACGGTGGGCCCGACGATCTGAAGAAGATCAAAGGCGTAGGGCCGAAGCTTGAGCAGCTTCTGCACAGCCTTGGCTTCTACCACTTCGATCAGGTCGCAAGCTGGAGTGCCGATGAGGTCGCTTGGGTCGATGCCAATCTCAAGGGCTTCAAGGGCCGGGTGAGCCGTGACAATTGGGTCGAGCAGGCCAAGCTGCTTGCCTCGGGCGGAGAGACCGCGTTCTCCAAGAAGGTCGATAAGGGCGACGTGTACTAAGCCATGCCAGAGACCGAAGAAGACCGGCGCCTGCGCGCCAAGGGCCGATTTGCCGGTCTTCTGATCGCCGGCACCATGTTGCTGTGGCTGGCGGTCCAGGCCATCGGACCGCGGATCGGGTTGGATGCCCGTTTCGCGGTTCTTTTCGATTTGATCGCTCTGGCGGCTTTCACCTTCGCGCTGATCGTGACATATCAAATCTGGCGCGCGCGCCGGGACGAAGAAGGGTAGGGCTATGCTCAAGGACGAAGATCGCATCTTTACCAACATCTACGGGATGAAGGACCGCTCTCTGAAGGGCGCTCAATCCCGAGGCCACTGGGACGGGACCGCCGGTCTTATCCAGAAGGGCCGGGACTGGATCATCCAGGAGATGAAAGACAGTGGTCTGCGTGGACGTGGCGGTGCGGGCTTCCCCACCGGGCTCAAATGGTCCTTCATGCCCAAGGAAAGCGACGGGCGCCCCGCCTATCTGGTGATCAATGCCGACGAATCGGAGCCGGGCACCTGCAAGGACCGGGAAATCATGCGCCACGATCCGCATACGCTGATCGAGGGCGCTCTGATCGCCAGCTTCGCGATGAACGCGAACACCTGCTACATCTACATCCGCGGCGAATATATCCGCGAGCGTGAGGCGCTGCAGGCTGCGATTGACGAATGCTATGACGCCGGGCTGCTGGGCAAGAATGCCGCTGGCTCTGGCTGGGATTTCGATCTGTTCCTGCATCACGGGGCAGGGGCCTATATCTGTGGCGAAGAGACCGCGCTTCTGGAAAGCCTCGAAGGCAAGAAGGGCATGCCACGCATGAAGCCGCCGTTCCCGGCAGGGGCGGGGCTCTATGGCTGCCCGACCACGGTGAACAACGTGGAATCGATTGCCGTGGTGCCGACGATCCTGCGGCGCGGGGCGAGCTGGTTTGCGGGCTTTGGCCGCCCGAACAATGCGGGCACCAAGCTGTTCGCCATCTCCGGCCACGTCAACAACCCCTGCGTGGTCGAAGAAGCCATGTCGATCCCCTTCAAGGAGCTGATCGACAAGCATTGCGGCGGTATTCGCGGCGGTTGGGACAACCTCAAGGCCGTGATCCCCGGCGGCTCCTCTGTGCCCTGCCTTCCGGCAGACACGATGGAAGACGCCATCATGGATTTCGACTGGCTGCGTGAGCAGCGGTCTGGTCTGGGCACGGCGGCTGTGATCGTGATGGACCAGTCCACGGACATCATCAAAGCCATCTGGCGCCTGAGCAAGTTCTACAAGCATGAGAGCTGCGGCCAGTGCACGCCGTGCCGCGAAGGCACCGGCTGGATGATGCGTGTGATGGACCGTCTGGTCGAAGGCAATGCCTCTGTCGAAGAGATCGACATGTTGCTGGACGTGACCAAGCAGGTCGAAGGCCACACGATCTGCGCGCTCGGCGACGCGGCGGCATGGCCGATCCAGGGTCTGATCCGCCATTTCCGCGGAGAGATCGAAGATCGCATCAAGGGTCGCTCCATCGCGGCTGAGTAAACTTCGGGCTCGCCCGGCTCTGACGCCGCCCACGCAAAACGCGACGGGCGGCGTTTTTGTTGCGGGATGCGCCGTGCGAGGCTCTGCAGCATCACGAAACCGCTCCGTTAGGGTGCGGTTATTGAATATCAGGGCCGCAGTCCCGATCTGAGAAGGGCGCCGAAGCCTGGAGTGGTGGCGCCTGCGAAAAGAGAGGTTCGAGCTCATGATCCGCATCCCCCTGTCCGCCCTGGCCGTGGCCTGTGCGCTTCTGCCCGTATCCGCATCCGCCAAGCCCCCGCTGGGCGATGTGCCCGCGATTCGCGATGGGCTGATCGACGTCGCCATCGCCTATGAGATTTCCGAGGTCTGCCCGTCGATCAAGGCGCGGCTCCTGGCGGGGATCGGACGGCTCAACGGGCTCAAGCAAACCGCGCGCAGCATGGGGTATAGCCGCAGCGAGGTGGACGCGTTTATCGACAATGATGCCGAAAAAGACCGGCTTGAGGCGCTTGCACGGGCCAAACTGGCGCGTCTGGGCGCGGCGCGCGGCGACGTGGACGCCCATTGCCGAGTCGGGCGCAGCGAAATGTCGCGGCAAAGCGCGATCGGCACGTTGTTGCGCTAACGCCCCCATCAGGCTGTTAACCATCTGCCAGCCATAATTCACCCATTGCGTGAGGCGGCGGGTGTAAATGCCCGTGCCTGTGAGACTTTTCGAACCTCGCCTTTTCCACAATTGCTGTGGATAAGAACGTGGAGGAATCGGGGGCAACTCAGCGGATATACGTCAACTCAAAAGACACCAGATTTTGGGTAAAAAATTCGTTGACCCCCCAGCCCTAGGTTTTGCATGTTGTGTGAGCCGACCCGGAAAACACAAAATCTAGTGGCGGCATCGAAGGACAGGGCAAGTTTCAGGCGATCCACTCGGACGCCCCGGCCGTAGTTTGCGGACCGGACGGCTCCGTATTGTTTTCGGTGTCCCTCACGGAGCACTCGGGTCATGGCGCCAAGATTTGGCCGTGCGGCGGCAGATTTCAAAGATCCCCCAGGGACGGGGGCCAAAAGACGGGGCTACACATGAAAATCGGACGCAAATTCACCGAGGCGGGCCAGGATGCCTATGAAGGCGTGGAGTTCCGCTCCACCACGTCCGAGATCAGAAACCCGGACGGCACCGTGGTGTTCAAGCTGGACGATTGCACCGTCCCCGCCGCCTGGAGCCAAGTCGCCAGCGATGTCATCGCTCAAAAATATTTCCGCAAAGCGGGCGTCCCGTCGAAGCTGACCCGCGTGAAGGAAAAGGATGTCCCCGAATTCCTGTGGCGCTCCAAGCCCGCGCGCGGGGCCGAGATGGGCGGCGAAACCGACGCTCGTCAGGTGTTCGACCGTCTGGCCGGGGGCTGGGCCTATTGGGGCTGGAAGGGCGGCTATTTCTCGACCGAAGAGGACGCCCGCGCCTATTACGACGAGATGCGCCACATGCTGGCCACGCAGCGCGCCGCGCCCAACAGCCCGCAGTGGTTCAACACCGGCCTGCACTGGGCCTATGGCATCGATGGGCCGAGCCAGGGCCACTACTATGTGGACCACGTCACCGGCAAACTGACCAAATCCGCATCCGCCTATGAACACCCGCAGCCCCATGCCTGTTTCATCCAGTCCGTTGCGGATGATCTGGTTGGCGATGGCGGCATCATGGACCTGTGGGTCCGCGAAGCGCGCCTGTTCAAATATGGCTCCGGCACCGGGACGAACTTCTCCTCGCTGCGCGCGGAAGGCGAAAAGCTGTCCGGCGGCGGCAAGTCTTCGGGCCTGATGGGCTTCCTCAAGATCGGGGACCGCGCTGCGGGCGCGATCAAATCCGGCGGCACCACGCGCCGCGCGGCCAAGATGGTCATCGTCGATGCCGATCACCCGGATATCGAGGAATTCATCAACTGGAAGGTGCTCGAAGAGCAGAAGGTGGCCTCCATCGTCGCCGGCTCCAAGATGCACGAAGAGCGCCTGAACGCGATCTTCAAGGCCATCAAGGACTGGGACGGCGATCTGAACGACGCGTGCGAGCCGTCCAAGAATGCGGGGCTCAAAGCCGCCATTCGCGACGCGAAAAAGCGCGCGATCCCGGAAACTTACGTCAAGCGCGTGCTGGACTATGCCAAGCAGGGCTACGACAGCATCGAGTTTCCGACCTACGACACCGACTGGGACAGCGAGGCCTACAGCTCCGTCTCGGGCCAGAACTCCAACAACTCCATCCGGGTGACCGACGCCTTCCTGAAGGCCGTGGATGACGATGCCGATTGGGAGCTGATCAACCGCACCGACGGCAGCGTCGCCAAGACCATCAAGGCCCGCGATCTGTGGGAGCAGGTCGGCCACGCCGCCTGGGCCTGTGCCGATCCGGGGATCCAGTTCCACGATACCGTGAACGCCTGGCACACCTGCCCGGAAGATGGCGAAATCCGCGGCTCCAACCCGTGCTCCGAATACATGTTCCTCGACGATACGGCCTGCAACCTGGCGTCGATGAACCTGCTGACCTTCTTTGACGAGGGCACTTTCCAGGCCGAGGATTACATCCACGCGACCCGCCTGTGGACCCTGACGCTTGAGATCAGCGTGACCATGGCGCAGTTCCCGTCCAAGGAAATCGCGCAGCTGTCCTATGACTTCCGCACGCTGGGCCTGGGCTATGCCAATATCGGCGGTCTGCTGATGAACATGGGGCTGGGCTATGACAGCGACGAAGGCCGCGCTCTGACCGGCGCCTTGACCGCGATCCTGACCGGCACCGCCTACGCGACCTCGGCCGAGATCGCCGCCGAGCTGGGCGCCTTTGACGGCTATGAGCGCAACCGGGAGCATATGCTCCGCGTCATCCGCAACCACCGCCGCGCCGCGCGGGGGATGGCCAAGGGCTATGAGGAGCTGGCCGTGCATCCGGTCCCGCTGGATCACGAGAACTGCCCCGATCAGCGCCTGATCGGCCTCGCCACCGCCGCGTGGGACGAAGCCCTGGCCCTGGGCGGAGAGCACGGCTTCCGCAATGCGCAGGTGTCCGTGATCGCGCCCACCGGGACCATCGGTCTGGTGATGGATTGCGACACCACCGGGATCGAGCCGGACTTCGCTCTGGTGAAGTTCAAGAAGCTCGCCGGGGGCGGCTATTTCAAGATCATCAACCGCTCGGTCCCCGCAGCGCTTGAAACGCTCGGCTACAGCGCCGCGCAGATCGAAGAGATCGTCTCCTACGCCGTGGGCCATGGCACGCTGGGCAATGCGCCGGGCATCAACCACACGGCGCTGATCGGCCACGGCTTCAGCCAGGCCGAGATCGAGAAGATCGAAGCCGCGCTGCCGTCTGCCTTCGACATCCGCTTCGTGTTCAACCAGTGGACCCTGGGCGAGGAGTTCTGCACCAAGACCCTGGGCATCCCGGCGGCCAAGCTGAACGATCCCAGCTTCAACCTGTTGCAGCACCTCGGCTTTGCGAAGACCGATATTGAGGCCGCGAACGATCACGTGTGCGGGACCATGACGCTGGAAGGCGCGCCGCATCTGAGCGAAGAGCACTACCACGTCTTCGACTGCGCCAACCCCTGCGGTAAGCGTGGCAAGCGGTTCCTGTCCGTGGACAGCCACATCACCATGATGGCAGCGGCGCAGAGCTTCATCTCGGGCGCGATCTCCAAGACGATCAACATGCCCAACGATGCCACCATCGAGGATTGCCAGCGGGCCTATGAGCGCTCGTGGAGCCTCGGCGTGAAGGCGAACGCGCTCTATCGTGACGGCTCCAAGCTGAGCCAGCCGCTCGCTGCCGCGCTCATCGAAGACGATGACGAGGCCGCCGAGGTGCTGGAGAGCGGCTCCGATCAGGAAAAAGCCGTGGTCCTGGCCGAGAAGGTGGTCGAGAAGGTCATCATCAAGGAAATCCGTGACCGCGAGCGCCAGAAGATGCCGCAGCGCCGTCGGGGCTACACCCAGAAGGCGACGATCGGCGGGCACAAGGTCTACCTGCGCACCGGCGAATACGAAGACGGCTCGCTGGGCGAGATCTTCATCGACATGCACAAGGAAGGCGCAGGCTTCCGGGCGATGATGAACAACTTCGCCATCGCGGTGTCGGTCGGCCTGCAATATGGCGTGCCGCTGGAAGAGTTCGTGGACGCCTTCACCTTCACCAAGTTCGAGCCCGCCGGGATGGTGCAGGGGAACGATTCGATCAAGAACGCGACCTCGATCCTCGATTACATCTTCCGCGAACTGGCCGTGTCCTATCTGGACCGCACCGATCTGGCCCATGTGAAGCCCGAGGGGCTGCGTTTCGACGATCTGGGCCGCGGCGAAGAAGAGGGGGTCTCCAACGTGCGCGAAGTGCCCGAATCCCGCGGGGCCAACCCGCTGGATGTGCTGCGCCAGATCACCTCGACCGGCTATCTGCGCAAGCGCGTGCCGCAGGATTTCGTCGTGCTCAAGGGCGGGATGAGCGAGCCGATGGCGATGTTCGCCCCGGCGCCGACCAAGACGAGCGACGCGCAGGGCGAGGCCGCGACCTCCACCATGGCGCTGTCGGCCCGCGATAAGGCCAAGATGCAGGGGTATGAGGGCGATCCTTGCGGCGAATGCGGCAACTACACCTTGGTGCGCAACGGCACCTGCATGAAATGCAACACCTGCGGCGCGACCAGCGGGTGCAGCTAAGGAACACCGGAGGGCGCCCTCGTGCCCTCCGGCACCCCTGAGGGGGTGACGCGTCCAGGCGACAGGCAGAGATCTCGAGCGGTCGTATAAACTGGCCTGGATGTGAAACTGGGGGGCGCAAGCCCCCCATTTCTTTGCGCGGGCCTCAGGGGATGTCAGTCGATGCAGATTTCGACGCGCTCTCCGTCTTCCAGGATCGGAATGCAGCCAAACATCACGCTTTGCGGCGCGCATTGCCCCCGCAGCGGCGCGCCGGGCACCGGCGGCGGGGCATCGGCCGTGATGCTATACGCGATGCACATATGTCCTGCGCAATCATCGCCGGAGGTGCAGGACTTGCCCGCATCCGGGGTCGGGTAGGAACAGACCGCCGGGCCTAATCCGCGCGCGACGCTGCCGCCTTCGGCTTCGCAGGCGGCGCGGTCTTCCTCCGACATCGCGAACGGGTCTTCGGGCTGGACGGGATTGCAGGCGCAAAGCAGAAGCGGGATCAGGAGCTTTTTCATCGAAACACCGGAATATGGGGCGCTGCGTTTTCCGGGTAGAACCCGGTCAGGCGCGGATCGGGCGCGATTTCCACCTGTTGCCGCGTTGGGACAAAGCCCGAGCGGATGTAGAAGGGCAGCGCGGCGGAGCTGTCATTGGTGCAGGTATGTACATGGAACCGCGTGATCGGCGTTTGGAACGCTCGGTCAATGGCCCGCGCCATCAGCCAGCGACCGGCGCCTGACCCGACCAGCTCGGGGGCGAGGCCGAAATAGGCCAGTTCGCATTCGCCCTCCTGACGGAAGTCCAGCTCAAGCAGGCCAAGCGCCACGCCGTCTTTGCGCAACGCGTAGATCTCCACCTTCGGATCCTGGAGCAGAGCGTCCAGATCGGCGGTGTCCATGGCGAGCCGCCCGAACCAGAGCCAGTCTTTGCCGATCTTCTGGAAAAGCCCGAGATACCAGTCTCTTGCCGGGCGCTCCTCGCGCGTCAATTCAATCCCGTCAAGAGCAGGCACGGGCCGTTCTTCCGGCCGTGCCCGCATCTCCAGATGGGTGACCACCGCGGCGACATGCCCCGGTGGTACATCGTGATAGCCGTCTTCCAGCATCAGCGCAGGATCGAACGGCCTGCATAGACCGCGGTATCGCCCAGGGTCTCTTCGATGCGGATCAACTGGTTGTACTTCGCGAGCCGGTCGGAGCGCGCCAGCGAGCCGGTCTTGATCTGCCCGCAATTGGTCGCCACGGCGAGATCGGCGATGGTCGCATCTTCGGTCTCGCCCGAGCGGTGGGACATCACATTGGTCATGCGGGCGCGGTGCGCCATGTCGACGGCCTTGAGCGTCTCGGTCAGGGTGCCGATCTGGTTCACCTTCACCAGCATGGAATTGGCGGCGCCGCGCTCGATCCCCATGGCGAGACGGGCGGGGTTGGTGACAAACAGATCGTCGCCCACCAGCTGCACCTTGTCGCCAATGGCCTGGGTCAGGGCGATCCAGCCGTCCCAGTCGTCCTCGGACATGCCGTCTTCGATCGACAGGATCGGGTAATCGTTCACCAGGGCTTCAAGATAGGCGACGTTTTCGTCGCTGCTCAGGGTTTTGCCTTCACCAGCAAGTACATACTTGCCATCCTTGAAGTATTCTGTGGCCGCGCAGTCAAGCGCCAGCATGATGTCATCGCCCGGCTTGTAGCCCGCTTTTTCGATGGATTTCAGAATGAAATCGAGCGCATCGCGGGTCGAGGACAGCGCCGGGGCGAAGCCGCCCTCATCGCCCACCCCGGTGGCCAGGCCCGCGGCGGAGAGCTCACCTTTCAGGGTGTGGAACACTTCGGCGCCCATGCGCACGGCGTCGCGGATGTTCTCCGCAGCCACGGGCATGATCATGAATTCCTGGATGTCGATCGGGTTGTCGGCGTGCTCGCCGCCATTGATGATGTTCATCATCGGCACGGGCAGGGTGCGGGCCGAGGTGCCCCCGACATAGCGATAGAGCGGCTGCGCGGTGTAGTCAGCGGCGGCCTTGGCCACGGCGAGGCTGACGCCGAGGATGCCGTTGGCGCCCAGGCGGCCCTTGTTCTCGGTGCCGTCCATTTCGATCATGGTCATGTCGATGCCGACCTGATCCAGAGCGTCCATGCCCAGGATCTCTTCGGCGATCTCTCCATTCACGGCGGCCACGGCTTCCAGCACGCCTTTGCCCTTGTAGCGGCTCTTGTCGCCGTCGCGGCGCTCAACCGCTTCGTGCACGCCGGTGGATGCGCCCGAGGGCACCGCAGCGCGGCCCAGGGTGCCGTCTTCCAGGGTCACGTCCACCTCGACGGTGGGGTTGCCACGGCTGTCGAGAATCTCGCGGGCGTGGATGTCGATGATGGTGCTCATGGGGCTCTCCTCTATGGGTTCGCCCCGCTATAGCGCGGCCTATGCGGGCTGGGAAGCGGCGCGGCGTCGCTGTTTGCGCTCACGCCAGATCGTATAGAGCCCGGAGGCCACAATGATCGCGGATCCGACCAGAGTTAGCCGGTCCGGACGCTCGCCAAAGAAGATCGCGCCCGCGATCATGGCAAAGACCAAACGGGTGTAGCGGAAGGGAATGACCACCGACACTTCACCGATCCGCGTGGCGGTGACGATCGCGAAATAGCCCACTGCGCCGATGAACAGCATGCCCAAAGCGTTGAGCCAGTCACGCGGGGAGAGGGCGACCATCTGATCCCCTGTCGCCAGCAGAAGCAGCGCCCCCGCGAGCCCGCCCGCGATGTAGGCCCCGGCGCTGACCTGTTCTGACGACACATGAGCCGGGATCTTGCGGGTCGACAGATCGCGCAGCACCAGCCCGCCGACCCCGCCAAGCGCGTAGAGCGAAGCGGGATCGAACCCCGCCATACCTGGCTTGACCACTAGGAGCACACCGATGAAGCCGACAAAGATCGCGGCCCATCGGCGCCAGCCGACCTGTTCTCTCAAAAACAGCGCCGCTCCCATGACCGTGGCCAGGGGCGCGGCCTGCAAGATCGCCGTGGCGAGGCTGATGTCGATCTTGGAGAGGGCGGTGACAAAGCACAGCGCGGCGATGAACTCTCCGGTGGAGCGGGCCAGGACCGTGGGGCGCCGCAGATCGCGGGTCCACAGCGGATGCCCTTTGCGCGCCATGAGCGCCCAGAAAATCATCGTGCCGCCAATCCCCAGGATCAGCAGGATCTGACCGGTGGGCATGGTGGCGGATAACAGCTTGATAAAGGCGTCTTCGGCCGTGAAGCAGGCCATGGAGAGCACCAGGAGAAGGCTCCCGCGCAGGTTATCCATCGCGTTTGACCCCGAACAGCTCCAGCCGGTGGCCGGTGAGCCGGTAGCCCAACCGCTCCGCGATCCGCTCCTGCAGGGCTTCGATCTCGGGGTCAACGAATTCGATCACTGCGCCGGTCTCGATATCGATGAGATGGTCGTGATGCGCCCGTGCCGCCGGTTCGAACCGCGCACGTCCGTCCCCGAAATCGACGCGGGCAACGATGCCTTTTTCCTCGAACAGCTTGACCGTGCGATAGACCGTGGCGAGCGAGATCGCCGGATCGCGCGCGACCGCACGGGCGTGGAGCGTCTCTGCATCGGGGTGGTCACGGCTTTCGTCGATGACCTGCGCGATGATCCGACGCGGCCCGGTGATCCGAAGCCCTTTTTCGCGGCATGCACGTTCCATACGGCTGGTCATAGAAGATCGGGCTCCCGGCCCAGTTTGCCTGCCAGTGGCGCAATGGTCAGGCCCTGAATAATGATCGAGAAGATCACGACGCCATAGGTCGCCATCAGGATCAGCGGTTTCCAGTCGCCCTCGGGCAGGGACAGAGCGAGCGCGACCGAGATGCCGCCCTTGAGCCCGCCCCAGGTCATGATCGGGGTCACCCCTTGCGCAAAGCCCCGGAACGGACGCAGCAGCGTGATCGGCACGGCCACAGCGGCGAAGCGGGCGAGCAGCGCAAGCGGGATCGACAGCGCGGCGGCCGTGACGTGATCGGTGCTGAAGGTCAGGGCAAAGACCTCCACGCCGATCAGCAGGAACAGGACGGCGTTGAGGATTTCGTCGATGAGCTTCCAGAAATGTTCGACATAGGTCCGGGTTTCGGCACTCATGCCTTCGCGGGTGCCGATGTCTCCGATCAGGAGCCCGGCGCAGACCGCCATGATCGGGGCGGAGACATGCAGGGCCACGGCCAGTTCATAGCCACCGAAGGCAAGGCCGAGGGTCAGCAGGACTTCGAGCGAATAGTCGTTGATGCGGCGCATGATCCGGAAGGTCAGCCAGCCCAGGATCACGCCCAGAAGCGCGCCGCCGCCCGCTTCTTGCACGAACAGCAAAAGCGCTCCGGTGACCGCACCGTGATCCCCGCCATGGGCGTCGTGGCCCGCCGGGAAGGCCAGACCGATCAGCACCAGAAAGACGACATAGCCGACGCCATCGTTGAACAGGCTTTCCCCGGCGATCTTGGTCTCAAGGCTCTTGGGCAGATGGGCTTCGCGCAGCACGCCCAGCACCGCGACCGGGTCGGTCGGAGAGATCAGCGCGCCGAAGACGAGCGCGGTCAGCAGTGGCAGCCCCGTGATCCAGGAGAACCCGAAGCCGACAATGGCCGTGGACAGCCCCACGCCGAGCGTGGCCATCAACAGCACCGGCGCCCATTCGCGCTTGAGGTCCGACAGGTTCACATGCAGCGCCCCGGCAAAGAGCAACAGGCCCAGCATGCCTTCGAGCAACGCCTCGGAGAACTCGATCTCCAGCACCGCCGCGCGGATTGTCTCGGCCAGGTTCAGCGCAGGCCAGACCCATTCAAGCGCGAGAACCGCGATTGAGGCCAAAAGGGCCACAACGAGGATGCCGATTGAAGCGGGAAGCCGCAGGAACAGGTAATTGATGGCGCCAAAGGCTCCGGCCAGCACGATCAGAAGCGATGCGATCTGTAGCAAGGTCACCGGGAGGCCTCATCCGTCAGGGTCGATCCTGTCCCTAGCAGCCCGGCGCGAGCGGGGCCAGACGGGAAAGGCGCCCCACGTTCCCGCCAGCGGGACCGCCCGCGCGCCCATGGTCAGCTTGAACCGGGCCAATCCGGGGGCGTTGTCGGTGTCGATCGTCCCAAGATCGAGCCGCTTCACCCCGCGCGCGGCCAGCCAGTCCGCGGCCAAGGCCAAGAGCCTGCGGTGAGCGTGACACCGGCGTCCTTCCGGGCCGCTCCAGGCCAGATGGTAGGTGGCGCTGTGACCGTGGTGCAGCACCATGATTCCGGCAATGGGCGTGCGGTTATTGTGAAGCGACCAGATCCGGGCGGCGCCAGGGTTTGCGGCGAGCCGTCCGGTGAAGCGCTCCGGATAGGCCGCAAAACGGCGCTCTTGGGCAAGCCTTGCGCTAGCGCGCAGCAGCCAGCGATCCTTGAGCGGATCGAACGGCGCGGCGCGCAGCGTGAAGTGCCTCGTCAGATCAAGAGATTGCCGAAGCCGTGCGCGCCATTTGCTATCGATCCCTTCGCGCCATTCTGCCAGATCCAGCTCTGCCATGGTTGCTCCGCTGAGCAGGGGGCGAAATCCGGCGGCGCGCAGTGCGCCGGCATCACCGATTTCGCCGTTGATGAGGCTGACCCCGGCGCGGCGCAGGCTTCGCAGCGCGGCGATCTGGTCGCAATCGGTGAGCCAGACCGGCCCACGCGAACACAGCCGCATGCCCCACCGCGCCACACACACCGCTTGCGCGACGGGCGTCCCGCCGTCGATCACCGAGATGCGGCGCCCGCTCGAGGCCTGCAAGAACAGATCCGTTTGCTGCAAGGGCAGGGGGGATCGCGCCAGATCAGGACAGTTTTCCGCAAATTTCATGCCATCTGTTAAGACATGAGAAAGATAAGGGAGGGTAAACGTGGCCTTGTGGCTTCGCGCTCATCCTCCACGCCCGTTTGTGGCATCACCGCCCCCGCACCGCGCCTCACGGTGTTGGGGGCGGCCCTTGTGGCGCTTTGCGCGGCGCTGCCGGGCGGTGCCCTTATCTGGGCACTTGCCGGGCTCGTCAGGCTGGCCTTGGGTTAGCCCGCGATCCGCACGAGCGCGTGCTTCTTCTTGCCGGAGGACAGCTTCAGTGTCCCGGCGATTTCGTCGGCCGTGAACATGCGCCCCGCATCGGTGAGCGGCGCGTCATTGGCCTGCGCCCCGCCGCCCGCGATCACCCGCTTGGCCTCTTTGCCCGACGGAGCAAGACCCGAGCGCACCAGTAGCTGCGCGGCGGAGATGCCATCGCCGATTTCCTCGACCGACAGCTCGAGCGTGGGCAGATCGTCCCCGACGCCGCCCTTCTCGAACACCTCGCGCGCCGTGGCTTCGGCCGCGGCAGCGGCATCGGCGCCGTGGCACAGGGTCGTCACCTCATTGGCCAGCCGGATCTTGGCGGCGTTGATCTCGGACCCTTCCAGGGCGCCGAGCCGGTCGCATTCCTCAACCGGAAGCTCGGTGTAGAGCTTGAGGAACCGGCCCACATCGGCATCGGTCGTATTGCGCCAGAACTGCCAGAATTCGTACGGCGCGCGCATCTCCGCGTTGAGCCAAACGGCGCCATCGGCGGTCTTGCCCATCTTCTTGCCGTCGCTGGTGGTCAGCAGCGGCGAGGTGAGGCCGAACACCTCTGCGTCGATGACGCGGCGGGTCAGGTCGATCCCGTTGACGATGTTGCCCCACTGATCCGATCCGCCCATCTGCAACAGGCAGCCATAGCGGCGGTTCAGCTCCAGGAAGTCGTAGGCCTGCAGGATCATGTAGTTGAATTCGAGGAACGACAGGGATTGCTCCCGATCCAGCCGCGATTTCACCGATTCAAAAGACAGCATCCGGTTGACCGAGAAATGCCGCCCGATATCGCGCAGGAAATCGAGGTAGTTCAGCTCGTCCAGCCATTCGGCGTTGTTCAGCATCAGAGCATCGGTCGGAGCGTCGCCGTAGCTGATGTATTTGGCAAAGACCTGCTTGATCCCGTCGATATTGGCGTCAATCTGCGCGGGCGTGAGCAGCGGGCGCTCATCAGCGCGAAAGCTCGGATCGCCCACCTTGGTCGTGCCGCCGCCCATGAGGGTGATCGGCTTGTGCCCGGTCTTTTGCAGCCAGCGAAGCATCATGATCTGGATCAGCGATCCGACATGCAGCGACTTGGCCGTTGCATCAAAGCCGATATAGGCGGGCACTGGGGTGCCTTTGCTGAGGGCCTCATCAAGCTCCTGAAGGTCGGTGCAGTCGGCCATGAAGCCGCGCTCGATCATCACATTCAGGAAGTCGGATTTCGGATGGTAGGTCATGCTTGTCCCCGGATCAGGTCGCAGGCATCTATAGGCATCGCTCCGCAGAAGGGAAAGCCGATGTTGAAAGCCGCTCCGGTCCGTGCCCTTGGCGCCATGTCTGGCACCTCTCTTGATGGCGTCGATGCCGCCGAGTTGGTGACCGATGGCGAGCGCATCCTCTCTTTCGGGGAGAGTGCCTATCGCCCCTACAGCCCCGATGAACAGGCGGTGCTGCGCGCGGCGCTTGGCCAATGGGACGGGCCCGAGGTCGCGGCTGCGGCAGAGCTGGTCGAAACCGCCCATGCGGAGCTTCTGAGCCAGTTTGAGGCGCCGGATCTGGTCGGGTTCCATGGCCAGACACTGGCCCACGATCCCGCAGGCGGGCGAACCTTGCAGGCGGGGAACGGGATGATCCTGGCGGAGACCCTGGAGCGCCCGGTGGTTTGGGATTTTCGCACCAGCGACGTGGAACTGGGCGGGCAGGGGGCGCCGCTCGCGCCGTTCTACCACTTTGCCCTGGCGCGCCATATCGACGCCGCCGCGCCGCTGGGTTTTGTCAATCTGGGCGGGGTGGGGAACCTCACCTGGGTCGATCCGACCGCCGCGCGGCCAGAGCAGCCCGGCGCGCTGCTGGCCTTTGACACCGGTCCCGCCAATGCGCCGATCAACGATTTGATGCGCGTGCGCTTGGGCAAGACGATGGACGAAGGCGGCGCTCTGGCGGCGCAGGGGACGCCCGATGGCGGTATCGTGCGGGCCTTCCTCGACGCCCCCTATTTCGAAGCCGTGCCACCCAAGTCGCTCGATCGCAATGATTTCAACGGGCTTTTGGAGCAGGTGGCGGCTCTGTCTGACGCGGATGCTGCCGCGACGCTCACGGCCTGTGCGGCGGCGGGGGTCGCGGCCGGGCTAGCGCACTGCCCGGTGCCGCCGGAGCGGCTCTTGCTTTGCGGGGGCGGTCGACTCAATCCCGAGTTGCGCTCCATGATCGAGACGGCGACCGGAGTGGACGCCCAGCCGGTGGAGGCCGTCGGGCTGGATGGAGACATGGTGGAGGCGCAGGCCTTCGCGTTCCTCGCCGTTCGGGTGCTGCGCGGTCTGCCCACGACGGCGCCCGGCACCACGGGCGTGGCCACGGCGATCGGTGGCGGCCGCGTAAGCTATCCGCAAGGTCTTGTGGCATCTCGCTGACACTCCGCGAAATAGTGACGCACGGATCAACCCAAGGGTGGATTGAAAGATCCAAGCGGCGGTAAGACTCGAGAGCATTTTAATCAAGAGGATTAGTCTCATGAGAAAGCTCACATTTCTTTCCGCCGTTCTTGCCGTGACCGCCGGCGCCGCATTGGCTGACGGCATGGCTCAGGTCTCTCCGACCACGACTCTTATCGCGCCCGCCAGCGATTGGAGCGGCGCGTATGTCGGTCTCTCCGCCGGGACCGGTCAGGCCGAGAACAAGGGCACCAATGCTGAGGTTGACCTCAACACCTACGGGGTGTTCGCGGGCTACAACTACGACATGGGCCAGTATGTCATCGGCGCGGAAGTGTCCTACGACCAGATCGACATTGAAGGCTGCCGCAGCTGCGACGACCGGGTTATGCGGGTCATGGCGCGGATCGGCTATGACGCGGGCCGCGCGTTGCCCTACCTGACGGCGGGGTTCGCGTCGCTTGACCTTGAAAACGGCGGCAATGACAACGGCTTTGCCTATGGCGTCGGCGCTGACTTCAAGGTGACGGATCGGATCGTCGTCGGGGCGCAGTATATCCAGCACGATTTCAATGATTTCAACGATACCGGCAATGATCTGAAAGCGGGCGTTTTCTCGCTTCGGGCCGCCTACCGGTTCTGATCGGCTCTCGGTCTCTCAACGGGATCGTCCCTCTTCTGGGGCGGTCTCGTCTGTGCGCGCTGCATCTCACATCGTCAGCGCAGAGATCTCGCGCAGGATTTTGGCGCGGATGGCACGGGGGTAATCCGCGTGCCGCCGCGCGGTCATGACGAACCCGTCCGACGTGATGATGTGCCGCCTGTAATAGGTCGTGATCGACAGGCCTTGATGGTCCTCGATGCCGATGGCGTTGATGGTGATTCCCATCCGGGCCGCTCTTTGCCGCAAAGGCGCGACGGCCCGCCCGGCATTGGCCGTGCCGTCGCCCGAGATGTCGATCACCCGCCGGGCGCAATCGGGGGCGCTCGCAAAGCTGTCAAGCGCGCGGGACAGGGCCTCGCCCGGGGCGGTGTCCGACAAGAGGAAGCTCCGGGGCAGGGCGCGCAAACGCCGCGCGATGGCGTCGGTCTGAGCGGGGTGGGTGATGCGCGTCCAGTCCAGCACGAAAAGCTGCTTGTCCGTGCCCGACCAGTGCATGACCGCCAGGGCCGAGCCGCCCCGCGCCAGCTCCTCAGCGACAGTGGGATCTGTCAGCGCATCCGACAGCCCATCCACCTGGAGCCGGTATTCGGCCTCATCGACGGAGTTCGACACATCCACCGCCAGCAGCAGCGCCGTGCGGCAGGCTGCAGCCTGCCCGGCGATAAGGCACAAGATCAGCGTGAGCAGCTTCATGCGCGCCAGTATGGGCCAACACTGCGGGAGAGGGAAAGTGCAGGATTCTGTTGCCAGGTTCCTGCGGACCCCGCCTGATGCGGCTAGGCGTCAGGGCTTAAGTTTTCGATCTATCGCACCGCTTAAGCGGCGAGAGCGACCGGAGCACGATTGTCGTTGGCAATTGTACTATGCGGGCCGATACGGTGGCACCCCGCCGAGACAAAGCTAACCCCTTTAGACGTTCGTCGATCCTATTTCGGCCCCATGATCCCCCAACGAGGGTGTTTGGTGGAGCCGCCGGGTACCGCCCCCGGGTCCGATCCGCTTATTACGAGCGCGTTTATGTCCATAGTCCCGAAGGACGGGTTGATATTTGGGGGTCCGGAGCAAAAAAGCAAGGGCCTCCAGCGACCTGAGAGAAAACTGTCAAAAAAGAGCATCGGGGCGCTTGACCCTGCCGGTCTGCGGGCCTAGAAGCCCCCTCACGCCAGAGCCGAACAGGGTCTGGCAGGCAGTGGGCGGTTGTAGCTCAGTTGGTTAGAGTACCGGCCTGTCACGCCGGGGGTCGCGGGTTCGAGTCCCGTCAACCGCGCCATCGCTGCCAATCAGAAAGCCCCCCACGTGGGGGCTTTTTCTTTGGGCGGAAGCTTTCGATGCGCCGAGCAGGGCGCGCGGTTGAAAACCCCATTGACGGCTTTTCCGCGCTCCCCTAAATCCCCGGCTCACGCGGTTGTAGCTCAGTTGGTTAGAGTACCGGCCTGTCACGCCGGGGGTCGCGGGTTCGAGTCCCGTCAACCGCGCCACGTCTCAATATTGCAATATTGGAATGTGTCTGTCAGAACCGCCCCATGGCATTTCTCGACACCCTCCCGCTCGAAATACTCATCCTGGCCTCGCTCACGCTGGGGCTGGCCCCGTTCTTTCCTGAGCCTCACATCGTCGAAAAGCTGCGGATGCTGATGCAGGGCACGCTCACCCGGCCGCTCGACATCTTCGATCTGCTCATGCATGCGGCGCCCTGGCTTTTGCTGATCGCCAAGCTGATCCGCATAGGCCTCACGAAAGGCTCGTAAGGAAAGCACGCAGAGCCGTTGCGGTTTCGCGCGGGGCTGTGTCGGGGAAGAAATGCCCACCGGGGACCGCCGCGCTGCGGATGTCCTCCAGCCGGTCCGCCCAGGTTCCGGCCACGTCATAGGCCCGCCCCATGGCGCCATCTGCCCCCCACATCACAAGAGACGGGCTGGCAACGCGCCGCGCCAGATCGGCGGCGTCCAGGTCGAAATCAATCGACAAAGCCGCACGGTAATCCTCGCACATCCCACGGATGCAGTCGCTGTCGCGCCACGCGGCGCGGTAGGCCGCCAGATGGCTTGGGTCGAAATCATCCAGCGAAGACGCCCCCCATCCGGTCAGGCAGCTCTCGAAATACCCATCCGGGTCCGCCGCAATCATCTGCGGCGCGATCGGGGTCGGCAGGAAGAACCAGTGATAATAGGCCGCCGCTACTTTCCGCGACAATTGATCCAGCAGCATGTGGGTTGGGATAATGTCCATTAGCGTCAGGCTGGCGATCCGTTCCGGCGCGTCCAAAGCGATCCGATGTGCTGTGCGCGCACCCCGGTCATGACCCACCAGATGAAACCGCTCAAACCCCAGATGCGCCATCAGCGCCAGCTGATCCGCGCCCATCTCCCGAAAGCTGTAAGCGGCGGTGCCCTCGGGCTTTGAGCTTGCCCCGTAGCCGCGCAGGTCCGCGCGCACCACCGTGAACGCCTGCGCCAGATCGTCTGCGATCGGCCCCCACATGGCGCGCGTCTGAGGAAACCCATGCAGCAGCAGAACCGGCGGCCCGCTGCCCTGCCTGTCATAGGCGATCTCCTGCCCGTTCACCTTGGCCCGTCCCGACTCGATCATCCCAGCACCCTTCTTATTTGTGACAAATACCTCGGGGGAGCCCGAAGGGCGGGGGCAGAGCCCCCAACCCGGTCGCCATCAGGCCAAAGCGGCCAGCACCCGTACCCAGCTGCGGATGCCCTTGTGGAAACTGCGCAGGTCGTATTTTTCGTTGGGCGAATGGATGCGGTCGTCTTCCTGGGCAAAGCCGATCAGCATCGCGTCCATATCCAGCACCGATTTGAAGAAACCGGCAATCGGGATAGACCCACCCATGCCGTTGAACACCGCCTCGCGGTCCCATTCCACGCTCAACGCCTGACGCGCAGCTTCGAATTCGGGGCGTTCGATATTCATGACCGACGCGGGCGAGCCCTCAAGATCGCCGTCCCATTCCACCGTCAGGTCAGGTTTCAGATGCGCGTCCACATGCGCCCGGATCCGCTCGCGAAGCTTGTCCGGGTCCATCGCGCCCACCAGTCGGCAGGTGATCTTGCAATGGGCCTTTGAGGGAATCACCGTCTTCGATCCCGCGCCCATATAGCCGCCCCACATGCCGTTAATCTCCAGCGTCGGGCGCGCCCATTGCTGCTCAAGCATCGAATAGCCCGGCTCACCGTGGCTTTGGGTGTATCCCGCGTTAGAGAGGTAGTGATCGGCGTCAAAGCCGCAGCCCTCCCACTGGCGCAGCACCTCCTCGGAGACCTCCGCTACGCCCTCATAAAAGCCATCCACCGCCACGCGGCTGTCTTCGTCGTGAAAGCTTGCAACGATCCGCGCCATCTCGCGCAGGGGGTTGAGACCCGGGCCGCCATAATGGCCGGAATGCAGGTCATGGGACGGGCCGGTCAGAGTGAATTCGTCCTTGAGCATCCCGCGCAGCTGGCTGGCGATGGACGGCACGCCCGGTGCGACTTGGCTGGTGTCACAGATCAGGGCAAGATCGGCGGTCAGTTCTTCGGCGTTGTCCTTCATGAAGGGCACGAGCGAGGGCGAGCCCGATTCTTCCTCGCCTTCGAAGAAGAAGGTGATGCGGGCGGGCAGGGTGCCATGCACCGCTTTCCAGGCGCGGCAGGCTTCGACAAAGGTCATCAGCTGGCCCTTGTCGTCTGACGCTCCGCGGGCGCGGATCACCTTGCCATTGGGCGTGTCCTGGATCTGCGGCTCGAACGGCGGGGTGTCCCACATGTCCAGCGGGTCGACCGGCTGGACATCATAGTGTCCGTAGAACAGCAGGTGGGTGTCGCCTTCTCCGGCATGGCCGACCACCATCGGATGGCCGGGGGTCGGGCGGCTCGAGGCCGTCGCGCCGAGCGATTCCAAATCGTTCACCAGCCAGTCGGCGGCCTTTTGGCAGTGATCCTTGAACGCCGGGTCGGTTGAGATGCTCTCGATGCGCAGCAGCTCGGACAGGCGGGCGAGCGCGTCGTCCAGATTGGCATCCACATGGGCAAGGACCGGGTCGATCATGGCGGGGCTCCTGTTGAAGCGGTTTTTGGAAAGGAATGCGCAGACCCTGCACCCGGCGCCGGGCACTGTCCAGCGGCGCGGTGAATTGACACATGTCAAAGCCCCTCGATCTCACAGAGGGATAGATTGTTGAAAACCGGAGCCCGAACGGATAGGGCTTTTCGAATGTGACTGCCCGCCCGACATGACTTGATTGGGTGGAACCGCCGAAGGGGGACAACCGTGGACTACAATGCGCAGCTTGAACAGGCTCTGACCCGGTTGCATGAGGAAGGCCGCTATCGCACCTTCATCGACATTGAACGCCAAAACGGCCAGTTCCCCCACGCGCGTTGGACCCGCCCGGATGGCTCCAGTCAGGAAATCACCGTCTGGTGCGGCAACGACTATCTCGGCATGGGCCAGCACCCTGCGGTTCTGGCGGCCATGCATGAGGCGATTGACGCAACGGGCGCAGGCTCTGGCGGCACGCGCAATATCTCGGGCACGACGGTCTATCACAAACGCCTTGAGGCGGAGCTGGCCGATCTGCACCGCAAGGAATCGGCGCTGCTCTTCACCTCGGCCTATATCGCCAATGACGCAACGCTGAGCACGCTGCCCAAGCTGTTCCCCGGTCTCATCATCTACTCCGATGAGCTGAACCACGCCTCGATGATCGAAGGGGTGCGCCGCAATGGCGGGGCCAAGCGAATCTTCCGCCACAACGACGTTGAGCATCTGCGTCAACTTCTGGCCGCCGATGATCCGTCCGCGCCCAAGCTGATCGCTTTCGAATCCGTCTATTCCATGGATGGCGATTTCGGCCCCATCGGGGCGATCTGTGATCTGGCCGATGAGTTCGGCGCACTGACCTATCTGGACGAAGTCCACGCGGTCGGGCTTTACGGCCCGCGCGGCGGCGGCGTGGCAGAGCGTGATCGGCTCGCGCATCGGATCGACATCATCAACGGCACGCTCGGCAAGGCCTATGGCGTCCATGGCGGCTACATTGCGGCCTCCGACACCATGTGCGACGCCATCCGGTCATATGCGCCCGGCTTCATCTTCACCACCTCGCTGCCGCCTGCGGTGGCCGCCGGTGCAGCGGCTTCGGTGGCACATCTGAAGACCGATCAGGCGCTGCGTGATCTGCATCAGGAGCGGGCGAGCATTCTCAAAACCCGGCTTAAAGCCATGGGGCTGCCGATCATTGATCACGGCTCGCATATCGTGCCGGTGATCGTGGGCGATCCGGTCCACACAAAGCAGCTTTCTGACATGCTGCTGGCCGACTACGGAATTTACGTTCAGCCGATCAATTTCCCCACGGTGCCGCGCGGCACGGAGCGTCTTCGCTTCACGCCGTCGCCGGTCCACGGCCCCGGCGAGATGGACCATCTGGTCCGCGCCATGGATGAGCTGTGGTCGCACTGTGCGCTGAATCGTGCCGAACTGGCGGGCTAGGCACCAAATCTGGTGCAATTCCCCATGACGGGGGGTAACGTCGCTATAAAGCTTGGCAGAGCCGTCGAATCGGTTCATGCGATAGAAGCGTTGGGCAACGGGACATGCCGATGATCGGGTGGGGTTTTAAACCAAAAGGTGACGCGCAGGCCGACGGGGCCGATGCGGTCGGGGGCTTTGACACCTTCGAAATGCGCCTTGGCGACCTCATGCGCGGGGAGCGTGCGACGCTCGGCAAAAGCCTGTTGGACGTTCAGCGTGAGCTGAAGATCAAAGCGGCCTATATCGCCGCCATTGAAAATGCCGATCCCGAAGCGTTCGATACACCCGGCTTCATCGCGGGCTATGTGCGGTCCTACGCACGCTATCTGAATATGGACCCGGACTGGACGTTCCAGGCCTTCTGCCGGGAGAGCGGTTTTGCCACCGCCCACGGCATGTCGGAAGCGGCGTCGTCGCGGAGCAAGGTCAAGTCTGAGACAGACTTTGATGGCTCCGATCCGTTTTCGAGGCCCGTGACCCCATTCACGCCCGAAACCGATCCGTTCTTTGCTTCCGTTGAACCGCGCGCCATCGGATCAATCGCTGTTCTTGCGATGCTGATCGCGGGGCTGGGCTATGGGGCCTGGACAGTGCTGCAAGAGGTGCAGCGTGTGCAGTTCGCCCCGCTGGATCAGACACCAGTCGTGGCGTCGAATATCGACCCGCTCGCGGGGGGGAGCGCGCCGCGCTCCATCGCCGTTGATTCCATCGCCATGCCGAGCGCCGAGGCGTTCGACCGTTTGTATCGTCCTGAGGCGTTGGACGTTCCCGTCCTGGTCGCCCGCGATGCGCCGATCTCCACGCTTGACCCCCACGGGGGCGGGACGTTGGAGAGCTCTGAGCTACCCGAAGAGACGCTGATCGCCACCAATGACGGCTCCGAGCTGTTGCCCGGCGCGACCCCGACGGAGCCTTCTCTGGTGCAGGTCACTGAAACGCCGGAACCGGGTGTGACCCTTTTGGCGGTGCGTCCGGTTTGGGTGCGGGTGCGGGCCGCCGATGGATCCGTCATCTTCGAGAAAGTGCTCGATGCGGGCGAGGAATATGCCGTTCCCGCCAGCGAAGAGCCGCCCACCTTGCGTGCCGGAAACTCCGGGTCGCTGTTCTTTAAGGTGGCCGGTCAGGTCTATGGCCCCGCCGGGCCGGGGACCTCCACGGCCAAGAACGTGGCGCTTGGTGCTGATGTGCTCAAGGGTGATTATCAGCTGGCCGATCTCCAATCGGATAACGCCCTTTCCGAATACGTCACCGTGGCGGAGATCCAGCCGCGCTGATCATGGGCCTGCTCTCGGATCAAGCCGTCCTGACCGGGGCGGCTTTTTGCTGCGCGGGCGGGGGCGCTCTGACCTTAGGACGCCGGGATAATTCCAGCCAAAAGAAACGCGGCGGGTTGCGCCTGATCGGGGCGGGGCCTACCTCTGACGCGAGCGACAAGAGGCCTAGTATGACCCACAATCCGATCCGTCCCTGGCGCGACATCGAGCGCCGCAAGAGCCGCCGCGTGATGGTGGGGAACGTGCCCGTGGGGGATGGTGCGCCGATCAGTGTGCAGACGATGACCAACACCGTGACCACGGATGTGGCGGCCACGGTGGCACAGGTGCAGGCGGCGGCGGAGGCGGGGGCGGACATCGTGCGCGTGTCGGTGCCGGATGAGCCGTCGTCGAAGGCGCTCAAGGAGATCGTGGCAGAAAGCCCGGTGCCCATCGTGGCGGACATCCATTTCCATTACAAACGCGGGATCGAAGCCGCCGAGGCGGGCGCCGCCTGCCTTCGGATCAATCCCGGCAACATCGGCAGCGAAGAGCGCGTGCGCGAGGTGATTGCCGCCGCGCGCGATCATGGCTGTTCGATGCGGATCGGGGTCAATGCCGGATCGCTCGAAAAGCACCTGCTGGAGAAATACGGAGAGCCGTGCCCGGATGCGATGGTCGAAAGCGGGCTCGATCATATCCGCATCCTTGAAGATAACGACTTCTTTAACTTCAAGATTTCGCTCAAGGCGTCGGATGTGTTCATGACCGCTGCGGCCTATCACGCCCTGGCCGATGCAACCGAAGCGCCGCTCCATCTCGGCATCACCGAGGCGGGCGCGCTGACGGCGGGCACTGTCAAAAGCTCGATCGGGCTTGGGAGTCTGCTCTGGGCCGGGATCGGGGACACGATCCGGGTTAGCCTCTCCGCCGATCCGGTCGAAGAGGTTAAGGTCGGCTATGAGATCCTAAAGAGCCTTGGGCTGCGGCACCGGGGGGTGAACATCATCTCCTGCCCGTCCTGCGCGCGGCAGGGGTTTGATGTGATCCGCACTGTCGAGATCCTGGAAAAGCGGCTGGAGCATATCAAGACGCCAATGAGCCTTTCCATCATCGGCTGCGTGGTCAATGGCCCGGGCGAGGCGCTGATGACCGATGTCGGCTTCACGGGCGGCGGAGCTGGGAGCGGCATGGTCTATCTGGCGGGCAAAGCCAGCCACAAAATGACCAACGACCAGATGATCGACCATATTGTGGAGCAGGTCGAAGCACGTGCTGCGCGAATTGAATCCGAGAACGATTCACCCGAGGGTTGAACTCCTGTAAAATTCAATCGATTGTGTAGGGGGCCGCAATACGGAGCCGACCACGTGGTGACAGAACCACGCCCTCAGGGGCAGTTCGATTTAACCCGCCTTCAACGGGCAGAGCGCATGGAGCGCATCGGAGAGATCGTCCGCTTCGCTATTTTGGTGCCGGCCTGCATCCTTGTCACCCTTGAGCAGCAGACGTGGCTCTTTGCGGCCCTCTACTCCGCCTTTGCCGTGACATCGATCCTATGGTTTGTCTCTCTAGCGCGTATGCCGGAGAAGGTTGGCCTATGGTCCGTGGTCTGGATTGCGCTGATGGCGTTGCTGAAAGCGGGGTCCATGGCGGTGCTTCTGATCGCCTTGTATTGGCGCAAGGATCCTGTGTTCGATGTTTTGGTGCTCCTGTCGGTTGGCGCTCTGGCCGTGAACACGGCGGCCCATCGTGCGGAGCACCTCCTGACCGCGATTGCCTTTGCACTTAGCATTCTGACCGTGCTCTGTGCGGTGCTGCTGCGGTCTCTGATGACCGGTGCCAGTCTGGCGGAAATTGTCGCGCTGTGCAGCATCGCGGGGGTGTTCGTTTTCATGATGTGTGACGCGATCCGGGATCAGTCCCGGCTCAGAGGTCGCATCCGCTCCGCAGAGCGGGCCGATCTCAGCCGGGAGCGTCTGCAAAGTCTTGGCCATCTTGCGGGCGGTGTGGCCCATGATTTCAACAACCTTCTGACGGTCATCCTGGGAAATCTCGACCTGCGCCACGAAGTGAAAAGCGATGCTGAGCGCGAAACGCTCATGGCGGAAACCGAGGCTGCGGCCTATCGGGCCGTCGATCTGACCGGACAGCTTTTGTCCTACACACGAGCGCCCGGCGGTCACGGCGCGCCCGAAGCGCGGGAGGTTGGGGCTCTGGTGCAGGGGGTCGAGGCCATGCTTTTGCGTCTGCTTCCGGCGACGCACCGCCTGCAGGTGCAGCAAGCGCCCGAGCTTCCGAGGATCGCCGTGGATCGGACGGCATTCCAGACGGTGCTGGTGAACCTGATCGTGAATGCGCGTGACGCGCTCCCCGATGGCGGGGAGATCATGCTGACTTTGGAAGAGCAGGCATTACCGAACGACAGCAGCGAGACGGTGCTGCCCGATCTGCCCGAAGGCTCTTATGTGGTGGCCACCGTGGCCGATGGCGGAGAAGGCATCCCCGCCGATCTGATCGCCAAGGTTATGGAGCCCTATTTTACCACCAAACCCGAAGGTAAGGGATCGGGCCTCGGCCTGCCCATGGCGCTGAGTTTTGCGCGTGAGACCGGCGGGGCGCTGCAGATCGACAGCGCTCCAGGGCAGGGCACCAAAGTGCGTCTTTGGGTGCCTGCCGCGCAGCCCGCTCAGGTCCTCAGCTACGATCAGTCGCGGGCGCGTTCCTGATCAACGATGGCGGCCATCTGCTCTTGCGGCAGGTAGCCGCGCAGCAGCTCGCCGCCGACGACAAAGGCCGGGGTGCCCTGGATCTGAAGCCGCTGAGCCAGCAGGTGGTTTTCCGCGATGATCTTGGACACCGCATCGCTGTCAATTTCGGCCATGATCGCGTCTGCATCCAGCCCGAACGTGTTGGCCATTTGCGTCAGGCTGTCCTCCGAGATCCCGCCCCGCAGCGCCATGAGCGCGTCCGAAACCCCGGCATAGGCCTCTTCACCGGCGACAAGCTTGGTCGCGATGGCAAAGCGCGAGGCCAGGACCGAATCTTCGCCGAGAATGGGAAGCTCCTTGCGGATCAGGACGATGCTGCCGTCATCCTCGATCAGCCCCGTGATCTCGGGCTGAGCGCGTTTGCAGTAGCCGCAGCGGTAGTCGACGAATTCGACGATGGTCATATCGCCATCCGGGTTTCCGCCGCGCCAGTCGTCCTCGTCCTCCATCAGGGCGGCGCGGTTCACCTCGACCAGAGTGCGGTCGGCGGCGGCGCGGGCCTCGGCCTCGCGTCCTTCCAGTACCTGCATCGCCTCAAGAAGGACCTCTGGGTTGTCCAGCAGATAGGCGCGGATTTCGGCGCGGAAGGCGGCGCGGTCGCTCTCGCTCAGGCTCTCCAGATCAAGCGCCTGGACAGGCAGCGCCACGGCGCAGGACAAGGCAAGGGCGGATACAAGGCGTCGCATGGAAGGCTCCCATCATTTGCGTTGCGCCCAGCAACCACATTCGCGCGCGCTTGCCAACCGGGCGCCCTGACGCGGCTCGCGACATCGTGATGCGATGCGATCCCGGGGCCGCCCGCTTGACGCCCCGGCACAGGAGGGGCCATGAAGGCGCAAACCAAGCAGAGGCAGGCCATGAAACACTCCACGCGCGGCAACGTCGATCCCTTTATCGTCATGGACGTTATGGAGGCCGCCCGCGCCGCCGAGGCCGAGGGGCGCCACATCATCCATATGGAGGTTGGCCAGCCCGCCCGCGGCGCACCCGCTGCCGCTCGTGCTGCGCTTGCCCGCGCGATGGAGGACGGCCCGCTGGGCTACACCGTGGCGCTTGGCCTGCCGGAGCTGCGCGCGCGGATCGCGCAGCATTACCGCGACTGGTATGGCGTGACTGTCGATCCGGCGCGGATCATCGTCACGCCGGGCGCATCTGGCGCGTTTCTGCTGGCATTCGCGGCCCTGTTCGATGCCGGGCAGCGGGTCGGCCTTGGGATGCCGTGCTACCCGTCCTACCGCCAGATCCTGCGCGCGCAGAGCCTGACCCCTGTGGGCCTTGAGACGCGGGCCGAAGACGGGTTCCAGCCGCGCCCCGACAGCCTGACCGGGCAGGCGCTTGACGGGCTTCTGGTGGCCTCTCCGGGCAACCCGACCGGGTCGATCCTGGGCCGCGCGCAGATGGAGACCCTTGCGGGGGCTTGTGCCGATCAGGGCATCTCCCTGATCTCGGACGAGATTTACCACGGGCTCAGCTACGGGGACCGCGCCGTCAGTGCTCTTGAGGTCACGGATGATTGCTACGTGATCAACTCATTCTCCAAATATTTCGCCATGACCGGCTGGCGCGTGGGGTGGATGGTCGTGCCTGAAGATCACGTGCGCCAGGTCGAACGGCTGGCCCAGAACATGTTCATCTGCCCCCCTCATGCGAGCCAGGTTCTGGCTCTGCACACGATGGATTGCGCGGAAGATCTGGATGCGACGCTGGCCGATTACGCCCGCTCTCGCGATCTGATGCTGGAGCGGCTGCCCAAGATGGGCCTGACCCGCTTCGCGCCGCCGGATGGGGCGTTCTATGTCTACGCCGATGTCAGCCATCTCACCGATGACAGCCTGTCCCTGGCGCGTGAGATCCTCGATGAAGCCGGGGTCGCGGTGACGCCCGGGCTCGATTTCGACCCTTCAGGCGGGCACCGCTGGATGCGCTTTTCCTATGCCCGCGCGCCCGAAGATATTGCCGAAGGGCTGGACCGGCTGCAGCGCTTTCTGGAGGCGCGGGCGTGATCCGGCTGCTGCTCGTCTGCCTGCTGGCGCTCATGCCGCTGCGCGGAGCCGCCCAGGAGCTGAGCGGCCTCGCCCGGCTCGACGTGGCGCAAAGCCGGGTTGCGGGGGCACGCGATGGCGGGCTGACGGTCGATCTTTGGCTTAGCCAGCCGGTGCCGTGGCGGGTGTTCACGCTGGATGATCCGCGTCGGCTGGTCGTGGATTTCCGCGAGATCGACTGGCGCGGGGCCAGCAAGGACCAGATGCGCGCCGAGGGGGCTCCGGTCAGCGATTTGCGCTTTGGCGTTTTGCGGCCGGGCTGGTCGCGGATGGTGCTCGATCTGGCCGCGCCGCAAAAGCTGCGGCAGGCCGGGATGGAGGTCGATCCGCTCACCGGCACCGCGCGCTTGCAGCTTGAGACCACACCGGTGTCGCCGGAGGCGTTTGCCCAAACCGTCGGCGCCCCCGAAGACCCGGCCTGGGCGGCTTTGGCCGAAGCGGACCCGACGGCCTCCGCGAATGCTGATCCGGGGGATGGGGTGCTGGTCGTGGCCATCGATCCAGGCCATGGCGGGATCGATCCGGGCGCGAGCCGTGACGGAGTCGAAGAGGCCGACGTGATGCTGGCCCTTGGGCTGGAACTGGCCGAAGCGCTGTCGCGCCAGACGGGGATCCGCCCGGTGCTGACCCGCTCCGAAGATGTCTTTGTCCCGCTGGAAGAACGCATGACCATCGCCCGCAGCCAGGGGGCGGAGCTGTTCCTGTCGCTCCATGCCGATGCGCTAGAGCTGGACCAGGCGGCCGGGGCGTCGATCTATGTGCTGTCGGAAACCGCGCGCGAGGGGGCCTCGCAGCGGATGGCGGAGCGCCACAGCCGGGGCGATCTGCTGGCGGGAGTAGATCTGAGCGGGCAGGACGACACGCTGGCGCTTGTTCTGATGGATCTGGCCCGCGCCCGGACCGCGCCGCAAAGCGCGCGGCTGCAACAGGCTTTGCTTTCGGGGCTGGGGCAGGTGGGGGCGCGGCTGACCGCGCGGCCCGAGCGCTCTGCCAAGCTGGCGGTCTTGATGAGCGCCGATTTCCCCTCCGTTCTGATTGAGGCAGGGTTCTTGTCCAACGCCGCCGACCGCGCGGCGCTGCAATCCTCCGCTGGCCGGGCGCCTTTGGTGGCTGGCATTGTGCGCGGCGTGCGGCTTTGGCAAGAGGGCGAGGCGCAGATCCCCGCCCTGGGCGGGCAGTAGACCGGCCCTAGGCGCGGCAAAGACTGCGCGAAACCCCGCCCTCGTCTGTATTGCACGCAATGCCCCTTTTGACCCGGCGCCCGGGGCCTCATATAGAGGCATGAAATCACCCCAGGGGCGCAGGTCTTGATCCGTTTCATCCTTTCTTTCTTTGGCGCGCTGTTCTCGATGGCGACGCTTGGGCTCGTCATGGTCGGGCTCGGCATTGGCGGCGTGCTGCACATGTATGGGCGCGATCTGCCCTCTTATGAGGTGCTGTCGCAGTACACGCCCAAGACGATCAGCCGGATCTATTCCGGTGAGGGTGAGATCATCGACGAATTCGCCACCGAACGGCGCCTGTTCACCCCCGCCGAAGAGATCCCCGATCTGGTGAAGAACGCCTTCATCTCGGCGGAGGACAAGAATTTCTACACCCATGCGGGCTATGATCCGCGCGGCATGGCGGCTGCCTTCATTGAGGCGGTGCGCTCGGGCGGCTCCAATGTGCGCGGGGCGTCCACCATCACCCAGCAGGTGATGAAGAACTTCCTCCTGTCGGCGGATCGCACGGCGGAGCGGAAGATCAAGGAAATCATCCTGGCCAGCCGCATGGAACAGTCCATGTCCAAGGATCACATCCTTGAGCTCTACATGAACGAGATTTTCCTGGGCCAGAACAGCTACGGCGTGACCGCTGCGGCGCAGACCTATTTCAACAAGCCCCTGCGTGATCTGACCCCGGCCGAAGCGGCCTATCTGGCGGTGCTGCCCAAGGCGCCGTCCAACTACCACCCTGTGCGCGACCGCGAGCGGGCCGTGAACCGGCGCAACTTCGTTCTGAAGGAGATGTTCGAGAACGGCTATCTGGATCAGGCGGCCTATGAAGAGGCCCGCGACGCGCCGCTGGCCACCGTGCAGGGCGGGGAGATCGAGAGCTTCAAATCCGAACTGCCGCCGCGCAACTACTTCACCGATGAAATCCGCCGCCAGCTGTCGAAGGATTTCGGGGAGGATGAGTTCTTCTCGGGCGGTCTGGCGATCCGGGCCACGATGGATCCCGAACTTCAGCTCGCCGCCGCGGATGCCCTGCAGCGTGCGCTTGAGAACTATGACCGGGGGCTGGGCCGCTGGCGCGGCAGCGGCAAGACCATCGACCCGGCCAAGCTGGACAACTGGCGCGATGAACTGGCCAATGTCACGATTGCCCGCGACATCGAGCTGGAAAGCCCGTGGCGCCCGGCGGTGGTGCTGTCGGTCGGTGGCGGCGAAGCCCGGCTGGGCATCGAAGGCTGGAGCGAAGAGGAACCCGCGCCGGTCGTGCCCTCCAAGGATCTGGATTGGGCGCGCGGCGGGATGGATGGCAACCTGTCGGTCGGGGACGTGGTGCATGTGCGCCGCATGATCGCCGATGCCGATGGCAGCTTCATCCGCTGGACCCTGCGCCAGGTGCCGCTCGTGCAGGGCGCCTTCATGGCGATGGATGTGAATTCGGGCCGGGTGCTGGCGATGCAGGGGGGCTTCTCCTACCAGCATTCGGTGTTCAACCGCACCACGCAGGCGATGCGCCAGCCGGGATCGAGCTTCAAGCCCTTCGTCTACGCGGCGGCGCTCGACAGTGGCTATACGCCCGCGACCATCGTCGTGGACGCGCCGATTGAGATCAACACGCCCCAGGGCGTCTGGCGCCCCAAGAACTACAGCAACCGCTTCTACGGCCCGACGCCCGTCCGCACCGGGATCGAACAGTCGCGGAACCTGATGACCATCCGCCTGGCGCAGGAGGTGGGCATGGATGTCGTGGCCTCCTATGCGGAGAAATTCGGCGTCTATGAGAACATGAACCGCGTGCTGGCGGCGTCGCTGGGCTCGGATGAGACCACGCTCTTCAGAATGGTCGCGGCCTACGCCATGTTCGCCAATGGCGGGGAGCGGGTGGAGCCGACCTTGGTCGACCGCGTGCAGGACCGGTTCGGCAAGACGGTCTACCGTCATGATCCGCGTGTGTGCGAGACCTGCTCTGTCCCCGATCAGGCGGCGGGCCGCGCTCCGCGCATCTCTTCGAACCGCGAGCGGGTCATGAACGCCGTCACCGCCTATCAGCTCACCTCGATGATGGAAGGCGTGGTCAAGCGCGGTACGGCGGCGCGCACCGTCAATCTGCCGGTGCCGATCGCGGGCAAGACGGGCACGACTAATGATGCAAAAGATGCGTGGTTCGTGGGCTTCTCGTCGAATATCTCGGCGGGCTGCTATATCGGCTATGACACGCCGCGCTCGCTGGGCTCCAATGTCGGGGGCGGGGGGCTGTGCGGCCCCGTGTTCAACCGTTTCATGTCTGAGGCGATCCGCAAATATGGCGGGCGGGCGTTCTCTGTCCCGGACGAGTGCCGGTTCATCAAGATCGACCGCTTCACCGGCGCGCGCCTGCCTGACACGGCCAGCGGCGACAATGTCGTGGCAGAGTGCTTCCGCCAGGGCGAAGAGCCGATCTTTGGCATCACCTTCGATGGCGGCTTTGCCATGGCGGCGGACATCCCGCTGGTCGATGCGGTTCGGCCGGTGGTGAAGGAAGTGCAAAGCTCGACCGGGGAGAGCGTCCGCGTGGCCCCCAAAGCGGATTTTGGGTCGCTGTCCTCTGGCGGGCTCTACTGAGCGGAACGGGCTTGGGGGCTCTGTCCCCCTTGCCGTCGGCGCTTCCCTATCGTGATGGTCCTAGCGATTGGAAGCCAGCTGCGCTTTGGCGAGGGTGCTTGTCTGTCGCCTATGCGCGCGGTAGATGCTGAGGTCTGACTTGCCCAAGAGGATGCCATGCGCGCCGAAATTCAATCCGTTGCCAATGAGATCGAGAAAAGCCTTGAGCTGCTCAAGCAGCGGCTGAACTGGGAAACGGCGAAGCACCGGCTGGAAGAGTTCAACGCTCGGATCGAGGATCCCAACCTGTGGGACGATCAGGCCGCCGCGCAAAAGCTGATGCGGGACCGGCAGATGCTGGTCGATGCGATTGAGACCATCGAAGGTCTGAGCGCCGATCTGGACGACAATATCGGCATGATCGAGCTGGGCGAGGCCGAGGATGACGATGAGGTCGTGACCGAGGCCGAAGAGGCGCTCAAGGCCGCGCGCGACCGGGCCGCTGCCAAGGAACTGGAGGCGCTTCTGGACGGGGAGGCCGACGGCAACGACACGTTCCTTGAGATCAACGCAGGCGCCGGCGGCACGGAGAGCTGCGACTGGGCGTCGATGCTGGCGCGGATGTATGTCCGCTGGGCCGAGGCCCATGGCTATGAGGTGGAGCTTCAGTCCGAGAGCGCCGGGGAAGAGGCCGGGATCAAATCCGCCGCCTACAAGATCTCCGGGCCCAATGCCTATGGCTGGCTGAAATCGGAAAGCGGCGTGCACCGGCTGGTGCGGATTTCGCCCTATGACAGCGCGGATCGGCGACACACCTCGTTCAGCTCGGTCTGGGTCTATCCGGTCGTGGATGACAATATCGAAATCGAAGTGAACCCCGCCGATATCCGCATCGACACCTACCGGTCTTCGGGCGCGGGCGGGCAGCACGTGAACACGACGGACTCTGCCGTGCGGATCACCCACGAACCCACCGGGATCGTGGTCACCAGTTCTGAGAAATCGCAGCACCAAAACCGAGACATCGCCATGAAGGCGCTGAAATCCCGGCTCTACCAGATGGAGCTGGAGAAGCGCACCGCCTCCATCCAGGAAGCGCACGAGAACAAGGGCGATGCGGGCTGGGGCAACCAGATCCGATCCTACGTGCTGCAACCCTACAAGATGGTGAAGGACCTGCGCACGGGGTTTGAGACCTCGGACACGCAAGGCGTGCTGGACGGCGATCTGGACGGGTTCATGGCGGCGACGCTGGCCATGAACGTGTCCGGCAAGAGCCGCGCGGACGCGCAGGCCGAGGACTGATCCCGAGCCGCAGGCGCGTCAGGGCGCCCGCGCTGCAGCGCGTGTCCTAAAACCTGCATTCTCCCTTCACGATTGATTTGACTGCGACATCTTGCCACCCTTTCCCGAGGGAGGACCAAGATGAGCCAGTCAGACGTGATGCCGGAGGCCTCTCCGGTTCCGGAAGTGTGCAATGTGACCCTCGCCGATCTGGGCGCGTCGCTGGATGCGGGGATCCGCGATTTCCTTCAGGCGCCGCATTTCGGCTTGTTCTTCAGCGCGGTTTACGTGCTGGGCGGGTTCTTGATGATGTGGCTCGGGGCAGGGCATGTGACCTGGACCCTGGCCACGTCGCTGGGCTTTCCGCTCGCGGCGCCGTTTGCGGCGGTCGGGCTCTATGAGGTCAGCCGCCGACTGGAGCGGGGGGAGCAGCTGATCTTTCATCAGGTGCTGGGCGTGGTGTGGAACGAACGCGGGCGGCAGATCCCCTGGATGGGGGCCATCATCGTGATCTACTTCCTGTTTTGGACCTTTCTGGCCCATATGATCTTCGCGCTGATGATGGGATTTTCGTCGCTGACCAACATCTCGGACGGGCTGCCCGCGCTGATGACCCGCGAAGGGTTGATGATGATTGCGGTGGAAATGGTCGTGGGCGGGCTGGTGGCAGCGTTGCTCTTTGCGATGACGGTGGTCAGCCTGCCACTTCTGCTGGACAAGGAGATCGACTTCATCACCGCCATGATCAAAAGCATCGAAGTTGTGAAGCGCAACCCGGTCGTGATGATGAGCTGGGCCGCTTTCGTGGCCGTGGTCACGATCATATCGCTGATCCCGTGGTTTTTGGGGCTGATCGTGACGCTCCCGGTGCTCGGACATGCGACCTGGCACATCTACCGCCGCGCCTTGCGTGAGCCAATGCCGTGATCCGTCGGTTGTCCCGGACGGGCGCAGGGGCGACGGGGGCTGCCGGAGCGCTGTCGCTGGTCGCAGGTAAGGCCCTCTAAACCAAAAAGACCGCCCCCTCAGGAGCGGCCTTTTCCATTCAAGGGGCGTGCCGATCAAGCGGTGGGCTTAGGCGCCGGGGCGGCTGCTGCGGGCTTGCCACCCGAAAGCGGATCGTCCTGACGCTGCACGGAGCCTTCGAAATGGGCGCCGCTTTCAATCGCGATGGTCTTGTGAATGATGTCGCCCTCCACGCGGGCGGAAGAGGTCAGGCGGACCTTCAGGCCGCGCACGCGACCGATGATACGACCGTGAACCACGACGTCATCCGCGATCACCTCGCCCTTGACGGTGGCGCTTTCGCCCACGGTCAGCAGGTGTGCGCGCACATCGCCTTCGATCTGGCCTTCGATATTGATGTCACCGGAGGTCTTCAGGTTGCCCTTGATGTGCAGGTCCGACGACAGAGTCGATGCGGGGGGCTTGGCCTTGGCGGCCGGGGCCTTGAAGTCCTGGCTGGCGCCGACGGGCTTTTGCTCCGGGGCGGGTGCGGGCTTCGGGTCAGCGGCCTTCGGCCCGGGTTCGTTGATCTTGCTCTTAGAAAACATCTTGTCCGGCCCTTATGTAGATCATTGGGTTCACAGGCTTGCCACCAACGCGCACTTCGTAGTGAAGATGCGGGCCGGTGGAGCGTCCGGAGTTTCCAATATCACCGATCCGATCCCCGCGCGAGACCCTTTGTCCCACGCTGACACGCATCCGCGATTGGTGCGCGTAGCGGGTCTCGATCCCGAATTCGTGCTGGATCTTGACCAAACGGCCATAGCCGGAGGACCAGCCTGCAAAGGTGACAACGCCGTCGGCGGGCGCGTAGATCGGCGTGCCGATCGGTGCCGCGAAATCGAGCCCGTTATGCATCCGGCCCCAACGGGGACCAAAGCCCGAGGTCATGCGGTATCCCGACTTCACCGGAATATCGAAGGGGGCACGCTCCGCCGCGATGCGGTAGAGGTTGATCCGGTCCATCTGGTCGAGGATGTCATTGGCGCGCTGCGCCTGCTCATCCGACGCTCCGCCCTTGGTGGAGAACGTGACCGGCGTCAGCGGACCGCCCTGGCCGGAATAGCCCCGGCGGACCTCGCGGATCAGGCGATCAGGGTCCATGCCCGCGTTGCGGAACATTTTCTCAATCGGCTCCACCGACACCAGCATCGCTTCTTCGAGCTGGCGGAAAATCTCGTCGTTCTTCTCTTCGAGAAGCTGAAGCTCCAGACGCATCTCGGCGGCCTGTTCCAAAGCCACTTCCGCGTCCTGAGCGATGGTGTCGCGCTCGGCGGCGGTGTCGGCCAGAGCAGCAGAAAGCAGATCGACCGTGCCGCCCAGCTCACTTGCGGTGCCCGGCAAAGCGCCCCCGTCTTCGGCTGAGGCCATGAGCGTGTCGGCCTCACCGCGCGCGGCATCGCGCTCATTCATGGTTCGGCGCAGGGTCGCCTGGATCACTTCGATCCCGGTTTCCAGCTCGCGGCGCCGATCCTCGGAGGCCAGCAGGGCTTCCTGCATGGAGGAAATCTCGCTCAGCGCCGCAGAGAACCGCTCATGCGCGGCCATCGCCTCGCGGGCGCGCAGATCGCGCTCCGATGCCATGGCGGACAGGCGGTCCTCGTAGATGATCTGGTCTCTCTGGGCCTGCGCGCGGAAATTCCCGGCGCCGATATTGTCCATCAGCAGCACAGCCGTCGCGATGATCGCCCAACCCACAACAGCCGAGGTGCCCGCCCAGGCCAAAAGCTGATGCCCCGGCTTGAGACGGATAAACCGCGTTTCGGTGTCAGTCCGAAGGAATAACCGCTTTTCGGGGAAATGCCGCTCTAGCACGGCGTGAACTGCCTGTGTGACACGTGTATGCACGTTTCTGTTGTCCCGTCCCGTTTTCAATTCCGCGGCCCATGCCCCCCGAGACGGGTCCGCGCAACTTTGTGTTACAAAGCTAGTGCCATTCCTGCAACAATTTTGAAGCTATTTCGCTGCGACACTTGGGCATTTTTGCATATTTCAGCGGCTTTCTGCCGACCGGGGCGAATCGCCCTCTGCCAAAGGCCAGTAAAAATCAGGCGGAAGCCCGGCTTGAGCGCGTTTTTCTTCGTTAAACGGCGGCTTTAGCGCCCCGTGGAAATAGCGCCGCACCAGCTCGTGGAACACCACCACCGGATCGCGATCCTCGCGCCCGCACAGGAAGTGGAACCACTTCGAGCCATAGGCGACATGGTGAACCTCCTCGGCATAGATGACGTTGAGCGCCTCGACCGTCTGCGCGTCTCCGGCCTTCTCAAAGATCGAAATCATGCCCGGCGTGACATCGAGCCCCCGTGCCTCCAGCACCATGGGCACAACGGCAAGACGGCCCATCAGATCCTCCGCCGTGTCCTCGGCCGCGCGCCACATCCCGGCATGGGCGGGCAGGGCGCCGTAATGGCTGCCCTGCCTCTCAAGACAATCGCAGATCAGGTTGAAATGCTTGGCCTCTTCATCTGCCGATTTGACCCAGTCATCGGCAAACCCGACGGGCATGGGCACATGACTGAACCGCGCCAGGATGTCCCAATGCAGGTCCACCGCGTTCAGCTCAATATGAGCGATGGCGTGCAGCATCGCGGTCCGCCCCTCAGGGCTGCCCGGCCTGCGCCTCGGCACATCGCGGGGATCGCGCAACTCGGGCCGCGCAGGCCGCGCGGGCTGCATCGGAGGCGCCCCCCGCCCGATCTCCGGCGCATCCCCCGCCGCCCGCATCGCGCGCCACTGCGCCGCATAACGGCGCGACAACGCCGCTTTGGCACGCCCATCCGCCGTGTTCAGGACCTCGCACGCCATCTCCGCCAGGCTCGCCATCGCGCACCCCTTCTTATCTGTCCAAATACCTCGGGGGAGTCCCGCAGGGACGGGGGCAGAGCCCCCACTCACCGCTCAAAGCCCGCGCACGGCCTCCAGCACAGCCTCGGCATGGCCCGGCACCTTCACCTTGCGCCAGACCTGCGCGATCTTCCCGTTCGCATCGATCAGAACCGTTGCGCGCTCGATCCCCATAAAGACCTTGCCATACATCTTCTTCTCGACCCACACGCCGAACTGCTCGCACACATCGCCCTCGGCGTCGGATAGCAACGGCACGCCCAACTCATGCTTGGCGCGGAACTTTGCGTGTTTCTCGACCGTGTCCTTGGAGATGCCGAACACCGTCGCCCCGGCCGCGGCGAAGTCTTCCGCCAGTCCGGTGAAGGCAATCGCCTCCTTGGTGCAGCCGGACGTATCATCGCGCGGATAAAAATAGAGCACCACAGGCCCGCCGCGAAGGGCGGACAGGGTGACGGGATCGCCGCCATCCTGGGGTAGGGTGAAATCGGGGGCCTCCTGGCCAATCTCAAGTTGGGACATGTCAGGTCTCCTTTCCTGTCCGTTCTCGCCCGCGCCCTGGCGCTTGTCCAGCCGCGCCTGCCTTGCTAGGGCCGCGCCATGAAGCTTTCCGATTTCGATTTCGACCTGCCCGACGCCCTGATCGCGACCCGCCCCGCGCGGCCGCGCAGCTCTGCGCGCCTGCTCGTTGCTGAAGGGGATGCGCTGCAGGATCGCCATGTGGCGGACCTGCCGGACTGGCTGCGCCCCGGAGATCGTCTGGTCCTGAACGACACCCGCGTGATCCCTGCACGGCTGACCGGCACCCGCAGGCGCGGCGAGGCCGAGGCCAAGATCGAGGTGACCTTGCTCGAGCCCCGCGCGGGCGGCCAGTGGAGCGCTCTCGTCAAGCCGCTGCGCAAGCTCCGCGAAGGCGAGCAGATTACCTTCAACGGCGGGCTGATCGCCACGTTCGAGGCGCGCGAGGACGGGCAGGCGATCTTAACCTTCAACCTTGAGGGCGATGATTTCGACGCCGCGCTCGACACGGCCGGGCAGATGCCGCTGCCGCCCTATATCGCCGCGAAACGCGCCGCCGATGACCGCGACCGCAGCGACTATCAGACCGTCTGGGCGGAACACTCGGGCGCTGTCGCCGCACCGACGGCCTCGCTTCATTTCGACGATGGGCTTCTTGCGCAGTTGGCCGCCAAGGGGATCAGCTTCACGCGCGTGACGCTTCATGTCGGGGCCGGCACGTTCCTGCCGGTGAAGGTGGACGACATTGCAGATCACAAGATGCACGCCGAATGGGGCCGCGTCACCCAACAGGCCGCCGAAGAGATCAAAGCCACCCGCGCCAGCGGGGGGCGTGTGATCCCCGTCGGCACCACCGCGCTGCGCCTGATCGAAAGCGCCGCCCGCAGCGGAGAGATCACGGCTTTTGAGGGCAAGACTGACATCTTCATTACCCCCGGCTTCACCTTCCACGTGACCGATGGGCTGATGACCAATTTCCACCTGCCCAGATCGACGCTGCTGATGCTGGTCTCGGCGCTGATGGGGATGGACCGGATGCGGGACGCCTATGCCCATGCGATCCGCGAAGGATACCGGTTCTTCTCTTACGGAGACGCCTCGCTCCTGCTGCCCTAAGCGCTGTTCCGCGCAGCCGCCGTTTTCGCCATTTACAGGAGCCGCGCAGCGCAGATAGAGGGCCGTCCTGCGGTTTGCGACGAATGGTGTCGCAAACCGATCAGACAGGTCGCAGGCTACGTCGCAGCAGGGTGCTGCGATGCCATGTAAGGGGCTCCTTGGATGAAACAGGTTTTGGCAAGCGCCTGGGCGCTTTTGTTGGGCATGTTCCTGATGATGGTCGGCAACGGCATCCAGGGCACGCTTCTGGGCGTGCGCGGCGGGATCGAGGACTTTTCGACCCTCACCATGTCGATCGTCATGTCGGCCTATTTTGTGGGCTTTCTGGGCGGATCGCAGCTTGCCCCGGATATGATCCGGCGGGTGGGGCATGTGCGGGTCTTCGCCGCGCTTGGATCGACCATTTCGGCGGTGCTGATCCTCTATCCGGTGATGGTGACGCCCTGGGCCTGGGTCGCTGGGCGCGTTGTGATCGGGTTCTGCTTCTCGGGCGTTTATGTCACGGCGGAAAGCTGGCTTAACAATGCGGCTGATAACAGCAACCGGGGCAAGGCGCTGTCGCTCTATATGATCGTGCAGATGGCCGGGATCGTCGCGGCGCAGCAGCTCATCAATTTCGGAGACGCGGGCGGGTTCGTCCTGTTCATCATCCCCTCCGTGCTGGTCAGCCTGGCCTTTGCGCCGGTGCTTTTATCGGTCCAGCCCACCCCGGCCTTTGAGACCTCAAAGCCCATGTCGCTGCGCGAGCTGGTGCGCATTTCGCCCACGGCATCAATCGGGATGATCCTGCTGGGCGGCGTGTTCGCGGCTCAGTTCGGCATGGCATCGGTCTACGCCACCGAAGCGGGGTTGACCCTCTCGGAGCTGTCGCTGTTCATCTCGACCTTCTATGTCGCAGCGCTTGTCGCGCAATATCCCATCGGTTGGCTGTCGGACCGGGTGGACCGGCGGGTGCTGATCTTTGCGCTTTCGCTGTTGGGCGGGGTGGGGGCTCTGGCTCCGCTGCTGCTGCCGCACAGCCTCACCGTGATGACCTTTGCAGCGGTGCTCGTGGGCGGGGCGTCCAATCCGCTCTATTCGCTGCTGCTGGCCTATGCGAACGACTATCTCGATCACGATGATATGGCCGCCGCCTCGGCGGGGTTCGTGTTCATCAACGGGGTCGGGGCCATCTTTGGCCCGCTGGTCATCGGCTGGCTGATGGGGGTGATGGGCCCTTCCGGGTTCTGGGCGGTCATCGCGGTGCTGCTGCTGGTGCTGGCGCTTTATGCGGCCTATCGCATGACTCAGCGGGCGAGCCTCGATGTGGACACGGTGCCTTACGCGCCGGTCCTGGCTTCGGCGTCGCCGGTGGCGGTCGAATTGGCGCAGGAAACCTACATTGCGCGGGAGCTTGAGGAGGAGGAAGACGAAGAATAGCGCGGCACAGGCGCCACCCTTCGGATTTTTCCCCCGTACTCACCCTTGCGCAGCGTCGGCGTTGGCGTAACCTCCTGTGGATAAGTCAGGCAGGAGGGTGGTCGCCATGGAACAGGCACGCGACGTCAGGGCATTCTGGATTGATGAGGTCGGCCCGGCAGGGTGGTATGTGCAGGATACGGCGCTTGACGCCGAGATCCGCAACCGGTTCCTGCCGCTTTGGGAGCAGGCGCTCGACGGAGGGCTGTGCGATTGGCGCATGACGCCCGAAGGGATGCTGTCCTACCTGATCCTGACCGATCAATTCCCGCGCAACATGTTTCGCGGAGATGGGCGCAGTTTCGCAACCGACGGGCTGGCGCTGTGCGCCGCGAAATGGGCCGTGGCACGCGGCTGGGATCAACAGATCGACGAGCCCGCGCGGCAGTTCTTCTTCCTGCCGATGATGCATTCCGAAGTTCAGACCGATCAGGACCAGGCCGTGCGGCTGTTTGCGACCCGCATGACGACCGGGGATAATCTGCGCCATGCGCGTGCGCATCGCGAAGTGATCCGCCGCTTTGGCCGCTTTCCCTACCGCAACGACGCGCTGGGCCGGGCCATGCGCCATGGAGAGCAGGGCTTCCTTGATGCAGGCGCCTATGGTTCAATCCTGAACGAACCGGACTTCGCGGCCTGATCTAGCAAGAACCCATCTGGCGGGCTGCGCAAATATCGTTTAATGTTAAACGAGTTTTGTGACGGGAGGGCAGCATGGCCGCCAGAAACTTCGATATGATCGTGATCGGCGCCGGGCCGGGGGGCTATGTGGCCGCCATCCGGGGCGCTCAGCTGGGCCTGAGCGTGGCCGTCGTGGAGCGGGAGCATTTCGGCGGGATTTGCCTCAACTGGGGCTGTATCCCGACCAAGGCGCTGCTGCGTTCGGCGGAGGTGTATCACCTGATGCACCGCGCCAAGGAATTCGGGCTCTCTGCCTCGGGCGTGAGCTACGACCTGCCCGCCATCGTCAAACGCTCGCGCCAGGTGGCGGGGCAGCTCGCCGCCGGGGTGAAGGGGCTGCTGAAGAAAAACAAGGTCACCGCCATCATGGGCGAGGCCAAAGTGACCGGAAAAGACAAAGTTCTGGTCAAAACCGACAAGGGCGAAGAAACCCTGGAGGCCCCTCATATCGTCCTGGCCACCGGCGCGCGGGCGCGCGATCTGCCGGGGCTGGAGGCCGACGGCCAGCGGGTGTGGTCCTACAAGCATGCGCTCAACCCGCCGCACGAGCCCAAGAAGCTGCTGGTCATCGGGTCGGGCGCGATCGGTATCGAATTTGCCAGCTTCTACAACAGCCTTGGGGCTGACGTGACGGTGGTCGAGGTCATGGATCGGATCCTGCCGGTCGAAGACGAAGAGATCGCCACCCACGCCCGCAAGCGGTTCCAGAAACAGGGGATGACCATCCTGGAAGGGGCCACGGTCAAAAAGCTGGACCGGGCCGCGTCCAAAGTGACCGCGCATATCGAGGTCAAAGGGAAAACCGAGGCGCAGGATTTTGACACGGTGATCTCTGCGGTCGGGATTGTCGGGAATGTCGAAGGGCTGGGCCTTGAGGAGCTGGGGGTCACGGTGGATCGCACCCATGTGGTGACGGACGAATACTGCCGGACCGGTGTGGAGGGGCTCTATGCCATTGGCGACATCGCCGGGGCGCCCTGGCTGGCCCATAAGGCGAGCCATGAGGGTGTCATGGTGGCAGAGCTGATCGCGGGGCAGGAGGTCCATCCGATCAAGCCTGGCTCGATCCCCGGTTGCACGTATTGTCATCCCCAGATCGCCAGCGTCGGGATGACCGAGGCCAAGGCGAAGGAGGCGGGATACGACGTCAAGGTCGGGCGCTTCCCGTTGATTGGCAACGGAAAGGCCATTGCACTGGGCGAGCCCGAGGGACTGGTGAAAACCGTGTTCGACGCCAAGACCGGCGAATTGCTGGGCGCGCATATGGTGGGCGCCGAGGTCACCGAGATGATCCAGGGCTATGTGATTGGCCGCACGCTTGAGACGACGGAAGCCGAGCTGATGCACACGGTGTTCCCGCACCCGACGCTATCGGAATCCATGCATGAAAGCGTGTTGGATGCGTTTGATCGGGTGATCCACATCTGATCTGTTGGGTGTTTCGCGCGCTGTGCGCGCGACCGGTTGGGGGAGAGCTCTGCTCTCCCCCAAACCCCCTCACGAGGTATTTTTACAAATAAGAAGGGGGCGGTTCAGGCGTCGATTTCGCCGCCGCCCATGTGCCATTCGCGCAGGGAGCCGAGGTTGTAGACCTCTTTGTAGCCCATCTGCTGCATGGCACGGGCGGCCATGCCGGAGCGGGCGCCGCTGGCGCAATAGAGCGCGATGGGGGTATCGGGCGTGAGTTCTTTGCGGTGCTCCGGGCTGCGCGGGTCGATCTTCATCGGAAAGGTGGCCATCGGGATTTCAAGCGCGCCTTTGGCTTTGCCGCTCATGCGGATTTCGCTGGGATCGCGGATGTCGATGACGATCAGATCGCCAGATTTGGCTTTGGCGACGATCTCGTCGGCTGGCATCTGGGGGCCGCGGTTGAACATGTTGAACATCAGTGGGGTCCATTGTGAAGCGTTTGGGGCTTTAAATAGATGTGGATCTTGAAATGTAAAGTCTTGCCGCGTTTCGGAAGGTCCATTCAGGAAAAGTTCATGAATTGTTCCAACTAGTGCTTTGCCTTTGCCGCGCACGGCGCTATCTCTTCGGCACGGCTGAGTGAAAAGGCGTCCCATGGAACAGAAGTTCATCGAGCTGCGCGGCGCGCGCGAGCATAATCTCAAGGGCATTGACGTGGACATCCCCCGTGATGAGCTGGTGGTCATCACCGGGCTGTCCGGATCGGGAAAGTCGTCTTTGGCCTTTGATACGATCTATGCTGAAGGGCAGCGGCGCTATGTCGAGAGCCTGTCGGCCTATGCGCGCCAGTTCCTTGATATGATGGAAAAACCGGATGTGGATCACATCTCGGGCCTGTCGCCGGCGATTTCCATCGAGCAGAAGACGACGAGCAAGAACCCGCGCTCTACCGTCGGCACGGTGACGGAGATTTACGACTACCTTCGTCTGCTCTTTGCCCGGGCGGGCACGCCTTACAGCCCGGCCACCGGCCAGCCGATTGAGGCCCAGCAGGTGCAGGATATGGTTGACCGGGTCATGGCCATGGAGGAGGGCACGCGCGGCTATCTGCTGGCGCCGATCATCCGCGACCGGAAGGGAGAATACCGCAAGGAGTTCCTGGAGCTGCGCAAGCAGGGGTTCCAGCGGGTCAAGGTGGACGGGGAATTCTACGAGCTGGACGAGCCGCCCACCCTCGACAAGAAGCTGCGTCATGACATCGACGTGGTGGTGGATCGGATCGTGGTGCGCGAGGGGCTTGAGACCCGGCTTGCGGACAGTTTCCGCACCGCCCTGGATCTGGCGGATGGGATTGCCGTGCTGGAGACCGCCCCCAGTGAAGGCGATCCCGAGCGGATCACCTTCAGTGAGAACTTCGCCTGTCCGGTGAGCGGTTTCACTATCCCCGAGATCGAGCCGCGGCTGTTTTCCTTCAATGCGCCCTTCGGCGCCTGCCCGAGCTGCGATGGGCTGGGTGTGGAGCTGTTCTTTGATGAACGGCTGGTGGTGCCGGACCAGACGTTGAAGATCTATGACGGCGCGCTTGCCCCCTGGCGGAAGGGCAAATCACCATACTTTTTGCAGACCATTGAGAGCATTGCGCGCCATTACGATTTCGACCCTCAGACGCGGTGGAAGGATCTGCCCAAGAACATCCAGCAGGTGTTCCTGCGCGGATCCGGCAAGGAGGAGATCACCTTCCGCTATGACGAAGGCGGGCGGGTCTATCAGGTCACGCGGGCCTTTGAGGGGGTGATCCCCAATATGGAGCGCCGCTACCGCGAGACCGACAGCAACTGGGTGCGTGAGGAGTTCGAGCGTTACCAGAACAACCGCCCCTGCGGCACCTGCGGCGGCTATCGTCTGCGCGAGGAGGCGCGGGCGGTGAAGATCGGCACGCCGGGGGGCGAGCTGCTCCATGTGGGCGAGGTCGTGGAGAAGAGCATCAAGGATGCGCTCGACTGGATCGACCGTGTGCCCGCCAGCTTGAGCGCCCAGAAGAACGAGATCGCCCGCGCGATCCTCAAGGAGATCCGCGAGCGGCTGGGGTTCCTCAACAATGTCGGACTGGACTACCTGACTCTGTCGCGCAACGCGGGGACGCTTTCGGGCGGGGAGAGCCAGAGGATCCGGCTGGCCAGTCAGATCGGATCGGGGCTGACGGGGGTGCTCTATGTGCTGGACGAGCCCTCCATCGGGCTGCATCAGCGCGACAATGACCGGCTGCTGGAGACGCTGAAAAACCTGCGCGATCAGGGAAATACCGTGATCGTGGTGGAGCATGACGAAGAGGCGATCCGCGAGGCGGATTACGTTCTGGACATCGGCCCCGGCGCCGGGGTCCATGGCGGGGAGATCGTTGCCCGCGGCACCCCGCAAGAGATCATCGACACGCCCTCATCGGTCACCGGCGATTATCTGGCCGGGCGGCGGAAGATCGCGGTGCCCGCCACGCGCCGCAAGGGCAATGGCAAGAAGGTCACCGTCAAGAAGGCGACCGGGAACAACCTCAAGGGGATCAGCGTCGATTTCCCGCTGGGGCAGTTTGTCTGCGTCACCGGCGTGTCGGGCGGGGGAAAATCCACGCTGACGATCGAAACGCTGTTTAAGACGGCTTCGATGCGCCTGAACGGTGCGCGGCAGACCCCTGCGCCGTGCGAGACGATCAAGGGGCTCGAGCATCTCGACAAGGTGATCGACATCGACCAGCGGCCCATCGGGCGCACGCCGCGGTCCAACCCCGCGACCTATACCGGCGCCTTCACCCCGATCCGCGACTGGTTCGCCGGGCTGCCCGAAGCCAAGGCGCGCGGCTACAAACCGGGGCGGTTCAGCTTCAACGTCAAGGGCGGGCGCTGCGAGGCTTGCCAGGGGGACGGGGTCATCAAGATCGAGATGCACTTCCTGCCCGATGTCTATGTGACCTGCGAAACCTGTGGCGGCGCCCGCTACAATCGCGAAACGCTTGAGATCAAGTTCAAAGGCAAGAGCATTGCCGATGTGCTGGATATGACCGTGGAAGACGCGCAGGAGTTCTTCAAGGCGGTGCCCTCGATCCGCGAGAAGATGGATGCGCTGATGCGGGTGGGGCTTGGCTATATCAAGGTCGGCCAGCAGGCGACCACGCTTTCGGGCGGGGAGGCGCAGCGCGTGAAGCTGTCCAAGGAGCTGGCAAAGCGCAGCACGGGGCGCACGCTCTATATCCTTGATGAGCCCACCACAGGGCTGCATTTTGAGGATGTGCGCAAGCTGCTTGAGGTGCTGCACGAGCTGGTCGATCAGGGGAACACGGTTGTGGTGATTGAACATAACCTTGATGTCATCAAAACTGCAGACCACTTGATTGATATCGGCCCCGAAGGCGGCGATGGCGGCGGCACGGTGGTGGCCACTGGCACGCCTGAGCACGTGGCACAGGTGGAAGGGTCCCATACCGGCCGGTATCTTGGGCCGATGCTAAAGTGAGAGCGTTCGGGTCATGGACCCCCAATCAAGGGAGGCTGACATGAAATTTCCACGTCTGGATGACGGGGAGGGATGGGCCTGGGGGCTGCGCGGCGATGCGCCTGTAGAGATCTGGGAACGCTTTTCCCCCGCCTATGAGGCGCAGGCCGAAGCCGTCTGTGACGCTGTGCGCGCCATGGGGCTGACGCCGATGATCGGCGGTGGCGGCTCTGAGGATGGCGAATATGTCATGGGGACCGATGAGACTGGCGTCGCGCAGTTCCTTATCCATCTGGAAGAGCCGCAAGCAGCCGAGGCCATCGCGCAGGCCAAGGCAGAGGGGCGGCTGCACGCCTATCTGGAAGCAAGCCGCTAAGAGGAGGGGCGCGCAGCCTGCGCGCCCCGGTCCGGGATCAGCCGCGCCCGCGCTTTTCGAAGCGCGGCAGCATGGCTGAGAAATCCATGCCCTTGCCGTCTTCGTTCTCCACGAACTGCTCGTAGAGCGCGCGCGCCGCTTCGCCCAGCGGCGTGTCGGCATCGGCGGCGGAGGCCGCTTGCTGTGCCAAGGTCAGGTCCTTCAACATCAGCTCGGCTGCGAAGCCGGGCTTGTAGTCATTGTCCGCAGGCGATTGCGGGCCCACGCCGGGGGCGGGGCAATAGGCGTTCATGGTCCAGCTATAGCCGGACGACGTGCTCACCACGTCAAACATCGCCTGCCGGTCCAGGCCCAGCTTGTCGGCCAGGGCGAAAGCTTCGCAGGTGCCGATCATGGTGATGCCCAGGATCATGTTGTTGCAGATCTTGGCCGCCTGACCCGCGCCCGCATCGCCGCAATGCACGGCCTTCTGGCCCATCACGTCGAGCAGCGGTGACACCTTGTCGAACGCCTCTTTCGAGCCGCCGCACATGAAGGTGAGCGTGCCCGCCGTGGCGCCGCCAACCCCGCCCGAAACCGGAGCATCGACGGCCATCAGGCCATTCTCCGTGGCGGCCTCGGCCACGGCGCGGGCGCTTTCCACGTCCACGGTCGAGCAGTCCAGATGCACGGCGCCATTGTCCATCGCATCGTGGATGCCGCTCGCGACCGCGCGCAGGATTGGGCCGTTGGGCAACATGGTGATGACCACATCGGCGCCCTTGGCGGCGTCTTCTGCAGTCTCGGCTATCGTCAGGCCCTCGGGCTTGGCCGCCAGGTCGAACCCGGTGACGTCATGGCCTGCGGCGACAAGGTTCGCCGCCATCGGGGCCCCCATATTGCCCAGTCCGATAAATCCAATCTTCATTCCTGTTCCTCCAGTCTCAAGCGTGCGTCCCCAAGCGGCGTGGTCATGGCCAGCACCTGAGCGGGGGGCACGTCCTCCCATGTCGTGTATTTCCAGTTCGGCGCGCGGTCCTTGTCGATGATCGCGGCGCGGATGCCTTCGACGAAATCCCCGTGTTCAAGCGCGCGGTAGGTGAAGCGGTATTCCTGTTCCAGAGCATAGGCGATGTCGTCGGCAGCGCGCACCCTGTGCAGGATCTCCACCGTGCAAGCCGCCGAGAGAGGCGAGACGCGCGACATGGCTTTCACCGCCTTGGCCATGAACTCCGACGGCGCGTCCGGCAGCCCGCGGTAGATGTCGCCCAGCTTTTCGCCTGCGAAATGCGCGTCGATCTCGGCTTGATGCGCGGCCAGAGGCGCCTGAGGGGCAGGGGCGGCGGCGCGGTCCACCTCTGCCATATCGCCTGTCTCCTCCAGTCGGGCGATCAGGGCGGGCCAGCCCTCTTCGGGGATGTAGTAATCCGCAAAGCCGCAATGGATGGCATCGCCCGCGCCCATGCGCGCTGTCGTCAGGCCCAGGTATTCGCCCAGCCGCCCCGGCGCGCGCGCCAGCAAAAGCGAGCCGCCCACATCCGGGATCAGCCCGATCCCGCATTCGGGCATGGCGATCTGGCTGCTGTCCCCGACAATACGGTGCGAGCCGTGGCAGCCCACGCCGACCCCGCCGCCCATGGTAAAGCCCTGCATCAGGGCGACCACCGGCTTGGGGAAGCGGGCCATCTTGTGGTTCATCCGGTATTCGTCCCGCCAGAACGTCTGGCCAAACGCGTAATCCCCGGACTTGCCCGCATTATAGAGGTCTTCGATATCGCCCCCGGCGCAGAACGCCTTGTCGCCCATGGCGTCGATCACGATCAGGTCGATATCGGCCCCGCGCCAGTTATCCAGAGCGGCTTCGATCGCCATCGCCATGTCATAGGTCAGTGCGTTGAGCGCTTTGGGGCGGTTCAAGGTGATCCGCCCCGCGCGCCCGCTAACGCGGATGTCGATATCGCTCATCAGGACACCAGCTGGCGCGCCACGATCAGGCGCATGATTTCGTTCGTGCCCTCCAGGATCTGGTGCACGCGCAGATCGCGGACGATCTTTTCGATTCCGTAATCGGCCAGATAGCCATAGCCGCCATGGAGCTGCAGGCACTGATCGGCCACTTTGGATCCGGCTTCGGTCACGAATTTCTTGGCCATGGCGCAGAACTTGGTCGCGTCCGGCGCGCCCTGATCCAGCTTCCAAGCGGCCTGCCGCAGGAAGGTCCGCGCGGCCTGAAGCTCGATCTCCATGTCAGCGAGCCGGAATTGCAGCGCCTGGAACTGGTCGATGCTTTTGCCGAAGGCCTTGCGCTCGGACATATACTGCAGGGTCATTTCCAGAGCCGATTGCGCGGCGCCAAGGCTACAGGCCGAAATGTTCAGCCGCCCGCCATCGAGCCCGGCCATGGCGTAGGAGAAGCCCTTGCCTTCCTCGCCCAGCAGGTTTTCGGCGGGCACCGGCACGGCGTCCATCTGCACCTGGCGCGTGGGCTGGCTTTGCCATCCCATCTTTTTTTCGAGCCCGCCATAGGAGAGCCCGTCCCAGCCGTCGTCCATCACGAAGGCCGAAATGCCCTTGGGGCCGTCGCCGCCGCTGCGGGCCATGACGACATAGGTGTCCGAATACCCCCCGCCCGAGATGAACGCCTTTGTCCCGGTCAGCGCCCAGCCATTGCCGCTGGCCTCTGCCTTGGTCTTCAGCGCCGCTGCGTCCGATCCGCTGGCCGGTTCGGTCAGGCAGTAGGACAGCACCCGATCCATGGTCAGGGCGTCGGGCAGGTAGCGCCCTTTGAGATCGTCCGAGCCATAGGCGTCGATCATCTTGGCGCACATGTTGTGGATCGACAGGAACGCCGCCACGGAGGCGCAGGAGCGGCTGAGCGCTTCAAAGATCAGCGTGGCGTCCAAGCGGGTCAGCCCGGCGCCGCCCGACTCTTCGCTCACATAGATGCCGCCAAAGCCCAGCTCTCCGACCTCGCGCCACAGCTCTTTCGGGATCGTGCCCTCGGCCTCCCAAGTGGTCGCATTCGGCGCGATCCGGTCCTCCCCGAAGGAGCGCGCCATGTCGAAGATCGCCTCCTGCTCCTCGCTCAGTGCGAAATCCATGTGCCTCTCCTCCAATGAATTGAACCCTCGTTCAATTCTTCGCGCGAGTGCCGCGCCATTGCAAGTCCCTGCGAGCGCTCACAGGTCGGCGGAGAACTCCTCGATCAAATGCGCCACAACCGCACGGGTCTGGGTTTCGCGGTCGGCGCCGCTGTCGCATGCGGCGCGCGCCACGGCCCTTTGCCGGTCCGACGATGTGCCGCCTGCGATGATCTCATGCACGTTTTCCAGCTCTGGCAGGCAGCCCAGCACCTCGGCGTCCTCGGCAACGAGCCCGATCAGCTCCTCCATCAGCTCGGTCATTGGCACGATCTCCCCGCGCCCGAAGTCGATCAGGCCCTCGCTGACCCCGTAGCGCTGTGCGCGCCAGCGGTTCTCGTTGATCAGGAACGGATCATAGCGCCGCCACCTTTGGTTCTTGCTGCGCAGCCGCCACAGCATCCGAGCGATGCAGCGGGTGATCGCGGCGAGGGTCAGGGCGTGTTCCAGCCGGGGCTGCACATCACAGATCCGGCTTTCCAGCGTGGGATAATTGGCCGACGGGCGCAGATCCCACCATATCTTGCTGGCATCTTCGATCACCCCCAGATCCACCAAGGCTGCCACCGAGCGCTCGTATTCCTCCCAGGAGTTGAACATCGGCGGCAGGCCGGTGCGGGGCAGGTTGTCGAACACGCTGATGCGGTAGCTGGCCAGCCCCGTGTCCTCGCCCATCCAGTAGGGCGAGGAACAGGACAGGGCCAGAAGATGGGGCAGGAAATAGGACATCTGCCCCAGAAGATCGGCCCGCAGCGCATTGTCGCCCAGCCCCACATGGACATGCATCCCGCAGATCAGCATGCGCCGCACCACGCCGCCAAGCGCATGGCGCAGTTCATTGTAGCGCGACTTGTCCGTGTGCCGCTGTTCTTTCCAGTTGGCAAACGGATGGCACGAGGCCGCGATGGGCGTCACCCCGTGCCGCTCCGCCACGCGCTTGATGCCGGACCGCAGCCGTTTCAGATCGTCCCGCGCCTCACCGATGGTCTGGCACGGCCGGGTTCCGATCTCGATCTGGCACTTGAGATATTCGGGGCTGACATGGCCGCCCAGCTCTGCATTGCACTCCGCAATCAGGGCCTCGGAGCCGTCCGCCAGCTTCAGCGTTTCCAGATCGACCAGAAGGTATTCTTCTTCGATCCCAATGCTGAATTCCGGCTCCGCCATGGCCACCTCCTGAATTTTTGCAAGAATTGCAAAAGACAAAGGGCGCGGCAAGAAACAATCTTGCCGCGCCCTCCGTTCTTTTGGCCCCAAATACCCTGGGGGTGTGGGGGCAAAGCCCCACGCAGGTCGCGCCGCTGGCGCGAAACCCCTCTTAGTCCATGGCCTTGAAGTTGAACTCGCCGCCTTCCTTGATGCCCGAGGGCCAGCGGGCGGTGACGGTCTTCGTCTTGGTGTAGAACTTGAACGCGTCGGGGCCATGCTGGTTGAGATCGCCAAAGGCGGATTTCTTCCAGCCGCCAAAGGTGTGGTAGGCTAGCGGCACCGGGATCGGCACGTTGATGCCCACCATACCGACCTGAACGCGGGCCGCGAAGTCGCGGGCGGCGTCGCCATCGCGGGTGAAGATCGCGGTGCCGTTGCCGTATTCGTGGTCGGTGGCCAGGGCCAGGCCTTCCTCATAGCTTTGGGCGCGCAGCACCGACAGGACCGGGCCAAAGATTTCCTCTTTGTAGATGGTCATGTCCGGGGTCACCTTGTCGAACAGGTGCGGGCCGACGAAGAAGCCTTCTTCATAGCCCTGAAGCCTGAAGTCGCGGCCGTCGACGACCAGCTCGGCGCCTTCCTCGATGCCTTTTTCGACATAGCCGAGGATTTTCTCCTGGGCGGCCTTCGTCACGACCGGGCCGTAATCCACATCGTCGCCGGCGGTATAGGGGCCGACTTTCAGCTTCTCGATCCGGGGGATCAGCTTTTCGATCAGGCGGTCGGCGGTCTCATCGCCCACCGGCACCGCGACCGAGATCGCCATGCAGCGTTCGCCCGCCGCGCCGTAGCCCGCGCCGATCAGCGCATCGGCTGCCTTGTCCATATCGGCATCGGGCATGATCAGCATGTGGTTCTTGGCGCCGCCGAAGCACTGCACCCGCTTGCCGTTGGCGCAGCCGCGGGAGTAGATGTATTCCGCGATCGGAGTGGAGCCGACAAAGCCCACGGACATGATCTTGTCATTGTCGAGGATCGCATCCACCGACAGTTTGTCGCCATTGACGACCTGCAAGATGCCCTTGGGCAGGCCCGCTTCTTCCATCAGCGCGGCCAGCATCATCGGCACCGACGGATCGCGCTCGGACGGCTTGAGGATGAACGCGTTGCCGCAGGCGATGGCCGGAGCAAACATCCACATCGGGATCATCGCCGGGAAGTTGAACGGGGTGATCCCCGCCGTCACGCCCAGGGCCTGACGCATGGAGTAGATGTCGATGCCGGGACCGGCGCCATCGGTGAATTCGCCTTTCAGCATCTGAGGCGCGCCGATGCAGTATTCCACGACCTCAAGCCCGCGCTGCACATCGCCTTTGGCGTCGGGGAAGGTCTTGCCGTGCTCGCGGGACAGGGCTTCCGCCAGCTTGTCCATGTCGCGGTTCAGCAGGTCGACGAATTTCATCAGAACCCGCGCGCGCCGCTGCGGGTTGGTGGCGGCCCAAGCGGGCTGAGTCTTGGCGGCGATTTCAACCGCGGCGTCCAGCTCTTCCTTGGTGGCCAGGGCGACCTGTGCCTGCACTTCGCCGGTGGCGGGGTTAAACACATCCGCGGTCAGGCCCGAGCCGCCGGGCACATGCGCGCCGTCGATGTAATGTCCGATCTGTTCCATGATCTCTCTCCCAATCAATCCTGATCCGTGGGTAGCCTTGCGCAAATGCCGGTGGAAGGCGGGATACTCCAAACGGGCCTTGCAAAAATGCAAGGCGGAGCGCAGGCTGGCGCCATGGACAATTGGGATGACATTCGGCTGTTCCTGGCCGTGGCCCGCGCGGGCAGCCTGTCGGCGGCGGCACCGGTGGCCAAGATGGACGCGGCCACGCTGTCGCGCCGCATGGCGCGGCTGGAGCGGCGGCTGGAGCGAGCGCTGTTCCTGCGCTCACCGCAGGGCGCGGTGCTCACGGCGGAGGGCGAGGCGCTGCTGGACCATGCCCGCCGCGCCGAAGAGGCGCTGCGCCCCGGGCTGGATCCGGCGCCGAAGGCGGGCGGGCTGTCAGGACAGATCCGCATCGGGGCCCCCGATGGCTGCGCGAATTTCCTGCTGCCGCAGGTCTGTGACCGCATTCAGGCGGATAACCCGGCGCTTGATCTGCAGATCCTCGCGCTGCCCCGCGTCGTGAACCTGTCGCGCCGCGAGGCCGATATGGCGGTCACCGTCAGCCCGCCGGAGACCGGCCGCCTCACTGTCCAGAAGATCACCGATTATCACCTGCACCTGGCCACCTCTGCCGAAAACGCGCCCCGCGTGACCAGTCTGGAGCAGCTCAACGACTGGCCGCTGGTCGGCTATATCCCGGACATGATCTTTGACCGGGAGCTCGACTACCTTGGCAATCTGGGGGCCGATAGCGTGCAGCTTGCGTCGAACTCCGTCTCCGTCCAGCTTCAGATGCTGCGCCAGGGGCGGGGGGTTGGCATCGTGCACGACTTTGCGCTGCCCTTTGCGCCCGAACTGCGCCGCGTGCTCACGCGGGAGGTGTCCCTGACGCGGGCATTCTACCTCGTGCGCCACGCCTCGGACCGCCAATCGCACCGCTTCGGTCAGATTGCGCGGGCCCTCGCGGCGGGGCTGAAAGCCGAAGTCGCCCGGCTGGAACAGCAAGCCGCTTGACAGATCAGGCCCTTGCCCTGACGCTGGGGAAACATTCTTGCGAGAGGAGGGCGCACTATGCTGGTACAGCAAATCCTGCAATCCAAAGAGGGGATCACCGGGGTTTTGACCCTGAAGCCAGGGGACTTGGTCTCCGAGGCGGCCCGGATCATGTCGGAGAAGCGTATCGGCACGATTGTGGTGTCGGAAAGCGGTGAGACCGCCGATGGTATCCTGTCGGAGCGTGACATCGTGCGCGAGCTGGGCAAGGCCGGGCCCGGCTGCATGTCGAACTGCGTGCGTGACCTGATGACTGCCAATCCGACGACGACCACGCCGGAGGCCAGCGGGGAGGAGGTCCTGACCATCATGACCGAAGGGCGGTTCCGCCACTTGCCCGTGGTCGAGGGCGGCAAGATGCTCGGTCTGATCTCGATCGGGGACGTGGTGAAGGCCCGTCTGGCGGAGCTGGCGATGGAGCGCGACGCCCTGGAAGGGATGATCCGCGGCAACTGAACCTTTCGCGCTTGCATTCTCTGGCGACATATTGTTGCTTGCCGCAAAGCAGCGAAGGAGCCGTCTGATGCGGATCGGTCTATACCCCGGAACCTTTGACCCAATTACCCTGGGGCATATGGATATCATTCGCCGGGGCGCCCGTCTGGTCGACCGTTTGGTGCTGGGCGTGGCGATCAATCGCGACAAGGGCCCGCTGTTCTCGCTCGAAGAGCGGGTCGCGATGGTCGAGCAGGAATGCAAGCAGGTCTCCGAAGAGACCGGGGTCGAAATCGTAGCCCATCCGTTCGACAATTTGCTGATCAACTGCGCGCGCGATGTCGGCGCGTCGATCATCATCCGCGGGCTGCGCGCCGTTGCGGATTTCGAGTATGAATATCAGATGGTTGGGATGAACCGGTTTCTCAATGATGACATCGAAACCGTGTTCCTGATGGCCGATACACAGTATCAGCCCATTGCGTCCAAGCTGGTCAAAGAGATCGCGCGCCTGGACGGGGATGTGTCGAATTTCGTCACGCCCCCGGTCGAAGCCGCCCTGAAAGAGCGGCTCGGCAAAGTTTAGGAATACAGGTTGGCGGAGGCCAGACGGTAGGCTTTCACGCGCAGCGTATCATCGGCGTAGCAACGGTTGCGGTCGGCGCGGGCTTTGAAAGCAGTGCGAATACGGGCGAACATGGCTGTTCTCCTTGGAATGCGATTTTGATGTGTTGGGGAAGCTGCGCTGCAGCATCTTCGCAGCCTAACTAGACGCTTTTGGCCCGCAGGCAACACGCTGCTTTGACAGTCCCGCCATGCAAATCCCGCATGACTGCGACGTCGCATTCCCCGTAAAGGGCGCCCCAAACGCAAAACGCCGCCCCATGCTGGAGCGGCGCTTACGTCGGTCAGGGATGGGCTCAGCCGTAGACAGCCTGGGCCGCAATGCGCGCCGCATCGGCGCGGTTGATGTCGAGATCAAGCGCGACATCGAGCGGCATGCGCTCGATCTCGGATTTGGTGCGCAGATACGCGCGGCGCTTGGCAAAGACAGAGCGAAGATTGGTGAGCATTGAACTTTCCTTTCATGCGTCAGCAGGGCGAGCGGTCCCGCACCCGCGGTTGGTGTTGTCGCTAACATCGGCATTCCGATAGCGATAACAACTGTGGAATGCTGCATTGCAGCTATGCGATTTGTGAAAGGCTCGGCCCATAAGAAAAGGCGCGGCAGGATGTCCCTGCCGCGCCTTTTCTTTTAGGTATCAAATGCTCAGAGCAGGGATTTAACCTGTGCGACCACATCTTCGGCGGTGATGCCGAATTCCTTGAACAGGCGATCCGCCGGGGCAGAGGCGCCAAAGCTGTCCATGCCGACGAACGCGGCCTTGGTGTCGCGCCCGCGTTCTCCGGTCAGCATCCAGTCCCAGCTCTGGCGCACGCCGGCTTCGATGGCGACGCGCACAGCGCCTGCGGGCAGAACCCGGCGGCGGGTCTTCTCGTCCTGGGCGCGGAACAGCTCCATGCAGGGGACGGACACCACGCGGGTGCCGATGCCTTCGGCCTGAAGAAGATCGCGCGCGGCCAGGGCCACGGAGACCTCGGAGCCGGTGGCCATCAGGATCGCCTGACGCTTGCCTTCGGCTTCGGCCAGAACATAGGCCCCCTGGGCGGTGAGGTTCTTGGGCTTGTATTCGGTCCGCACGGCGGGGAGCCCCTGACGGGTCAGGCACAGCACCGACGGAGCGTCGGTGGTGGTCAGGGCCAGTTCCCAGGCCTCGGCGGTTTCGGTCGTGTCGGCGGGGCGGAACACCAGCGTGTTGGGCGTGGCGCGCATCATCGACAGGTGTTCGACCGGCTGGTGGGTCGGGCCGTCTTCGCCCACGCCGATGCTGTCATGGGTCATGACATAGACCGGCGCGATCCCCATCAGGGCCGACAGGCGCATCGACGGGCGCAGGTAATCAGTGAAGACCATGAACGTGCCCGCATAGGGGCGCACGCCGCCATGGAGCGCCATGCCGTTCATCGCAGCCGCCATGCCGTGTTCGCGGATGCCGTAATAGACGTAGCGGCCCTTGCGGTTCTCGGCGTTGAACGGCTCCATATCGCCGGTCAGCGTGTTGTTGGAGCCGGTCAGGTCGGCCGAGCCGCCGATGGTTTCCTGCATGATCGGATTGATCACTTCCAGAACCATCTCCGATGATTTGCGGGTCGCGACCTTGGGCTGGCTTTCGGCCATCTGCTTCTTGAGCGCACGGATGGTTCCGGCCAGCTTCTTGGGCGCCTCGCCCGCAAAGATGCGCTCAAACTCGGTGCGCTTGCCCTTGCCCAGTTTGCCCAGACGCTCTTCCCATTCGGCGCGGGCTTCCGCGCCGCGGGTGCCCATGGCTTCCCACTGGGCTTTGACGTCGGCGGGGACTTCGAAGGGCCCATAGTTCCAGCCATAGGCATCTTTCGCAGCCTTGAGCTGTTCGGAATCGGTCAGCGCGCCATGGCCTTTGGAGGTGTCCTGCGCGGCATGGCCCAGAGCGATATGGGTCTTGCATGCGATCATCGAGGGTTTGCCGGATTTCTTGGCGGCGCTCAGGGCGTCATCGATCTCAACCGGGTCGTGGCCGTCGATTTCCTGGACATGCCAGCCCGAGGCGCGGAAGCGGGCGACCTGGTCGGTGCTGTCCGACAGCGAAACCTTGCCGTCGATGGTGATGTCATTGTTGTCCCACAGCACGATCAGCTTCGACAGCTTCAGGTGCCCGGCCAGAGCGATGGCTTCCTGGCTGATGCCTTCCATCAGGCAGCCGTCGCCAGCGATGACATAGGTGTGGTGATCCATCAGCTTCTTGCCGAACCGGCCGCGCAGGGCCTCTTCGGCAATGGCAAACCCGACGGAGTTGGCAATGCCCTGACCCAGCGGGCCGGTGGTGGTCTCTACGCCTTCGACATGGCCGAATTCGGGGTGCCCGGCGGTGATCGCGCCCCACTGGCGGAAATCCTTGATCTGGTCGATCGTCATCTGCTCATAGCCGGTGAGGTAGAGCAGCGAGTAGATCAGCATGGAGCCATGCCCAGCCGACAGGATGAACCGGTCGCGGTCGGGCCAGTGCGGCGCCTTGGGGTCAAAGCGCAGGTGCTTATCGAACAGAACGGTGGCGACATCGGCCATCCCCATCGGCATCCCGGAATGGCCGGAATTGGCGGCGGCCACGGCATCCAGGGTCAGGGCGCGGATGGCGCTCGCGCGCATCCAGTGATCGGGGTTGGCATTGCGGCGAGCGGTGAGGTCCATTGGGGGCATTCCTTGGGCGATCTCGTTTGGCGGAGGTCATAGCAGGGACCGGCCCGGATGCAAGCATGGCGGCGGTTTGCGGGGGGAAGGCCGCTGGCGTAGGCTGGCGGGGCAGGGCGCGCGATTCGCGTGTTTTGCCAAACTGTCCGGCCACGCAAGACAGGCTGACGGAGCACGGGCAGGCGAACAGGAACGAGCAGAAGGACCAGACGCGCATGAGCCAGTTGGACGATCTCAATGACCGGTTGAGCGCGGCGCTCGCTCGGCTGCGGGCGGGGCTCGATGCTCTGCCGGACGCGGCGGCGATGCCTCCCGCACAGGACGATGAAGAAAGCGCGGCCCAGGCGGAAGCCCTGCGCGAGGCCCAAGAGGCCCGCAGCCGCGCGGAAGAGGCGCTTGCCGAGGTCGAAGCCCAGAAGGCCGGCCTTGAGGAGACCCACGCCAAGGCGTTGGAGGCCGCCAAGGCCGAGCTGGAGGCGGAGCGCGAGGGCGCGCTCAAGCTCGGCGAGCGGGTCGAGGCGCTTCAGGCGCGGATCACGTCCCGCGACGAGGATCGCGACGCTGCTGAAGGGGCCCGCCGCGACAGCCTGAGCGAGATGGACGCGCAGATGCAGGCGCTTCAGGCGTCCAATGCCGATCTGCGTGAGACCATCGCCCGGCTCGCCGCGAGCGCGGAAGCAGGGCTGGGGGATCCCGAACAGATCAACCGTGCGCTCAAGGCCGAACTGGAAGCGCTGCGCGCCGTCCGGTCCGCGGAAGCCGCGGAGCTGAGCGCCCTGCTGGCGGAGCTGAAACCGATCATTGAGGAGGCGAGCTGATGCCCAATGTCATCATTTCCATCGGTGGACGCCCCTTTGAAGTGGCGTGCCAGGAGGGGGAAGAGGCATTCCTCCAGTCGGCTGCGGGGCTGCTCGATACCGAGACCCACGCGCTTGGCGATCAGGCGGCCAAGCTGCCCGAATCGCGGATGTTGCTGATGGCGGGCCTGATGCTGGCCGACCGCACCGCCGGGCTGGCGGAAAGCCTGCGCGAGGTGGAGGCTCAGCTGGCCGAAGCGCGCGGCGCGCTTGAAGCGGTCGAAAATGCCGATCCGAAGACGATCGAAGTGCCCATCGTGCCCGAAAAGGCGGCCGAAATGCTGGCCGACCTCACCGCCGAGGCAGAGGCTCTTGCCGACCAACTGGATGAGCAGGCCGCGAAGAGATGAAACATGTCAAACCTCTCTGCGCAGCGCTTGTCCTGACCGCAGGCAGCGCTCTTGCGCAGGATGAGGGCACTTCCATGCCCTGGGCTACCGCGATCAGCTATGAGTGCGAGCGCGGTGCCCGGATCGACGTCATGTTTATCAACACGGACCACGGCGAGTCCTACGCCATCGCCCAGATTGAGGGGCAATTGGTGGCCATGACCATCGAAATCTCGGCGTCGGGCGCGCGCTATGTCGAGGACGCTTCCGGCTATGTGCTGTGGACCAAGGGCGATGAAGCGTCGCTGTTCCACGGGCCGGATGAGACCCCACTCTACCTGGAGTGCCGGTCCCGCTAGATCACATACGGTTTGGGTCGGTCTCTGGGATGGGGCTGACCCAGGCCTGCCGCCAGGGCGGGGCGTCATAGGGATCGGGCCAGTATTCGACCTGTTTCGCTATCAACCCTGTGCCAGGATCGATATCCGAAAACGTGACCGCCCGCGCGGTCATGGCGCCGTCGGTCACATCGGTCACGGTGACCACTTTCTCACCTTGGGCCACAATCGACAGCACGGTGAACCGCCACGCGTTTGCCGCCGGATAGGCCTCGTTGATCGCGACGAAGTTTGACCGGCCTTTGATCCGTTCACCGGACTGAGGCCAGTCGATTTCGATCTCATCGCTCAGGAACAGCGCGGCCTTGGAGAAATCATTCGTCCCCATGGCCGCCCAGTAGTCGCGAAGCGTTTGATCGGGTGTCATGATCTCACGCGTTGGCTTCGCGGATCTTGTCCGCGGCATCCTTGTCGAACCCGACGCCGTTTTGCTCCAGCAGGGTGTCCAGCTCGCCCGAGAGGGTCATCTCGGTGATGATGTCACAGCCGCCGACGAATTCGCCTTTGACGTAAAGCTGCGGGATCGTGGGCCAGTCCGAATAATCCTTGATGCCCTGGCGGATCTCTTCATCGGCCAACACGTTGACGTCGATATAGTCCACACCCATGAAATTGAGCACGCCCGCCACGCGGGAGGAGAAGCCGCATTGCGGCATGTCCTTCGTGCCTTTCATGTAGAGCACCACGTCATTGCCTTTGACGGTATCGTCAATGCGGGTCTTTGCGTCGGTCATCGGGTCTCCTTCGCGAGGATCATTCCTCGTCTTCCTCAAAGTGGTTCGGGTGCGCGTGGGTCGGCGTGCGCGCGTCGAGGTCTTGGGCGTCATAGACAGCGTTTGGCGCGTCCGGGTCGATGGGAAATGCGGCGCGGTTGTTGTCCGTTGCGGGTCCGTACCTGCGCCAACGCCGGAATTCCAGCCAGCCTGCGCGCAGGAAAACGGCGGTGAACGGCGCAAGCAGCGCGGCTGCTATGACCCGCGACGGCGCCACCGGATCAATCGGGCGCGCGGGTGGTCAGCGCAAGCGCGTGGAGCGCGCCATCGGGGCCGTCCATCGCGCCTTTCAGCGCGGCGTAGACCGCCCGTTGCTGCTGAACCCGGTTCTTGCCGCGAAAGCTTTCGTCGACCACTTCGGCCGCCCAGTGGTTGCCGTCCCCGGCCAGGTCGGTGATCGTGATCTTCGCTTGCGGGAAGGTGTCGCGGATCAGGTCCGCGATCTCCGTTTCGGTCATCGGCATGGATGGGGGTCTCCGGGCGTCCGTTGCGTTGCGCCCTACCTAAAGATCCGGGCCGCTTCCTTCAAGCGGCGCTCTGTCACGCGCGCGTCACCTTCCGCGCCTAAATGATCCACAGGCACGCCATATCTTGTAGGGCTTGCCGGGGGGTCATCCCCGTATATAGTGGTTTCATGCGGACGGAGCGGGGCTCCCCGCTCTCGCCGCGAGGCAGAGGGCAGGAGGGCTTTTCCCATGGACGGAGATTTCAGGACGGAGTTCGTCCGCGAACCCGCAAGGCTGAAAGATCACCCCGCCCTGGTGCTGAACGCGGATTACCGCCCGCTCTCCTACTATCCGCTGTCGCTGTGGCCCTGGCAGGATGCGATCAAGGCCGCCTGGCTGGACCGCGTTGATATCGTTGCCGAATATGACGAATTCGTCAGCAGCCCTTCGACCCGCATTCGCATTCCTTCGGTGGTGGTGCTCAAGGATTTCGTGAAGCCGCAAAAGCGGGTCGCCTTCACCCGCTTCAACCTGTTCCTGCGCGACGGGTTCCAGTGCCAGTATTGCGGCACGCGCGGCGATCTGACCTTCGACCACGTCGTACCGCGGGCGCGGGGCGGTGTGACCAGCTGGGAAAACGTCGTTGCAGCCTGTTCGCGGTGCAATCTGCGCAAGGGCTCCAAGAGCCTGCGCCAGTCTGGGATGAGCCTGCTTAAGCCCCCGCGCCAGCCCGGCGCGGAGGAGCTTAAAAACATGGGGCGCAGATTCCCGCCCGGCCACCTCCACGAAAGCTGGATCGACTTCCTCTACTGGGACGCCGAGCTAGAAGCGTAAGTCCGCCGCCGCAACTTGTCGGCCTACAGCCCGCCAAGGGCGCGCAGTCACCGCATTCTAGTGCTTGGCTCATATGGGTCACAGATGGCATAAGGGCACGACTGCGGGCTGGAACCGTAGTCTCAGCTCGCGTATGGCGGTGTTAACGCTAACGATCCCGCACTGGCTGCAAGGAGGCGCTGATGGTCTCGCGTGTTATTCCGGTCGAATCCTTCGATCTCGTCGTGTTCGGCGGCACTGGTGATCTGGCCCGGCGCAAGATCCTGCCGGGTCTGTTTCGCAGGTTCCGTTCAGGGCAGATGCCCGAAGGTAGCCGTATTGTTGGCGCGGCGCGTTCCGATCTGGATGATGCCGGGTTCCGTGATCTCGTTGCCGAGGCGATCCGCGACTTCGGCGGCACGGAGCGTGAAGATGCGGCATGCCTTGAAGAGTTCCTGTCCCACCTTCGCTACGTCCCGATAGACGCGCGCGGCGAAGATGGCTGGCCAGAGCTTGCCGCGCTGATCCGCCGCAACGTGGTGCAGGCGTTCTACTTCTCTGTCGGCCCGTCGCTGTTCGGGGATCTGGCCGAGCGGCTGCAGCGCCACGGGATCGCCGACCCGGATGCACGGATCGTGGTGGAGAAGCCCTTTGGCCGCGATCTTGAGAGCGCCAAGGCGCTGAACGCCGTGCTGGCCAGCCATTTCGATGAGCATCAGATCTACCGCATCGACCACTATCTGGGCAAAGAGACCGTCCAGAACCTCATGGCGGTGCGCTTCGGCAATGTGCTGTTCGAGCCGCTCTGGAACAGTCACTACGTGGATCACATCCAGATCACCGTGGCGGAAACCGTAGGGGTCGATGGGCGCGGTGAGTATTACGACCGCTCTGGCGCCATGCGCGACATGGTGCAGAACCACCTGATGCAGCTCTTGTGTCTCATCGCGATGGAGCCGCCGAACCAGTTCGACGCGGATGCCGTGCGCGATGAAAAGCTCAAGGTGATCCGTGCCTTGCGGCAGCCCGACCACCATCACATTGTGCGCGGGCAATACGATGCTGGCGCGGGCCATGCCTCCTACCGTGACGATGCTGGTGATCCGCGTTCGCGCACCGAAAGCTTCGTGGCCCTGCGTGCCCATATCGACAATTGGCGATGGGCAGGGGTGCCGTTCTACCTGCGCACGGGCAAGCGGCTCAAGGCGCGGTCTTCTGAAATCGCGGTGGTGTTCAAGGATCTTGGCCACACGATCTTCCCGGGAGACCACGCCCGCCATCGCAACATCTTCGCGATTCAGCTTCAGCCCAATGAGGGCATCACCATGCAGGTCACGATCAAGGAGCCTGGCCCGGGCGGGATGCGCCTGATCGACGTGCCGCTGGACATGACCTTCGCGGAGGCGCTCGGCCCCGAGGCCGACGACATTCCCGATGCCTATGAGCGGCTCATCATGGACGTGATCCGGGGCAATCAGACTCTGTTCATGCGCGGCGATGAGGTCGAAGCCGCCTGGGCCTGGACCGATCCGATCATTTCGGGTTGGGAGGAGCGCGGCGATGTGCCAAAGCACTACGACTCCGGCAGCTCCGGTCCGGAAGATGCGCTGATGCTGCTGCACCGCGATGGGCGCCGCTGGCGCGAGATAAGGGGATAAACCCATGGATCTGATCGAGTATCCCGATTCCGAGATTATGGCGATGACCTTGGCCCGCACCCTGGCCGAAGCCATCGAGGACACATTGATCACCCAAGGGCGCGCCACGCTGGCGGTCCCCGGCGGCACGACCCCGGCGCCGGTCTTCGACAGTCTTAGCGCGATCACATTGCCCTGGGATCGGGTGGATGTGCTGCTCACCGATGAGCGCTGGGTGCCGGAAAGCTCCCCGCGCTCGAACACGGCGTTGCTGCGCCGCCACTTGCTCACCGGCCCGGCGCAGGCCGCAACCCTGCTTCCGCTGGTCAGTGACGACGCCACGCCCGAAGAGGGGTTGCCCGCGCTCGCCGCCGGGATCGCGCCGCACCTGCCGCTATCGGTCTGCCTGCTCGGGATGGGCGCGGATATGCACACCGCGTCGCTCTTTCCGGGCGCGGACCGGCTGGCGGAGGCGCTTGAGGGCGATGACATCCTCTACCCGATGCGCGCGCCCGGCGCGCCGGAGCCCCGCGTGACACTCAGCGCTAGAATTCTGAAGATGGCGATGCACCGCCACATCGTGATCACGGGCGCCGACAAGCGCGAGGCTCTGGAGCAGGCCCGCACCCTTGCGCCCGCTCAGGCTCCGGTTGCCGGATTGCTTGATGACAGCACGGTCCACTGGGCGCCCTGATCTTCTTATTTGTGACAAATACCTCGGGGGAGCCCGAAAGGGCGGGGGCAGAGCCCCCTCGACCTCACCACCGGAGCCAGCCGCCATGTTCGACGCCCTCAAAACGCAGCATTCTGAAACCCTGACCCGCCCGATGCTCGAGCTGTTCGCTGCCGACCCGGATCGGGCCGCGCGCTTCAGCGCGCGCGCTGGAGATCTGCTTCTGGACTACGCAAAGACAGGTATCGACGATGTCACCCGTAATCTGCTGCTCGAACTGCTGGAGCGCGCGGGCGTCGCCGACAAGCGCGATGCGATGTTTTCGGGCGCGCCGATCAACGCCACAGAAGGGCGCGCGGTACTGCACACCGCCCTGCGTGCCCCCGCAAAGGCCAGCGTCATGGTCGATGGCAGCGATGTTATCCCCGGCGTTCACGCAACGCTCGCCCGGATGGCGGAATTTGCAACAGTGCTGCGCAGCGGAGCCTTCGCGGGGCAGGGCGGGGCGATCCGCGATGTGGTGAATATCGGCATCGGCGGCTCTGATCTCGGCCCGGCCATGGCGGTGCAGGCGCTTGGCGCCTATGCGGACGGGCCGCGTTGCCATTTCGTCTCCAACGTGGATCCGGCGGATATTGCGACTACGCTGGCCGCCTGCGACCCGGAGGCGACGCTGATTATCGTCGCCTCCAAGACCTTCACCACCATTGAGACCATGACCAACGCCCGCACCGCGTGGGATTGGATGGCCGCGCATGTCTCTGACCCGGCGGCGCAGTTCGCGGCGCTCAGCTCGGCCACCGGCAAGACGGCGGAGTGGGGTATCCCGCCCGAGCGGGTCTTTGGGTTCGAGGACTGGGTCGGCGGGCGCTATTCCGTCTGGGGCCCCATCGGGTTGAGCCTGATGATCGCCATCGGCCCGGACCATTTCCGCGATTTCCTGAAGGGCGCGCATGAGATGGACACGCATTTCCGCAGCGCGCCCTGGGCCGAAAACCTGCCTGCGCTGCTGGCTCTGATCGGGATCTGGCACCATCAGGTCTGCGGTTATCCGACCCGCGCTGTGCTGCCCTATGACAACCGCATGGCCCGCTTTCCCGCCTATCTTCAACAGCTTGAGATGGAGAGTAATGGCAAGCGCGTGACGCTGGAAGGCCGCGATGTGCCGGTGAGCGGCCCCGTCGTCTGGGGCGAGCCGGGCACCAATGGCCAACACGCCTTCTACCAGCTCATTCACCAGGGCACGCAGATCGTGCCATGCGAATTTCTGGTCGCCGCCAAGGGCCACGAGCCCGATCTGCACCACCAGCACAGGCTCCTGGTTGCCAACTGCCTCGCCCAGTCCGAAGCCCTGATGCGCGGGCGCAGTCTGGATGAGGCGCGGGCCAAGGTGGCGGATCGCTTCTCCGGGGACGAGCTGGAGCGTCAGGCCGCCCACCGGGTGTTCCCGGGCAACCGGCCATCGATCACGCTGGCCTATCCGCAACTGACCCCGCAGATGCTGGGGATGCTGATCGCGCTCTATGAACACCGCGTCTTTGTTGAAGGCGCCGTGCTGGGGATCAACTCCTACGACCAGTGGGGCGTGGAGCTGGGCAAGGAGCTCGCCACAGCGCTGCAGCCCATCGTCGAGGGGCGTGAGGATGCAGATGGCAAGGACGGCTCGACCGCCGCCCTTGTGGGGTATCTGCGCGGGGCCGGGCTGTAATCAGCCCAGCAGCTTGCTCAGGGTCATGGCGGCGCTCATGTCGCCCTTGATCTTGATCTTGCCCAGCATGACGGCGGTCATCGGGTTCACCTTGCCGTTCAGCAGGCCCTCGAACGTCTTGGAGGACATGGTGATATTGCAGGCCGCATTATCGTCGCAGACCCGCGCGCCGCTTTCGTCAATCAAAACCCGGCCTTCGCCGTCGATGGCCAGACCGATCGATTTTTCGATCCCGCCCCCGTCCAGCTTGGCGTTCATCCCGGCTGCAATCTTTTCCATCATGTCTGACATGGTCACTCCTCCTGCTGACGGGCCCAGTTAGGGGGCTTGTCCCCCTCCTGCCCAGCATGACGTTGGGGCGCCGTGTCAGCGGGCGCGACCTGACGCGATGAATGCGTTGCGTTCCTCAAGACTGCCCAGTTTTTCATCCTGCTCCATCCCTTCGCGGATGGAGGCATTCAGCCGCGCCTCGCTGGGCACTTCCCACACGTCCTGATCGCTCAGGAACCCGCGCGCGATCAGTTCCTCGCGGAGCAAGTCAAAGTCGAGAACGCCAATGGCGGTGTTGTCCGCCACCTCCATACGCCACAGGATTTGGTCCAGACAGTTGAGGATATGCACATCCTGCGGATCGCGGTCGCCCATCTGGTCGGTCATAATCTTGGGTGGATCCATGCGGCGCAGGATCGTCGCGACCTTCTGGCCCGGCCGACGTACCAGCCCGTAGAGATGCAGCGCAGAGCCTTCGGCAAAGATCAGTTTGCGCGCGCCCTGGAACACCTTCGCCTGCTCAGTTAGCGAATGGCGCTCGGGGTGGAAGATGCGGTAGCCCGCAAGCTCAAGCAGATGCTCCAGGTCACACTCGCAGGCAAACCGACCCAGGCGCGGATTCAGTGCCGCGCGCGAGACATAGACGTTCCCATCGTCCGATATTGGCGCTTCCGTTGGCCAGCGGCTGTCGATCCAATCGTAAAAACGCGGATCGCCCCGTCCGCCGCGGGACTCGCCGAACAGTTCGGGGGCGGTGGTCAGGCTCTCGAACCATTCGCCTCCGCTGACGGAGACGCGCATGGGGTTGGTGATCCCCAGTTCCCGCAGAATCGTACGCAGGTGAGCGTAGTTTTCGAACATCCGCTGCTTTTTCGCCAGATAGACCAGCGTTGTGTCCTTCGGCATCTGGTCGAGCGCCCACAGACGGCCCAGCGAATTGAGCAGGCAAAACCCGAATTGCTTATCGGCCACGCCCGCGAAAAGGTGCGATCCGAAATTGCGCGGAAAGCCATTGCCGGGGGCGTGCCCGTCGCCTGCCCGCGTGGTCCAGTCGGGCGTTGTGATGGTGCAATGCGGCAGCGGGGCAAGGTTTTTGGCAAAGAACCCAAGGCGCGCGTGACGGCGGTTGATGCGCTCGGCGTGGGTAAGGGCGACATCCTCTTGCGTCCAAAGCTGCGCCTCGGGCGCGGGTGCGGGGGCGTCAAGCGCGATCAGCGATTGCGCCGCCCGCTCGCCCAGGCCGAACAGCCCGCGCGGCATCACATGCACGCCGTCCCGGCGCAGCGGCAGATCGCCATAGTCGAACACGGCGCTTGGGCCCGAAAGCGTTTCGGACCCCGCGCGGATCAGATCGCCATGGGGCCGGGCAGGGCCATCCTGGGGCAGGTGCCCGATGACAACCGGAAGGCCGGGGGCGCGCAGGGCGCTGCGCAGGTAGTCCATCATGGCGGGGAACACGGTGCCATATTCGGCGGCGCGGGCTTCGTCCGCCGCGTCGGTTTCGCCTTGGAGCCAGATCAGCCCGCCCAGCTGCACCAGCCCCGTGGACAAGGCGACGCGCGCCTGCGCGATCAGTCGCAGCAGGAGCCGCCCTGGTGTCCCATCCGGGAACCAGTGCTGGGCCAGCCGCGTGTTGGCGCGGGCCACTTTCACGACCGATAGGGGCAGGGGGCTTTCGTGTTCCCAGGTATTGGCAAAGCCCAGCTCGGGCCCGAACCCGGATGGCTGATAGCCCGCACCCGCCTTCAGAGGGGCCCATCCCGTCTCTGCCCAGATCTGCGATTGCCCGCTGCCCCGAAAGGCGTCGCGCAGGCTGGCATCGTCTGTCTTGAAACCGGCCATATTGGCCTCTCCGGCCATCAGAACCAGGTGTCTCATGATGGCGGGACGGTCGGTCACTGGCTACGCTCCTTGGATCGCACTGCGGGGATTGCCCGCTTTGCCACCCGTGGTATCGCGCGGCGCGGCCAAGCTACAACCCAAACCCGGCGGGGGTGTGGCAAAGCTGCGACGCTGTCGCGAAGTCGGAGGTGGGGAAGACAGAGAGATCTGGAGCGGGTAGCGGGAATCGAACCCGCGCGTTCAGCTTGGGAAGCTGACAGGCTACCATTACATCATACCCGCCGCCGTGCCCGTTCAGATAGCCCCGCGCGCCGAAGGGCGCAAGGGGCATTCGGGCCCGGCGGCGTCCTCACATGAGGCCGCGCGCTTGATAGACCTCCTTCGCCACGAAGAGCCCGTTCAACGCGGCGGGAAAGCCTGCATAGACTGCCATCTGCATCAGGATTTCGGTGATTTCGTCCCGTGCGAGCCCGACATTCAGCCCGGCTTCGATATGGACCTTTAGCTGCGGCTGGGCCGTGCCCATCGCGGCCAGGGCGGCGATGGTTGCGATCTCGCGATCGCGCAGGGACAGGCCGGGGCGGGAGTAGATATCACCGAAGGGGAACTCGAACAGATAGGTGGCGAAATCCGGCGCAACGTCGCTGAGCGCGTCGATCACGTTCTGCCCGGCTTTGCCGTCAATTGCGGCCAGAGCGTCTTTGCCGCGGTCAAGTCGACTTGCGGCGGGGGACGGGGCGTTGGTCATGGTGCGTCCTTTCGTCATGGGCGGCGTAGCCGTCGATTTTGGTGTCCAAGACGAGAAGACAGTCCCGCAAGAGATCGAGCCGGGCGCGGACCGTGTCGCGATGGGCCTCCAGCAAGGCCCGACGCTCGGGTGAGGTGTGCTCTCCCTCTGCGCGCAGCGCCGCATAGCGCAGCATGTCGCTGATCGGCATCCCGGTGGTTTTGAGCCGCTCAAGAAAGGCGATCCACGTGAGAATAGATGGATCGTAATCCCGATGCCCGCTCGCATCGCGATCAGCAAAGGGCAGAAGGCCGATCCGCTCATAGTAGCGGATCGTATAGGCCGACAGCCCCGTGCGTTTCGAGAGTTCCCCGATCTTCATAGCAGACCATGTTCCGTCAAGACGCTGATCTATCTACGGGTTGGAGCGCGCTCTAAGTCAACCGGGGAAAACGGATTTGTTCCGCAGCCCGCCAAAGGGAGCGGCTCAGGCGTTTTGGGTCAAGTCGTCTTTGGTGAAGACGGGCCGGACCTCCAGATCGGGGGCCTTGGCGATGCGCGGGCTGCCCTCTCCGCGCCAGATCGCGCAGATCACGGTGGTGACGATGGCCCCTTCCGCGGTGGCAAGCGCAAGTGCGTCCGCGACGGCGCCGCCGGTGGTGATCACGTCTTCGATGAAGGTCACGTTCTTCCCGGCGACGTCTTGGCCCTCGATGGCGCGGCAGGTGCCATAGGTCTTGGCTTCCTTGCGAATGAAGGCCGCCGGGAGCCCGGTTTCCAGCGAAAGCGCGGTGGCCAAGGGCACGCCGCCCAGCTCTAACCCGGCGACGATTTCGGTATCGGAGGGCAGCAGCCGGGCCATCTGAACGGCCAGCGGTCTGAGCAGCGTCGGCGCCCCTTCAAAGCGATACTTGTCGAAATAGCGATGGGCCACCTGCCCGGAGCGCAGCGTGAACGTGCCCTCCAGGGTGGCGACCTTCGCGATCTCTCGGGCCAGCTCTTCGCGGGTCATCGCGCTCACGCGAAGGCGTCCGCGAAGGCGCTGTGATAAAGCGCGCTCAGTTCGGACAGGGGCGCCTCGGCATGGCCGAACCGCACCGCGTCGCCGGTGAAACGGCCCACGGTGGCGATGGGCACACCAGCCTTCTGACCCGCCAGGATCAGGGCTTCGGCCTCATCGAAATTGCAGGCGATCAGGTAACGGGCCTGGTCTTCGCCAAATAGCTCTGCGGTGTCGGCGCTGTCGAGCTGGACGCCCACTCCGCCTGCTTCGGCCATCTCGAACGCGGCAAGCGCGAGCCCGCCGTCGGACAGATCGGTACAGGCTTTGATCCACTGGGCATTGGCGCGGATGAAATCGCCATGGCGCTGTTCCGCCGCCAGATCGACATGGGGCGCATCGCCGTCAGCGCGGCCAAAGACTTCCGCCAGCAGGGCGGAGCGGCCCAGATGCCCGGTGGTGTCCCCGACCAAAAGCGCGACATGACCGTCGCGCGCGGTGCCGGTGATGGCCTCGTCCAGATCCGCGATCAGACCTACGGCGCCAATGGTCGGCGTCGGCAGGATCGCCTGACCGTCGGTTTCGTTGTAGAGTGACACATTGCCCGACACGATCGGCATGTCGAGCGCGGAGCACGCCGCGCCAATGCCTTTGATGGCGCCGACGAACTGGCCCATGATCTCGGGCTTTTCGGGATTTCCGAAGTTCATATTGTCGGTCGTGGCCAGAGGCTTGGCCCCCACGGCGGTCAGGTTGCGATAGGCTTCCGCCACCGCCTGCGCGCCGCCCATTTCCGGGTTGGCCACCACGTAGCGGGGGGTCACGTCCGAGGTGAAGGCAAGCGCCTTGCCCGTTCCGTGCACCCGCACGATCCCCGCGCCAAGGCCGGGGATGCGCACGGTGTCGCCCATGACCTGGCTGTCATATTGCTCATAGACCCACTGGCGCGAGCCGTAATTGACCGAGCCGATCAGCGCCTTGAGCCCGTCGATGGGATCAACGCCGGTGATCTCGCCCAGAGGCTCTTGTGCCGGGGTCGGCTCCCACGGGCGGTCATATTCGGGCGCGGTGCCGGACAGCGCCTTGAGCGGCAGATCGGCCTTGCATTCGCCGTTGTGCATGATGAGGAAGCGGTCCTCGTCGATGGTCTCGCCCACGATGGCGAAATCCAGATCCCACTTTTCGAACACGGCGCGGGCGACGTCTTCTTTGGCGGGGTCCAGCACCATGAGCATCCGCTCCTGGCTCTCGGAGAGCATCATCTCGTAGGCAGTCATGTTCTCTTCGCGGCAGGGGACGCGCTCCAGATCCAGACGCACGCCCAGATCGCCCTTGTCGCCCATTTCCACCGCGGAACAGGTCAGACCCGCCGCGCCCATATCCTGGATCGAGATCACGGCGCCGGTGGCCATCAGCTCCATGCAGGCTTCCATCAGGCGCTTTTCGGTGAACGGATCGCCGACCTGAACGGTCGGGCGCTTTTCCTCGATCGTGTCGTCGAATTCAGCAGAGGCCATAGTGGCCCCGCCGACGCCGTCGCGCCCGGTTTTGGCGCCCAGATAGACGACCGGGCGGCCCACGCCGGAGGCAGCCGAATAGAAGATCTTGTCCGCATCGGCCAGACCGGCGGCAAAGGCGTTCACAAGGCAGTTGCCGTTATAGGCGGGGTCAAAGCGGACCTCGCCGCCCACGGTGGGCACGCCAAAGCAGTTGCCGTAGCCGCCCACGCCTTCGACGACGCCATGCACAAGCTGGCGGGTCTTGGGGTGGTCCTTTTCCCCGAAAGACAGGGAATTCATCGCCGCGATGGGCCGCGCGCCCATGGTGAAGACATCGCGCAAGATGCCGCCCACGCCGGTGGCCGCGCCCTGGTAGGGCTCGATGTAGGAGGGGTGGTTGTGGCTCTCCATCTTGAAGACCACGGCCTGACCGTCGCCAATATCGACCACGCCTGCGTTCTCACCGGGGCCGCAAATCACCTGCGGGCCTTCGGTGGGCAGGGTGCGCAGCCATTTCTTGGACGATTTGTAGGAACAATGCTCGTTCCACATGGCGCTGAAGATCCCCAGCTCCGTGAAGGTGGGCTCGCGGTTCAGAAGCCGGAGGATCTCTGCGTATTCCTCTGGCTTGAGCCCGTGGGCTTCGATGATCTCTTCGGTGATGGCGGGGTCTTGGGTCATGGCGCAAATCTCCTGTCGCCCGCCTCATACGGCAGCGCGGCGGAAAGGGGAAGAATGGCCAAGGCTTTGCGCCAAACAAAAGCGGCGCGCCCGACGGGAAACGGGGCGCGCCGCAAGGCTTCGACGGATGGTTCGGGGTCAGCCGTCGAAATCCACTTCTTCCATGATCCGCAGCGCGGCGGCGCGGTGCGCGGCGATCTCGCTCAGGGCGATGCTGTCCGGGGTGATCTCGCCCCAGCTGGCGACCAGATCGGACAGCGCAGCCTCTTCCAGAACCGGGTATTCGAAATTGGCTTCGGCATAGATCGCCTGCGCCTCGGGAGAAACGAGGTACTCGAGGAACTGGATGGCTTCATCCCGGTGCGGAGCGCCCTCCAGAAGCGACACGCCCGAAATGTTCACGTGGCTGCCGCCGTCGTCGAAGGTCGGGAAGACCAGCCGCACGGAGTTGGCCCATTCGGTCTGCTCGGCATCGCCCAGCATGGCGCCCATGTAGTAGGTGTTGCCGATGGAGATGTCGCACTCTCCGGCCCAGATCGCCTTGACCTGCGCGCGGTCATTGCCCTGCGGCTTGCGCGCGAGGTTGGCCTTCAGGCCCTCGGCCCAGGTCTTCGCGGCCTCTTCGCCATGGTGTGCGATCACGGCCGACAGCAGAGCGAGGTTGTAGTTGTGGGTGCCGGAGCGGGTGCAGATGCGGCCTTCCCATTTCGGATCGGTCAGATCCTCATAGGTGGTCACTTCGCCATCGGCGACGCGCTCTTTGCTGGCATAGATGACCCGCGCACGGGTGGTGACGGCGAACCACTTGCCGTCCGGATCGCGCAGGGTCGCGGGGATCGCGGATTCAAGCGCATCGTTTTGGAGCGGCGCAACAACGCCAGCGTCCACCACCTGAGCCAGGTTGGCGATGTCCACGGTCATGACCAGATCCGCCGGGGAGCGCGCGCCTTCGGCCTTGAGCTTCTCGGCAATGGCGCCGTCCACATAGGCCAGGTTCACATTGATCCCGGTGGCGTCGGTGAAGCCCTGGACGACCGGTTCAATCAGGCTGGGCTGACGGGTGGTGTAGATGTTCACATCGGCTGCAGCGGCACTGGCAAGAAGCGTCGTGCTGGCAAGAAGGGCATGGCGCATGGACATGGTTAAGTCTCCGTTGGTTGCTGAGCACCTTAAATCTGACAATTTTTGTAGGGTCAATACCTGATCGTTTTGCTTATGAATTATCGCGCTTTGCCGCCTGCCACAGAGCCTCCAGCTCATCCAGCGAGGCCTCACGGGGGGCGATGCCCTTCTCGGCAAGGGCGCGCTCAATGAAAGACCAGCGGCGTTCCACCTTTGCGTTGGCGCGGCGCAGGGCGGCTTCGGGTTCGCAGTCGAGATGCCGGGCGACATTTGCGACGGCGAACAGCACATCGCCCAGCTCGTCTTCGATGGCGTCTTGAGACCGCTCCGCACGTGCCTCGGCCAGCTCCCCGATCTCTTCGCGCAGCTTGGCAAGCGCGCCGTCCACATCCGGCCAGTCAAACCCGACGCGCGACAGGCGCTTTTGCAACTTGTGCGCCCGCAGCAGAGCCGGAAGCCCCAGGGCCACGCCGTCCAGCACCCCGCGTTCGGCCTTTCCGGCGCGTTCGCGGGCCTTGATCGCCTCCCAGTCCTCGACCTGCTGCGCCGCGCTCTTGTCGCGGTTTTCATCCCCGAACACATGGGGATGGCGGGCAATCATCTTGTCTCCGATGTCGGCGGCGATGTCGTCAAAGGAAAACAGCCCGGCCTCTTCGGCCATTTGTCCGTGATAGACGACCTGCAACAGCAGATCGCCCAGCTCTCCGCGCAGCTCGTCCCAGGCCTCGCGCTCAATGGCGTCCGAGACCTCATAGGCCTCCTCAATCGTGTAGGGCGCGATGGAGCGGAAGTCCTGTTCAATATCCCAGGGGCACCCCGTTTCGGGATCGCGCAGGCGGCGCATGATCTCAAGCAGGCGGGGCAGGTCGGCGGGGCGGGTGTGGATCGGATCAGACATGGGCGCACCATCCGGCGCACCCGGTCCCAAGTCCACCCTTGTTTTGGTCCTGAAGATGCGCGCCTGATAAAGGACAAAGGCCGAGGAGCGCCGCGTCACCACTTGCCCCGTTCGCCCTGCGCCTTACCTCTGGTGCGGCACATGCCCCCATCTCTGGTTCAAAGGACCGCCCCATGAAACTGATCCTTGCCCTCATCTTCCTTCTGATTGCCGGATTCGCGCTTCTGGTGCGGCTGGCGCCCGTCGATCCCGCCCGCTGGCACACCGATCCGGCAAAGGCGGCCAAGGGCCGTGCGGGCGGCTTTGCCCTACGACCGGGCGGTGATGCAGAGCCGCCCGAGTTTTCCGTGCCCGATCTTCTGGCCCGGCTGGATGCCATCGCGATGGCCACCCCGCGGACGACCCGGATCGCGGGATCGGTTGAGGACGGGCGGATCACCTATCAGACCCGCTCCAAGCTCTGGGGGTTTCCGGACTACACGACGATCGCCGTGGCTTCGGTCGAAGGTGGAGCCATGCCGCTGATCGACGCGCGCCTGCGCTTTGGGAAATCCGATCTCGGCGTGAACCGCAAGCGGGTGGAGGGCTGGCTTGCCCAGCTTGACGCGGCCATCGGGATCGCGGACTAAGCGTGCATGATCCCATCCGACACGCTTGACCAGATCACCGCCCGGTTCGAATTCCTCGAAGCCCAGCTCTCTGCCGGGCAGGGCGACATTGCCGAGATCAGCCGCGAATACGCCGACCTGAAGCCGGTGGTGGAGACCATCGGCGGCTACCGTCAGGCGCTGGGCGACATCGAAGATGCCGAGGCGATGCTCGCCGATCCCGAACTGCGCGATCTGGCCGAGGAAGAGCTGGCAAGCGCCCGCGCGCGGCTCCCCGAGCTGGAGCAAGCGCTTCAGATCGCGCTCCTTCCCAAGGACGCCGCGGACGCCCGCCCCGCCATCGTGGAGATCCGCCCCGGCACTGGCGGGGACGAAGCGGCGCTTTTCGCGGGGGATCTTTTGCGCATGTATCAGCGCTATGCCGAGGCGCGCGGCTGGAGCTTCGATCTGATCGAGCTGTCCGAGAGCGAGCTGGGCGGGGTCAAGGAAGCCGTCGCGCGGATCGCCGGGGAAGGGGTCTTTGCCCGGCTCAAATACGAAAGCGGCGTGCACCGCGTGCAGCGTGTTCCCGAGACCGAAAGCGGCGGGCGCATTCACACCTCCGCGGCGACGGTCGCGGTGCTGCCCGAGGCGCAGGATGTGGACATCCAGATCGACCCGTCGGACATCCGCATCGACACGATGCGCGCCAGCGGAGCCGGGGGGCAGCACGTGAACACCACCGATTCGGCGGTGCGGATCACCCATATCCCCACCGGGATCGTGGTCACGTCGTCGGAAAAATCCCAGCACCGCAACCGCGAGATCGCGATGCAGGTGCTTAAGGCGCGGCTCTTCGATGCCGAACGCCAGAAGGTTGCCGATGCGCGTGCCGATGCGCGCAAGGCGCAGGTGGGATCGGGCGACCGGTCAGAGCGGATCCGCACCTACAACTTCCCCCAGGGCCGGATGACGGATCACCGCATCGGGCTCACGCTCTACAAGCTGGACGCGATCATGGGCGGCGATCTGGACGAGATCATCGACGCGCTCATCACCGAAACCCAGGCCCGCCAACTGGCGGAGATGGAGGGGTGAGCCTCACCGTTCAGGACTGGCTCAAGATCGGTGCCGACATGCTCCGTGACGCGGGGATCGAGAGCGCGCAGAAAGATGCACGGCTCTTTATGGCGGCGTGTCTCGACATTGATCCGGGGCGGGTCACGCTGCACCTGCGCGACCCGTTGGACGCCGTCCCGGAGGCGGTGTTCCTGGCCGATATCCACGACCGAAAGGCGCGCAAGCCCGTGTCGCATATCCTTGGCCATCGGGATTTCTATGGCCGCCGTTTCACAGTGACGTCTGATGTTCTGGATCCGCGTCCCGAGACGGAGACGCTGATTGCCGCAGCGTTAGAGACGCCGTTTTCGGAGGTGCTCGACTTGGGCACCGGCTCTGGTGCGATCCTTGTCACGCTGTTGGCCGAGCGGCCCCAGGCGACGGGCATCGGCTCTGATCTGTCCAAACCCGCGCTGCGCGTTGCGCACGAGAATGCTCAGGCCCATGGGGCGCTGGATCGCTGCGCACTGATCGCGTCGGATTGGTATGACGCGATCGGAGGGCGTTTTGATCTGATCGTGTCGAACCCGCCCTATATCGCGCTTGAGGAGATGCCCGAGCTGGCGCCCGAGCTGTCATTCGAGCCGCGCATGGCGCTCACCGACGAGGCCGATGGGCTGACGGCTTATCGCGCGATCGCGGCGGGGGCGGGGGATCACCTGAGCCCTGGCGGACGCCTGATGGTGGAGATCGGCTGGCAACAAGGCGCAGCCGTGGCGGGCCTGTTCAAAGCAGCCGGGCTCACCGATGTGTCGGTGCGTTCCGATCTTGATGGGCGTGATCGCGTCGTCATCGGGCACGCACCGGGCTGAAAACGGCCCATCGAGGGCGATTTTGGGCTTGCGCCGGGCCGCACTGCGTGTTTTCTAACTCTTGTCGGTTGACCAAGAGCCTTCGCGCCCTTGCTCCGATGTGTCGTCAGACCCTTGCCGGATTACTTAGGTGCCCCTCGGCGCTCCGGCGGCCTACAGTCACGAACTGGACGAAAGACTCCATGCGCTCATCTAAGAACCGCTCGCGCGGCAACAAGAACCGTAACCGTCCTTCCGGCGGCAATATTATTAACCGGGTGTTCGATTCGAGCGGCCCGGAGGGCAAGGTCCGGGGCACGCCCCAGCAGATCATCGACAAGTACAACCAGCTTCACCGCGACGCGGTGCTGTCCGGGGACCGGGTCGATGCTGAAAACTTCGCCCAGCACGCTGAACACTACCTGCGGCTTCTCTCTGAAGCACAGCGCGAGATGGACGCCAAGCGTGCCGAACAGGAAGAGCAGAACCGCGCCCGGCAAGCCGAGCGGGACCGCGAACGGGCCGAGCGCCTCAAAGCGCAGGAAGAAGCCGGCGGAGGCGAACAGCCCGACGTCATCGACAGCGGTGAGGACAGCGGCCCGGTGGAAACCCCGGAAGGCAACCCCAAGCCCCGCGCCCGCAAACCGCGCGCCCGCAAGCCCAAACCGGAAACCGTTGGCGACGATGGCGGCGCTCCGGGTGGGGACAGTGACGGCGACAGCGGCGGCCCCGCCGAAGCGGCAGAATAAATCCAAGGCGGCTCCTTCGGGGGCCGTTTTCGTTTTTGGGTCCTTGTGGCGGCCGCAGATCAGCCGCGAAGGACCAACTGGCTTGTGGCCGACGCGATCAGCGGTGATGCGGCGACAGTATCGTTGAGCGCCGAAAGCGCCTCCGTGTCTGGCACGCAGGCCAAAACGAGCGCGTCCAGATCCCCCGCCAGAGACAGCACCCGCGTCACCCCCTCAAGCCCGGCCAGCCAGCTTAGTGCGTCGTCGCAGGGGCGCTGCGCAATCCGCACGAACAGCACCGCCCGCAATAGCCCGGCCTCGGGAGCGATTTCGGCCCTGGCTCCGCGCAGGATGCCACTTTCCTGAAGCCAGGTGAGGCGGTCCTGCACCGCCTGCCGCGACAGGCCGATCTCGCGCCCTATGGCAGCGGCGCTGCGGCGGGCATCGCGCTCCAGGATGGCCAGAATGCGCCGGTTGGTTGTGTCGATCTGCATTTCCGGCGATCCGCTCTCGAGTTCCGTCGCTTCGCAAGATGCGCCGGGCGCGGCGGGCAGGCAAGCTGCCCCGAAAAGGAGAGCCGTCATGCGCATCATCACCCCCACCGACTTCACCGGCACCCGCGCCTGGGATGCCCAGCTGATCGAACGTTTCACCGGCGCCACCACCGTGCGCCTGCACTGGACCGACCAGCCCTATAGGTGGCACGTGAATGACGGCCCGGAAGTCTTTGTTGTCTTAAGCGGAATGGTCGATATGCATGCGCGCGAAAACGGCGTGGAGACGATCCACCCGATGCGCCCCGGCGACATCTTCCATGTCCGCGCGGGCGGTGCCCATGTCGCCCATCCTCAGGGTCCCGCACATGTGCTGGTGATCGAGCGCGAGGGCAGCGTCTGAGCCGCCCGCGACCGGATGCCTCGCACGCTTGTGATTGCACCTTGCGGGGTTCCCAGTCTAGATCGGTTCTATGATAGCAGAACTCGGACATTTCGCCCTGATCCTGGCCGCGCTTGTCGCGGTGGTTCAGGCCACGCTTCCCCTGATCGGCGCCCATAAGGGCTGGCGCAGCTGGATGGAGGTGGCGCCCCCGGCCGCCATGATCCAGTTCCTGCTGACGGGCATCGCCTTTTGTGCGCTGACCTGGGCCTTTATCACGTCGGATTTCTCGCTCCGCCTGGTCTGGGCCAACAGCCATTCGGCCAAGCCGATGCTCTACAAGGTCACGGGCGTGTGGGGGAACCACGAAGGCTCCATGCTGCTGTGGGTGCTGATCCTGTCCCTGTTCGGAGCCGCCGCAGCGGCGTTCGGCGGCAACCTTTCGGAAAGCCTGCGGGCCCGCGTTCTGGGCGTGCAAGGGCTGATCGGAGCCGCCTTCTTCGGCTTTATCCTCTTTACGTCGAACCCGTTTTTGCGGCTGGCCACGCCGCCGCTGAACGGCAAAGACCTCAACCCGCTGCTGCAAGACCCCGGCTTGGCGTTCCACCCGCCGTTTCTCTATCTGGGCTATGTCGGGCTCTCCATGGCGTTCTCCTTTGCCGTGGCCGCGCTGCTCGAAGGCAAGGTCGACGCCGCCTGGGGCCGCTGGGTGCGCCCCTGGACGCTGGCCGCCTGGCTGTTCCTGACGGTCGGCATCGGGCTGGGATCCTGGTGGGCCTACTATGAGCTCGGCTGGGGCGGGTTCTGGTTCTGGGACCCGGTAGAAAACGCGTCCTTCATGCCGTGGCTTCTGGCGGCGGCACTGCTGCATTCCGCCATCGTGGTCGAAAAGCGCGAATCCCTCAAAAGCTGGACGATCCTGCTGGCGATCCTCGCCTTCGGATTCTCGCTTCTGGGCACGTTCATCGTGCGCTCGGGGGTGATCACATCGGTCCACGCCTTCGCCAACGATCCGACGCGCGGGGTCTTCATTCTTGCGATCCTTGCGATCTTCGTGGGCGGAGCGCTGACGCTCTATGCCGCGCGGGCGGGGATCATGCAGGCGCAGGGGGTGTTCTCGGTGGTGAGCCGGGAAAGCGCCCTTGTGCTGAACAATATCCTGCTGGCGGTAAGTGCCTTTGTCGTGTTCATCGGCACCATGTGGCCGCTTCTGGCTGAGATGTTCATGGGCCGGACGCTCTCCGTCGGCGCGCCCTTCTTCAATGCGGCCTTTACTCCATTCATGACCGCGCTCGGGATCATCCTGCCCTTGGGCGCAATGTTGGCGTGGAAACGTGGCAATCTCTCCAAGGCCGCGCGTCCGCTGGTGCCTGCGCTCGTCCTCGCGGCGGCACTTGGGCTTCTTGCCTATGCGATGCAGTCCGAACGCACCGCGCTTGGCCCGCTCGGCGTGGCGCTCGGCGCCTGGGTGATCGCAGGGGCGCTGACCGATCTGTGGACCCGCACCGGGCGCGGTGCCTTTGGCGCGCGGCTTGCGAGGTTGCGTCGCCTGCCGGGGGCCGATTGGGGTAAAACCGTCGCCCATGCCGGGCTCGGCGTGACGATGCTCGGCATTGCGGGGCTTATGGCGTGGGACGTCGAAGACATCCGCGTCGCCCAGCCCGGCGAGCGGTTCGAGGTCGCGAATTACGGGGTCGAGTTGATCAAGGTCGAACGCGTGCGCGGCCCCAACTACGATGCCAACCGCGCCGAGATCGCGATGTTCAAGGGCGAGCGCCAAATCGCGCTCCTCCACCCCGAAAAGCGCTTCTATCCGGTGCAAGCCATGCCCACGACTGAGGCGGGGCTCGATAACGGCTTCTGGCGTGACCTTTACGTGGTCATCGGAGATCCCCAGGCGGGCGGCGGCTGGGCCGTGCGGACCTATATCAAACCCTTCGCCAACTGGATCTGGGGCGGCTCGATCCTGATGGCCCTTGGCGGGATCTTGTCCCTCATGGACCGCCGCCTGCGGGTGGCGGCCGGGGCGCGCAAAGCAAAACCGGTGGCGGCATGATGAAACGGCTCCTTCTGATCCTCACGCTGCTCGCCTCGCCCGCTTTTGCGGTGCAGGTGGATGAACTGCTGGACGATCCGGTGCTCGAATCCCGCGCCCGCGAGATCAGCGCCGGGCTGCGCTGCCCCGTCTGCCGCAACGAGAGCATCGACGAGAGCAACGCAGGCGTTTCCAAGGACTTGCGCGTTCTGGTGCGCGACCGTCTGCTCGCGGGGGATAGCAACGAAGAGGTCGTCGCCTACATCGTCGATCGCTACGGCGAATACGTCCTGCTCAAACCCACCACCGATGGCGCGAACCAGCTCCTGTGGTGGGCCGGTCCGATCTGTCTCGTGCTTGGCCTCGGGGTGGGCTGGATGGCGATCCGCCCCCGCAAACGCCCGGCCCCCGCAGCGCTCAACGCCGAGGAAGAGGCGCGCCTCGCAGAGCTCCTGAAGGACGACTGACCCGCCCTTCTTATTTGTGGCAAATACCTTGGGGGAGCCCGAAGGGCGGGGGCAAAGCCCCCATATTCCCCCGCTCTGACCCAAGGTCGGGCGTTTCCTTGGCGCGCTGTTTCGGGCAATGATCCCGCAAACAGGAGGACCCCCATGAGCTTTCAGACGATTTCCTTTGACGTCAGCGACAATGTCGCGCTGATCACCTTCCGCCGCCCCGATGTGATGAACGCGCTCAACAGCCAGATGCGCGCGGAGATTCGCGACGCCTTTGAGCGCGGCGGGCGTGAGGCGCGGGTTGTCGTCATGACGGGCGAGGGGCGGGGGTTCTGCTCGGGGCAGGACCTGGCCGATGGCGGCAACGCGGCCAAGATCGACCTGGAGGCGACCTTGCGGGACGAATACGTCCCGATGCTGCGCGCGATCATCGACTGCCCCGTGCCGACCATCGCCGCCGTCAATGGCACCGCCGCCGGGGCTGGTGCAAACCTTGCCCTTGCGGCCGATGTCGTGATCGCCTCGGACGAGGCGAAGTTCATCCAGGCCTTTGCCAAGATCGCGCTGATCCCCGACGCGGGCGGCACCTACTGGCTTCCGCGTCAGGTCGGCTCGGCCCGCGCCATGGGCGCCTCGCTGTTCGCGGAGCCCGTCACTGCCCAGCAGGCGGCGGACTGGGGCATGATCTGGGAAGCGGTCCCCGAGGCCGAGTTCGATGCCCACTGGCGCGCCCGGGCCCGGCACCTTGCGGAAGGGCCGACCGAAACCTACCGCCATATCAAGACCGCGATCCGCGGCAGCTACGACAACGATCTGGACGGTCAGCTTGCGCTTGAGGCCAAACTGCAAGGGATCGCCGGCAAAAGCCGCGATTTCATGGAAGGCGTCACCGCGTTCCTGCAAAAGCGCAAAGCCGATTTCCAAGGGCGTTAAGCGCGCGCACCACGATATGCGAAGGGGGCCTCTCGGCCCCCTCACGCGCCCAAGGGGCGCGTCGATCACAAAGAATGATGTCGGGGCTCAGGCCCAAGCGTAGTTGAAGCTGATCGAGATGCGGTCGTCATCCGCCATATTGATCGGCACCTCGTGGCGCAGCCAGCTTTCCCAGAGCAGGACATCCCCCGGTTTGGGCGACAGGTAGATGAATTTGCGCAGCTCTTCGCGGGCCGTGCGGATCCGTTCCGGGGCCGCCATCATCATCGCGGAGCGCGGGTCTTCGAGCTTGAGCGCGCTCGCGCCGTCAGGCATGGCGACATAGGTCGTGCCCGAGATCACGCTGTGCGGGTGCAGGTGCGAGCTGTGCGTGCCGCCAAAGGGCAGGATGTTGATCCACAGATCTTCGAGCACCAGCTCGCGCCCATCCAGATCGAATTCCAGATCCTTGGCAAAGCTCGCGACATGGGCGTCGAGCGCCTCCTTGAGATCGGCAAAGATCGGGAACCGCCAGGGCAGATCCGCGAGCGAAGCGTAGCTCGTATAGCCCGGATAGTCGTTCTCTTCGCACCACTGCTGCCCGGCCTCGTCATCCTCGGCGATGGACAGCGCGGCGGCTTCGAGCTCGCTAGTGTCGATGCCCGGTCCCTGTTCGGACAGGGCCGCGTGGTAGAGGCGGGTGACGAAGAGGGACCGGATATCAGACATGGGGTTTATCCTTGGCTGCGGGCGTGGCGCTTGCGCTCATGCGGGTCGAGATACTTCTTCCGCAGGCGGATTGCGTTCGGGGTGACTTCGACCAGTTCGTCATCGTCGATATAGGCGATGGCCTCTTCGAGGCTCATCTTCACCGGCGGCGTCAGGCGGACGTTTTCATCCGAACCGGCCGCGCGAACGTTGGTCAGCTTCTTGCCCTTGAGCGGGTTCACTTCCAGATCGTTGTCGCGGGAATGCTCGCCCAGGATCATGCCCTGGTAGACGTCTTCCTGCGCGCCGATAAAGAACTTGCCCCGGTCTTCGAGGTTGAAGATCGCATAGGCCACCGACACGCCATTCTCCATGGAGATCAGAACCCCCTGGCGACGGCCCGGGATCGCGCCCTTATGCGCTTCCCAGGCGTGGAAGACGCGGTTCATCACGCCGGTGCCTTTGGTGTCGGTCAGGAATTCACCGTGATAGCCGATGAGCCCGCGCGAGGGCACATGGGCGATGATGCGCGTCTTGCCCTGCTGCTGCTTCATCTCGATGAGAGAGCCTTTGCGCGCGCCGGTGATCTTTTCGATCACGGAGCCGGAATATTCGTCATCCACGTCGATGGTGACTTCTTCGACCGGCTCGACGGTCTGGCCGTCTTCCTCGCGCAGCAGAACCTGCGGGCGGGAGATCGACAGCTCGAACCCTTCGCGGCGCATGTTTTCGATCAGCACGCCCATCTGAAGTTCGCCCCGGCCCGCGACCTCGAAGGCCTCGCCGCCGGGCGTGTCGGTGACGCGGATCGCGACATTGGTTTCGGCCTCTTTCATCAGCCGGTCGCGGATCACGCGGGACTGGACTTTCTTGCCGTCGCGGCCTGCCAGAGGGCTGTCATTGATGCCGAAGGTCACGGTGATGGTCGGCGGGTCGATGGGCTGCGCATCGAGCGGCGCTTCCACCTCGGGCGCGCAGATCGTGTCGGCCACGGTCGCTTTCGCCATCCCGGCAAGTGAGACGATGTCGCCTGCGATGCCTTCGTCAATCGGCTGCTGGCTCAGGCCGCGGAAGGCCATGACCTTGCTCACGCGGAACTGCTCCACCCGGTCGCCCTGGCGGGACAGGGCCTTGACGGTGTCGCCCGCCTTGACGCGGCCGCTTTCAATGCGGCCGGTCAGCATCCGCCCGATGAACGGGTCGGCGCCCAACGTGGTGGCCAGCATACGGAAGGGCTCATCGGCATGGCCGAACTGCTTGGGCGGCTCGACATGCTTGAGGATTAGGTTGAACAGCGGATCGAGGTTTTCGCGCGGGTCGTCCAGATCCTCCGCCGCCCAGCCGGAGCGGCCCGAGGCGTAGAGATGCGGGAAATCGAGCTGCTCTTCGTTGGCATCGAGCGATGCAAAGAGGTCGAACACCTCGTCCAGAGCGCGGTCGGGCTCGGCGTCGGGCTTGTCCACCTTGTTGACGACCACGATCGGCTTGAGCCCCAGGGCGAGCGCCTTGGAGGTCACGAACTTGGTCTGCGGCATGGGGCCTTCGGCGGCGTCCACCAGCAGGACAACACCATCCACCATGGAGAGGATCCGCTCCACCTCGCCGCCGAAATCGGCGTGGCCGGGGGTGTCCACGATATTGATCCGCTGATCGCCATGCTCGACGCTGGTGCATTTGGCGAGGATGGTGATGCCGCGCTCGCGCTCCAGATCGTTGCTGTCCATGGCGCGTTCCGCCACGGCCTGATTTTCCCGGAACGACCCGGATTGCTTGAGAAGCTCGTCAACCAGAGTTGTCTTGCCGTGGTCAACGTGAGCGATGATCGCGATATTGCGCAGGTCCATTTGGTCCGTCCGTGAAAGGGGTGTTGCGCGGGCCATAGCGCAGCCATCCCATCGGGGCCAGTGCAAAAGGGACTATGGCGCGGGCTCAGTCGCGGCGGAAGGTCAGGTAATGGGGCACGCGGCCCTCGCGCAGGGCCTTTTGCTCATAGCGGGTGGAGATCCAGTCGCCCCATGGCGCGCGCCAGTCCTGCGGGCGCTCCGCCAGCCAGGTGAAGCCCGCCTTCGGCACCTCTTCGAGCGTCTGGCGCACATAGTCGGGAATATCGGTCGCCACGCGGAACTCCGCACCCGGTTTCAGGGCGCGGTGCAGCGGGGCCAGATGTTCGGGCGTGACGAACCGGCGCCGGTGGTGGCGCGCCTTGGGCCAGGGATCGGGATACAGCAGAAACGCCTTGGACAGGCAGCCGTCGGGCAGCACGTCGAACAGATCGCGCGCATCCCCCGGATGCAGGCGGATGTTGGACAGCCCCGCCATCTTGCCCAGAGCGACCGCGACGCCGTTCACATAGGGCTCGCAGCCGATGATCCCGACCTCCGGGTTCGACTGCGCCTGATGCACCATGTGCTCACCCGACCCAAATCCGACCTCCAGCCAGACCTCGCGCCCGTCGAACAGGGCGGAGGGATCGATCTTTGCCCGCTCCGGGTTTTCGTCCCAGTCCACGCCGGGCACCGCGACGCGCGGCAGGTCTTCCTCCAGGCGGCGCTGTTGCTCGGGCCGCAGGGACTTGCCCTTGAAGCGGCCATAGAAGTTGCGCCAGGGGGCGCCAGAGGGGTGCTTGTCAGTCATGGCGCGCCTCCTAACGCGGGGACGACGTCACCTCAAGCCGCAGTGCGCGCTCAAAACGGCGCACGTCGCGCGGACGGCTCAGATGCGCGACGCGCATTCCGCGCGCCGACCAGGCCGCCATCCGCTCCAGATAAGCCGGGCGGTGGGTCTGCTCGAACCGCCAGACCCAGCCAAAGATGAAATCGCGATCGAACTGCTCGGGGCAGCCGCGCGCCATATCGGGGCGGGAGCGACCATAGTGGCGCAAGCTCCGCCAAATCACGCGCCGGACCCGGACGTGGCGCGGCAGGTCGAGAAATACGATCAGGTCCGCCCGCGCGGCCCGCGCCTCCATCGTGGCGGAGTGGTTCCCCTCGAACACCCAATCCGGGCGCGCGGCCGCTTCCAGCACAAGCGCGGTTGTTTCAGCGCCGGGTTTCTGGACCCAACCCGGATTCCAGTACATTGGATCGATATGGATGACCGGCAGCCCCGTGATCGCACCAATCCGCCGCGCCAGCGTGGATTTTCCTGACCCTGCGCCGCCAATGACCATAATTCTTTGAAAATCGGTCATTTTCGGGCGTCCCTCTGATCCCTTGCGGCGCCAGATCGTTTCTATTGGCCCCAAATGCCCCGGAGCCGCCAGCCCGGCTCAGCCCGCGCGAGGCCGCGCCCGAAGCAGGGCCAGCACCGGCAGGGTTACCAGATACATGGTGATCCCATAGACCGCCGCCGGCACGCCAAGCGCGCCAATTCCAGCCACGCCGCCGATCAAGCCCGCGACGGTGATCCCGAGCGAGGCGTTCTGAACGCCCATCTCCACCGCGATGGCAATGGCGTCGGCCCCCGATAGGCCCAGAAGATGCCCGACCGCGATCCCGATCCCCAGCAGCAGAAGGTTCATGACGATCAGCAGAGGGCCGACGGTGCCGATGGCGCCCGTGAAGATGCCCCAGTTGGCGGCCAGGGCGGCGATAACGATGATGACGAACAAGGCGGCGGCGAGCTTGGACACGCTGGGTTCGACCTTGCTGGCAAAGCCATGGGCAAACTGGTTGACCAGCAGCCCGAGCAGAACGGGCAGGGCGGTGATCACGAACATGGCGATCGCGATATGGGTCGTGTCCACGCTCACGCCGCTTTCACCCAGAAAATGGGTCGCGGCCCAGGCGCACAGGATCGGAACGCTCAGCACGGACAGAAGGCTGGTGATCGCGGTCAGGGTGATGGACAGCGCCACCGTCCCCCCGCCCAGCTTGGCCAGGATGTTCGACGTGACGCCGCCGGGACAGAAGGACAACAGCATGACGCCAAAGCTCAGCTCGGGCGGCAGCTTCCACAGCGTGACCAAGGCAAAGGCGACCAGCGGAAGGCCGATCATCTGAAGCAGTAAGCCAAGGCCGACCGCTCTGGGCATGGTCAGAACCCGGCCAAAATCCGCAAAGCGCAATCCAAGCCCGAGGCTGAACATGATGACCGCCAAGGACAGCGGCAGAACGACGTTGATCAGAATATCCATGGGGGTCTCCTCTTCCCGTCCGATCAGGAAAGAGGAAAGCGCCCCCTGCGGTCAACTGTCGCAGGAGGCGCCTTGATCGCGTTGACGCTAGGTCGTGTGATGTCGGGGCTTAGAACGGGATGTCGTCGTCCAGCCCGCTGTTGCTGGCCGGGGCAGAGCTGCCGCCGCCATATCCACCGCGATCATCATACCCGCCGCGGTCGTCCTGACCGCCGCCATATCCACCGCCGGAGCCGCCGCCGAACCCACCACCGGAGCCGCCGCCTTCGCCGCGGCCGTCCAGCATGGTCAGTTCAGACCGGAAGGGGCGCAGCACGACTTCGGTCGAATAGCGGTCATTGCCTTGCTGGTCCTGCCATTTGCGGGTCTCAAGCTGGCCTTCGATATAGACCTTGGAGCCTTTGCGCAGATACTGCTCCGCCACGCGGCCCAGAGGTTCGGAGAAGATGGCGACCGAATGCCATTCGGTGCGCTCGCGGCGCTCGCCGGTGTTGCGGTCTTTCCAGGTCTCGGACGTGGCGATGCGCAGGTTCACCACCTTGCCGCCATTTTGGAAGGTCCGCACTTCCGGGTCACGGCCCAGATTGCCGATCAGGATAACTTTGTTCACGGAACCGGCCATTCTGGCGCCCCCTCAGTTGAGAATCCAATGCCCCGTTACATCACCCAAGCAGGGTTAAGGAAACCCTGCTTGGGCTGTTTTCCACAGCAAATCGCCGCGTCAACCGCTGGCTCAGCCATAGAGCGTGGGCACGCCCATTTGTTCATGGATCTGGTTCGCGGTGCTCTTGCCGATGCCCAGACCATTGGCCAGCCGGTCCAGATATTGCGCTTCGGCGTTGTTATCCAGATCGATCCCCATCAGCGACATGGCGTAGAGCGCCTGCTCCATCCCGCGCGGGGTGTCGCGGACCAGCCCGTCGATATCGACCGGCGCGCGAAGCTGTTCACGCACGAAGTCCAGCTCCGCCTGATCGGCATCACCCAGGCGCTCCATCAGGCGCTTTTGCTCGTTCGGGTCGATCTCGCCATCGGCCTTGGCGGCCTGGATCATCGCGCGCAGCATCAGGGCGGCGGCGGCCTCCTGATCGGGGGTGGGGCGGGCCTGCATGTCGCCGCGGGCGGCTTGGTTGAACAGCTCGCCAAAGCTGGCGTCAGGCTTGGACGGCTGCGGCTGGTGGGCGGCGCCGCCGCTTGCGGCCCCGGCCAGAGCGCCGAGCAGACCGCCCAGTCCACCGCTGGCCCCGGCTGTGCCGGGCGCGCCCATCTTTCCAGCAAGACCGCCCAGAAGGTCGTCGAGCCCGCCGCCCGATCCGGCGCGGGCAGAGCCCTGCGCGCCGCCAAGCGCGTCCAGCAATCCGCCAAGTCCGCCCTGAGCCTGACCCGTGGTGGAGCGCTGACCGCCCATCAATCCGCCCAGAAGGTCTTCGATCCCGGCGCTGCCGCCGGTGTCTTGCCGCGAATGGGTGCCGCCGAACACGCTTCCGCTGCCGGGGGTGTGGCGGGTTTGCTGACCCGCCTGCTGGTTCTTCACAAGGGCGCCGACGCCTTTGGCGGCGGCCACGCCGATCGCAACTTTTGCGAGGGTTTTCATCAGGCTCATGGTGGTCCTCCTTTGCGTGGATGTGACAGGCTCCACAGCCCGTTTTGCAACGACTCTCACGTTAGGGCGCTGCCGCGGGTCTGTAAACGCGCGCGGCAGGGGGAATGATTTCCCGCGCATGGCCCCCCGTCTGAGGCGGCTGTGGCAAACCATACTGGCCTGACGGGCCGTGAATCGCTATCTTGCACGCGTTGCCATCATGACGGAGCCGATCCATGGCCCATCCTCGCGCCCCCTTGATGCTGGCTGGCCTGATTGCAGGGCTGGCCCTGACCCCGGCTGCTCCTCAGGCGGAGAGCTTCTCCTCGAAGACGCGCCGGGACGAATTTGGCCGCCAGCTTTCGGTGCTCGATGGGCGGGCCGCGAGCCAGTATGCGGGCTCCGTGCGCCTGCAGCCCCCGCGGGTTGAGATCCCCGGCACGCCCACCGCGGCCCCGCGCTACAGCGGCAATTATCGTGGCACTTATCTGCCCATGGCCCGCGCCGCAGCAGAGCGGCACGGCATCCCGCCCGATCTGTTCGCCCGTCTTATCCAGCAGGAAAGCGGCTGGAGCCCCACCGCGCGATCCCACAAAGGGGCCTATGGGCTGGCCCAGCTGATGCCGGCAACCGCGCGCGGCTTGGGGGTGAACCCCGCCGATCCGCGCCAGAACCTGGAGGGTGGGGCCCGCTATCTGCGCCAGCAATACGACCGGTTCAGAAGCTGGCCGCTGGCTCTGGCGGCCTACAATGCGGGGCCCGAAGCCGTTGCGCGCCACGGGGGCATCCCGCCGTACCGCGAGACGCGCAACTATGTGCGGATCATCTGGGGGCGCCTGTAACCGGGCCCGAGGGCGCGGCCGTTCACACCCCTTTTGAGTATGGCGCGCGCAAGGGAGCGGGTCAGATCCCGTCGCCCTGCCACGGTTTGACAAGGTTGCCAAAGCGCGTGAACTGACCTTCAAAGCTGAGCTCGACCGTGCCGATGGGGCCGTGACGCTGCTTGCCGATGATGACTTCGGCCTTGCCGCGCAGGCGCTCCATGGCTTCCTGCCAGGCGGCCATCTTCTCCAGTTCGTGATCGGAGGGCTTTTCGCGTTCCTTGTAGTATTCTTCGCGGAACACGAACATGACCACATCGGCATCCTGCTCGATCGAGCCGGATTCGCGCAGGTCCGAAAGTTGCGGTCGCTTGTCGTCGCGCGATTCCACCTGACGCGAGAGCTGGGAAAGCGCGATCACCGGGATGTCGAGCTCCTTTGCGATGGCCTTGAGCCCCTGGGTGATCTCCGACACCTCGTTCACACGGCTGTCCTTGGCCGTAGCCGGGCGGACAAGCTGAAGATAGTCCACGATCAGAACGTCGAGCCCGTGTTCGCGCTTGAGCCGCCGGGCACGGGCAGCAAGCTGGCTGATCGGCAGGGCGGGGGTGTCGTCAATGAAGAGCGGGCACGCCTCAAGCGACTTGGCCGCTTCGACAAAGCGGCGGAACTCGACCTCGTCCATGTCGCCGCGGCGGATCTTCTCCGACGGGATCTCGGCCGCTTCGGACAGGATCCGCGCGGCGAGCTGCTCTGCGCTCATTTCGAGCGAATAGAACCCGACAACCCCGCCATTCACCGCACCTTCGGTGCCGTCGTGCCGGATGCCCTTCTGATAGGTCTTTGCGATATTATAGGCGACGTTTGTCGCCAGCGAGGTTTTCCCCATCGACGGGCGCCCGGCGAGGATCAGAAGGTCAGAGCGGTGCAGTCCCCCCAGCTTCTTGTCCATGTCGTTGAGCCCGGTGGAAACCCCGGCCAGCCCCCCATCACGCTTATAGGCGGCGGCGGCCACTTCGACGGCCTGGGTGGTGGCGCTCAGGAACGACTGAAACCCTCGGCTGACGGTGCCCTGTTCGGCCAGGGCGTAAAGCGCCTGCTCGGCCTCCACGATCTGATCCTTGGGCTCGGAGGAGACATCCATGTTCCCCGCCCGGTCGGAAATATCGCGGCCCAGGGACATCAGCTTGCGGCGCACGGCCATGTCATAGATCAGCTGGGCATAGTCGCGCACGGCATAGGCGGACACTGCGGCCCCGGCGATCCGCGCCAGATAGGCCGGGCCGCCCAGCTCTTCGAGCCCGGCATCGCCCTCGAAGAACGTCTTGAGCGTGACCGGGCTCGCCAGCTGGTTGCGCCCGATCCGGGTGGCGGCGGTCTCAAAGATGCGGCCGTGAACCGGATCGTAGAAATGCTCGGGCTTGATAATCTGCGAGACGCGGTCATAGACCTCGTTATTCACCAGGATCGCCCCCAGAAGCTGTTGCTCAGCCTCGATGGAATGCGGAACGGAGCTGGTCTCCGAAGAATCGGAGCCGCTGGCATTGAAGGTGGTGATTTCGTTCATGATCTCGCCTGCCTGGCCCGTATCGGGTCTCGTTCGGGATTGGCCCGGTGTAGCAAACTCGGACGCTCCGAGCAAAATGTATAAGGGAGGGGAGAAGCCTGTGGATAAGGCTTCTCCCCCTTCATGTGGTAGCAAAATGTGCGAAAGCGCCTAGCTCTTGTGGGCGTCCTGCCATCCGCGCGGATCGTTCAGGAAGGCTTCGACCTCGGCCAGGGTGTCTTCGTCAAAGGCCTTCTGAGCCTTGGCCTCGGCCAGAACATCCCACCAGGTCGCCAGATGGATCAGCCCGATCCCGGCATCGGCCAGCTTCTCGCGGGTCTGGGGAAAGATGTCATAGAAGAAGATCAGCGCGGTCCAGTCACAGCGCGCGCCGGTCTCGCGGATCGCTTCCACGAAGTTGATCTTGGATCCGCCATCGGTGGTCATGTCTTCCACCAGCAGCACCCGATCTTCGGGTGTCATCAGCCCCTCAACGCGGGCATTGCGGCCATAGCCTTTGGGCTTTTTGCGCACATAGGTCATGGGCAAAGCCATCCGCTCCGCCACGAAGGCGGCGTAGGGGATCCCGCCGGTTTCACCGCCGGCGACATTGGTGAAAGCCTCGAACCCGGCGTCCCGCATGACCGCGACCGTCAGGAAATCCATCAATGTCGCCCGGATGCGCGGGAAAGAGATCAGCTTGCGGCAATCCACATAGGACGGCGAGGGCAGGCCCGACGCCAGAATGAACGGCTCACGCGCGTTGAAATCGACCGCGCCGCTCTCCAGCAGCATCCGCGCGGTGAGCCGCGCCATCTCGGCCTTGTCAGGAAATCCCGTGGGGATCATCACGCCTCTCCTTCTTATTTGTCACAAATACCTCGGGGTGAATTGGCCGTCAGGCCAAGAGGGGCAGCGCCACTCACACCACCCGCCATTGCAGAGCAAACCCCGGATCGAACACGGTGATCGGGCCGTCTTCGCTCTCGATCGGGGCGGGCAGGGCATAGGCCGCGCCTTTCTCAAGGGTCATCAGCGTCTCATTGGCAGGCAGCTTGTAGAAGGCGGGGCCGTTCAGGGATGCAAACCCTTCCAGCCGGTCCAGAACACCTTCGTCTTCGAACACATGTGCCAGGACCGGCATGGTCACCGGCGCCGTGTAGCACCCGGCGCAACCGCATGCCATGAGCTTGCGGGCATCCACATGGGGGGCGCTGTCGGTGCCCAGGAAGAACCGCGCATCGCCCGATGTCGCCGCGGCGCGCAGCGCCAGCCGGTGCTCTTCGCGCTTGGCGACGGGCAGGCAGTAGTAATGCGGCTTGATCCCGCCCGCGAGGATCGCGTTGCGGTTGATGATCAGGTGATGGGTCGTGATCGTGGCGGCGAGATCTGTGCTGGCGCTCTTGACGTACTCGACAGCGTTCGACGTCGTGACATGCTCCATCACAACGCGCAGGCCGGGGACCTTCTGGCGGATCGGGTCCAGAACACGGTCGATGAATACGGCTTCGCGGTCGAAGATGTCGATCTCGTCATTGGTGACTTCGCCGTGAACACACAGCGGCATGCCGATCTCGGCCATCTTCTCCAGAACGGGGCGTACCTTGTCGATGTCGCGCACGCCGCTGTCGGAGTTCGTCGTTGCCCCCGCCGGATAGAGCTTCACCGCCGTGGCGATGCCATCGGCATGGGCGCGGGCGACGTCCTCAGGATCGGTGCCTTCGGTCAGGTAGAGCGTCATCAGCGGGGTGAAATCCATCCCGGCAGGCAGGGCGTCCATGATCCGCGCGCGGTAGCTGGCGGCCTGCTCGGCGGTCACCACCGGCGGCACCAGATTGGGCATGACAATCGCGCGGGCGAAATCGCGGGCGCTGTCGGGCAGAACGGCGCTCAGCACTGCGCCATCGCGCAGGTGGAGATGCCAGTCATCGGGGCGGCGAAGCGTGATTTTCTGGGTCATGGGGCTGCGCTAGCAGATACGGGGAAAACGCGCCAGAGGCTATGCAGCTGCAGCATGGCGGGCTTTCGCTTTACGTGCAGGTAAAGCGCGGAAGACGCCCCTATATGAGGCGCAACACTACTCACGGAGACCACCATGCTGACCCGCTTTTTCGACCGCCTGAGCCGCAACGACCAGATGCGCAAGGGCCGCCTGTCCAGCCGCGATCAGGAAGCCGCCCGCGCGCGCCGCATCTATCGCGATATCTACTACCTCTGACGGGCCCGGGGCCGTCAGGGGCCCCGTATCCTTCATCCCCCGGGTCTCTTCGCCACACGGCGAGAGGCCCTTTCTTTTGGAGCCCAACCATGCGCCGCCTTTCCCACTTTCTGAGCTTTCGCAAATGCGCGCCGAACCGTCAGGCCGAACTGAAGGCGGCTCAGGCCGACGCCCGTCATGTGAGCTACTACGCCTATCTCTGAATAGGTGGTGCGCGGCGCCTATGCCTGCGGCGCGAACAGGGCCTGTGAAATGAATGGTTGCGGTCATCCCCTGGGATAAGATATTTATGTTTTACATAAATTGATTCGTCCTAAGGGGAATGTTTCCATGTCGACCCTCCAATCTGATCTTGTGCGCTCCGACGCGCAGTTTTCCCGCCATGCGGGCATGATCTCTGCCGCGTGCCTGGGAATGGCGGTTGCCTTGCCGGTGCTGATGGTGATCAGCGGCGCGACAGGCGGGCTGCAAGACACCTTTGCCGATCTCGCGGGCCCGTCCGCCACGCTGTCGGCGACGCCTCTGACCCAGTTCAGCGCGCTCATCATTTCCATTGTTCCGGTGCTTTTTCTGTCGGCGGCGCTGCTTGCTGTTCGGCGCTGTTTTGCCGTGTTCGCAACCGGAGAGTGGTTCTCCCGGCTGCAGGCCGCTGCGCTGAGCCAGGCGGGGCGGTTCCTGGTCTGGGCCGGGCTGACCGGGCTCATTGTGCCGACGCTCCTGGGGCTGGTGCTGACCGCGGGAGCCCCGGCCGGGCAGCATGTGCTCAGCGTCACATTGGGGAGCACCCCTTTGCTCAGCCTCCTGCTGGGGGCGGTGCTGTGGGCTCTGGGCCATATGTGGGACCGCGCCTGCCTTCTGTCCGCTGAGAACCGGCAGTTCGTCTGATGCCGATCATTGTCAGATTGGACGTGATGCTGGCCCGCCGCAAAGCCAGCTCAAAAGACCTGGCCGCGCGGATCGGCATCTCCGAGCCGAACCTGTCCTTGCTCAAGCGCGGCCATGTGAAGGGCGTCCGGTTCGAGACGCTCTCGCGCATCTGTGCAGAGCTGGACTGCCAGCCCGGCGATCTTCTGGAATATGTGCCCGAGGAAGAATCGGATACGCCTGAGTGACGCGCTGCCACCGGGCTGCTCTTCGGTTGGCGTCACAGCGCGAGGGCCGGGGCCCCGCGCTACTGCATGTAGGACGTGATCGCGGGGCGATCGGCGTCAAAGACCAGCCCGGTCGAGCCGCTCAGATGCTTCGCCATCTCGTCCCGTGCTTCGGTTGAGGAGGCGACCCATGCCGTCTCGTCCGGCCTCAGGGGGGTGAGCGCAGCCATGCGAATCCCGCCTTCGGTCCGGGCCGGGCGGGTGGCGTGGCCCATCCCGATCAGCACACCTTGATGCTGTTCCGCAGACACCCAACCCGGAGCCAGCTCCTGACCCACAGGAACCTCCATCGACAGCAATCCCATATGGTCGAGCAACGGGCCGATATCTCCATGGGCTGCGATGTTTTGTGCCGCCGCGGCGACCAGCTGGAACCAGGGGCTGTTCATGATCTCTTCTTGCGTGGCCTGCGCCGCGCCCGCGATCTCCAGGTAGACCTCCATGCCAAAGCCGTTGCCGCCATGGTCGTTCTCGAACGGATCGCTCAAGCCGTCCGAGGCGAGGATCATCCGATCTTCGTTGCGGATCACGCGGTAGGCCTGCCGGGTGGTCGGCCAGGCCGGCCCGCCCAGAAGCTGAGGGCTGATGAGATGCGTCAGGAAATCCGTGTCGACCGAGCCGCACGCGGACCAGTAGGCATCCCGGTCCGCCTGGGTGCGTTCGCAGGCGCGCTCCCACGCCGCCTGCGCCGCCTCGTTCGTCGCCTCGGCCGCGTTTGGCGGCACCTCGGCTTTCGACTTCGACCGGCCAAGCAGTCGCTTCCACCACATGTTTCAGCCCTCCAATTGCCTCACTACATGAAGGCCTGAAGCCCCGTTTGCGCGCGCCCCAAGATCAGCGCATGCACGTCATGCGCCCCTTCATAGGTGTTCACCGTTTCCAGATTTACCATGTGGCGAATGACTTCGTATTCCAACGAAATTCCGTTGCCCCCATGCATGTCCCGAGCCAGCCGCGCTATGTCGAGCGCCTTGCCGCAATTGTTGCGCTTCAGCAGGGACACGGCCTCGGGCGAGGCGACACCCGCCTCCATCATGCGGCCCAGTTGCAAAACGCCCTGCAGGCCCAGGGTGATCTCTGTCTGCATGTCGGCCAGCTTCTTCTGGTACAGCTGCGTCTGCGCGAGCGGCCGTCCGAACTGTTTGCGATCCAGCCCGTAGGCGCGCGCGGCATGCCAGCACGCTTCGGCGGCGCCCATGACGCCCCAGGCGATGCCATAGCGCGCCCGGTTCAGACAGCCGAACGGGCCCTTGAGCCCTTCGACATTCGGCAGGAGGGCATCTTCGCCCACCTCCACGTTGTCCAGCACGATTTCCCCGGTGATCGAGGCGCGCAGGCTCATCTTGTTTTCAATCTTGGGCGCGGAGAGGCCTTTCGCACCTTTCTCAAGGACAAAGCCCCGGATCTTGCCGCCATGGGCGTCGGATTTGGCCCAGACGACGAACACATCCGCGATCGGCGCGTTCGAGATCCACATCTTCGATCCGGTCAGCACATAGCCGCCCTGAACCTTCTCGGCGCGGGTCTTCATGGAGCCGGGGTCGGACCCGGCTTCGGGCTCCGTCAGGCCAAAGCAGCCAATCCATTCGCCGCTGGCCAGCTTGGGCAGGTATTTGCGCCGCTGCTCCTCCGAGCCGTAAGCTTGGATCGGATACATGATCAGCGAGGACTGAACGCTCATCATCGAGCGATAGCCCGAATCCACGCGCTCCACCTCGCGGGCGATCAGGCCATAGCTGACATAGCCCGCGCCCAGCCCGCCGTATTCTTCGGGGACGGTGACGCCCAGCAATCCGGCGGCGCCCATTTCGGAAAAGATCGCGGGATCAGTCGTTTCATGGGCGAAGGCATCGTTGACGCGCGGCTGGAGGTTGCTCTGACAGAACGCATGGGCCGCGTCGCGCAGCATCCGCTCATCCTCGGACAATTGGCTGTCCAGGTGAAGCGGGTCTTCCCAGGTGAAGGGTCCGAGTTCGGGGCCATGTCCCTTGGTGTCGCTGGCGCTCATCATGTATCTCCTCTTATGTGCCCAAGACCTAGCCTGACGCGGGGTCGGGGGCAATCTGCTGCGGCGGTCTGAACACGGTTCTCCTTTCCTTGGCCCGTTCCGTCTGCCACCAAGGCCCCATGACGTTTTCTGATCTTGCCCTCCTGATCCCCGCCGGGCTCCTCGCCGGAGCCATGAATGCCATTGCAGGCGGAGGCACATTCGTGACCTTCCCGGCGCTCATCGCCCTGGGTCTGCCGCCGGTGGCCGCCAATGCAACGGCGACGCTTTCTGCGTTGCCGGGGTACTTCTCCGGCGCCGCCGCCTTTCGCGAAGACATCGCCAATGAACGCCGCTTCCCGCTTTGGCAGTTGATCGCAACGGCTCTGGTCGGCGGCCTGTGCGGCGCGCTGCTTCTGATCGCCACGCCCTCGAAGGCCTTCGCAGGGGCGGTGCCGTGGCTGCTGCTGATCGCCACCTTGCTGTTCGCGCTTGGCCCCCGGCTGGTTGCGATCATGCGCGCGCGGGCGGGGCGTGAAGCTGGGCTCTGGACCATGGTCGGTGTGCTCGGGCTCGTCTGTCTCTATGGCGGGTATTTCAACGGAGGGCTGGGCATCCTGCTGCTCGCCGGTCTGGGCCTGATCGGGCTGAGCGATCTCAACGCGATGAACGGGCTCAAGAACCTGATGAGCGGCTCCATCGCCACGATCTCGGCGGTGCCGTTCGCCTTGGCTGGCGTGGTGCACTGGCCCGAAGGCGCGGCGATGGCCGTGGCGACCATGCTGGGCGCCTATGGCGGAGGCCGGCTGGCCCGGCGCTTGCCCGACCAAAGACTGATCCGCTGGGGCGTGATCGCCATCGGCCTGGGGATGAGCGCGCTGTTCTTCGCCCGCGCTTGACGCGTGGCACGTCGGCGGCGCACCATCGCGCCATGAACAGCATTGACGACGTGCAATCCGCGCTCGCCGCACAGGACTATGTCTGCGACCGCAGCCTGGCCACGGTGGCGTTTCTCAGCCTGCGCCTAGGGCGGCCGCTCTTCCTCGAAGGTGATCCCGGCACCGGTAAGACCGAAATCGCCAAGGCACTCGCCGCCGCGCTCGACCGGCCCCTGATCCGGTTGCAATGCTATGAGGGCCTCGACACGGCGAGCGCCGTCTATGAATGGAACTTCCCTGCCCAGATGGTCGCCCTGCGCGCCGCCGAAGCCGCTGGGGGCGCGGATCGCGATGCGTTGACCGATGACCTCTTCTCTGAACGCTTCTTGGTCGAGCGCCCGCTGCTCAAGGCGATGCGCGGCGGGGCGCCGGTCCTGCTGATCGACGAGATCGACCGCACCGACGAGCCGTTCGAAGCCTTCCTGCTGGAGGCGCTGTCGGATTTCCAGGTCACGATCCCCGAACTCGGCACGATCACGGCACAAGAACCGCCCTTGGTGGTGCTCACCTCCAACCGCACCCGCGAGGTCCACGACGCCCTCAAGCGCCGTTGCCTCTACCACTGGGTCGGCTACCCGGATTTCGCGCGCGAGCTCGACATCCTCAACGCCCGCGCGCCGGGCCTGCCGGAAACCCTCTCGCGCGATGTCGTCGCCTTCGTGCAGCACCTGCGCAGCGAAGACCTATTCAAACGTCCCGGGGTGGCGGAAACCATCGACTGGGCCAAATGCCTGCTCGCGCTCGACGTGATCGAACTCTCCCCGGAGGTGATCTCCGACACGCTGGGCGCGATCCTGAAATACCAGGACGACATCCAAAAACTCCACGGCTCCGAAGCAGCCCGGCTGCTGGAGGAAAGCCGAACCCAGATCACGTGATGCCTGCTCTTCTTATTTGTCCAAATACCTCGGGGGGTGCGGGGGGCAGCGCCCCCCGCGGATCGCGCCGTCAGGCCCGAAACCGCTGATGGTCCAACTGGCCGATCTTCCCCTGCCGGACCACCCCCGGTTGGCCGAGAACATCACCCATTTCGTGCGCGCGCTGCGCCGGGCGGGGCTCCCCGTTGGGCCCGGCCATGTGATCGACGCCGCCCGCGCCGTGGCTGAAGCGGGCTTCACCCGGCGCAGTGATTTCTACTGGACGCTCCATGCCTGCCTGACCTCGCGGCCCGAACACCATGCTGTGTTCGATCAGGTGTTTCGGCTCTACTGGCGTGATCCGCGCTTCATGGAGCACATGATGGCCATGCTTCTGCCCATGGTGCGCGGGGTGCAGGACGAACGCGCCGCCCAGCCCGCCGCGCGCCGCGCTGCCGAGGCGCTGCTCGATGGCCACGCGCCCGAGCAGCCCGAGCCAGAGGCGCCGCCCGAAGAGATCGAGATCAGCTTTGACGCAAGCCGCACGGCATCGGCCCGGGAACGCCTGCGCACGCTCGATTTCGAGCAGATGAGCCCCGAAGAGCTGGCCCGCGCGAAGGCGGCGCTCGCCCGCATGGTGCTGCGGGTGCCGCCGCTGCCCAGCCGACGTTTTCACGCGGCGCCCGGAGCGACCTCCGATCCGCGTCGGACCTTGCGGCGGATGATGCGCCAGGGCGGCACGTTGACCCGGATCGAAACCCGCCGCCGCGCCACCCGCCCGCCGAGCCTTGTCGTGCTGTGCGATATTTCGGGCTCAATGAGCCGCTATGCGCGCACGATCTTGCATTTCATCCACGCCACAAAATCCCAGCCCGGCGCGGGCTGGCGCAATGTCCACGCCTTCACCTTTGGCACACGGCTGACCAACATCACCTGCCACATGGAGGGCCGCGACATCGACGCGGCGCTGCATGCGGCCGGGGCGGAGGCCCAGGACTGGGAGGGCGGTACCCGGATCGGGGCGTGCCTCTCTGCCTTCAACCGGGACTGGTCGCGCCGGGTGCTGGGGCAGGGCGCGGTGGTGCTGCTGATCACCGACGGGCTGGAGCGCGACCCCGGCGGCGAGCTTGGCGCCGCATCGGAGCGGCTGGCCCTGTCCTGCAAGCGGCTGATCTGGGTGAACCCGCTGCTACGCTTTGATGGGTTCGCGCCAAAAGTAGCGGGCATCCGGGCGATTCTGCCCCATGTCGATGCGATCCTGCCGGGGCATGACATCGCGTCGATTGAAGGTCTGGTGGCGGCGATAGGCGATCCCAATGGCGGGGGGCACAAGGCGCGGCTGATGGCGGCGCTGTGACCTCGGGCTTGCCTCCCGGGAGGCTTGTCAGTCCTTGGAGCGGCGCTTGCGTCCGCCGCGCCGCTGGGTCAGGCGACTGGCGCGGTCGGGCAGGGTGCTCATGATCTCGCGCCGCTCTTGCGGCGCCATGCGCGACCATGTGCCGATCTCTTCGAGCGTGCGGTAGCAGCCGGTACAGATCCGCTCTTCCGGGTGGATGACACAGATCTTGATGCAGGGGCTCTCAATCTCGTCGCGGGACCAGATGTCATCGCTCATGGGCGGCTCCCAGATGGGTCAGGCGGTCAAGCAGCCCTTGCAGGATGTAGGCGGCGGCCACGTGGTCGATCACTTCGGCGCGGCGCTTGCGGGACGTGTCGGCCTCCAGCAGGGCGCGCTCTGCTGCGACGGTGGAGAGGCGCTCGTCCCAGAAGGTGATCGGCAGATCGGTGAGCCGCTCAAGATTGCGCGCAAAGGCGCGGGTGGACTGGCAGCGCGGGCCTTCGGTGCCGTCCATATTGCGCGGCAGGCCCAAAACGATCCCGCCCAGCTCGTGGGTCTTTGCGATCTCCAAAAGGCGGGCGGCGTCCAGCGTGAATTTCGCCCGCTTGATCGTCTCCAGCGGGGAGGCGATGGCGCGCATCCGGTCGGACAGCGCAACGCCAATCGTCTTGGTGCCCAGATCGAGCCCGGCGAGCGGCGCCATGGGCGCGATCGCTTGCGCGAAATCAGCGGCGTCTTCGCAGATCATTGCAAGCCCGCCTGGGTGGCGGCCTGAACGATGGTTTCGAAATCGGGCTGGCCTTCGAAGCGCCCCTTGGCCTCATCATAGATGGCTTGTGCGCGCTCCGTGTCGCCCAGAACGCCAAGCGCAGAGATCAGCCGGGCCCATTCCTGCGCGGAGCCGCCTTCGGTGGCGAGCCGGTTCGAGAGCTGCTCGACCATCCCGGCGATCATCTGCTGGCGCTCTTCTGGCGTCATGTCGGCGGCGGCGTCCATGTCTTCGGCGGTAGGGCCGCGCATCATCGGGCCAGCCGGAGCCGCTGCCGCGGCGGGAAGCGTGTAGTCGATTCCGGCGCGCTGTGCGGCGTTTTCGATCATCCGGCGGGCCAGGGCGGTATGGGGCGTGTTCCCGCCCTCATCGACCAGTTCCTGCCACAGCCGGAATGCCACGTCGGGGCGGTCGGTGAAGTCGTAGAGCAGCCCTATATAATAGCGTCCCGCCGCGTTGGTCGGGTCATCCTTGAGGATGGCGCGGGCCACGGCCTCCGCCTCGGGTGAGACATACCCCTGGACCTGATACACCATCAGATCCAGCAGCAGCATCCGGTCTTCGATCGGCGGGGTGTCCTGGAGCGCGATAACCTTCTCTTGCGCGACGATGGCGGCGTCGAACTGACCAAGGTTGGCCTCGTGCCGGGCCAGAAGCCGTTGACCTTCAAGATCGTCCGGGTTGTCGATCACCGCAGTGCGGAGCTGTTCGATCATCTCGATATAGGCGGGATCGGCGCGCTCAAGCGCCGGGGAGGGCGGCATCCTGGCGATCATATCGGCCTGAGACATCCGGGTGTCGCGCGCCTCTTCCGATGCCGCCAGCCGGGCTTTGAGCGGCAGGTCGGGATAGCCCGGAGCGCCGATGGATGTGTAGAGAAACGCTGCACCCCCAAGGATCAGCAGGCCCACGATGGTGGACAAAACGATGGAACCATCCCGCCCTGGCGCGCCCATGGGTGCGGCGCTTTCGCTGCGCGCGCGATCGGCGGCGAGCATCCGGCGCGCCACTTCGGTGCGGGTGCGTTCGGCTTCGGTCGCGTCCAGCGTCCCGCGCGCCACGTCCCGGTCGATTTCCTCTAGCTGGGCGCGGAAGATGGCGATGTCTTTGCTTTCTTCGGCGGGCGTCTGCGCGCGCGTGCGCAACAGAGGCCGGAGCACCAATACGGCGGCCGCGAGGGTCAGAACGGCGCAGATAACGTAGAACATGAATGCCCCTTTTGCTTGCTGCGCCTGACTTAACCATCATGGCGCGGAAGCGGAAGGGGGCGGGATGGGCGCCAATGTCGCATTCGGTCGCTAACGCGCCGTTCTTTGGTGGGGTTTCCCCCCGGTCCCGGTCCAGTTATGGCTAGGCTCAACCATTCCGACCCCAGGAGGCGCTCCCTATGAAACGCTATTCCGCCTTTGCCATCGCGAAAGAGGCGCTCGGTCGCCATCAGGGGTGGGACCGCGCCTGGGCCAAGGCCACGCCGAAGCCGCGCTATGATGCGATCATTGTCGGGGCCGGGGGGCACGGGCTGGCAACCGCCTATTATCTGGGCAAAAACCACGGAATCACCAATGTCGCGGTCATCGAAAAAGGCTGGCTGGGCGGCGGCAATACCGGGCGCAACACCACGATCATCCGGTCGAACTACCTTCAGGACCCGTCCGCCGCGATCTATGAGAAGGCCCGCAGCCTCTACGAGACCCTCAGCCAGGACCTGAACTACAACGTCATGTTCAGCCCGCGCGGCGTGATGATGCTGGCCCAGACCCAGCACGAGCTGCGTGGCTACAAGCGCACGGCCCATGCCAATGCGCTCCAGGGCGTCGCGACGGAGTTTATCTCTCCGCAACGGGTCAAGGAGCTGGTGCCGATCATCGAGCTGAGCGGCCCGCGCTACCCGGTGCTGGGCGCGCTATGGCAGCCGCGCGGCGGCACGGCCCGCCACGATGCCGTGGCCTGGGGCTATGCGCGCGCCTGCGCCGCCATGGGCATGGACATCATCGAGCGCTGCGAAGTCACCGGCGTGAAGCGCGATGGCGGCAAGGTCACAGGGGTGACCACCACCAAGGGCGACATCGCCTGCGATAAACTGGGCGTCGTGGTGGCGGGCCATTCGGGGCGGCTGGCCGACATGGCGGGGTTCCGGCTTCCGGTTGAATCGGTGTCGCTTCAGGCTCTTGTGTCCGAGCCGATCAAACCTTGCATGGACGTGGTGGTGATGGCCAACACCGTCCATGGTTATATGAGCCAGTCCGACAAGGGCGAGATGGTCATCGGCGGCGGCGCGGACGGGTTCAACAACTACACGCAGCGCGGCAGCTTCCATCACATCGAAGAGACCGTGCGCGCCCTGATCGAAACCTTCCCGATGATCTCGCGGCTCAAGATGCTGCGGCAATGGGGCGGGATCGTGGACATGACGGGGGACCGGTCTCCGATCATCTCGAAAACGCCGGTGGACGGCTGTTTCATCAATTGCGGCTGGGGCACCGGCGGGTTCAAGGCGATCCCCGGATCGGGCTGGGCCATGGCGGAGCTCATGGCCCGTGGCACGTCTCCGCTGGCCGAGGCTTTCACGCTGGACCGGTTCCGCGAAGGCCGGTTCATTGATGAAAGCGTCGCGGCAGGGGTGGCGCATTGATGACGATGCGGCCTGCTGTTCACGCTCTGTTGGGTTCTGATAATTATGTGCGGCGCGACGGGGTCACAGGGCCCTCGCCGCGCGGCCAGGAAAGGACGTTGCCATGCTGACTTTGCGCTGCCCTTATTGCGGGGTCCAATGCGATGAAACCGAGCTGGCCCCCGGAGGCGAAGCCCACCTGACCCGGCGCGGGCCGGAGGCGGATGCCGACGCCTTTGAGGCCTACCTGTTCCTGCGCCAGAACCCGATGGGAATCCATGCCGAACGCTGGCGCCACGCCTATGGCTGCGGCAAGTGGTTCCACGCCCTGCGCAACACCGTGACGCTGGAGGTCTACGGCACCTATCCGGCCCAAACGCTGGAGCCGCCAGCCGATCTTCTGGCCGCCGCGAAAGGAGACGCCGCATGAGCACACGCCTGTCCCGTGGCGGCCGCCTGATCGACCGCTCCCGCAAGATCGACTTCGCTTTCAACGGCAAGCACCTGAAGGGCCATCCGGGCGACACGCTCGCCTCGGCCCTGCTGGCCGAAGACCAGATGCTGCTGGGCCGGTCGTTCAAATATCACCGCCCGCGCGGCGTGATGTCGAGCGGCGCCGAAGAGCCCAACGCCCTGTTCGGGATCGCCGATGGCGACCGGTTCGAGCCCAATCAGCGCGCCACCACCCAGGAGCTGTGGGACGGGCTTTCGGCCCGCAGTCAGAACCACTGGCCGAGCCTGAGCTTCGATGTGGGCGCGATCAACGCGCGGCTGTCGCGGTTCTTCCCGGCGGGGTTCTACTACAAGACCTTCATGTGGCCCCGTGCCGCTTGGAAACATCTGTTCGAGCCCATCGTGCGGCAATCCGCCGGTCTGGGCGCGGCCCCCGATGCGGAGGCGCGCGATCCCGATCTCTATGAACATGCCTATGCCCATGTCGATCTGGTCATTATCGGAGGCGGCGTTGCCGGGCTCGCGGCGGCTCTGGTGGCGGGCGAGGCGGGCCAGCAGGTCTGGCTGATCGAACAGGACGCCCATTGGGGCGGCCGCGCTCCGGTCGATGGCGGGTCCATCGACGGGATGGCGCCGGGCGATTGGGTCGCGCAGGCGCTCTCCAGACTGGAGGGTATGGAGAACGTCACCCTGCGCAATCGCTGCATGGGCGCCGGGCTTTACGATCACGGCTACCTTCTGGCCTATGAGCGGCTGACCGATCACCTCCCAGCTGAGGCCGAGGGATCGCGCCACCGCCTGTGGCGCATCCGGGCGGGGCATATCGTCACCGCCACCGGCGCGTTGGAGCGGCCCCTGTCCTTTGCGGGCAACGACGTGCCGGGTGTGATGCTGGCCTCGGCCGTGCGCGACTACATCGTGAATTACGGCGTCAGCGTCGGTGACCGCGTTGTCGTCGTGACGAACAATGATGACGCCTATCGCACGGCGCTTGAGGTGAAGCGCGCGGGGCTTTCGGTGCCCGCCATCGTGGATGCCCGCGCCTTGCCCGATGAGGGCCTTGTGGCCGAAGCCAAGGCGGCGGGGATCCCCGTCCATATGGGCGCTGCCATCGCCAAGGTGAAAGGTGGCGCGCGGGTCACTGGCGTTGCGCTTTGCGCGCAGGCCGGGGAAGGCACCGTCACCGAAGAGATCGCCTGCGACGTGGTGGCCATGTCGGGGGGGTGGTCTCCGGTCGTGCATTTGTGGTCCCATTGCGGGGGCAAGCTGCTGTGGGACGAGGCGCGGGCGCTGTTCCGCCCCGATCCTGACCGGCCCCCGCGCGGCGCTGAGGGGCAGGCCAGCGTGACGGCTCTGGGCGCCGCCAACGGCGCGCTGTCGCTTCATGCGATCATGGAGGATGTGCAGGTGGGTATGGGGACCATACTGGGAAGTATGCCCGACGTTCCGCGCGCGCCCGTCGAGGAAGAAGCGCCGCTTATGCCCGTGTGGATGATGCCGCAAGGCGCCAAGCACGAACTGCGCGCCAAAATGTTCCTGGATTTCCAGAACGACGTGAAAGTGTCCGACGTTCAGCTTGCTGCGCGCGAGGGCTATGAGAGCGTCGAACATACCAAGCGGTATACGACCCTTGGCATGGCGACGGATCAGGGGAAGCTGAGCAATATCAACGGTCTCGCAGTCCTGTCGGATGCCCTGGGCCAGCCGATCCCGCAGACCGGCACCACCACGTTCCGCCCGCCCTACACGCCCATCTCCATGGGGGCCATCGCGGGGGAGGCACGCGGGCCGCTGTTCCAGCCGATCCGGCGCACGCCGATCCATGCATGGCACGAAGAGCAGGGCGCCTATATGGAGCCCGTCGGCCAGTGGCGCCGCCCCTACAGCTATCCGCGCAGCGGCGAGAGCCTGCATGACGCGGTGATGCGCGAGGTCACCAATACCCGCGAGAATGTGGGGATGCTGGATGCCTCGACCCTCGGCAAGATCATCGTGAAGGGGCCCGATGCGGGGCGCTTCATGGATATGCTCTACACCAACATGATGAGCACGCTGAAGCCGGGCAAATGCCGCTACGGGCTGATGTGTTCGGAAAACGGCTTCCTGATGGATGACGGCGTGGTGGCGCGGCTCGATGAGGACACGTTCCTGTGCCACACGACCTCGGGCGGGGCCGCCCATGTCCACGCTCATATGGAGGAATGGCTCCAGACGGAGTGGTGGGACTGGCAGGTCTACACCGCAGATGTGACGGAGCAGTTCGCGCAAGTGGCCGTGGTCGGCCCGAAAGCGCGCGAGGTGCTGGAGGCTCTTGGCTCTGACACGGATCTGAGCGCCGAGGCCCTGCCGTTCATGGGCTGGATCGACGCCCGGATTGGTGGCTTCGATGCGAGGATCTTCCGCATCAGCTTCTCGGGTGAGTTGAGCTTTGAGATTGCCGTGCCCGCCAGTCAGGGCCGGGCCTTCTGGGATGCGCTTTTGCGTGTCGGGGATGCGCGGGGGATCATGCCCTACGGGACCGAGGCGCTCCATATCATGCGGGCCGAAAAGGGCTTTATCATGATCGGGGACGAAACCGATGGCACCGTGATCCCGCAGGATCTGGGGCTGCACTGGGCGATCTCGAAGAAGAAGGACGACTATATCGGCAAACGCGCGCAGGCGCGATCCGACATGATCCGTACCGATCGCTGGCAGCTTGTGGGGCTTGAGACCCTGGACAAATCTGTCCTGCCCGAAGGGGCCTATGCCGTGGGCGAGGGCGTCAATTCGAACGGCCAAAAGGCCATGTTCGGGCGCGTGACATCAACCTACCATTCGCCCACGCTTGGGCGCGGGATCGCCATGGGGCTCGTGGAAAACGGCCCCGACCGCATGGGCGAGGTGATCGCGTTCGGCACGCTTGATGGTGGCACGGTGCAGGCGAAGATCGTCTCGCCCGTGTTCTTTGACCCGGAAGGAGAGAAGCAAAATGTCTGAGGTCCTCTCAGCCCTGCCGGGCGCAACAGGCAGCGCGGACACCCGCGTGAGCGAAGCCGGACTGGTCGGTATGGTCACCCTGCGCGGCGATCTGAGCGACGCCAAGCTGCGCCAGGCGGTCTCTGACGTGACCGGCACCGCCTTCCCGGAGCAGGGCAAGATCACGTGGGATGGCGCGCGCGGGCTGGGGTGGATGTCCCCTGATGAGCTGCTGATCCTGACCGGTCACGGTGAGGCGGCGGGCGTCGTCGAGACGCTCCATACCGCCCTGGATGGTCAGCATGTCCTCGCGGTGAACGTGTCAGATGCGCGGGCCGTGTTCGATGTCGAAGGGCCGGGATGGCGCGACGTGGTGGCGCGGCTGTCCCCGATGGATCTGCGCGGCTTCAAGACCGGCGATCTGCGCCGCACGCGGTTCGGGCAGATTGCCGCTGCAGTCTGGACGACGGACGAGGAGTGCGCGCGGATCGTGTGTTTCCGCTCGGTCGCGCGCTACATGTTCGATCTACTGGAGACAGCAGCGCAGGCGGGGCGGCTCTAAGCCGCCCCAGCCGCATTACATGGCCGCCTCGAACAGGGCGCGCATGTTGTCGGCGTTCAGCTCAACCGGGTTGCCGCCGCAGGACGGATCCTCAAGTGCCATGGCGACCAGATCGTCGATGCGGTTGGTCTTCACGCCCAGATCGCTCAGGCGGCGCGGGATGGCGAAGCTGTCGTTGAACTCCTGAACGAAGCCGCGGAACCCGTCAAAGCCGCCCTTGATGCCCAGATAGCTGGCCGCACGGTCGAAGCGGTCGCGGATAACGGGCGCGTTCAGATCCAGCACGGCGGGCATGCAGACCGCATTGGTCGTGCCGTGGTGAGTGCCGAACACGGCGCCGATCGGGTGGCTCATCGCGTGGATGGCGCCAAGGCCCTTTTGGAAGGCGGTTGCGCCCATGGCAGCGGCGCTCATCATATTAGCGCGCGCGTCGATGTCGGAGCCATCGAGATAGGCGCGGGGCAGGTTGTCGATCACCAGCCGCATCCCCTCCAGGGCGATGCCCTGGCTCATCGGGTGGTAATGCGGGCTGGAGAACGCCTCGACGCAATGCGCGAAGGCATCAAGCCCGGTGCCCGCCGTGATCGGTTTGGGCATACCCACGGTCAGCTCGGGATCGCAGATCACAACCGTCGGCAGCACCTTGGGGTGGAAGATGATCTTCTTCACATGGGTTTGGGAATTGGTGATGACGCTGGCGCGGCCCAGCTCTGATCCGGTCCCGGCGGTGGTGGGCACGGCGATGATCGGCGCGATGGCCTCTGCGTCTGCGCGGGTCCACCAATCGCCCACGTCTTCGAAATCCCACACCGGGCGGGTCTGCCCGGCCATGAACGCGACCATCTTGCCCAGGTCCAGCCCGGAGCCGCCGCCAAAGGCGATCACCCCGTCATGGCCCCCGGCCTTATAGGCGTCGACCCCGGCGCTCAGGTTCAGCTCATTGGGGTTGGGATCGACCTCGGAGAACAGACCGCGCCCCAGCCCGGCCTGATCGAGAATGTCGAGCGCACGGGCGGTGATATCCATCCCGGCGAGCCCCTTGTCGGTGACAAGCAGCGGTTTGGTGATGCCCGCTTGGGCACAGGCGGCGGGCAGTTCGTTGATGCGGCCCGCGCCGAACTTGATGGCGGTGGGGTAGGACCAGTTGCCGGTGAGGCTCATGATGTCACCTTCTTGAGATGGTAGGATTTGGGTCGGGTGAGGTTGTGATAGCCGATCACGGACAGCCCGCCGCCGCGGCCGGTCTGCTTGCAACCGGTCCAGCACAGGCCGGGATCCAGATAATCGGCGCGGTTCATGAACACGGTGCCGGTCTCCAGCCGATCCCCGACGGCTTGGGCGCGGGCGATGTCCTGCGTCCAGAGCGAGGCGGTCAGCCCGAAATCGCTGTCATTCATCAGCTTGATGGCCTCTTCATCGCCCGAGACCGGCATGATGCCGACCACGGGGCCGAAGCTCTCCTCGCGCATGACGCTCATGTCGTGGGTGACCCCGGTCAGGATCTGCGGGGTCAGGTAGGTGCCGCCATCATCCTCTTCGAAGGGCGCGATATGGGCGGTCGCGCCCGCCGCGACGGCCTCGCTGATCTGGGCGCGGACTTCGGCGGCGAAGCGGGCGTTGGCCATGGGGCCAATGGTGGTCGCGTCATCCAGAGGGTTGCCGAGCGTGTAGCCCTGCACGGTTTCAACGGCCTTTTGCACGAATGCGTCAAAGAGGCTTTCGTGGACATAGATCCGCTCAATCCCGCAGCAGCATTGGCCAGAGTTGAACATGGCGCCGTCGATCAAGGTGGCGACCGCCGCATCCAGATCGGCGTCTTCCATGACATAGCCCGGATCCTTGCCGCCCAGCTCCGTGCTGACGGGTACGAAAGTGCCCGCGGCGGCGCGCTCCATGCTCTGGCCGCCGCCGACCGAGCCGGTGAAATTGATGAAATCGAAGGCCCGCGCGCGGATCAGCGCGTCGGTCGTGTCGTGGCTCAGGAAGATGTTCTGGAACACGTCCTTGGGCACGCCGGCGGCGTGGAAGGCTTCGGCCATGCGCTCCCCGACGAGCAGCGTTTGTGTGGCGTGTTTCAGGATCACCGTATTGCCCGCGATCAGAGCCGGGGCGACGGTATTGATCGCGGTCATGTAGGGGTAGTTCCACGGCGCGACGACAAAGACGACGCCCCAGGGCGCGCGCTTGATGTAGCGGGTGAAGGTTTCATCCTCGCCCACAGAGATGTCGGCGAGGGCATCACTGGCGATGGTGGCCATGTGGCTGGCGCGCTCATGAAAGCCGCCGAATTCGCCGCCATAGCGCACGGGGCGGCCCATCATGCGGGCCAGTTCGGGCACGATCGCGTCATTCATGGCGCCCACGGCGTTGACCCCGGCCATGACCATGTCAATCCGCTCTTGCAGCGGGCGCGCAGCCCAGGCGGCTTGCGCGGCGCGGGCGCTGTCAGCCACGGCCTGAGCGTCCTCCAGCGAAAGCGCCTCGCGTTCGGCAAAGACCGATCCGTCGATCGGGGAGATACATCTGAGCACGCTCATGGTGCTGTCCTTTCCTCTCAGGACGCCTGCGGCGTCACGCTTTTTCAAACCCGCGTGCCACTTCCCAATCGGTGACGACGCGGTCAAATTCTTCGATCTCCCACCCGGCGGCGCGGGTGTAGTGATCCACCACCCAATCCCCCATGGCCGCGCGCAGCATCTTGGAGCGGCTCAGCTTTTCGCGCGCCTCGCGCAGACTGGAGGGGATGGAGCCGGTCTTGCCCTGATAGGTGTCCCCCTTGGTCGCGGGCTGAAGCTCCAGCTTCTCCTCGATCCCGGCGATCCCGGCGGCGAGCATGGCGGCCATGGTCAGGTAGGGGTTGATGTCCGATCCCGGAACCCGGCATTCGACCCGCACGGCTTTGGTGCCATCGCCGCATAGCCGGAAGCCCGCAGTGCGGTTGTCCACCGACCAGATCGTGCGGGTGGGGGCGAAGCTGCCCTTCTGGAATCGCTTGTAGCTGTTGATGTAGGGCGCCATGAAATAGGTGTAATCAGGTGCATATTTGAGCAGACCCGCCATGTACTGCCGCATCAGCTCGGACATGCCCAGATCGCCTTTGGGGTCGTGGAACGCGTTCTTGCCGTCCTTCCAGAGCGATTGGTGCACATGGCTGGACGATCCCACGCGGTCGTGGTGCCATTTGGGCAGGAAGCTCGCGGCGTGGCCCTGTTGCCAGGCGATTTCCTTCACCGCGTGTTTCGCGATGGAGTGGTAATCCGCCGTCAGCATCGCTTCGCTGTAGCGGATGTTGAGCTCTTCCTGACCGGCCTCGGCTTCGCCTTTGGAATTCTCGATCGGCAGCCCGGCGGCGTAGAGGTGATTGCGCAGAGGGCGCATCACGTGCTCTTCCTTGGTGGTCTGGAGGATGTGATAGTCCTCATTATAGCCCGAGATCGGGGCGAGATCGCGAAAGCCGTCCTTGCGGATCTCGTCATAGCTTTTCTCGAAGAGGAAAAACTCCAGCTCCGTGGCCATCATCGGGGTGAAGCCCATGGCCTCCAGCCGGTCGATCTGGCGGCGCAGCACGGCGCGGGGGGAATGGGGGATCGGCTCGTGGCTGTGGTGGTCCAGCACGTCGCACAGCACCAGCACCGTGCCGTCCAGCCATGGCACCGGACGCAGTGTGCTCAGGTCCGGCTTCATGACGTAATCGCCATAGCCGGATTGCCACGAGGTCGCGGCGTAGCCGTCGGGCGTCGCCATTTCGAGATCCGTGGCCAGCAGATAGTTGCAGCAATGGGTTTCCTCCCACGCGCTGTCGACGAAGTGGCGGGCGTGGAACCGCTTGCCCATCAGGCGGCCCTGCATGTCGACCAGACAGGCAAGGACGGTGTCGATCTCGCCCGCGTCAACTTGGCTCTTGAGCGTGTCGAAACTCAGGGTCATGGGGGGCTCCCGTGTGCTGGTGTAGAGAAGGCTCCGGGCAGGGGCTCCCGCCCGGAGGAGAGGCCGTATCAGCCGTAGCGGTAGGGCCGTCCGGCCTTTTGCATATCGGCGTTGTATTTCTTGATGATCTCGACGACCTTCGCCTTGGTCTCGCTCTCGGCGGCGATCTCATCCCAGAACTTGACGGCGGCGTCTTCGACCTGCGCCCATTCGGCGTCGGGGATCGAGGTCAGCTGCATCTTGTCGCCATTGACCCGCAGCGAGGCTTCGCCGCCCCAGTACCACCACTGGCGGTAGTAGTGCGACTGGTCGCAGCAGACCCGGAACAGGGTTTGCAGGTCTTCGGGCAGCTCGTTCCAGCGGTCCATATTGGCAAAGAACGACCCGGCCCAGGCGCCGGAGATGTTGTTGGTCAGGAAGTAGTTGGTCACATCCGCCCAGCCGACGGTGTAGTCTTCGGTGATCCCGGACCAGGCGATGCCGTCCAGCTCACCGGTCTGGACCGCCACTTCGATGTCTTCCCAGGGCAGGGTGACCGGAACGACCCCGAACTGCGCCAGGAACCGGCCCGCCGTCGGGAAGGTAAAGACCCGCTTGCCCTTGAGATCCTCAAGCGAGCGGATCGGGTCTTTGGTGGCGAAATGGCACGGATCCCACGACCCGGCCGAGATGTGCTTTACCCCGACCTTGGAGTATTCGCTGTCCCAGATCTCATTGAGCCCGTACTGGTTGAACAGCACCGGCACATCGAGCGAGTAGCGCGAGGCGAACGGGAAATAGCCGCCGAACACCGTCACTTCGGTGGGGGAGGCCATGCTGTCATCGTCGGATTGCACCGCGTCGATCGTGCCGCGCTGCATGGCGCGGAACAGCTCTCCGGTGGGGACCAGCTGATCGGCAAAGAACAGCTCGATCTGCATCCGGTCGCCGGCGATCTTGTTGAACATGTCGATGGCGGGTTTCACCACATGTTCAGCCAGAGCGGGCCCGGCATAGGTCTGCATCCGCCACTTGATCGTGCCCTGCGCAAGGGCAGGGGTGGCCAGCGGGGCTGCGGCAACGCCGAGCCCGGCGGTCTTGAGGAACTTACGTCTCGAAGTCATTTTCTGAACTCCCTTGGTTGGTGGAATGCGGCCCCCTTGAGGCGGGGCTCTTCTTGGTTAATCCGGTGTCAATTTTGGTAAACAACGTGGGGCAGCCACAGCGCGATCTGCGGGAAGACCATCACCAGCGTCAGCGCCAGGATCATGACCAGCACGAAGGGCAGGATGGATCCGTAGATGTCGCGCAGGGTGATTTCCGGCGGTGCCATTGCTCGCATAAGAAACAGGTTATAGCCGAAGGGCGGGGTCATGTAGGCGATCTGGGTCGTGATCGTGTAGAGCACGCCATACCAGATCAGATCGAAGCCAAGCGCCTGCACCAGCGGCACATAGAGCGGGGCCACGATCACCAGCATGGCGGTGTCGTCCAGGAACGTGCCCATGATGATAAAGCTCAGCTGCATGAGGATCAGGATCATCCAGGGGCTCAGGCCCAGCCGCTCGGTGAACAGATCCTCAATGGCGCGCACCGCGCCGAGCCCGTCAAACACCGCGCCGAAGGCGAGCGCGGCGAGGATGATCCACATGAACATGCACGAAATGCCCAGCGTCTGACGCACCGAGGTCTCGAACACCTCGCGCGTCATGCGTCCCTTGAGCACCGCCGCCAGGAAAGCCGTCAGCGCGCCGATGGCTGAGCTTTCAACGAGCGAGGTCCAGCCATTCACGAACGGCACCATCATGGTGGCGAAGATGACCAGAGGCAGGAGGCCCGCGCGCAGCAAGGCCAGCTTTTCCGACATCGGCATGTCGCGCTCTTCGGCGCTGAGCGCCGGGCCCAGCGACGGGTTCAGGTGGCAGCGCACAGAGATGTAGATGATGAACAGCGTGGCCATCAAAAGCCCCGGCACCACCCCCGCGAGCCAAAGCTGGCCCACCGGCTGCCGAGCGATCATCGCATAGAGCACCAGCACCACCGACGGCGGCACAAGAATGCCCAGTGACGATCCCGCCTGGATGACCCCCGTGACCATCTTCTTGTCGTAGTTGCGCTTGAGCAGCTCGGGCAGGGCGATGGTGGCCCCGATGGCCATCCCCGCGACGGACAGGCCGTTCATGGCCGAAATCAGGACCATCAGGCCGATCGTGCCGATGGCCAACCCGCCGCGCAGCCCGCCCATCCAGACATGGAACATTTTGTAGAGATCGTCCGCGATCTTCGATTCCGACAGGACGTAGCCCATGAAGATGAACATCGGCAGCGTCAAAAGCGGATACCATTTCATCAGCTTCATGGCGCTTGCAAAGGCCAGATCGTAGCCGCCCCGGTCTCCCCACAGCATGAGGGCTGCGATCACCGCAACGAAGCCGATGGCGCCAAACACCCGCTGCCCGGACAGCAGCAGCGCCATCATGGCGGCGAACATCATGAGGGCGATCAGTTCATACGACATCGGCAATCTCCTCGCCCCGCAGACGCAGGATGTCCTTGCACAGCTCGGACAGGGCCTGCAGCAGCATCAGGGTGATGCCGGTGCACATGATGACCTTGATCGGCCACAGATAGGGGCGCCACGCGGTCGGGCTGCGCTCGCCCCCGTACTGGAAAGAGTAGGACGTGCTGTCGATCCCGCCCCAGAGCAGAACGCCCAGATAGAAGATCAAAAACAGCACGGTGACGCAGTCCACGGCCGCTTTGCGCCGGTCCGACCATTCGCCATAGAGCAAATCCATCCGCACATTCGATCCCATCTGGATCGAGTAGGGGCCGCCCAGGATGTAATAGGCGACCATGGCGAACTGGGCCATCTCCAGCGTCCAGAGTGACGGAGTGAAGAAGGTCTTTGAGATCGACGACCACAGCAGGATCGCCATCATCACAAAGATCCCGTACATCGCCACGCGGCCAATCCTGTGATTGATCGCATCGACGACGCGCACGAAACGTCTGAGCGCGCTCATGAGCGGGGCTCCTTTCCGGGGTTGCACACGGAAAGCGCCCGCGTGAGGGTCTGCGAGAGGTGATCCGCCATCGTGTCGGCGGTCTCGGGCGTGTCGATCAGATCGTTTCGGATCTCGATCATCAGCGCGGGCAGGCCGCGCGCGACGCCGTGCCGGGCGAGGCTGTAGGTGACCCCGTCGCTGGCGTCATAGGGTTCGTTCAGCCGCGCGGTGTAGCGGCCTGCCTCTTGCTCGGCGGCAAGCGCGGATTGGGCGAGCGCGTCGTGATCTCCGTGAAAGAGAAACCCCAGATCAAGCGCGCGCCGGGCCCCTTTGTAGATCGGCGTGAAGCTGTGAATGGTGATCAGCGCCGGGTCCGCCTTGGCGTCGATGACTTCGCTGACCGCCTCGTGAAACGGGTCGTGGATCGCCGCGCAGCGGGCTTGGCGGTCCGCGTCGCTCAGGTCGCGGTTGCCCGGGATGTCGTAGATTTCGCTGCGCGGAGGGATCGCGTCATGGGCCTCAAGCGGGCGGTTGCAATCATAGACCAGCCGCGAAACCCCGCCCGCCACCAAAGGCGCGTCCATCCGCGTCGCCAGCCCCTGCGCCACGTCAAGCGCGCCGATGTCCCAGGCGATGTGGGCCCGGCGCGCCTCTGCGTCGAGCCCGAGCCCTTTGTAGCGCTCCGGGATCAGGCGGGAGGCGTGCTCGCACACAAGCACGACCGGCGCCGCGCCCTTTGCGTTATGGATCGAGACCGGATCAAGGCCGGGCGTGGTCATGCAAGTTCTCCCCAAGGCGTCTGGATGCGCCGTTGTGAAGAGAAAACTACATGAAAAAATGACATGTCAAGAAAAATACATTACACTCGTCTTAACGATGGAGTTGCGTGCCGCTCAGGAAGCGGCGAGTGAGGGCGTATGGAAAACGTCGCATTGATCCGGGATTTGATCAAAGATCGTCAGGCCGACCTGACGGCGGCTGAGCGGCGTCTGACCGCTGTGCTGCTGGACGATTCGCTGGTGGCGGGGCTCAAGTCGATCACCAAGCTGGCCGAAGAGGCGGGGGTGTCGACCCCGACCGTGATCCGGCTCGCGCGCAAGCTGGGCTTCAACGGCTTTCCCGACATGCAAGAAGCCATCCGCGAAGAGATCGCCGCGCGAATGAAACAGCCTCTGGCCAAGCTGGAGACAGGCCCAATCGCGGGCCATGAAAGCCACGTGGTGAGCCGCTTTGCCTCTGCCATTTCTGACAACATCAACCGCACGATCGAACGGCTCGATCTGGCGCAGTTTGACGCCGTCGCGGCGGAGCTGTCAGACCCGGAGCGGGCGATTCACCTGCTGGGCGGGCGTATCACGCGGTCCAACACGCATTACTTCTTCAACCACCTGCAGATCATTCGGCCCGGGGTCTCGCTGCTCGATTCCTCGCCCTCCGCATGGCCGCAATCCCTTCTGGATATGGGGCCGCGCTCGACCCTGGTGATGTTCGATATTCGCCGCTACGAAAAAGAGCTCAACCGCCTCGCAGAGCTCGCGGTCCGGCAAGGCGCGCGGATCGTACTGTTCACCGATCAATGGGGCTCCCCGATTGAGCGACACGCGGCCTATTGCTTCCGCACCATGGTCGAGGCCCCGTCGAGCTGGGATTCGACGCTGGCCATCAACTTCCTGATTGAGGCGCTCGTGGCCGAGGTGCAGCAGCGCAGCTCTGCCAGCAGCTCGGAGCGGATCGCTTTGATGGAAGAGATGATCGGGGAAACCCGTATTTTCCGCGGAAGCTGACGCCAGTGGGCTCGGGCTGTCCTTTTCGACGTCACGCACGGCATTGATGCCGAAGGCTCGGTTGGTTACAGACCCGTTACAAAAGGCGGGCTGGGGCCGCCGCTGCCGGGGATCATCATGATGAATGATGCGTTGTTGACGCTGGAGGGGATCAGCAAATCCTATCCTGGTGTCACCGCCAATGACGATGTCAGCTTTTCCGTGCAGCCGGGGCAGATCCACGCGTTGCTTGGCGAAAACGGGGCCGGGAAATCGACCCTGGTCAAGACGATCTATGGGCTGGTGACGCCCGATCGCGGCGCGATGACGTTGGGCGGCGGGGCCTACCGCCCGGCCAGCCCGAGGTCGGCGCGCGCCGCCGGTGTGGCCATGGTGTTCCAGCATTTCAGCCTGTTCGACGCGCTCACCGTTGCGGAAAACATCGCTCTGGGCATGGACAACCCACCGCCCGCGCGCCTCTTGGCTGCGCGCATCCGCGAAATCAGTGAGACCTACGGCCTCCCGCTGGACCCTGATCGGCGGGTCGGCGGTCTGAGCGCCGGGGAGCGTCAGCGGGTCGAGATCCTGCGCTGCCTGCTCCAGACGCCGCGCCTGTTGATCATGGACGAGCCCACCAGCGTGCTGACCCCGCAAGAGGTGGAGATCCTCTTTCGCACCTTGCGCCAACTGGCCGATGAGGGGACCGCGATCCTCTATATCAGCCACAAGCTGGAGGAGATCCGGGCGCTGTGCGGCTCGGCCACGGTGCTGCGCCACGGGCGCGTCGTGGCCACGTGCAACCCGCGCGAGAAATCGGCGCGCGAGCTGGCCGAGATGATGGTGGGCACGCGGCTCCATACCCCCTCGCGCGAGGCGACCCCGCCGGGTCCGCCGCTGCTGGAGGTCGCGGGGCTGTCATTGCCGCCGACATCCGCCTTTGGTGCCGCGCTGACTGACCTGACCTTCACGCTTCACAGCGGAGAGGTGCTTGGGATCGGCGGCGTGGCCGGGAACGGGCAGGACGAATTGCTGGCCGCACTGTCGGGCGAGCTGCGCGCGCCCGCCGGGGTCATCCGGCTCAAGGGGCAGGACCTCTCCACCTTCGGTCCCAACCGCCGCCGCGCTGCCGGGCTGCTCAGCGCGCCCGAAGAGCGCCTCGGCCACGCCGCCGCGCCGGACATGACCCTAAGCGAAAACGCGCTTTTGACCGGCGAGACCCGCGAGGCGCTGAGCCATCGCGGCTTTGTCCGCTGGCCCGAAGTGCGCGATTTCGCGCGCCGCATCATTGAGCGGTTCGATGTGCGCACGCCCGGCCCGGATGTGGCCGCAGGGGCGCTTTCGGGCGGGAACCTTCAGAAATTCGTCATAGGGCGCGAGATCCTTCAGCGCCCGGAGGTCTTTGTGGTGAACCAGCCGACCTGGGGTGTCGATGCCTCGGCAGCCGCCGCGATCCGGCAGGCCTTGCTGGATCTGGCCGCCAAAGGGGCAGGGGTCATCGTGATCAGTCAGGATCTGGATGAGCTGATGGAGATTTCGGACAGGTTCACCGCGCTCAACGCCGGGGCGCTTGCCCCGATCCGGCCCGCACGCGGCCTGAGCATGGAGGAGATCGGCCTGATGATGGGCGGCATGGGCGTGCAAGGAGAGGTGGCATGAGGATCGCTCTGGAGAAGCGCCCGGCGCCGTCCGGGCTGCTGTCTGCTCTGACGCCGCCGCTTGCGGTGCTGGCGACGATGCTGGCCGGGGGCGTGATGTTCTGGGCGCTCGGGATCGAGCCGCTCCTGGCGCTGCGCACGATCTTCTGGGATCCGCTGTTTCACCCCGATTTCTCGGGCTTCCTGCGCCCGCAGCTTTTGGTGAAAGCCGGGCCGTTGGTGCTGATCGCCACCGGGCTTGCGCTCGGGTTCCGGGCGGGCGTGTGGAACATCGGCGCCGAAGGGCAATACATCATGGGTGCCATCCTTGGCGCCGGGGTTGGGCTTGCCTTTTACCCCACGGAAAACCGGATGATTTTTCCGCTCATGATCCTGGCGGGGGGCTTTGGCGGCTGGCTTTGGGCGATGATCCCGGCACTGCTGAAGACGAAGCTGGGCACCAATGAAATTCTGGTCAGCCTCATGCTGGTCTATGTTGCAGAGACGATCCTGTCGGCGGTCAGCAGTGGCATCTTGCGCAATCCCGATGGCCGGGGCTTTCCCGGATCGCGCAACCTGGCGCGGGACTTCCCCGCCGCATCCAATCCCGAGCTGTTCGAAGGCACCGGGATGCATTGGGGCGTGGTCGCGGCGCTGATCGCAGTGATCTTCGCCTATGTCCTGCTCACGCGGCACAAGATGGGCTATGCTATCCAGTTGAGCGGTCAGGCCCCGCGCGCGGCGCGGTTCGCGGGGATTTCGCCATCGCGGCTGGTGGTCTTTGTGCTGGGCACGGCGGGCGCGCTTTCGGGGCTTGCGGGGCTGTTCGAAGTCACCGGCCCTGCCGGGCAGATCAGCAGCAATTTCGGATCGGGCTACGGCTTCACCGCAATCATCGTTGCGTTTCTGGGCCGCTTGCACCCGGTCGGCATCCTTCTGGCCGGGCTCCTGATGGCGCTGACTTATATTGGCGGAGAGCTGGCCCAGCCGCTTCTGTCGATGCCCGCCGCCGCGATCCAGCTCTTTCAGGGGATGATGCTGTTCTTCCTTCTGGCGATGGATGTGTTTGCCAACTACCGCGTTCGGCTGATCCTGAAGGGGGCGCGCTGATGGATTTCGGATCAATCAACCCGGCGCTCTTGCTCGCCTCGCTCATGGTCGCCTCCACGCCGATCCTGCTGGCCGCGCTCGGAGAGCTGGTGGTCGAGAAGGCGGGCGTTTTGAACCTCGGGGTCGAGGGCATGATGATCACGGGCGCCGTTGTCGGCTTTGCCGTCGCTGTGCGCCTGGGTGATCCCGGTCTCGGCTTCGTGGCCGCGGCCGGGGCCGGGGCGGGGCTGAGCCTGATCTTTGCGCTGCTCACGCAGGTCCTGATGTCGAACCAAGTGGCGACGGGGCTGGGGCTCACGCTGTTCGGGCTGGGGCTTTCCTCGCTCATCGGCAGCAGCTTCGAGGGGGAGAAAGCCCCCGGCATGGCAAAGCTCGACCTGCCGCTGTTGTCGGACCTGCCCGCTTTGGGGCCGATCCTGTTCCGCCATGACGCCATGGTCTACCTGTCGCTGCTGCTGGTGGGGCTGGTCTGGGCCGGGCTCAAATACAGCCGCGCCGGGCTGATCTTGCGGGCCGTCGGAGAGAACGCCGATGCGGCCCATGCGCTTGGCTACAAGGTGGTGCGGGTGCGGGTGCTAGCGATCGTGTTCGGCGGGGCTCTCGCCGGGCTGGGCGGCGCCTACGTCAGCCTGGTGCGGGTGCCGCAATGGGTCGACGGGCTGACCGCCGGGGCCGGGTGGATCGCGCTCGCCATCGTGGTCTTTGCCAGCTGGCGGCCCTGGCATGTGTTGATCGGCGCCTATCTTTTCGGCGGGCTCACGGTGCTTCAGCTCAACCTTCAGGCGGCGGGGGTGCCGCTTCTGAAGGCGCTGCCGGTGATGCTGCTGGCGCTGTCTGTGGCCAGCCTTGCCTTCACGGTCATCGCGCGGCTGGTGAGCGGCCGCGGCGGGCTTCGGGCGCTTCTCCTTTGGCCTGCGCTCTTTGCCGGGCTGGCGGGCGCCGTTGCCGCTTTGGGCCAGGCGACCGGCTATCCGACCGGCGCCGACACTATGCTGTTGTCGATGAGCCCCTACCTTGTCACCATCCTCGTGCTGGTCATCTTGTCCCTGCGCGGAGAGCACGGTGCGCCCGGATCGCTCGGGCGCAGCTTTCACCCTTCATCCTGATCCCAACCACCGGAGAACTGCCATGAACCTTCTCAAGACACTGGCCGCCAGCACGGCCCTCGCGCTTGGCCTGACCGGCGCGGCAAGCGCCGATGATGCCACCAAGGTCGGCTTCATCTATGTCGGTCCCGTCAATGATGGCGGCTGGTCCCAGCACCACCACGAAGCCGCCATGGAGATGAAAGAGCATTTCGGCGGCGCCGTCGAAGTGATCGAACAGGAAAGCGTGCCGGAAGGCGCCGACGCCATGCGCGCCATCAGCCAGATGGCTCTGGCCGGGGCGGATCTGATCTTCACCACCTCCTTCGGGTTCATGGACCCGACCATCGAGGCGGCCGAGAAATTCCCGAATGTGAAATTCGAGCACGCCACCGGCTACAAGAGCGCCGAGAACGTGGGCAACTACTCCGCCCGCTTCTACGAAGGCCGCGCCGTGCAGGGCACGTTGGCCGGCCACATGACCAAGTCGAACGTGGTGGGCTACATTGCCTCCATGCCGATCCCCGAGGTCGTGCGCGGCATCAACTCTGCCTTCATCCACGCCCGCAAGGTCAACCCCGAGGTCGAGTTCAAGGTGATCTGGCTCTATAGCTGGTTTGACCCGGCGAAAGAGGCCGACGCGGCCAAGGCTCTGATCGAGCAAGGCGCCGACGTGATCTTGCAGCACACCGACAGCACCGCGCCCCACGCCGCTGCGCAAGAGGCCGGGAACGTCTACACCTTCGGTCAGGCGGCCGACATGGCGGAATACGGCCCGATGCCGCGCATCAGCTCGATCATCGACGTCTGGGCCCCGTATTACATCGCGCGCACCCAGGCCGTGATTGACGGCACCTGGGAGAGCGACACCACCTGGGACGGGATCGGCGCCGGCATGGTCGGCATCGGTGAGATCTCCTCCGCCGTGCCCGCCGATGTGAAGGCCGAAGCGGAAGCCATGCGCGATGCAATCGCGGCGGGTGAATACCACCCCTTCACCGGCCCGCTGAACAAGCAGGACGGCACGCCTTGGCTGGCCGAAGGGGAAGTGGCCGATGACGGCACCCTGGCGGGCATGAACTTCTATGTCGAAGGGCTGACCGGCGACGTGCCGCAGTAAGCGCGACGCAATCCAGGAAGGGCCCGCAAGCGCAAGCTCGCGGGCCCTTTGCGTTCAGGGCTTCTTACGTGCCAGAAGGGCGGCGATGGCCGCCTCGTGATCTGCGCTGTGATGGCTCGCGCCCTGGTAGGCAGCGGCCAGTTCCAGCAGGCTGTCATAGCGCGTCACCTGGCCCTCGCGCAGCAGGCGCTTGGTCATGCGCAGCTGCCGGGCCGGATTGCGCGCGATGCGCGCGGCAAGGGCCTTGGCCTCATCCAACAGCGCCTCAGCGGCGACCACCTTCGACACCAGGCCCCAGGCAAGCGCGGTCTCCGCATCAATCGGATCGCCTGTGTAGCTCATCTCGCAGGCGCGGCTGAGTCCGACGGTGCGGGGCAAAAGCCAGCCGCCGCCATCGCCCGAGATCAGCCCGACGCGGACAAAGTTTTCTGCAAACTGAGCCTCTTGAGAGGCGATCCTGATGTCACACATGCAGGTCAGATCGCACCCCGCACCATAGGCGGCGCCATTCACGGCGGCGATGATCGGCAGATCGCACCCCCAGACGGCCTTGGCCAGCCGCTGGATCCCCGCGCGGTAATTGTCGCGAATGTCGAGCACGTCGCCTTCGAAGATGCCGGATCGCTCCAGCATATGCTTCACGTTTCCGCCTGACGAAAACGCCTTGCCCGCCCCGGTCAGCACCGCGCAGCCGATGGACAGATCGGCCTCCAGATCGCGCAGGGCCGCGGCCAGATCCTCGCACAGATCGGTATCGGTGAGCGCGTTGAGCGTCTCGGGCATGTTGAGCGTGATGACGGCCACGGGGCCGTCGCGCTCGATCAACAGTTTCTCGGGCATGCGTGTCTCCTTCCTCGCGTTGTCCTCAGCCTAGGGGGCAGGGACCGCGCGGTCGAGGGGGGCTGCACCAGCCAGCAGACCCAGAGAGTGACGGTGCAGGCCGTTGCGGTCGAACGATGGCCGACTGGGTTCCCACTGCTAATCTAGCGCCAAACACCCCCTGAGCCACCTCGCTGGGATGTCTCGTAAATCTTTGATCTACTGGGGGATTATGGCTCCGGCGGTAGGGATCGAACCTACGACCAATTGATTAACAGTCAACTGCTCTACCGCTGAGCTACGCCGGAACACTGGCGGCGCGTATAGCAACGGTCGAACGGGCCGTCCAGAGGGGGATGCAGAAAAAATCACGCTCCGGGCAGAAATTCAGCGGACACCCCCAGAGACGGGCGGGCCTGTACCAATCCGAGCTCATGCAGATCGACCAGATGCGCAAAAAGATTCCGGGCCGCGGCGGGCCAGGCAGCCTGAGGTAAGTCATTGTAAACCTGGGATACAAGCGCATCGAGGGTCAGCGGCGCGTTGAGCGCTGCGAGGATTTGGGCCTCGCGCGTGCGGCGGTGATTTATGAGCCACTCGAGCCGCGCGGCCGGGTCCTGTATCGGTGCTCCGTGGCCGGAATACATGATGGACCACGGCGTTTCTTGCAGCCGCGCGCAGGAGGCCATGAACTCCGTCAGATCGCCGTCCGGGGGCGAGACCAGAGACGAGGACCATCCCATCACCAGATCGCCCGAGAACAGGCGTGATCCGCTGGCGAAGCACAGGTGGTTGCCGAAGTGCCCCGGCGTCCAGAGCGCGGTGAGCGCCCAGCCGTCTCCGGTCACGGTTTCGCCGTCGCTCAGGCATCGGTTGGGGCGAAAATCGTGATCGACACCTTCTCCGCCGCCGGCCAGCCCCTCGGCCGCGAGCTGCTTCATCACCGCGCTGCGCCCCGCCGTGGCATCGCCATAAGCCAAAACGGGCGCGCCTGTCGCTTCGGCGAGCGGGCGGGCGAGGGGCGAGTGATCCAGATGCGCGTGGGTCACGAGGATCGCTTCGACCGTGCGTGTGCCGATGGCCCCCAGCAGCGCGTCCAGATGCGCATCCATCATCGGGCCGGGGTCAATCACGGCAAGGCTGCCCGTGCCGACGAGATAGCTGTTTGTCCCCCGCTCGGTCATCGGGGAGGGGTTCGGGGCGAGCACCGAAACGATATCGGGGGCGTGCTGTGTGATCTCGGTCATGGCGGCAGGCTACTCAGAACCTGGTGGGAGCGCGAGCCCTTTCCCGCGCCGCTCCAGCGGCGTAGCTTGTGCCCATGTTCATGTGGCTCAAACAGAAAATGCCCCGGGGGCTCTACGGGCGCGCGGCGCTGATTCTGCTGCTTCCGGTGCTGTCCTTGCAGTTCAGCGTCGGGCTCGTCTTCATCCAGCGGCACTTCAACCAGGTGACAGAGCAGATGACCCGCGCCGCTCTTGTCGATCTCACCCTTGTCGTGGGGGGGCAGGGCGCCCGGCCAGATCTGGCCGGCGCCCTTGGCATCGACATTGCGCAAGGGGCCGGTCCAGAGCGCGATCAGCGCGTCTTTTACGATCTTTCAGGCCGGGTCGTGACGCGGGTGCTGAAGGCGGGCCTGCCGGGCGTCTCTGGCGTCGATCTGAGCGACCCGCGCCGTGTCTCCTTTGGGCTGGAGCGCGAGCTCCCGCTGCAGGTCAGCTTTGACCGCAGCCGGGTCTCCGCGTCCAACCCGCATCAGCTTCTGGTGATCATGGTCGTGATCAGCGCCTTCATGACGCTGATCGCGTACATATTCCTGCGCAATCAGCTTCGGCCAATCCGGCGGCTGGGCCGTGCGGCGCAGGAATACGGGCGGGGGCGGATTGTGCCCTATCGCCTTGCGGGGGCGACGGAGGTGCGCGCGGCAGGGGTCGCGTTTCTCGAAATGCGCGCCCGGTTGGAGCGACAGAGCCAGGCGCGGCGAATGATGCTCTCGGGCGTGAGCCACGATCTGCGCACGCCTCTGACCCGGATGCGGCTTGAGCTGAGCCTGATGGATGAGGATGAGGCCGCACCGATGTTGCGCGACGTGCAGGATATGGAGCAGCTTCTCGACGCTTTTCTCGCCTATGCCCGCGACAGCGGCGAAGAGGGGGCGAGCAGCGTTCTGGAAACGGATCCAGCGGCGCTCCTGCGCGAGGCGGTGCATGACGCGGCCCGGAGTGGCAACGTCGCTCTGGGCACTGTCGCGACGCCTGGCCCCATACCGATGCGTATGGTGTCAGTGCGGCGTGCGCTCGACAATCTTTTGGCCAATGCGCATCGGTACGGTGCCGGAGAGGTCCGCGCGAGCCTGATCGCCTCGGACGCGGCCTTGCGGTTCCGCATCGAAGATAACGGACCGGGCATTCCTGAGGACCGGCGCGAAGACGCCCTGCGCCCCTTCGTGCGGCTCGATCCCGCCCGCAATCAGGATCGAGGGTCGGGCGTTGGGCTGGGATTGGCCATCGTCGAGGATATCGCCCGCACCCATGGTGGTCAGCTCATCTTGGGGGAAAGCGATCTGGGCGGGCTGCGCGCGGATCTGGTGCTGCCGCGCTAGCGGTTGGTGGATTTTGCGGATGGTCCGGGCTAGGCTTCGCGCATGACCCGCATGCCCACACCGCTGGAGCGGATATACAAGACCGACGATGCCGATGCGCAGCGGACGGCCTATGATGACTGGGCGCAGCGCTATGAGGCCGATCTCGCTGCGGGAGGCTATGCCACGCCCCACCGCCTGGCCAAGATGGTGGCCCGGTTCGCACATGTTCCGGGACCGGTTCTGGATTTCGGCTGCGGCACCGGGTTGGCGGGGGCGGCGCTTGCGGCGGAAGGGCTGGGCCCCATCGACGGCGTGGATATGTCCGAAGGGATGATGGCGCGGGCGCGTGAGCGCGGCCTCTACCGCAGTCTGATCCTGTCAGACCCGGCGGCGCCGCACCGGCCCAGCGGCTATCCCATCACCGTGGCCTGCGGCGCCATCAGCCCCGGCGCCGCGCCAGCATCTTTGCTTGCGCCGCTGGCGGGCAGCGTCCCCGACGGCGGATTGCTTGTGTTCTCCTTTAACGATCTGGCCCTGAAAGAAGAGACCTACCGCGCGGCGCTTGACGGGCTCGATGCGATGCTTACACCGCTTTGTGCCGAACACGGGCCGCACTTGCCCGCGCACGGTCTCATGTCCACGATCTACGCGTACCGGAAGTGATCACCCGCTTTGCCCCGTCTCCGACCGGCCCTTTGCATCTGGGCCATGCGTTTTCTGCGCTGACCGCCTTTGACATGGCGCGCGCGGCGGGGGGGCAGTTTCTGCTGCGCATCGAAGATACCGATCTGGAGCGCAGCAAACCCGAATGGGAGGCGCAGATCTACGACGATCTCCGCTGGCTGGGGATCTCTTGGGACGGGCCCGTGCTGCGTCAATCGGACAACCTTCCGCGCTATGACGCGGCGCTTGCCGGGCTCAGTGCCCTCGGGCTGACCTTTCCGTGCCGATGCAACCGGGCGGATATCCGCGCGGCGACCTCCGCCCCGCAAGAGGGCGTGCCGCTCCTGGGGCCGGACGGGGTGGTCTATCCGGGCACCTGTCGCACCCGCAGCATGGATGAGGCGGCGCCTGAGGACGCGATCCGGTTGAAAATGGCGTGCGCGGCCCGCGCGCTCAGCTACACGGAAACTGGCGAGCATCCCGGAGTGCTCGCAGTCTCTGAAGCCGTCCAGAAAGAGCATATCGGCGACGTGGTGTTGCGCCGTAAGGGCACGGGGACTGCGGCCTATCACCTCGCCTCTGTCGTCGACGATGCCGCGCAGGGCATCACCCACGTGATCCGGGGCGCTGACCTGTCGGAGGCAACGGCAATCCACGTACTGCTGCAACAACTGCTCGGCCTGCCGACCCCGATCTACCACCACCACCGCCTGATCCGCGATGACGCCGGAAAGAGGCTGGCCAAGCGCAACGACGCCAGATCGCTTGCTCGCTACCGGGCCGAAGGCGCCACGCCTGCCGATATCCGCCGGATGGTCGGCCTGCCCGCCGACTAGGCTTCTTTTGGTCCCAAATATCCCGTGAGGGGGTTGGGGGAGAGCAGAGCTCTCCCCCAACCGATCGTGCCCGCAGGGCGCGAAACCCTTGGACGTCAGACCGCGCGTTGGAGCATCCCGTAGAGATCACGCGGATCGTCAGGATCGGCCAGCATGTCCAGGTCTTCGTAGAAATCCGTGCCCTTGATCTTGTCATGGACGTAGCGCAGCGCGGAGAAGTCCTCGATCGCGAAGCCCACGCTGTCGAAGAGCGTGATCTGGTGCGGATCGCTCCCGCGTCCCGGTTTGGTGCCTGAAAACACCTCCCACAGCTCGGTGACGGGATGGTCTTCGGGGAGCTGCTGAATCTCGCCCTCGATCCGGGTCTGGGGCGGATATTCGACGAAGACGTCAGAGCGTTTTACGATCTCGGCGTCCAGTTCGGTCTTGCCCGGGCTGTCGCCGCCGATAGCGTTGATATGCACCCCGGCGCCGACCATGTTGCCCGTCAGGATGTGGTTGTTGGCCTTGTCGGCGGTGCAGGTCGTCACGATCTGCGCGCCCTCCATGGCCTCTTCCGAGGACCGGCACGGCACGACCACAAGCCCCGAGCCTTCGAGGTTGCGGGCACATTTGCGCGTGGCCTCCGGGTCGATGTCATAGAGCCGAACGGTCCTCACCCCGCAGATCGCGTGGAAGGCACGGCACTGGAATTCCGATTGGGCTCCGTTGCCGATCATGGCCATCACCTCGGCGTTTTTCGGCGCGAGATGCTTGGCCGCCAGGGCGGACATGGCCGCTGTGCGCATGGCGGTCAGAACGGTCATCTCCGACAGCATCAGCGGATAGCCCGTGCGCAGGTTTGCCAGCACGCCAAAGGCGGTGACGGTCTGCAACCCGGCCTTGGTGTTCACCGGGTGACCGTTCACGTATTTGAACCCGTACATCTCGCCATCGGCGGTTGGCATCAGCTCCACCACGCCCTCGTCCGAATGGGCCGGGATGCGGGCGGTTTTGTCAAAGCTCTCCCAGCGGAGGAAATCGGCCTCGATCGCATCGGCCAGCTCGCGCAGCATCTGCTCGATCCCGACCGAATGGATCAGCCGCATCATGTTTTCGACGGAAACGAACGGCACATAGGCCAACTCGGAAGGAGAGATCATGTCAGGAGCCTTTCCGGGGAGAGAGGTGAACACCCGCGATCATGCAGCGCACAGAGCCGCCCGCGGTCTCAAGGGTGGGGATCGCCAGGGGCAACAGCGTGGCGCTGCGCTCGATCCGGGCGATCTGGGCGGGGGTGAGCGCGGCAAGCGCGGTGGTGGAGAGCACCAGCAGACGGCCCTGATGGCCGGTCAGTTCGATCGCATTGCCCGCAAAGGCACCGATCTGCGCCGGGGACAGGGCGAGCACGTCATGGCTGGTTTCCTCCAGCCGCGCGGCGATGTCCTCACGGCGGGCGGCGTCCGCGATCATGTCGAGCCCGATCAGGGCGAAATCGCTCGCCACCGCCATCAGGACATTGGTGTGATAGACTGGCTTGCCTTCGGCATCCGCCGCATCGAACACGATGGGCTCATAGCCGAAATGGGTGCAGAACCGCTCCAGCAACACGGGATCGGCCCGGCGGGAGCGCGCGACATAGGCGATATGGTTCACATGATCGAGCACCATGGCCCCGGTGCCTTCCAGGGCCAGCCCGTCATGTTCCAGCCCGGAATAGTCGATCACGTCCTGCACGCGATAGGCGCGCTTGAGGTACTCGATCACGTCGGGGCGGCGTTCCCTGCGGCGGTTTTCGACAAACATCGGATAGACGGCGATGCGCCCGCCTGAATGGGTCGAGAACCAGTTGTTCGGAAACACGCTGTCGGGCGTGTCCACGGTTTCGTCGTCGAACACATGGACCGCGATGCCATGGGCGCGCAGCGCCTTCACGGCGGCGTCATGTTCGGCCATGGCCGCGCGGGCCGTGGCTTCCTCGGGGCGGGCCTCGGCTGTCTGGTAGGCGTTGTCGGCCAGCGTTTCGGGGTTTGAGCGGAAGTGATGCGGGCGGATCATCACCACCGCGTTCGGGGCTTGCAGCAGGCTCATGGATCAGCCGTGGCTCCAGGTGGGCCGGTCAAAGACGCGGCGGCCCATGAGCGAGGCGGTCAGGTCCACCATCAGCCGCGCGGTCTTGCCCCGATCATCGAGAAACGGGTTCAGCTCCACGAGATCGAGCGAGGTGACGCGCCCTGAATCCGACAAAAGCTCCATGGCCAGATGGGCTTCGCGTTCGGTCGCGCCGCCGGGAACGGTGGTGCCCACGGCGGGCGCGATGGCGGGGTCCAGGAAATCCACATCTAGCGAGACATGAAGCAGCCCGTCTTCGGCTTCGACCTTCTCCAGGAAGGCGGAGAGCGGGGCCTTGATCCCGTATTCGTCCATGGCCCGCATATCCGCGACCATCACGTCAGAGGCATCAAGCGCGGCATGTTCCGCCGGGTCGACGGAGCGCAGGCCGATCATGCCGATCCGATCCGTGGGGATCGGGGCAGGGAAGGGCGGGAAGGCGTCAAAGCCCTCACGCCCGGCCGCATAGGCCATGGGCGTGCCGTGGAGATTGCCCGACGCGGTGCTTTGCGGCGTGTGGAAATCGGGATGGGCATCGAGCCAGAGCACGAAGAGCGGGCGGCCCAGATCCTGGGCGTGCCCGGCCACGGCGGCGAGCGATCCCATGGCCATGGCGTGATCGCCGCCCAGGAAGATCGGCATGCCTTCGGCGCAGGCTTCCAGCCCCGCGCGGGCAATGGCGCGGGTCCAGCCGATGGTCTCTCCAAGGGCATGGAGCGGCGGGGGGCTGTCGACGTCGATGGCGTCGGGCACGACATTGCCCATGTCGCGCACGGTATGGCCCAGCTTTGTGAGCGTCTCCGCCAGATCGGCGGTGCGATAGGCGTCGGGGCCCATGAGGCAGCCCCGGCGACGCTTGCCGCAATCGACGGGGGCTCCGATGAGAATGCAATCTGTCATGCGACATTCTGTCTTATCAAAACGGGAGTGGTGGAAGCGACCAAATTGCCCTAATTGGATCACGAGTGATCAAATTGGATGGCTGAAATGGACGATTTGGACAACAAGCTGATTGCAGCGCTGCGGCGGGACGCGCGGATGTCGATTTCGGATCTTGCCGGGCTTCTGGGGGTGACACGCGGTACGGTCCGTGCGCGGATCGCCCGGCTGGAAGCGGCGGGCGCGATCACGGGCTACACGGTTCTGACCAAGGCGGATGCGGCACGGGCGCCGGTGCGCGGGCTGATGATGCTGGGCATCGAGGGGCGCGGGACGGAGAAGGTCATGGCCCGCCTGCAAGGCATGTCAGAGGTCGAGGTGGTCTATACGACCAACGGGACGTGGGATCTGATCGCGGTGATCGGGACCGATACGCTTGAGCATCTCGACGAAGTTCTGTTTGCGATCCGGCGTCTGGAAGGGGTGACGCGCTCTGAGACGAATTTGCTGTTGTCGACGCGCCGGGCCGGGCGGGCAAGATAGCGGTTTCGCGCCTTCCGGTGCGACCGGTTGGGGGAGAGCTCTGCTCTCCCCCAAACCCCCTCACGAGGTATTTTTACAAATAAGAAGGGGGATCAGCGCGTGAGGCTGGCGGCCCAGATCAGGGCGAGGCCGAGCGAGGAGATTGCATTCCACGCCGCCATGGACAGACCGAAGATATAGAGCGCCACTTCGTTGCAGAGCACGATGCCGGGGCCTTCGGTGGAGAGCAGATCTCCCGTCAGCGGCCCGCTGCCCGTGCAGGAGGCGGGGCCTTGCCACCAGCCCTGTTCCACACCCGTGTGCCACCCCGCGAGCCCAGCGGTGGTGAGCGCCGCCAGCATCCCGGCGATCGCCAGCCAGCCGGGCGGGCGTGTAAAGGAGAGGGCGAGGACCCCGATGACCACCGCAGCGGCATGGGGCCAGCGTTGCCACAGGCACATCTGGCAGGGCGCGAAGCCTGCGAACTGGAACAGGAATGCCCCGGCGAGCAGGGCCGCAGAACCGGTCGCGGCCAGGAGGATCAGCGTTTTGCGTGTCATAGCTTTCCGATCAACAGGAACCCGCCGACAAGTAGGAGGCAAAACAGGGCAAAGACAAGCCCCAGGCGGCGTTCGATGAAGTCGCGGACCGGCGCGCCGAAGCGCCACAGCAGCGCTGCCACGATGAAGAAACGCAAGGCGCGCGCGATGATGGCGGATGCGATGAACACGGGCAGGGACAGGGCCGTCACGCCTGACGCGATTGTGATGACCTTGAACGGGAACGGGGTCACGCCCGCGATCAACACCGCCCAGGCGCCGTAATCGTTGTAGCGGGCCGCGAAGGTGTCGAAATCTTCGGACTTGCCGTAGAAATCCAGGATTGGCTGACCCACCGTTTCGAACAGGCCAAAGCCGATATAGTAGCCCAGAAGCCCCCCGGCGACCGACGCGACGGTCGCCACGCCAGCGATCAGGAACGCGCGCTGCGGGGCCGCCAGGATCATCGGGATCATCAGCACATCGGGCGGGATCGGGAAGATCGAGGCCTCGATGAAGGCGACTAGGGCAAGCGCGATCAGCGCGTTGGGCCCTTCGGCCAAGCGCATGGTCCAGTCGTAGAGGCGGCGCAGCATGAAAGGCACTCCGAAGGTGACAGCGGGTCGGTTCCGCCATAGACATGAGCGATGAGCCAGCGTCAACGGAAAGGGCGAGCGCATGAAGTGGCAGGGCGGACGCAAATCCAGCAACGTGATCGACCGGCGCAGTTCCGGGGGGCGCAGAGCCGCCGTTGGCGGCGGGGGCTTGGGCGTTCTGGCCATTGTCGTGATCGGCTGGCTTCTGGGGGTCGATCTGAGCCCGATGCTGGGACTGTCCGGTGACAACCAGATCCAGAGCGGCGGCGGGACAGAGATCACCGCAGCCGACGAAGAACGCGCCGCGTTTGCCGCGACCGTTCTGGGCTATACCGAAGATGTCTGGAGCGAGGTGTTCCGCACTCAGGTGAACCAACCCTACCAGCCGCCCAAACTGGTGCTGTTCTCGGGCCAGACCGATGGCGGAGCCTGTGGGTTGGCCTCGGCGGCGACGGGGCCGTTCTACTGCCCCGGTAATCGGTTCGCCTATTTGGACACCGATTTCTTCGTCACACTGGATCGGCGCATGGGGGCGGGCGGTGATTTCGCGGCGGCCTATGTGATTGCCCACGAGGTCGCGCACCATGTCCAGAACGAGCTGGGGATCCTGCCGCAGGTGAACCGTCTGCGCGCTCAGGTCGGCCAGAGCGAGAGCAATGCGCTCTCAGTTCGGGTCGAGCTGCAGGCGGATTGCTACGCGGGCATCTGGGCGCGTCACGCCCATGAGCGCCTGAATGTCCTGGAGCGCGGGGACATCGCCGAGGCCATGAATGCCGCGGCCCAGATCGGCGATGACACCTTGCAGCGCCAGGCGGGCGGGGTGGTCCGGCCGGACAGCTTTACCCATGGCAGCTCCGAGCAGCGCCAGCGTTGGTTCGCGCGGGGGCTCGAAAGCGGGCGGCTTGAGGATTGCGATACGTTCGGCACCGACCGGCTGTAGCGCGATCCGGATTGACGCGCCCTGCGTGTCCGGCTAATCCCCGGGTCTGGGCCGGTGTGGCGGAATGGTAGACGCAGGGGATTCAAAATCCCCCGATGGCAACATCGTGTCGGTTCGAGTCCGACCACCGGTACCAATTAAAACAAATAGTTGGCGCGCCAAGCGCGCAGTTTTTGTTTTGGTGCGAAATAGCGGGTCCCAACCGCGAGTCCCACAGTCATGTTCCGTTCTCGTTCTGATCGCGCCGAATCTGCCCGGCGCGGCTGAGCCGCTTCCGGCTCGCGTGTTGGCGATAATAGGCAACCATCTCTGGGCTCTGTCCTGTGATCGCTTGGATCTCGGCATCGGTGGCGCCAGCCTCTGCCAGTTCGACAATGGCGAGTTTTCTTAGGCCGTGGAGGGTGAAAGCTTTGGCCTTGGGGCCGAGGTCTTTGCGCCACGCCCGGAACGGCTTTTCTACGGCGTCGTAGCTGAGTGGGGTGATCAGGTCTTTGGCCAGAAGGTGGCGTCCGCGCTTGGATAGCCCGGAGATGTAGGCGCGAAGTTTCGGCGGGCAGAATACCACCATTTCCTTGTTCGATTTTTCATCAACCACGGTCATCCATTCGCCGTCGAAATCGCTCCACCGCATTTTGATCGCGGCGCCGGGGCGCTGACCTGTGCCAAGGATAATCTGCGCGGCGGTCTGAACGTTTTCCGGCGCGGTATCGAGCTTTTCCACCATCCACGATGGCCAAGGCTCAAACTCGCGCTGTTTGCCGAAATGCTTAATGTGGCTGGCCGGATTATCGCCGAGTGGCCAGAACTTTTGACCTTTGGCGTAGTTCCATAGGATCGAGACAGTTTGAAGCATCCGGTCGGCTTCGCGCGGGGTGCTGCTCATGGCGACATGTGCGGCGTAGAGGAGCTTTGGTGTTGTTCTGGTCATGGCCTTCGCGCCGTTCTTCGCCATGATCCGGTCCATTGCCCTGCTATAGCTTCGCTTTGTGCTGGCGGAGAGCTTCCCTTGCCCTTTCGGGTCTGCCCTCCACGCCTCGATACACTCGCGCCAAGTGTGCTTTTCTGGGGCCTGTTGTTTTTCGTGCCGCCCAGATTCGCAGGCCCAATAGAGTTCATCGAGCGTTTTGGGATCGCCCTCCCATTTCAAGGCAATCATCCGCTCTTTGGCCTTGCCGCCCTCAGTCCACGTTTTCCGGTGATACGGGACCCATGCCGTCTTTGCGCGGTTCAGGCGCCATTTCAGGTGCGGCTTTGTGATGCGGGGTTTGGGGGGGGTCATATTTCGAAACCATCATCGGGCAGGGCGGCGGTTCCGTTCACGATAGCTTCGAGGTCGCTGAGGCGCCACCGCTGGTGCGGGCCGACCATCACGGGCGGTGGCAGTGCGCCGACTCCGACCAGCCGCAGGAATTCGCTCACGGGAAGATCTAGCATCTTCGCAGCGCCCGACTCCTTGAGGCAAATTGGCCGGTGAGCGGTCATCCTACTCGCCTCCCTGTGCCTGTGCGCCCGGCTCCGGCTTCATGAAAACGATCCAATGGGACTTTGCCGTCTTGCCGCAGCGGTTTCCAAAGACCGGCTTTTCGTCGGTCAGTGCGAGGATTTCGGACACACGAATTTCGTGTTCATCCCACTTGAAGATCAGCGTTCCGGCCGGACGGAGCACTCGGAAGCATTCTGCGAAACCCGCGCGCAGATCATCGCGCCAGTTTTCGCCGAGCTTGCCGTATTTCTTCGCGAGCCATCCGTTCTTCCCGTTGCGCATCAGATGGGGCGGGTCGAACACAACGAGGTTGAATGTGTTGTCCTCGAAAGGGAGCGCACGGAAATCCATCAACTGGTCGGGTTCTATCAGCAGTCGCCGGTAGCCGCCTTTGCTGGACTTGTCCTTTAGCTCATGGGTCTCTTGTCGGTGGTCGCCAAACACAACGCGGGGGTCGGCACGGTCATAATAGAACATGCGACTGCCACATGCTGGGTCCAGAATCGGCTTGGTCATCATGCCGCCTCCTTCATGGCCAGTTCTGCGCAGTTGGCGCCGATGATCGCGGCGGCGACCTGTGGGCAGACGCTATTGCCGCAACAGCTCACTTGCACGGACTTGGTGAACGGCTTCCATGTCCATTCGTCGCCGTCCTGGATCCAGACACCTTCAATCACGTAGTCGGTCGGGAACCCTTGCGCGGTGAACAGCTCGCGCGGGGTCAGCATCCGCATTCCGATGTCCACCACCACGAAGGTCTCGCCGTCGATGGTGAGCGTGACGAATTCGCGATCATCCCAATAGCCATGCTCGCGCAGGAAGTCGGCGACCTGGCGGGCGCGGGCTTGGTGTTCCGGCCCGAACACCGGCGGGTGCAGGGATGCCTGCATGTGAGCAATCCGGTCGCGCACGGTGATTGTGTGCATCGGCTCGCCTGTCTCGGCGCCGTCGCCGGTGCCGTAGTATTTGGCGAAGTAGCTGGCGGTTAGCATCTGGTGGCTGCCGCTGGCCGTGATGGTCGAAATCGGCGCATCCAGGGCGCGGCCGGGGTGGACGCCAATCCGGGCACTGTTGTGCTGCGCGAGGAAGGCCCCGGTCAGGCAGCTATCGGCCTTTGCGGTGATTGTCGCCATGGGCTCCAGCCCGGATCTGGGGCGGCTTTGCCCTGCGCGCCCGCCGCATCCGACAATAGCCGGAACAATGACCGAATTCTGATCCTTGTAGTTCGCGCAGATGGTGTGGTGGGGGTCGGTCACCGACCGGCAAGCGCCGCCGTGCTGCGCATATGTCAGGACCGGCGCGGCAAGCGCGTGCTTGATGCCGCCTGCTACAACGGTTCCCAGCGGCGCGCCGATGTCGAGCGCGCGGGGGTGTTGGCCTGGCCGCTCGCCGCTATCGCCATGCGCGATGCTGGCTAGGAAGGGTGTGACGGTGCCAAGCGGGGCCGCGCCACCGGGGCGCTTGATGAAGCTGTTTGCAGTGACGGTGCCCAAAGGTTCGGTCACCGGCTGCCCGGTCGCGCCACCGTTGAACCGGGTTACATATGGCGACGCCGCGGCATTCGCGCCGCCGCAGTTCAGGTCCACGATAAACGGCTCGTCAGCCTCCAGAACATAGCGGTGCATCCCGCGCGCGATCCGGGCCAGCGTGTTCGGAACCAAGGGCCGCTTGGCGCTGACGCCATAGCGGTCCTTGATCTCCTCTCTGATGTCGAAGATCGACGGGCAGGGGATCGACCAGTCGATGCACTCGGCTGCGGTGCGCCACGGCTTGAGCTTACCGGATTTCACAGCATCGCTGTTCGGATCGCCGTGGGTCGGTTCCGGCCAGACAATGGGCTGACCGTCGCAGCGGGCGATCACGAAAAGCCGCTTGCGGATTGTCGGGGATCCATAGTCGCAGCCGCGCAGCTCGCGCCATTCGACACGGTATCCCAACCTGCGCAGGCGGGCGACCCATTTGCGGAATGTCTCGCCCTTGCGACGCGGGTCCGGCTCCATGAACGGCGTGCCGTCCTTGTTGAAGACCGGGGTTCCCTTCACTTCGGGCGGAGCCTTGTCCCACAAATCCGCCGTCATCGCCGCCGTGGTGCGGCATCCGCCTTCGTGCTTGTGGCGCAGCGGCGCCCAGGTCTGAAACTCTTCGACGTTTTCTAGCGCAATGACCTTTGGCCGGACCAACTCGGCCCAGTGGACCACGACCCAAGCCAGATCGCGGATGTTCTTGGACAGCGGCGCGCCGCCTTTGGCCTTGCTGAAATGCTTGCAATCCGGCGAGAACCACGCCAGCCCGACCGTCTGGCCGGATTTTACCACGTCGCGCGGGTCCACGGCATAGACACTGGTCACCAGGTGCTTGGTGTCTGGGTGGTTGGCCTCGTGAAGCGCAAGGGCTTCGGCGTTGTGGTTGATCGCCACGTCCGGGCTGCGACCGAGCGCCATTTCGATGCCGGTGGATGCACCGCCGCCGCCTGCGAAGCTGTCGATGATGAGCGGGCGGGTCATGCTCGCTCCCAGCAATCAAAGTCAGCCTCCGCGCAGGCCTCTGGGCCGTCCTCTCTCTGCCACGGTTCGGCCCAGTACAGGGGTGCGACTTCAATCGCATACTCGGCGACGCTGCTGCCATCGTCGAATTCTTCGCCGCCTAGCCGCACCAGTTCGCGGATGAACCGATCCATGAATTCTTGCTCAGTGATGCTGCTGGTCATGCGTCACCTCCCTCAGTCAGGGGGAGGGCGCGGATGGCTTCGAACACCACGATAGGGTCGGTTGTTTGGGCGGGGGTATCCGGGTCCATTGTTAGGACAAGCACTTCGTCAGCGGCCCTCTCGCGCATCCTCTCCGCCCCGCGGCGCTCGGCCTCCGCTATGGCCTTCTCGGAGCCATCCTTTGAGACGCAGTGAAGTGCGGCGCGGAAGACCTGCGGCGCGTGGCAATGCGGGTTGTGAATGACCGTGTTCGGGCCGGGGTAGTTCTGAACGAACCACGCCTCGAACCGCTCTTGCATTTCTGAGGTAACAGCGATCTGGGAACGTGTCGCCTCGGCAAGCTGGGCCTCTAGGGCCTCGATGCGGGCTTCGTAGTCTGCCTTAACGGCGCCGTGCCACGCGCGAACATCAACGTTATGCTGCTCCCAAATTTCGACGAGCCGCTTTACACCGAAGCGGTTTCCGAGCTCGACGGCCATCTCCCGACCGGAATTCGTCGCAGCTTCTGCCAGTGCGTTGATCTGGTTCATGTCTGTCTCAGTCATGGGGCTGGTCCTTCATCACAATTTGCAGCCCTTCGCTCTGTAGGGCGTGAAAGAGCCTGTGGGCGACTTCGTGCTGAGCAGTCTCATTTCCGCCGTTGGCTGCGTGCAGCGGGCCGTAGTTGTTTGCGAAGCGGAGTGCGGCGCGACGAATGGCGAGAACGCGGGCGGTTGGGTGCTGCGCCATCACTCCGTCCCTCCCATAGCTGCGAGAGCGTCTCGGGCGAGGTCTCGAAACAGCTCGAAGGTTGCTTCGGCGACCAATTCGGCGATGCTGTCGGGGAACAGCACCGCCACCGGCGCAAATTCGGCGGACAGTTTGGCGGTATTGCTGAGCCTTTTCTGGGCGGCGTCATGGATCTTCTGGATCGCCGCCCGCAGCTGATCATTTTCCGCCGCCTCGTCGCGCCATCTCCCTTCCCAGTATCGCTCGGCGGGGCCGGTGCCTTGGCGGTCCAACATGTTGGTCTTGTGCGCGTTCTCCGCCAGCAGATCGCGGGTCACGGCTCGGATTTCGGGGCAGAGGATCAAAAGGATCGGATTGTCGATCAGGTCTTGCGCGCGGCGCGTCAGGTCGTTCATTGCTCCACCTCGCCTTCCGCTTTCAGCCTTTCAAATTCGGCAACGGTCTTTTTGTCGTCCAGGCGCGCTACCGCGCCACGGGCGGCATCGAGGAACTTTTCGGGATCCGGTGTGCGTCCCCCAAGCAGTGCGCCGATGAAAGCGACGCCATATGCCTCATCGAGCAGGCAGTGGGCTGCAACGGATCCGGCTTGATCTTCGGTCAGGCCCTCGTCGATCAGCGCGCTGATCATCACATGTGTGAAGGCGTCCGCGCGAACCCGCGCTCGGCGGACAATGTCATCGAAGTCGCCGGGCAGGTCGGTGAACTGGTTGGCGTGTTCGGTTTCCATTTCGGCTTCCTTGCTTCTGTCTCTCTCCGGGTGGACGCTCGCTGGGGGAGGCGGGGAGGCCCGGTCATTGGGCCGGGATGTGCGAGCGCCCGCCGGGGGAGAGCGCCCCCGTGAGGGGGCGTCTCGGTACTGTCGGCTAGGGGGTGCAGATTCCGCTTTCGCCCCACCATGCCTCGCATTGACGCCCATCGGCGGCGCGGTAGCGGACGAGGTAGCAGCTTTCCGAGTTCTGATAATCAGACCGCCCCAAGACGGTGCCAGTTTCGTCGCTTTCCTTGAGTTGGACGGTTTGACCCAGAGAGAATGTAAAGTTGGACATTTTGGTTTTTCCTTTCGGGTTTGGTTTGTGGCCTCGGGATGCAGGGCCGTTGGGGGGGGCTCAGAGTTCGGGAATGCCTTTGAAAAGGGGCAGTTCCGTTTGTTCCCGCGCCGTCGCGATCGCCTCATCGAACGCCGCCTCGAAAGCGCGTTCGGGGTTGTGGATCGAGAGGATGAACTTCACGCTGGCGCCGGACTTGCGATAGCGGAAGCGTGCCGTCATCCGGTACGGGTCGCCGCCCCGGAAGATGGGGACCTGAATAATGATCAGGTTCGGGATCGAAAGCGGCTGGCCTTCGGCGTCTTTGTGCTCGTTCAGGAACTGGATTTGACCTTCGCCGGTGTCGCGGTTGGTCGTGACGCTCAGGCTGGAGGTTTCATAGACCTGGAAGTGACGCGACATCGCCAGAAGCTGCTTGAGCTGACCATACCGGCCCTCAATCTGGTTGGCGGTCGTGATCAGGCGGTTTTCCCAGTTCTGGTGGCTGTCGTCCGTCTGGCCGCCGAGGATCGCGGGCGTGGGATCGGCGATGCAATGGGCGTATTTTTCGATGAACTCGCCCAGGTCCTCCTTGTCCAACCCTTGGTCGGAAATATCCATCCACGCCTTCCATTCGTCGGACAGCGGGAAATCATAGACGCCGCGATGGTGGCAGTGGCGGGCGAGTTCATCACCAAATTCCGCGTCGATCACGGAGGGTCCGGCCTCGTGATAATCGGCGATGCAGATCAGGCGCGGAGCGGGCATGTTCGGATTGGCAAACAGCACAGAGCTTTCGCCCTTGTTCCTATTTGCCCAGGCGATCAGGCTGTCGAGATCGGCCAAGTGGGCGGTGCCTTCGCGGCGCAGGGGGCGCAGGAATTCCAGCGCATCGCGGTGGTATGCGGTGAGGTCAATCACGTTCCGGACGGCTGAAACATCGACCAGATGAGCCTTCGTCAGGTCCATTTTGTCAGGGGTTTGGACGGGGTAGTGCGGCAGGACCTCCATCAGCACCTGGCGCATGGTTTCGGCGGGGTTTTCGATCGTGGTTTCGGTCATTGGGTCTCTCCGATGGTTGGGGGTTAGTCGGGGTCGCGGACTTCGCCGGTCTCCGGGTCGTAGTCCGTCACGTCCCGCACCGGTTGGTGCATCTGAGCCATGAACGGGCTGTAGAGCGTCAGATCGCCGTTATCGTTGATGAAGGCCGCGGCGCTGCTGGGCGGTTTCTTGGGGCCTTTGAACTCAGCTTTGGCGCCCATCGCGACGTCACCGGATTTGCCGAGCGCATAGCTGACGGTGATGGTCATGGTGCCGCCGCAGCCCTTGGTGCCGTGTTCGGACTTGTGGTCGAGCAGCTCTTGCTGCAACTCGCGGTGGCGCTTCATCGTGTCGGCCAGAAAGGCGCCGCCGTCGAACAGGGTCAGGATCTGTTCAAGCGAGCGCAGCTTGTAGGGGTCGTGGGGGTCGGCCTTTGGGATTTCGGCGGGCGGCTTGTGTTGGGTCATCACGAGGGGGCTCCTTTGTTGGTGGGTCATCCGATCATCCAGATCAGGATTGCGGTCACGGTGGCCCATGCGAGGGCGGCGAGCGTCAGGTGCAGGGCAATTCGCAGGGCAAATTGCAGTGCCCAAATGCGATTCCGCGCGCGTTGTTTTTTGAGGGCCTCGGCCCAAACGCTTTTGTCCAGGTTGGTCATTTCGGGGTCCTCGCATGTTCGATCTCGCGGAGCGTCAGATCCGGGTCGGTGCCGTGGCGTGTGGACAGGCGGTTGTCGGTCTCCCTGATCCGGCGGATTGCGGCGGAGAGCCATTCGTCAATCGCGCAATCGGTGTCGGGGTGCATGGCGTAGATGCCGTGCAGGTCGATTTCGTTCATGGCCGCATCGTTGCGGCTGCTGCGTGGGAGGTAGGTGCCGCCGGTTTCAATCGCTTCCTGTGCGATTAGATCGGGGCGGTCGGCGGGGTCGGCGGGGTCGGCGCGGCGCAGTCGCTGTGCGAAGCTAAGGAGGCGCGGCTGGCAGCAAGGGGTCATCATGCGATCAGCCAGAGCATGGCCGCGGCGGCGGTGGTCCAGGCTACGGCGATGATCAGAAGATCGCCGGTGATCCGGCGCAACGCGCCCCATCGGCGCGCGCGGCGCACGGCGCGATTGTTGCGCTCAGCCTGCGCCCAGACGCTGTTTGTGAGATCGGTGGACATGGTCTCTCTCCGGCATCGTGAATGCCGGAGTAGATAAATCGACAAAACGTCGAGCGTCAAGAAAAATAATCGAAGAAATGTCGATTGACCGGGTGTGGTCGAAAGTGCCCTATTGCCACGGGGCGATGATCGCAGGGGATGGCGAATGCGCTACGACCGTGAGGAAATTATACTGTTTGGGGTGACTTGGATGTGCGGAGTGAGCGTGGATCGCGCTTACTCGTGGCGCCTTGTCAGGTTGGCCATGAGGCTGTCGGCCAGCTCATCGGGGAGCTCTGTCAGGCGCCCACGATAGAGAAAATCCATGCTGACACCCCAGCGTTCCGCGATTCGGAAAGCCATGTCGGCCTTGAGCGGTTTGAGCCCTTTTTCTATGCGCCCATAGCTCGTTGCGTCGATTTGCACTGACGCGGCAAATTCTGCCCGAGTCTTGCCACGATACTCACGTAATGCGGCAAGGCGATTGCCCACAAAAGTCGGGTTGAAGGAGCTGAGATCTGTCACGATGCATCCAATCTTCTAACTCTAAATCTATGCCCTGAAATCGAAGAAACATAAATCGACGTTTCATCGACCGTTGACATATCGATGAAATGTCGATTTATGATGGCGTCATGATCGACGTTTCTTCTATCAAGGGCCTGATCGGGCTGTGGCCGAAGCGCGCTGCGATGGCTGAAGCGGTGAGCGAAGCTCAGCCGCTGCTCCCCGTGACGGTCCATCAAGTGAACAAATGGGCTGAGGTCGGGTCCATCCCGGCCAAATATCATCACGGGATCGTTCGGGCCGCGCAGGCGGCCGGACATCAGGTCACCGCTGATCTGATCGTGCGGTTGCACGCGCCGGTGCCAGCCGTTCACGAAGAGAGGGCAGCGGAATGAGCGGCGGGTTGGCATGTTGGGCTCCTGATGGTGTGTGCCAGCAGAGTGCCCTTCGGAAGACGGAAAAATCCTGTGTATTCTTCCGCTCTAACCACTTGAGAAACTTGATTGATCGGGAAAAATCTTGCGCGCCTGTGCTATTCGCTACCTGCGGCGCGGCGCTGCATGGCCAGCTTTTGGTGCAGTTCGTGCATCAGCTTGGCGTCGAGTCCCTTGACCGTGAAGGCCGCGTGGTTTCCATCGCTGAACCGCGCGAAGTAGCTGATTTCGCTCCGGCGGCGACCGCCTGCCACGAGCCCGACCACGGCACCGATGCCGCCGGTCAGGACGCCGCCGACGACTGCCCCGGCGAGGGCTCCGGCGCCGCTGCGGTAGCGGTCGGCGTCCACTTCGGCCAGTTCGGTGATCTGGTCGGCGGTGTAGGTCTCCTTGCCGCGAAATCCGTGCCGCAGGATCAGGTATACGCCCCGGCGCATACCGGATTTCACCGTGATTCCTGCGCCGTCAATGCTGCAATCAATCATTTTGGTCATGGGGATGCCTCTGAATTCTCCGCCGGTATCGGCGGCGATCATGGGGTGAACCGCGCGATGGCGCAAGCGTGCGAGGTGGTCCGATGACGGCTCCGATCCGCGATCTTCCACAGGTTCTGCACGAGGCGAGCAGCGCTCAGAGCGGTGTGGCGCCGGTGAACCGGGTGGAGCTGCAACAGGTCGCCCGAGACCGTGCCGCTGCGCTGATCCGGGCCGCGTTTCCCGCCGAGTCCGACCGGGCTTGTGCGAAGGCGGCGGCAACCTGGTTGCAGGTGTCGGATCGCGCCGTTCTGAACTGGCTGGCCGGTGACCATGCCGTGCCGTTCGAGATCATTTTCGCGTTGGGCTGCCGGGTCGGGGTGTTCGTGGTCATGGAGGTCATGACCATGGGCCAGAGCCGCAGCACGTGGTTGGGCCGGATCGTGCAGGGGGTGCGCCGTGTGGGTCGTTGACGCAATCACCGAGCAACTGTGGATGCTGATGCAGTCGGACGCTGGCGGCGCGCCGGTTGAGGATCTGACCACAGGCACCGGTTTGTGGGTGCGCAATGGGCTGGTCCATTTCGCGGCTGGGTTCATTTTCTTCTTTGTTGAGGTTCATTGCCCCAAAGTGTCGCCTGCGCATGTGCGCGGCGCGTTCATCTTCTACTGCCTCTTGCAGGTGGTCCAAGTGGGCACAGCCTATGCGCCTGGCGCGGCACTGATCGACGGTCTGGTCGATATGGCCCTGCCGCTGCTGGGCTGGGCATTGGCGCTGACCATGGTCGCTCGGGGGGTCAAGCCGTGACGCCCCCGCATGATTTCCACCACACCCCCGGCGGAAGGCTTTTCAGTGCCTGTATGAACGCCGCCGGGGGCACTGCGCGGGCGGGACTGTCCCCCCGCCTGCGCCTTTTTCTCACTCACGGGGCGCCGCGGGCGGCGGGCTTCGGCCCGGTTCTTGCATCCTACCGGCGGGGGCGGGGTGGCCCGCGTGCAAGCCTCCGCATCCTCCCTGAAGGGGGTGCCGGGCGGCGTGAAGGTGCCGCCCGGCACTCATTGGAGGACATCACCAATCCGGCGGACCGGGGCTTTTGGCGCGCCCTGGCGGCCCTGAAGGCGGGGGCAGGGTGGTCTGCTGGCATCCCCCGCACGCGCGCGGGCCGGAGGGGCGGGAGGTGGATACGGCGCCCCTCCGGCGTCGCGAGATGGGGGCTGCAATGAAGATCCAGATGCTACCGAAAGCGCCCAATTGGGCCGCGCCTGACCTGTGCCTCTATGAGGAGGCCGGTTTGCTCCATCGTGACGCAGGTCTGTCCGCTGTGGTCCAGAGCCACAGTGGCTCGCTCGCGCATCTGGTCACGCCCTGGCCGGGCGCAAAGCCCGAGGATCAGAGCCGCATGGCCGCGCGCGGCGCGGAGTGGGCGCGGTGGATGGCTGCCCTTGGGCTGACGGTTGTTGCGCCGATTGTTCAGATCGCTGCGATCCAGTCCGAAGACAGCGACGCCGGTGTGTCGTGCGATGGGCTGTGCCCGGCAGACCTGGCCGGGTGGCAGCACTGGTCTATCCCGATAGCGGCGGCCTGCGCCGGGCTGATCGTGCCGCCTTTGCCGGGCTGGGACCGCTGTCCGTGGGTCTGGGCCCACGTCCGCGATGCGCTGATGCGCAACCGCAGGGTCAGTCTGATCCAGCCTGGATTCGGGATCGGGGGTGCGCTGTGAGCATCCGCCGGGAAATCACTGTTGGCGGCGTGCGCCTGATTGAGGGTGACATGCGCGAGGTTCTGCCGGAGCTGGACCTGCGCGCGCGCCTGTGCCTGAGCGATGCGCCGTATAGGCTGACGTCTGGCGGCAACAAAAACGGCGCCTTGAGTGGATGCTTTGACGCGGCCCGATACACCAACAATGGTGAGTTCTTTGACATGGTAGAGTGGGCCGAGATGGCACCGCTGATCCATGGTGCCCTGTCCGAGGACTCCAATGCCATCATCATGTCCTCTGACAGGGAGCTGTTCGCCGCTCAGGCTGCTTTTGCCGCCGCGGGTTTCGGGTTTCACCGGCTGCTCGTGTGGGACAAAATCACCGCTACGCCCAACCGCTGGTATATGCCCAACTGCGAATTCGCGCTCTTCCTCTACAAAGGCACGGCCCGGCAGATTGCGGATTGCGCGTCGAAGGCTCTGATCCGGTGCCCGCAACGCGACGTGTCGCAAGATCACCATCCCGAACATGTGCCCCCGGCCGATCGGCATTCGCACCCGACCGAAAAGCCGGTCGCCCTCATGGAATACTGGCTGCGCAACTCAACAACGCCAGGTGAGTTGGTGCTGGATCCGTTCGCGGGATCTGGATCCACGCTGGTTGCGGCGCTGCGCGCGGGGAGACCAGCCGTCGGGATCGAGGCGGACCCGCGGTGGTTCGATGTCGCAGCGTCGCGGCTGCGCGCCGAGGCGGACCAAGCGCAGCCGGATCTGCTGCGCGCGCCGGGCCTGAAACAGGAGGCATTCGCGCTATGAACGGCAACCAGGTGATTGACCGCAACTATGACTACGCCGCCGCGCGCCGCCTGTGGCAAGCGGTCCTTTTGGAACAGTGGCGCGTCGTATTCAGGCCGTGCGCCAGTGATGGTCCCAATGATCGCAGGCAGGCGATCCGTTTCTTCCAGAGCCGGGATCTGCACGCCGTCTGTGCCCTGGCCGGGCTGGACAGCGTGGCGGTGTTTGAGCGGTGGTTGGACAGGATGGCAGAGATTGAACAGGGGGTCGAGTAGATGGCATTCGAGCGCGTGAGAAGCGGCAACGGGCAGCCGCGTATGGTTTGCAGATGCGAAGACTGCGGGCGCGATGAAACCGTTTGTGCCGATCACGGGAGTGGCGGTGAAGCGCAGGCCGCTAAGAAGCTGCAAGCGCAGGGATGGACTTTTATCGGCAAGCATCTCAGGTGCGGATCCTGCTCCGCGAAGCGACGCGCGGCCCGCGCGGCGGAAAAGAAAGCCGAATCCGATGACGCGAATGCGCCGCGCGAACCCACGCGGCAGCAAAAGCGAGAAATCATGGAGATCCTTGAGGATGTCTATGATGTCGATGCTGGATGCTACAAGGGGGGGGAGACCGACGACACCGTTGCCGATCTGCTGGACGTTCTACCCGGCTGGGTTGCCCGCCTGCGGGATGAATTCTTTGGCCCGTCCGGCGCAAACGCCGACATTGCCGCACTGCGTGAAGAGCTTACGCAAGCACTGAATTCGGCAAGCGCTATTGCCACCAGTTTCTCGGATCGGCTTGCGGACCTTAGAGCGGCCATGGATGGCATGAAGGCGATGGCAGAGCGGCTTGCGAAGATCGAAAAAGCGGTCGGGCCGCGTGTGATGCGGAAGGTCGGAAGATGACCTTGAAGGCGCTCCCCACCGTCGATGTGACCAGCCTGCCGGAATACCCGATTTCCGCGGCGGAGCGGTTGGACAGTCATTGGTTCGTCCAGTGGAACCTGCGCCGCTGGCGCGGGAGCGAGTTCCGGCGCCTTGCTTATGAGGATCCCGAAGTCGGTTTCTATGGCCGCGAGCTGTTCGACCTGGCGCAGGATGAATCGCCCATCGGCACGCTGCCCTGCGATGACGAAGCGCTCGCGTTCCTGTTGCGCATGGCCCCCAGCCAATGGCGCGAATTGGCGGGCCGGGATGTATCGCCGCTGCACGGATGGCACCGCGTGATGTGCGACAATGGGCAGATCCGGCTTGCGCACCCTGTCGTCACTGAGGTTGCCAAGGAGGCGTTGGACGGAAAGCGCCGCAATGCCACAAAGAACGCCGATGACCGGATGCGGAAACGGCTGGGCACAATCGCGGGCCATCTGCGGGCGATCCCCGGCACAGGGCAGATGGCTGAACAGGAAGAGCGCCTGAACGCCATCAGTGATTGGATTGACTCCGCCTATCCGGGCGGATCGGCCACGCTCAAGCGCACGCGAGAGGCGCTCGATAAACTGTTCGGGCCGCGCTGAAATGCTCCGCAAAACCTCCGCCGGAAGTTTTTAGGAAGATCGTGGAAGATTTCGTTTTTTTCATTTCTGCCAAAAACCGCGCCGCTGAAAGGAAAAGAGAAGAAATGAAAAGAGAAGACAAAGCGGGTTTCGTCCAGTTTTGACCAATCACCCCTGTGGATAACCAAGCGCCCGGCTGAGTGGTCGGGATCATGCAAAGAGGAAGGGCAAATGGAAATCGCAGAGCAGAAGAACGGAGAGGCGCGCGTGCGTCATCTGTTGGTAGAGCCCCTGTTGCGCCGGGGTCTGGCGCGGCCCGCCAGTCTGACCAAGGCGGCGTTTGATGACATGATCACCGATATGTGCGCGCGGCTGGCTTATATGGATGACCTCAACCTGATGGCGCTTGAAGAAGATGCCGCAACCACGCTTGCCGGTGGCAAGGATCATGACCGGTTCCCCATCGCGCAGCGCCTCCTGAAACGGGCGGCGGAGATCCAGCCGCCGGATGACAGCGCATCGCCGCTGATGCGCGCCGTGTTCTCGCATCAGGTTGGGCGCGATGCGATAGACGACGGGTGGGCGCCCGAGCTGCTGCGCTATCTGCGCTATGAAAGGCGGTGGCCGAACGTGTGGAAGCTCCGCGAGATCAAGGATGCCGCAGACGACGCGCGGGCGCGACTGCGCCGGATTCAAGAGCGCGATGCCAATGGCGCTGTTTTGGGCAGTGATGATATTCGCTTCCGCAATGAGCGTGCCGCCATGTTCGAGAAGTGCCGCGCGATTGCGGCGATGGGGGATGCGACATGAGCAAGTTTGATCTGTTCAGCGATCTGACAGCGGCGGAGTTGTCCAATTTGGACCGTGTGGATCGCGCCGATCTGGTGGCAGCAGCCGAGGCCATGCGGATGGAAGCGGTGCGGGCGATGGGACAGGTCCCGTCGCCCTGCGGATCGGATATTCCCGACGCCCCCGCGCGCGGCCCGGTGCGCGTCTTTGACCATCTGGCCAGCTACCCGAAAGGGCAGGATGACTATGAGTTCAAGCCTGCGGGCCACAATGGCCGAAAGTCGATGGCCCGCGCGGACGCTTTCGACGTCATGCAGGCCCAACGTGATCGGCGCACGGGCGGCAAGGGCGGCAAGATGTTCACCGCCGGACAGATCGCGATCGGTCGGCAATACGCCGCTCTGGTCGAGCGTCACGACAGCGCCGGGGTTAAGTGCTCATCCGTCGAGGCCGGAACCGGCGGCGGCGGCGATGCGGGCGGCTTCATGGATGCGGTTGCCGCAGATGGTCAGGAAATCGCGAGGCTACGGCGGCGGATCGGTGATGGATCTGCGGTCGTGGTGCGAAGGAACCGCCCCTCGGCGCGCGGATCGCGGACCACGATCACAGATCGCCGGTTGGTCGATATGGTCTGTATCGAGGGCCGCACCCTAGCCGAAGTGCTCCGCGCTCATGGGTGGTCCGTGGACTCTCGGCTGATCGCGGATCTGGTGAAGGCTCTGGCCGGTGCGCTTGATCGAATGGCGGGACCGTGGCGACGGCCAGCCTCAGAGGTGATATTCTTCTGAGATAAAAAATTTGACGCTTATCCCATCCGAGGCGTATGAGTCATGTCATCATCAAGAAGTGCGCGGGCCAGCAGGGTCACGCGCACTTTCTGTTTGGGGTCCAATGATTAGAAAACTATGCGCAGCCGGTGGCTGTAGCGACCTGGCCGAACCGGGCGAGCCGCATTGCGAGTATCACGCAAAGCGCGCGGCGGAGCGTCGTGCCGAAGCACGTGCGGAAGCGCAACGCGGTGAGGATGCCGCCAGAAATCGGCGCCTGTATCAGGACCCAGCCTGGAAGAAGGCCGCACGCCTGTTTCTCCGCAAGCACCCACTATGCGCGGAGTGCGAAAGCGTCGGCCTGGTCGAGCCCGCCACGGATGTCGATCACATCGAGCCCCACCGAGGCGACCGCGCGCTGTTCTGGCGGCGGTCGAATTGGCAACCGCTCTGCCACCCATGCCACAGCCGGAAGACCGCCCGCGAGGTCTGGCACAGCAAGGGGGGGTGCCCGAAGAATTAAATCCGCCATCAGGAGACCGGTGGGGAGACCGGAAAAAATGCGGGGGCGGAATTGGAAAAAAAAGCCACATGAGGAGGACGACATGAAGGGGGCGAAGCCGAAGCCGACGAATGTTGTTCCCATGAAAGGCGAGCCGGTGCGGCATGTGCCGGATGCGCCGGAGTGGCTATCCAGTGAAGCACGTGATGTCTGGGATGATCTGGCTCCGCATCTGGTCACCAAGGACCGGCTGAAGCCCGAATTCACATATCAGTTTGCGAGCTACTGCGAGAGCGTTGCGAACTTCATGGCGGCAACGGCGTGCGTGGCTCTGGAAGGTCGATACTATTCGACGAAGACTCGCAATGGTGTGCAGCAGAAGAAGACGGCGGCGTGGGGTCTTCAACAGGAATCCATGAACCAGATGCGCCGGGACAGCGCGATCTTTGGACTGTCGCCGGTCGATGAAGCCCGCCTGTCCAGTGGAGATCAGGGCGACTTGTTCGATACCCTGATGCAGCAACTCAAAAATGGATCCGATTGACCACCCGGTCAGCCGCTACGCCACCGATGTAGTTGCCGGGGACATCATCGCTGGAGACCTGGTTCGGATGCAGTGCGAGCGGCATCTGATGGATTTGGAGACGGGTCGCGATCGGGGTTTGTATTTCGACTGCGAAGCCGCGTCGATGATCTGCAATTTCGCGCCACTCCTGCACCATACGGCGGGGCCGCTGGCCGGAAAGCCACTGCGGCTTGAGCCGTGGCAGGTGTTCCGGCACGGTTCGGTGTTCGGTTGGAAGCACGAAGAAACGGGGCTGCGACGGTTCCGTTCCACCTATCACCAGGTAGGCAAAAAGAACGGCAAAACCACGGACACCGCCATTCCGATGCTGTTCACCCAGCTGTTCGACGGGGAGTCCTCGCCCGAAGGCTATTGCGCGGCGACGACGCGAGACCAGGCGGGGATCCTGTTTCGCGGGCTGAAACGGATCATTAAGCGTTCGCCGTTTTTGCCGAAGCTGATGGATCCGTGGCAATCGTCGATCACGGTTGATCGCACGGATGGGATGATCAAGTGCCTGAGCCGCGACGGGGATTCGGCGGATGGGATCAACCCGTCATTCATCGCGCGCGACGAAATGCACCGGTGGACTGATCGGGAGCTGGCGGAAACGTTGGTTGAATCCATGATCGCGCGGGGCCAGCCGATTGACTGGGTCATCACGACGGCTGGGCATGATCGCGGTTCGCTCTGCTATGAGACTCGCGACTATGCCGAAAAGGTGTTGCGCGGCGACGTAACCGACGACAGCTTTTTCGCTTACGTGGCCGAGCCGCCGAGCGATTGCGATCCGGCCGATCCGAACGCATGGGCTATGGGCAACCCGAACTTAGGCGTGTCGAAGCCGCGCGATGCGATGCAGACCGCGTTGATGAAGGCCCAGGTGATCCAAGGTCGGATGCCGAACTTTCGGCGCTTCCATCTGAACCTTTGGACAGAGGGGGATCAGACCTGGATCGGGCGCGATGTGTGGGACGCTGGCGCGGCGCCGCAGCCGTTCGATATGCGCGCGCTCTATGGATTGCCAGCCTGGGTTGGCGTGGATCTGTCGCGCACCACGGACCTGACGTCGATTGTCGTCGCTGTTCCAAAAGACGGGCGGATCTTTCTGATCTGCTACGCCTTTCTGCCAGCCGGTAAAAACGGGTTCATCCGCCGCGCACAGTCGGAGAACAAGGAATACATCGGCTGGCGCGATGAGAACTGGCTTGAGGTCCACCCCGGCGCGAAGATCGACGAGGCGGCGATCATTCGTCGGCTGAAATGGATTTCAGAGGCGTTCGATCTGCAAGAGATCGCCTATGACCGTTGGGGCATGGACTACATCGCGCGGGAGCTGGATGCCGCGCGCCTGCCGATGGTGGAGCATGGTCAAGGGTTCCGGGGTATGTCGAACCCGACGAAGCGCTTTGAGGAGTGCATTCTGACGGGGCGTATCCGACACGGGAACAACCCGCTGCTCGCTTGGGCGGTGGGCAACGTGATGCTGGATATGGACCCGGCGGAAAACGTGAAGCCGAACAAGAAAAAATCCAATGGCCGGATTGACCCGGCTGTCGCCGCAATCATGGCCGTGGGCCGGGCCGAGGCCCGCGAGACGCGCCGCAGAGCACGGGAGGCAGAGAACGTATGAGCCTTTTCAGCGCCATTCTTGGTCGCCGCGATGCGGCGACCGTGCCCGCCGCGCCGCGGGCGGAGCCGCCAGTGTCGGCGGAGCCGATGGCGGCAGCGGTCAGCGGCACGGCGCAGCCCGAGTCATGGATGACCGAGATTGGATTCGACGGCGGCGGCGCGGGTCGGGTGAAGACCTTGCCGCGCGTCACTGGCGATACGGCAGAACGGCACGCAACGGTCTTCGGGTGCTGCACGGTGATTGCGGGCGATCTTGCCAAGGTGCCGCTGAAACTCTGGCAGCGTGACGGGCGCGGCGGCGAGGCGCGGGTTGAGGAGCATCCCGCCGACTACCTGCTGAACGTTGAGTGCGGCCACGGCATTCCGGCTAAAGTGCTGCGGCTGGGCCTGATTTACACGCTGGCTCTGCGCGGCAATGCTTACGCCTTTGCCCCGCGCACTGGCGGGGGCGAGCTGGATTTCATTGAGCCGGTGGCGTTCCAGTCCGTAGACCGGTTCCGGTCGCGCCGCGACATGGTCTATCGGTTCATCGACGGCGCGGGCGATCAGCGCACAGCGATGGCGCGCTCAATGATCCACATGCGCTATATGGCACTGGATGGGTGGACGGGGCGATCCCCGATCCAGGTCGCATCCGAGAGCGTCGGCTTGGCTCTGGCCGGGCAGCGATCGGCAGCGCGCACCGCGTCGGGCACGACTGCGAAAGCCGTGATCGCACTGCGCGACGATTACGAGGATGACGAGGCACGCACTCGCAGTGCAGAGCGGATCAAGCGCAACCTGGCCGATCCTGACAATGGCATGTTTGCCGTCATGAATGCGGGTGAGGATATCAAGACTCTGGATCTGTCGTCGGCGGATCAGGAGTTGCTGGCGTCGCGCCGGTTCGATCGCGAGCAGCTCGCCCAGATTTACCGGGTGCCGCCCGCCAAACTGATGATGCTGGAATTCGGCGTGAAGGCTAATTCGGAGCAACAGAACCTGGACTGGCGCACCGATGGCGCGATGCACTGGTCGCGGCAGGCTGAGGATATGCTGGGCATGACGTTGCTCACGGAAGCGGAGCGTCGGCGCGGTCTGTTTTTCCGGCACGATTTCGACGCGCTGCTGCAACCGACGATGAAAGAGTTTTACGACGCGCTCAAAGTCGCGGTAGGCGGGCCGTGGATCACTCCGAACCGGGCGCAGCAGATGACCAAGCAGCCGATCACGCCGGGCGGCGGCGAGCTGTATCCGCCAGCGAACATGACCCGCGACGAAAAGAAGGATCCGAGCGATGAAAGCAAGTGACCACATTTCGGGCCTGCTGGCTCTGTCGCGCGAACACGCCGCCGCCTGCCTGGCGGCTGAGTTTGAGGCAAGCGACGATCGCATGACGGCGGCGGATGGGGCGGGGCGCTACGTGGTGTCCGGCGCCGTTGCCGTAGTGCCATTGCGGGGCATCATCACCCCGAACAACGCGATCTTGGAGAAGTATCTGGGATGGACCACGAGCCACGGCCTGGCCGAGACGATGGAGACTCTTTCGTCGGATCGTAGCGTCGCGGCCATTGTGGTGGAGTCGGATAGCCCCGGCGGCGTGGTGCTGGGCGGAGAAGCTGCGGTTCAAGCGGTTTCGATGGCGGCTAAGGTCAAGCCGGTCCATGCTTTGGTCAATCCGCTATCGGCATCTTTGGCCTATTGGATTGCATCGCAGGCCACTGACATCGCTATGACGCCCGGATCGTTGGTCGGCAGCATCGGCGCCATGTTTTCGGCGCCCAGCCCCGTGCAGCCCGGCGTAAGCGGCGATCAGTGGTTCGATATGCGGTCCAGTCACGCGGTCGGTAAGAACGCGGATCCGGCTGATGAAACCGGCGCCGCTCTGATCCAGGCGCGGCTTGATGACATCGAGGCGCGCTTTCATCGCGACGTGTCTGCGGGGCGGGGGATCGACCTGGCCGACCTGCCGACACGGCTGTCAGCGGATACCGATCCGACCCATGGCGGCGGCGTGTTCGAGACCGCGCAAGCGGTCGAGCGCGGGCTTGTTGATCAGGTGGAGACGCGCAGCGCCTTCTATCAGCGGATCATGGCTGCCTACGCGCCCAAATCGAAACCGACCAGCCGCGCACTTTCGGCCACGGCCAAGGCGCGCGCCGCCACCCTGATCGCCGGGTAGTAGCCCGTTCCCGAAATCCGGCACCCGGCGGTGCCCGATATGTGCCCTGGCGCGGTTGCCGGGGCCGTCATGCTGCGCGGGTCCGTGCGGCCTACATCTAACAGGAGCAAGACAGATGCTTGACATCAACGACCTGCGCCGCGCCCGCGAGGCCGCGGCCAATGACATGACCACGGCGGCGACGGCGCTGACCGCGGCGGAGGACGCGCTGTCCGCGCTTGAATCCCCGACCGATGAGGCGACGGCTGCCGTCACCGATGCGCAGTCGGCGTTCGAGGCGGCGGAGGCGGCGTTCGAGACCGCCAATGATCGCGTGCAGCGGCAGGAGCGGGTGGACGCGGCCACCGCTGTGGCGGCGATTTCCGAGGCTGATACTCCGGCGCCGCCGGTCGAGCCCGCCGCCGCGCGCAACCCGGAGGATCGCGGGGTTGAGGCGGGGCTGATCGTTGGCGCGCTCGCCGTGTCCGGTTGCAATCGGGAGCAGGCGATCGGCCTGTTGGAAAGCGCCGGCCATTCCGGTGTGTCGGCGGCCCTGGCGACCTCGCCCGCCTCCGCCGGGGGTGTGCTGATCCCCGAGGCCTATTCCACTGCGCTGATCGAACTGCTGAAGCCGCGCGTGGTGGTGCGACAAGCGGGTGCCCGGACGGTGCCGATGCCCGCCGGGAAGCTTACGCAGGCGAGACAGTTGACCCGACCGACCGCCAGCTACGGCGGGGAGAACGCGCCGATCATGCCGAGCCAGCCGAGCTATGGCGATCGGGATATGGGATTCAAGAAGCTGCGCTGCCTCGTGCCCGTCAGCAACGATCTGCTGTCGTTCTCCGCGATCGACATGGCGCGGCACACGCGCGACACGATGCTGACCGAAATGGCGCTGAAAGAGGATCTGGCGTTCCTGCGGTTCGATGGCACGGCGCTCGATCCGGTCGGGATTCGGCACTGGGTGCCCGGTGCCCAGTGGGTCGCGAATGTCGGCAATTCCGCCGCCGCCGCGGAAACCGCGCTGCGCCGCTGCAAATCGCTGGTTGAGGACAGCGATGTGAAGATGGTTGCGCCCGGATGGGTGATGCGCGCCAGCACCAAGAACTTCCTGGCGAGCCTGCGCGACGCGAACGGCAACAAGGTGTTCCCGTCGATCGATGCCAGCAACACGATCCATGGCTATCCGATCTACACCACCTCGCAGATTCCCGACAACCTGGGCGCCGGGACCAATGAGACCGAGGTCTATTTCGCTGACTTCAACGAAGTGGTGATCGGCGACAGCAAGAAGCTGATGATCGCGACCAGCACGGAAGCCGCGTTCGTGGATGCGGGCGGGACCACGCACAGCGCGTTCCAAGAGGATATGACCCTGTTGCGCGCGATCTCCGAGCACGATCTGGCGGTCGATCATGCGGTCGGTCTGGCCGGGTTCAACGGCGTGGGCTGGACGCTGTAAGCGCTCGCCCCTGTGGCCCGCAGGTCCGCGGGCCGCTCTCCCTTTCTGAAAATCGAGGATGAGACGATGAAAACCAACAAGTTGGGCAAGGTCGCCCTGTTCATGCTGCGTCGCTATGATCGCTACATGGCTGGCGAGATCGCAGGGTTTGAGCCCGAAATCGCCAAGCGTCTGTGTGCGGGCGATGCCCCCTTTGCCGAGGTGTATGACGCGAAGAAGCATGACGAAGCCGCCCGCCGCAAGCAGCAGGCCGCCGCGGCCTCGCAAGTGGTGGACCTGGACGAGCGCGAAGCCGATCTGGCCGCACGCGAGGCCGCCTTGGCCGCGCGCGAGGCCGAGCTTGAGGCGCAGGGCGATGGTGCGCCCCCGGCCCAAGGCCCCGCGGCGAAATCCTGATCTGACGGGGCGGCGGAACCATGCAGGCACTCGACCCGATCACTCAGGCGGTCACGACCGCCCGGTTTTTGCGCGCGACCAATGCGTTGGAGACCGACCCCGACCACGAGTCGGAGGTTTCCGATCTTTTGATCGCCGCTCAAGAACTGGTCGAGACCGCCTGCCGTCGCCCCATGCTGCCCCGCCGCTTCGCGTTTGAGGTCAATCTGACCGGATGGTCGGAGTGGTATTTTCCGATCATGCCGGTTGTTCAGGTCGATCAGATGCAGGTCATCGGAGATGACGGGACTGTTTCAGATCTTGACCTGTCAAGTGCGATCCTGCGCGGGGCTGGTGATGCTCCGCGCCTGGTTGCGGCCAGTGGATTTCCTGCGGCGGGGGCGCTGCGCGTTGTCGCGACCTGCGGCCACACAGCGGCGAGCGCCCCGCGCCAGATGGCGCAGGCCATTATTCTGATCGCCAAGGAATGGCGCACCGCCGGGATCACGGTGGAACCGATGGAATTCCTGAACGTGTCGATGGGGTGTCGGACGCTAATCCGGCAGGTGCGCTATGTGCGCCCGGCTGTGGTGCTCTGATGGGCGCGCCACGGCAGCGCAACCGGCGTGTGACGTTTCAGTCGCCCGCCCAGGGCCGCACGCCCACCGGAAAGCCAGTCGGCGGCTGGGTTGATGAATTTGTGGTTTACGGCGCGCTGTCTTGGGGCGGCGGCGTTGAGACCGGGGACCAGGGCAGGGATCGCGCCGGGGTTGCGCCGCTCCTGACCATTTTGAGGCTGGGCCGATGGGTTGAGATCCGCGCGAGCTGGCGTGTCGTGCTGGCCGATGGTGCGGAGTTCCAGATCACCGCGCCCCCGCGCCCTGCTGGTGACGGGCGCCATATCGAAATCAGCATGAGGGCGGCGGAATGACCATGAAGCTGACGGGGCTGGACGGGGTACTGTCCGGTATGGATGAGCTGACCGTGGCGACGCGAAAGAACGTTGCCCGTCGCGTGCTCAAGAAGGGGGGGCAGGTGTTCGCCGATCGGGCGAATGACCTAGCGCCGGAGGGTCCGACCGGACAGTTGAAGGGCAGTTACACGGTTGGGACCAAGCTCAACCGCAGTCAACGGCGCAGTTCGCACAAGCCCTCGCCGGACGTGGTGCGGGTCTATGCTGGCACCAATGATCCGGCTGGCCAGCAGCAGGAGTTCGGCAACATCAACCACGACGCCCAGCCCCATGCCAGACCGGCCTGGGATCAGACCAAGGGCGAAGTGCTGGACACGATACTGGACGGCTTGCGCCTTGAAGTGGGCAAGGCGGCTGCACGCGCGCGGCGCAAGGCCGCGAGATGATGCAGGCGGAGGTCCGGGCGCTCCTGGTGACCGATCCTGCGATCGGAAACCTGGTGGCTGATCGCGTCGAATGGGGCTCATCGAGCGACGGCGCAACCATGCCGCAGATCATCCTGACTGTTGTGTCAGAGGTGACGGGATACACCCTGGACGGGGAGGGCGGTCTGACCGTTTGGCGGGTTCAGATCGACGCTTTGTCAGACGACTACGATCAATCTGTGATGCTGGGGCGGGCGGTGAAGTCGCGCCTGTCCGGCCATCGCGGGGGGAACTGCCGCGGCGCTTTCGCAGTGCTGGGGCGTGAGGATTCCGCCCGCGACAAAGTGAGCGGTCAGCGTGTCTACCGCTCGCAACGCGATTTCAAAATCATCATGCAGGAGCAAGACAGATGACGGACGCAATTATTGGGTGGGGCGGCACGGTTCGCAGATCGGTGGACGCCGGTCAGAATTGGGTTGAACTGATCGAGGTCAAAACCCCGATCGTGCCCGAAGTGGAATTCGAATTCAAAGAGGCGACGCATATCAAGTCGCCTGGCCGCGCGCGTGAGTATGTGCGCGGGTTGTCGGATGTGTCGGAGATTGAGATCCCGCAGAACTACACAAAGGCCGGTTTCCAGCAGCAGTATAACGACCAGGAATCCGGCGATCTTATTATGTATGAGATCGAACTGTCGGATGGCGTGAAGTTTGCTTTCAGCGGCTATCCGACTGTGCGCGTCTCGGATGTGCCGGTTGATGACGTGGTGCAGATGGTCACGAAAATCCGCATCAGCGGACCTGTGACCCCGACCATCCCGGCCTGATCGCGCGGCGATCCCCCCTTTTTTTGAGCTAAGAGGAGCGCGATATGAAGGCGCCTGTGTATGTGTCGGATGGCAAGGGCAATGACTATCCGATGAAATTCGGTGCCGCCGCAATGGCGGAATACGAAGCGAAGTTCGATTGCCCTGTGACCGACATTGAGAACCAGTTTGCCGAACTGGAAGACGGCAAACTGAAAATGACGGACATGATCGAGCTGATGCGGATCTTGCTTCGTCAGCCCGAAACCGAAGCCGGGCACGAGGTCACGTGCGACGTGATTGACCATCTGGGCCTCTTGGAGATGGGGCGCAAGATCGGTGATGTCATCACGGCGGCCTTCCCCAAAGCCAGTTCCGATGATGGCTCGGCTGGGCCGGTGGGAAACGGGGGGCGGACGAAGAAGACCAAACCGCCCGCTCCGAAAAAGTAGACTGGGATGGTCTGCTGTCCGAGTGGGTCGCGCTCGGACAGCCCCATGCGGATTTTTGGGATCTGACTCTGCGCGAGATTTTCCTGATCATGCGTGCGGCGGCTCGGGCGCGCGAAGACGCCCTAAGCCTCACGCGAATGCAGCACTACAATCTCGCCTCCCTGATCGGTCTGGCCGTCAACGCGCCTGAAAAATTCCCGAAATCAAAAGAGTATCTGGGGATCCCAGAACCGCGGAACGACGCGGTTGCTGAGGCCAAGCTGGAATCTGCGCTCATGGCGATGGCTATGCGCAGTGCGGAGAAATCATGAGCAATCTTATCGGCGCGCTGCGTGTGGACCTGGACCTGCGCAGCGCCAAGTTCAAGCGCGGCATGTCCGATGCGCAGCGTCGACTGAAAACGCTGGGACGTCAGTTCAAACTGGCGGCCGCGGGCGTGGTTGTCCTGGGCTCTGCATTGTCTGGCGTCGCGCTCAAGGCGGGCAGCGCCATTGACGCATTCGCAAAATCAGCGCGCGTTATGGGCACCACCACCGCCAGTATGCAGGTTCTCAGCCGAGCTGGCGAGTTGGCGGGCGTCAGCATGGGCGAGATCGAGGCGGGCGCTCTGCGACTGACCCGGCGTCTGGCACTGGCGGCACAGGGTGCGGGGCCTGCTGCGGGTGCGTTCGATCGGCTTGGCCTTTCGATCACCGACTTGCAGGCCATGCCACTGGATCAGCGGATTGCGACGATCACCACGGCAATCAAGGACATGATCCCGGCGTCTGAGCAGGCCGCAGAGATGTCCAAGATCTTTGGTGATCGCGGCTTCGCGGCCTTTCAGAAACTCCAACCTGAGATCATTCGACAGGCGGCCGAAGAGGTTAATCGCTTTGGCGTCGCTGTATCGGACGTGGACGCCGGACGGATCGAGGTGGCGAACGATCAGATTAGCCAGTTGGGCCTCCTGGCGCGCGGAATTGGCAATGACCTGGCGGTTTCGTTGGTGCCCCGGATCGGCGCAACGGCGGCGGCCTTTGCGTCTGCTTTCGAGGTCGGAAAGCCGCTGCGCGAGTTGTTCTCTGGACTCATTGCGCAGATCCCGCGACTTGCGACCTACGCTCTTACGTTCACAGCGGTGATGGGCGTTCGCTATGTGGCCGCTCTGGTCGCGGCCAAGGTGGCCACCTTCTCAATGGCGGGCGCCTTGCGGGTGTTGCGCGGGGCTTTGATTAGCACAGGAATTGGCGCGCTTGTCGTGGTCGCGGGTGAGTTGGTGTATCGCTTTTCGGAGCTGGTGCGGGCAACTGGCGGGGTTGGCAACGCTCTGCGTCTGCTGCGCGATCTGGCTGGCGAGGTCTGGGGGCGGATCGGCTGGCATGTGGACGCCGCCGGAATGCGCGCGGCTGCGTTTGGATACACGGTCAAGGCAGAGATCACCTCTGCCATGGCCGAGGGGCTGGAGCGTGTTGGCGAGTGGGCCAATAAAACTGTCGGCGCATTCGTCGGCGCCGGTGACGCGATCGCCGCGATCTTCAAGGCGATTCCGGGGGTGGTTGGTGAGGGCGCGGTGAACGCCGCGAATGCAGTTATCGACGCTATTCAGCAGATGCTGAGCAAAGCTGCGACCGCCTTCGACAGTCTGACAGCCAGCATGGCGGCGTCCTGGGTCGGTGAGAAGCTGGGTATCACCGGGACCAACCTGGCCGCGTCCATTGATCTGGCGCCGCTTCGGAACGAATGGTCCGGCAGTCTGGCGTCGATGCGCGAAAGCGCAGTAGCCGCGTTCACTACAGCGTTCAACGCTGACTACACCGGCCCGTTGGCCGAGGGGATGCGCGAGATCGCGGACACATCGCGCGCGATGGCGGATGCGGCTTCCGATATTGGGCGTCATTACGCGGGTCTTGGGCGAGCGCCGCTCAAGTCCGTTGAGGCTCTTCGCGATGCTGTCAGTGGTGTCGGAGAGAGTGCAGGTGAAGCGGCGCCAGCCACCGATGCGCTGGGGGAATCGTTGGGCGGTTCGTCTGGCGGTGGTCGCAGCGGGTCCGGCGGCGGTGTGGGCGGCGCAGCGAAAGCCGCTGCGGAAAAGCTATCTGAGGCGCAGAAGGCCGCGAAGGATCTGGCCGATGCCTTCAAGGGCAAGGTGGTCAGCGCGATTGACGGGGTGTCGAGCGCATTCGGCGACTTCGTTGTCGGCGGTTTCCGGGACTTCAAAGGCTTCGTGTCTAACGTCCTGAACAGCTTCAAGCGGATGCTGTCAGAGATGATCGCGATGGCCGCGAAGAACCGGATCATGATCGGTTTGGGTCTGGCTGCCCCCGCCGCTGGCGGCATCGCTGGCGCGGCACAACAGGCCCTCGGCGGCGGTGGCGGTGGGATGCTGTCCGGTTTCCTCGGCAAGGCTCTGGGCTCTTGGGGCGGGGGCACGGGCATCCTAGGTGGCATGGGCAGCGTGATTTCGCCTCTGTTCAACGGCGGCGGGCTGTCGGGGGCTATCTCCGGGCTCGGCTCCGCGCTTGGTGGCGGCCTGACCTCAGCTATTGGTGGGTTGATCCCGGTCGTGGGGGTGGCGGCTGCTGCGTTCAGCTTCTTCAAGACGAAAACGAAGGAGCTGAACCGCGGCATTGAGGTTTCGATTAAGGGCACCGACGCTTGGACCTGGCAGTTCAAGAAGATGCAAAAGACGCGCTTCTGGGGGCTGTCGAAGAAGACCTCGACCGAATGGGAGCGTGCGAGCGCGCAGATCGCGGAACCGATCAAGAAGGCTTACTTGGACATCCGCCGGTCCACGGAGAGCATGGCCAAGAGCATCGGAGCCAGCACAAGGGCGCTCAATAGCTACCAAAAGGTTATCTCGCTGGACACTAAGGGCATGAGCCCAGAGGAGGCGCAGCGGGCGCTTCTGGAAAAGATGCAAGGCGTGTCCGACGATCTGGCGTCGCGGGTCATTGGTCGCCGTTTTGCGCGGGACGGTGAAACCGCGACAGAGACGTTGCAGGCCATGGCGGTTTCGCTGGGGGCGATCAACGATGCCTTCCGGGGATTGGGCCTTCGTGCCATGCGCGGCGGCGTGGTTTCGGCCAATGCGGCGCGCCAGATCATAGAGCAGGTCGGCGGCGTGCAGGCGTTCCAGCAGGCGGCGGATCACTACTTCGGCGCTTTCTACAGCCTGCCGGAGCAAGCCAAGATGATCGGCCAGAAACTGCGCGCGGAGATGCGCGCCGTGGGTGTCGCAGGTTCGATCAGCACCACGGCGCAGTTCCGCGCAATGGTGGACCGGCTGAACGCGCAAGGCCGCAACGCGGCGGCTGCCAGCCTGATTGCTCTGTCGCCGATGTTCAGCCAGTGGAAGCAACTCACGGAGCAGGTGGCCGCGAACAGTGGCGCGGAGCTGAAAGCCGCCCAGGAGGCCCAGAAACAGCGGGCCGATCTGATCGCGCAGCAGCGCGAGGGCCTGATGCGGCGGCTCTATGAACTGTTGGGCAACACGGTTGCGCTGCGGCGGATGGACCTCAAGGCGCTCGATCCGGCGAACCACGCTTATCAACGGCGGATCTGGCAGCTCGAAGACGAAAAGAAATGGCTGGACAAGGTGAACACCGCGCGCGGGGAGTGGTCTCTCGATGCCAGCAAATACGCGACGGCAGCAGAGGCCAAAATGGCCGCTGAACTTCGCGAGGCCAAAGAGCGCGACCAGAAAGTGATCGACGCGCAGAACGTCGAGCTGCGCCGCCACAGCGATCTTCTGGCGCAGGTGCGCGATCTGCTAACGCGACAGACCAAAAACAGCGACGCGAGCCTGACGCTCGCTCAGATGGGGTGAGCGCATGCATGTAATTCGGCCTGTCGGACTGTCCATCGCCAGCACGACGGCGGTTGACGCGCATGCGCAATGGGCGCCCGGCGCGACCTATCCGCTAGGCGCCAAGGTGTCGCGGTTGGGCAGTGTGTATATCAGCAGCATCAACGGCAACGCCGGGTTGCCGCCGGAGAACGAGGTTCAGGAGTTGGAGGGCGCGCGCTGGATCTACGTCAGCGCGACCAACACGCAAGCTCTGATCGACGGTTCACCAAGCGTTCATACCTCTGGCGCGTCTCCGCTGGTGGTGGAGATCGACGTGGATGGGCCGTTCGACTCGGTGGCGCTGTTCCAATTGGATTGCGCAAGCTGTCTCATCGAGTCGGTGGACGGTTCGGGGGTCGTCACCTCCTCTGAGACGATCACCAATGGCGCGGAGCCTGTGGCGGATTGGCTGGCCTGGCTGAACACGATTTTTTATCGGAATACTCGGCGCCACATCGTCCACGTCAGCGGGTTCGCAACTCACAAAGTGCGCCTGACGATTGAGGGTCCGGCGCCGTCGATTGGCGAGGTCGTGATTGGTCGCGCAAAACGGATCGGCACCACGCTCATGGAGCGGTCCACGCGCGTCGATCGCCGGACGTTCACGAAAATCGCGACCAACGATTTCGGGGTAACGACTGTCCAGAAGCGCGCGATTGCGAGAGACGCAACCTACCAGGTCCACGCGAAGCGCGAGGGGTTCGAGCATATTGAGCGGCTGCTGGACGATCTGGACGGCATTCGTGTCGTGACCTTCGCCGTAGAGGACGACTGGCCGCAGTTGGTCAATATCGGGTTCATCACCGACTATTCGCTACCGGCTGAGCTTCCCGACGATTTCTTCTTTTCAGTAACAACACAGGGGGTTAGCTGATGCCATACACGCCGCTGACACAGTTCGATCCGGCGCGCATCCCGGACACGAACGATGAGGTGAATTTCCACGCAGATGCCACCTACGTTTGGGGGGTTCTGGCGGGGTTCACGATCCCTGAACTCAACGCGAATTTCGCCTGGATGGCTGGCGCTCTGGTTGGCGATACCGCCACGCTGCTCGACAGCGTGAACGCGCTAACGGCGATGTTCGACGGCACTGCGCTGTTCGACATGCCGGTTGTCGTGAAGGCCGCGCCTGGCGGGAACGCCAATGTCTGGCTGAAGAACGAGACGGAAAAAAATCAGGGCGTCGTCTATTGGGATCGCAACTTGGACCAGGTGGTGATTGCAGCCTACAGCGCTGACGGATCAACGCAAGCCGGTCAGGTGCGGATCTCCACCACTGAGGCGTCGTGGAATGGGCACGAGTTTTGGCACGAGAACAATGCCGCAATCCAGACCATCCAGGGGGTGAAGGGGCGCAAGGCGTTCCTCAAGAACAACTCTGGCGGGACTCTGGTCTACGGCGCCGAGGTCGATGGATCGCAGCTTTCCTACGCCAGCATCAGCTCTGCTGGCACGGTTGTCAGCAGCGGGGTGCCGCCGGGCCGGTGGGCGTGTCTGGGGTGGGCGCCTGCCGGGAGCGGTTGTGAATATGTGAGGGTGTCGTGATGGACTTTCGGAATGCGCGCTGGGCCGACGTGGCCCAGACACTGATCAACGTGGAGATCGAGAAGGACGGGGCGTGGGTGGTGACGACCGCTGCCGTAGATGACCCCGGAACTGCCGAACTATTTGCCGCTGCGCAAGCAGCTGGCGTGGCGGACTATCAGAGGCGCCAGCCGACTGGCGCAGACGTCAATGAGGAGCGGGCGCGGCGGCTGGCTCAGGGTAAATCGTTCACCGTTTCGTGGCAGGACGATCCGATTCCGATGACGGGACGCCCTTTTGATCAGAGGACCATTCTGGGTCTCTTGCAGCGCGCGACGGCCTACCATGTGCAGGGCATCGACGCGGCACTGATCACGTATCGTGACGCGGCGAACGTGATCCACCACCTCACCCCCGCGCAGTTCATTGAGCTGGCACAGCTTGGGATGAATTGGGTTGAGGCGGTCATGGACGTTAGCTGGACCATGAAGGATCGGGGCATCCCGTTTGACTACGACGCGGACCCGCGCTGGCCGTGATTGGCGCGCAAGGGATGGGCGTCAATCACGGCCGCTTTTGGGGAAATGGAGACGAATGTGCCTGAAAAACCAATTGAATTTTGGGTGGCTCTGGTGTCCGGCATGGCATGGGTCGCGCGTCAGTCCGAGGCTAAGGGGCCTATCGCTCGGATGCTGGAAGCAGGTCTGTCTGGGGGGATCGGCTACGCGCTGGCGCCTGATCTGGCGCAGTGGGCGGGCCGCAGTGAGACGCTGACAGTGTTTGTGGTTAGCGCGTTTGCCTATCTGGCGCTGGATGTTTTCACATCGTTGTTCAGTGACCGGGAGGCGCTGAGAGCGATTTTGATCCGGCGCCTTGGGGGGAGGGCGGACTGATGCACTGCACGATCAATAGCTTCCGGCGTCTGTGGCAAGCGCCGCAGGCGCTGGTGATCGCAGCATTTCTGCTGCTGATGCTGCCGGGGATCGTCCCGGCGCAATTGTGGTTGGAGGTGCGGTCAGTCACTGTGCCGACCGCACAGGCCGGAGCGCCGGTCGCCCTGTCGGTGAACCGCTCAATTCGACGGCACTTCCACGCGGATTGGGATGTGCTTGTGCGGCGCCGGTCGCCCATGGGGTGGCTCATCGTTTGCACGGCCCACGGCGGCGGGGACTACCGCCCCGACGCCGTGCTGCCGGAGAACCTGACGCTGGATTGGTGGACCGAGGGCGCTTGTCCGACGCTGGCGCGGGGCACCTATATCGTCACCACAACGTGGGAGGTCGAAACCGGACTGCCGATCTTGATCCCCCCGCGCCGCGTCACAGCGCAAAGTAACCCCTTCATCGTCAAATGACCGCCCCGCCTCGCGCGGGGTTTTTTCATGGAGAATGACATGATCGACACCGACCTGCTGGTCGCCATTTCTGGGCGCCCGGCTAATGACAATATGCGCATATGCGCTCCGTGGTCGCGGGGCTGAAACTCGGTGGCGCCACTGCCGGGCTGAACCTTCCGCATCGTCTCGCGCAGTTCCTTCCGCAAGCTGCCCACGAAAGCGGGCGCTTTAAGTATGATCGCGAGGTGTGGGGGCCGACGCCTGCGCAGCGGCGCTATGACATCCGTGTGGACCTTGGCAACACGCCTGAGCGCGATGGCGATGGATATAGCAAGCGCGGCCGGGGGCCATTCCAACTCACGGGGGGGCACAACTATCGGGCGTTCAGCGCTTGGGCCAAGGATCTTGATCCTGACGCTCCCGATTTTTTCCGCGATCCTGATGCGCTGAACACCGACCCCTGGGAGGGCCTTTCGGCCATTTGGTATTGGGACGAAGGCAACCCGACCGGTCAGAGCCTGAACCGCTATGCCGACCGCAATGACATTGAGATGGTGACGCACCGTATCAACGGCGGGCTGAACGGCTATGCCGACCGGCTGCGGCTCTATGACCGCACGGCGCTTGTCCTGCTGGGCCGCGACCCGTCCGATATTCGCGGGTTCCAGGCGCAGGCGGATGTGCTGGTTGATGGCATCTCTGGCCCGATCACTCGGGCCGCAATGCACCGTGAGCTGGTGGCGCTGCCGTCCCTGGACGAGGAGCAGCTCGACATCGTTCCCGACCGGATCGACCGCGTGGTCGATCTGCTGACCACTTCTCTGAACATCCTGAAAGGAAACTGACCATGAACGTTCAGCTGCCTCCGCTGTCCATCTTCGCCGCTCGCTCGTTCTGGCTGCTGATCGCCACACTCTTGGGCGTGATCGCACAGGCGCTCGGGTGGGACGTCGGCGCCCCCGACGACCTGGCCGACGCCCTGCTGCCCTTCGGAACGGCGTTTCTGGGCTTCCTAGCCTATCGCGAGCGTCTGAATCCGAAGCGCAGCCTGACCCTGACCGGCCCGATCCAATGACCGGGCTGCTGCTGGCCTCCGTGGGTCTGGTCGTCGCCTTTCTTTTGGGGCGCCGAGGCGGCTCCCGCAAGGCCACGCAAAGGGGCCGCGAGGCGGCAAAGAAAAGAGAGGAGACCCGTCATGAGGTTCAAGAGGATCTGCGTCGTGATGGCGCTGACGCTGCTCGCGACCGCCTGCGCTCCGACTGGTCGGACTGACGGTTGTGCCGGGTGGCGCCCGATCACCGGGCTGGCACGCGACGCTGATGTGATCAGCGACACGCTGGCGCTGTCAATTGCGGAGCACCAAGAACAGGGCCGCGCGCTCGGCTGCTGGGGATAGGAGAGACAGATGGACAATAGTGGCTTCACGCGCGGCTCGACGTTCCTTTTCATCGGAACGCTGTCGCTAACAGATGCCGAGGGCACGCCCATCGACGGAACTGGCTGGTCGATCTCCAGCGATATTAGGAAGTTAGACGGAGAACTGATTGCGCCGCTTGTGGTCGATTGGATCGATCCGACAGAGCGAAGATTTGCAGCTGAATTCGACGGTGACACCAGGTCATGGCCGCTGGGCCGCGCCAAGTGGGATTTGCTCGTGACGGGGCCGCTGGGGCAAGTGATCTACACCAAAACGGCCCATCTTCTGATTGAAGAAGGAGTGACCCATGCCACAAAGGTCTGACACATTGAAATTGACCGGCTTGAGCGGCCAGACCGTCGATTTTGGTCCTCTTGTCGTTCGAGGTGCTGGCCTTCATGGGCCGGGTCTGTCGTGGTCTTTCGAGAGCTCTATGCAGCCGTTCTTTCCGAGCGTCAGGCCGCTGTCGCCTGCCGCTTGGTACGACCCGTCCGACCTGTCCACGCTGTTTCAGGATGCGGCCATGACGATCCCCGTCACAGCCGATGGAGACCCGGTCGGGGCGGTTCAGGATCGCTCAGGCAAC